>Ga0316603_10000539_pt1 | contig 19174 bp, 17 predicted proteins | sample OWC_soil_day10_n_FD_207649 | JGI IMG/M metagenome (GOLD analysis project Ga0316603, IMG submission 207649) | Wetland soil microbial communities from Old Woman Creek delta, Ohio, United States - OWC_soil_day10_noCT | ecosystem: Environmental > Terrestrial > Soil > Wetlands | place: USA: Ohio... | reverse complement strand
GCGCTGGACAAAGGTCGTGTCGAACGTGAAAAAGCGCTTAAACAAGCTCAGGCTAAAGCAGATCAGATACTCGAAAAAGCAAAACTGGCCGGTGATAAGCTGATTGTACAGGCACAGATCCGGGGCGACTCGCTTGTTGCAAAAGCTTCAAACCCGGTAATGAAACAACTGGCCCGAAAAGGAGCCGATCAGCTGATGAAAGAAGCCCGTAAACAGGCTGATAATCTGAACAAAAAGGCAAAAGACGAAGCCGACAAAGTGATTCAGCAGGCAAACGAAGCCACTGGTTTCTAAATACTCTGATAGTAAAAATCTCAACTTTCGCAAGTATATTTTCAAATAATTTGAATCGTGTTTTCAATTATCACAAAGGGTAATAATGGACTGACCTCGTCCGGTGAGCCGAAAAATGGAGTGAAGAAGCGTAGAAAACTTTTCTGTTTGAGCTTCGACGTATTTCGTCGGGGCGAGTTTAAAAGTTTTCAGCGTATGAACGACAAATTTTTCGTGCGAAGCGGGCGCAGTCTTGAATTTTTTGCCTACTTTTTGTTTCAAGACAAAAAGTAGGTCAGGGTTTAAGGGGCGGAAGCCCTTACTATTCAAATATCGTATAAGCATCTGAAAATCAGAAAACATAATTTTATAAAACATTGATAATCAATCTTAAATGCACTTGCGAAAGTTCAATAAAAATGTATAACACAGATATTTATCATCTCGAAAATGAAACATATTAATAAAATAATCATCGCGCTGATGCTGCTCACGTCAGTATCACTCCGGGCACAAACTCCACAGGAAGCCGATACGCTCTTCAAAACCAGCAAATACAGTCAGGCAATGGAAGTTTATAAAAAACTGCTGAAAGCCAAACCGAAAAATGATTTGTACAATTTCCGGATAGCGCAGTGTGCTTACGAACTGAAGGACTTCGAACAGGCAACGGCTTTTTTCCAGAAAACAAGCGATAAATATCCGTTAAAGTATTATTACCTTGGTGAGATTTACTTTGACAACTACCGCTTCGACGAGTCGGTGCTGGCATATACCGGTTATCTGCAGAATTTTAATCCTGAAGATACTCAGTTAGCACAAGCTCAGCGTAAACTAAAGCAGGCTGAACTGGGAGCCAAATTTCTGAAAAGGATTGAAGATGTGGAAATTATGGATAGTATGGTGGTGGATAAAAAGGATTTTCTGAGCAAATTACCCCTCAGTCCGGATTTGGGAAGCCTCAAACAGACACGCGTAAAACTACCCGATGGTTCGGAAACCGATAAAATAGAATACATCACGCAGCGTGGCGACCGCACCTGGTTTTCCGATACGGTACGCGGACAGTCCGATCTTTTTACATCCTATAAATTGCTTGACCGGTGGGCGTCTGCCGAAAAACAAATTGCGATCAACACACCCGGCAATGAAAATTATCCGTTTCTGATGCTTGATGGTGTTACACTCTGCTTTGCTTCCGACGGTGAGGGATCGCTCGGAGGATACGACATTTTCATCACCCGTTTCAGTACCGACGCAAACAAGTTTCTTCCGGCCGAAAACGTGGGAATGCCTTTCAACTCGCCTTTCAACGACTACATGATGATCGTGGATGAATTGCGCAAAGTAGGCTGGTTTGTTTCCGATCGCTATCAGCCCCAAGGCAAGGTGGTGCTTTATCAGTTTATTCCCAATATCGAAAAGAAAATTATCCGTTCGGAAAATCCGGACACGCTTATACGTTTTGCCCGTGCAGAGGTAATCAGTAAATCAGCGAAAGGTAAACGGATAAAATCCGGTAACGGAGCCGGGAAACAGATCAGACAACCTGAAAACCGGATCATTATCAACGATTCGGTGACCTATTCTGATATCTCGGAGTTCCGAAGTCCTGAAGCCAGAGAGGCGTATCAGCAGTTACAAAGTATTCAGTCAGAATTTGATGTTGCAAAATCGGAACTTGAAGTTTTACGCGAAACTTATGCGCATTCGTCCGATGAAAATGCGAAGATGTCCACCGCAGAAAACATAATGAACCTGGAAGCGAAACTTCGCGAACTGCGACCAAAAATTGATGCGCTGACACTGAAATGGCGCAATGACGAAATAAAATTTCTGCAAAACAGTTTGGATAAAAAGTAAATAAGTATTAACTTTAAGCCCAAATAGAAAAAATATATGGAAATCACTATCGTTGTTATTCTTCTCGTTCTCGGAATAGTATTCCTGTTGCTCGAAATTTTTCTGTTCCCGGGTATTTCCGTAGCCGGTGTTGCCGGAGCTGTATTTACCGCTGCTGCTGTATGGTATGCTTATACGCATATTGGCGCTGTAGCCGGAAATATCACTTTGATTGGCGGTGTGGTGCTGATGGGAGTTGCAGTGTGGATGTTTATGCGATCCAGAGCGCTCGATAAGATGTCGCTCAAAACCAGCATAACCGGAACCGTGGAAGCCATTGATGAATTGAAAATCAGTGTAGGCGACAAAGGAACAACGATTTCGAGACTGGCTCCAATGGGCAAGATTAAAATCAACGGAACGGTGGTTGAAGCCAAAACCGACAACGAATTTATTGATCCGAACACCGAAGTAATAATCAAAGAAGTTTACAAAACAAATGTACTGGTGGAAAGAGTGGAGAATGTGCTAATGTGACAATATACCAATGTGAAAATGTGCTAATGTGCCAATATGCTAATGTGCTAATTTGAAAATTTGAAGATTTGAAGATTTGAAGATTGGTGGCTGGTGGCTGGTGACTGGTGATTAGTTATTAGTGGTAAACGGCAAACTATAAACTATAAACTGTATTCTACTTGATAAACTTTCCAACTTTACGAACTTGATAAACTTGATAAACTTGATAAACTTGATAAACTTGATAAACTTGATAAACTTGATAAACTATTGACTATAAACTGTCTCGTACCTGCTAATTCATCATTCATCTTTATAATTCATCATTTAAAAACATGGCTCTCATCGAAGTAATTTTATTAATCGTACTTGCTGTACTGATTTTAATGTTTTTCTACTATGTGCCGTTTCTGCTCTGGATTTCGGCAAAAGTTTCCGGCGTAAATATTTCGCTGGTTCAGTTATTCCTGATGCGCATCCGTAAGGTGCCGCCACGTACCATCGTTCAGTGCCTCATCGAAGCTCACAAAGCCGGATTGGGCGACGAAGTTACCCGTGACGGTCTCGAAGCGCACTATCTGGCTGGTGGACACATCGAACGGGTAACGCACGCGCTCGTTTCGGCATCGAAAGCCAACATCGACCTCGATTTCAAGATGGCTACCGCCATTGACCTCGCCGGGCGCGATGTATTTCAGGCTGTACAGATGTCGGTAAATCCAAAAGTGATCGACACACCGCCTGTTGCTGCCGTTGCCAAAGATGGTATTCAGCTTATAGCAAAAGCGCGTGTTACGGTTCGCGCAAATATCAAACAACTCGTTGGAGGTGCCGGCGAAGAAACCATCCTGGCTCGTGTGGGAGAGGGAATTGTATCATCAATCGGTTCATCTGCTTCACACAAACAAGTACTTGAAAATCCTGACTCCATCTCCAAGCTTGTACTGAAAAAAGGTCTGGATGCAGGAACTGCTTTTGAAATTCTCTCCATCGATATAGCCGATATTGATATCGGTAAAAATATCGGAGCTCAGTTGCAGATGGATCAGGCGGAAGCCGACAAGAACATCGCTCAGGCCAAAGCGGAAGAACGCCGTGCAATGGCTATCGCCCAGGAACAGGAGATGAAAGCCAAATCGCAGGAAATGCGTGCCAAGGTAATAGAAGCCGAAGCTGAAGTTCCAAAAGCTATGGCTGAAGCCTTCCGCGAAGGAAATCTGGGCATCATGGATTATTACCGCATGAAAAACATCGAAGCCGACACTTCCATGCGCGATGCCATCGCAAAACCAGGACAAAGCGGAACCACTCCGCCGAAACCCGGAAAATAAAACGAAACTCATCAGCAAAGACAGATTTTAACTATGGTTGAAGTCTGTCTTTTTTGTCTGATTAATTGTTGTATATATAAATGATCCGGTACTTTAACCAATAAATAAATCAACAGAGATGAAACGTACGATTTTATTTTTAACATTCGCGGCTTTTGTTCTTGGTGTGAGCGCTCAGAATCAGATAGTTATCAAGCTCAACGAACATTGCAGATATCGGGGTTACAACACCATGGAAGCTTTCCAGAAACGCCGTTCAGTCAACACTTATGAAACCCGGGACCTCAGTTTGCAGGATTTATCGGATTTGCTGTGGGCTGCCAATGGTATAAACCGATCCGAAAACGGGAAGAAAACAGCGCCTTCGGCGATGAATTCGCAGGATGTGGATATCTATGTTAGCCGTGCTGACGGAACTTACCTCTACAATGCAATTACAAATGACCTGGTTCTGGTTACTACCGAAGATCTTCGTCCGCTTATGGATGGCAATCGTCCATTGGGAACACCTGTTATCCTCGTGTTAATCAGCGATATGTCGCGTTACAAAAATTATTCACCCGGCAATGCCGAACAAAACAAGCATCTCTACGAAATGGGAGCCATTGATGCCGGAATTGTTTCGCAGAATATCTCTCTGTTTTGCGCTGCCAATGATCTGGGTACACGTCCCCGAGCAAGCATGAATCAGGACGCGCTGCGTAAAGCCCTGAATTTGAAAGAATCGCAGGTTATGTGGCTGAATCATCCCGTAGGCTATCCGAAATAACCTCATATAAATAATATTATGAACAAGAGAAAATACACACAAATAGTTCGCGGGCAGCAAGCCGTTGACGGAGCAGGTGTTCATCTGCAGAGAGTGCTGGGACTGAGAACTGTCAGGGATTTTGATCCGTTTCTCATGCTCGACGGATTCGACAGCAGCAATCCTGCCGATTACATCAAAGGATTTCCCTGGCATCCGCACCGTGGTATCGAAACGGTTACTTACCTCATCAGTGGTGAAATAGAACACGGTGATAGTCTGGGCAACCATGGAACCATCGGCAACCTGCAATGTCAGTGGATGACAGCCGGTTCCGGCATCATTCATCAGGAAATGCCGGTTGCTTCCGAACGCATGCTGGGTTGTCAGTTATGGATAAACCTACCGGCAAAAGATAAAATGACCGATCCGGCGTACCGCGACATTACACAGAAGGATGTAGCAACTGTCGAAGAAGAAAACGCTACCGTACGTGTTTTGTCAGGCAGTTATAAAAATCACACAGCAGCCGTAACCGGAGACTATGTGAAGGTAAAGTATCTGGATGTACAGTTAAAACCCGGTATAGAGTGGACTTACAGCGAAACTCCCAACGATGAAACCCTGTTTATTTACCTGATTGATGGTACGCTGGCTCCCGCCGGAGAAGGAGCTGCATTCGAAGAAAAAGCCTGTGCCATGTTATTTACCGCATCGAATAAACTATCCTCAGACTATGAGGAACTTCAGGTGAAAGCAGGCAACAAAGGCGCCCGGTTTTTGCTTTTGGCAGCCCGCCCGCTGAAGGAACCAGTAGCATGGGGCGGACCCATCGTTATGAATACACGCGAAGAACTCAATCAGGCATTCGATGAACTGGAAACCAACAATTTCATCAAACACAAGATGTAAGGAAGCAATAAAAACAGTTCCGAATATCAAAAAAAGACAGGCTGACAGGGATACTTTTCAACCTGTCAGACCTGAATTTCCGATAAAATCACTAATTTTGCAAAACTATTCCGGAATCCGGTTGAGACAATCTGTCTGCCAATCACGGAAATGAATGATCACCGGACAATTTTATGTTTGTACGGTCGTTATTAATACAATTTCGAGTTTTCAGGAACAAAAAAGGAAATACTCACGGTATTACGTAAACATAAATTTATTTTATATATGTCACTGAAAAAAACAGTTATTACTTTCATTCTGCTCGCAGGCATTCAGCTTGCCGGAGCACAAATCAGGCCCAACGAAACACTGGTATATAACGGTTCTTACCAGCTGAGCGGTATGATGACCAGCCTGGCTCAAATCACAATGAAAACTGAACCAATCAAAACAAGTTCAAAATCTTACCTGCGCTTGTGTGTTCAGGTGGCTACTTACACCAAGTGGGATTCCTTTTTCAAAATCCGTGACCTGTACGAGTCTTATGTACATCCCTATTCGTTGAAACCAACGCTTTTCAAGCGCAATGTTTATGAAGGCGGATACACCAAGCAGGAAAAGTACACTTTCAATGCAGCAGGCAGTCAGGTTTCGGCTTATTCGAAGCGAAGAGACAAACCGGCAGAAACTGAAAATGTAAATATCAGTGCCAACACTTTCGACGCGGTAACGCTTATGTACAAACTTCGTACAGTTGATTTGTCGAAAATGGCAAAAGGACAATCACTTCGTTTTTCCTTGATATTCGATAAAAAGGAACATTTTATCTGGATCAAGATGATGGGAAAAGAAACCGTTTCTGCTGGTAATCTGGGTAAAAAAGAATGTTACAAACTTTCCATCTCAGCTAAAACCGACAAGCTGAGAGGAGTGGATAAAAATCTGGTGTGGCTTTCCACAGATGCCAAACGAATACCGTGTATGATGAAATTCAGCATACCGGTAGGTATAGGACAAGTTACACTTTCCAAAGCTACAGGAATTTAATTTATATATTATGAGAAAACTATTTAATATTCTGGCCGTTGTATTCGCGGCATTAGGACTTGTGTTTGCCATTTTGCCCATGGGCAGTATTGCATTCTTACCAATAATACTAGCAATAATACTGGCTCTGCTTGCCATGTGGAAATCGAATGATAGTCAGAAGAAATTCCCCAAATGGGTTCTGATTATTTCTATGGCTATTTTGCTGCTTGTTACCGTTAAAGTGGTCTTTGTTAAGGATAAGGTGGTGGTTGACGAACAGTTCATGCAGGAAAATGTGGATTCAAAATCTGAAGCTCAGCAGGAACTCGAAGGATTGTAATAAGAATTAATATTCTCAGCCTATACTTACTTATTCTTAAGCCGGACAAACATCTGTATAATTATTTCCGGATATAGCAACCAGATTCATCTGTTGATTATATCCGGATTTTCTATTCCTCCACGGCTCATATTCTGCACCGTATTCAGATTTATCTGAAAATATTTAGCATAAGAATGTTTCTGAGAGGTACAGCTGGTTTTTTAAAAAAAAATTCTATCTTTGTTTTTGCTATAAAAAATCACGCCATGCTTAATAAATGATCGTTTTTTATTCAGTATTGATTTAAATAAAAAGATTGTTGTACGTAAAAATCACTCCGGATATATTCAGCTCAGCAAAATAATCACCCGGACTTACATGATGATCTGATGATTATCAGTCTGAAATAAATAATAAAAAGCAAACACCATAATTCAACAAAATAAAAACGGATAATTAGCCGTTATGCAATGAGAAAGAAAATCAGGCATATGTTTTGTGTTAACGGCTAATTACATACCGGTATTGCAAAATTGTTCCACCGGTTTTCTGATAATCAAACCATGATTAATTTTAGAATGAGATTTCCTGTATCAATCATATTGCTCCTCTCTGTTACTCTGGCACTTGCACAGTCGGAACCAATCAGTCATGCCAGCGGGCTGATAGTCCAAAAGAAATTTAAATCGGCGTATCAGGTGCTGGATAGCGCCGATGCAGCTAATCAAAACGCAGAAATAGTCATTGCCAAAACAGACCTGTTGCTCAATCATAATATCGGTGTCAATAACCACCGGGTATTTGCACTGAATGATAGTGCAGCAAACCAGTCGGTAACCCAAAACCGGCCAATATATGTAAACTTTCCGGCTGACAGTATTCTGAAAGAACTAATTGACAAATATCCGGCTAATTACACACTTCATAAATCGCTCGGCGATTACTACCTTGATGTTCAGCTCACTGATGAGGAAGGCTGGATGATGTCAGATTCTGCTTTGGTGGCAGGTATCAAAGATAATTATCTGCAGGCTTATCAGCACAATGTATTTGATTACAAATCACTCAATGGCTTAGGCTATACTGCTATACTCGAAGAAGATTTTGAAACTGCTATTGGTTATCTTGAACAGTCGGTGAAACTTAATAAAAATTATCCTGTGTCACTTTCCAATCTGACTGATGCCTATTTTGCTACGGGAAAGTTTGATAATGCGTTGCTCAGTGCCCAGAATGCCTTCGGATTGTATACCGAAAACACAGATAAAGCCGAAGCTGCCCGTAAAATTGCTGAAATTTATATTGAGATGAAACAAAATGATAAGGCCCTCTTGTATTATCTCAAAGCCGATGATCTGATTCCTAACGACTACCTGACACTGATCCCTATTCTAAAGCTGGAAATGGAACTGAATAATAGCGATTATGCCAACCGTACCAATCAGATAATAACACTTGCCCCTGACAATCCGGTTGTGTATCAGGACGTGTATAAGGTTTACAGCGAGAATGAAAAAGAAAAAGAATTTGTTGATTTCCTCGAAAGTCAGAAAGTATATTACCGCTCCAATGTACGGGCACAGGCACACATACATTTCTACATGGCCGTTGCCCAATACGAGCAGGACGACTGGGTGGATGCCAAAATCAATTTTGAAAAGGCCAGAAATCTGTTTCGCGGTTTTTTCAAATCCAATCACAGTGTATTCAACGTGATCGATTCATACACCAATGCCATCCGGAAAAAATAACTGTTCAGGGGAGATTAGTTATTCGTTATTGGTTATTGAGTTATTCTTTATTGGTTATTCAAAAGTGGTCATTCATAATTCATAATTCATCATGGAAATAACCGATTTTATCATACGCTTACTGGTAGCCACAGCAGCCGGAGGAGTCGTTGGTCTGGAGCGTCAGTGGAACAATAAAACGGCCGGATTGCGGACCAATACCCTGGTGGCAATCGGAGCATGTATCTATGTGCTGATTAATGTATTTCTTACAGAAAAGGGTGCGGATCCTACGCGTATAATCGCTCAGATTGTAACCGGTGTCGGATTTCTGGGTGCAGGGGTAATTCTGCATGATCACGGTAGTATACACGGACTTACAACAGCAGCCACCATCTGGTGCAGCGCTGCATTAGGCTCCCTTGCCGGACTTGGATATTACAGGGAAACAGCTATCTGCACAGTGCTGGTGCTGATTGTAAATATTGCTTTCAAAAAAGCAGACCTCTGGTTTGATTCTGAGAAGAAAAAAAACGAAGGAAAATAAATAATCTTAGTTTTTACCGTTCATGACGTATGCGGTTATCGCGTCAAACCACCTATCGGGCATTAATTTTCTCAATAAAAGGATTGGCTTAGCCATTCCGCCGATTTTATACCGAAGACAGGGGTGACGGGTGGTGCTGGCACGAACAATTGTATTCGCTACAACCGAGGGTTTCGAAGCCCATTTATATCCCATTTCTAACATTGCAGCCTGATGACGCGCTGATGTTTCATAAACAGTGTTTTCAGCGAATTTAAGCAGATTCTGACCGGCAATAACCTGCCACTCGGTATTGATCATGCCGGGTTGTATGAGAACTACCTGTATGTTGAAACGTTTCACTTCCATCCGGAGTGCATCGCTGTAACGTTCCACCGCAGCTTTTGTTGCATGATACCAGCCCCCGTTCGGTTCGCTGAAATAGGCAGCCATCGATGAAACGTTGATGATACGGCCACTTTTCTGCTTCCGCATCACCGGAAGTATTTTCTGAATCAGTGTCGCCATTCCAAAGAGATTCACTTCAAACTGACGCCTGCCTTCCTCCAGAGGAACCGCTTCCACCGGACCAAAAGTGCCATAACCGGCATTATTGACAAGGATATCGATACGACCTTCTGTCGTCAGAATATGGTCTACACAATTTTCAATGGAGGATTGACTGGTTACATCCAAAGGAAGGACAGTGATACCCAGCGGGATAAGTTCCTCCATTTTTTCTACGTTACGGGCAGCTCCATATACTTTATAACCCTTTCCGGCCAATAATCTGGCAGCTTCTTTACCTATTCCCGATGATGCACCGGTGATTAAAACCACTTGTTGAGTATTCATGTTTTTCTGATCCATTATTTTTTAATTACAGGTGAGCTAACGAAAAACCCGTAACGATTGTTCATTGCCGACCAAATAAGCGACGAAATTACGATTTTTTTTAATAAAACCTTTAAATTTTAATATTCTCGATTACCAGTTACAAATTACCAATCTTCAAATCTTCAAATTGGCATATTAGCACATTGACATATTAGTATATCAATAACTCAATAACCATTAACTTATTCTCCTTCATACTAGTGACTCTTACAAAAAAAATATATCTTTGTAAGTATTAAAAAATAAAATTTCTGGTATTATGGATTTCAAGCAACTTAATGATATTAAAAATCGTTTTGTAACACGCTCTGTGGGCGACGAACTGGTTATTGTGCCGCTAAGCGGAAATGTGGCACAAATGAATCGGCTGTTTACACTAAACGAAACCGGTAAATTCATCTGGGAAAATTCCGATAAATGCGCTGACAACGAAGCGATGGTTCAGCTGCTGACCGAAAATTTCGAAGTCGGACAGGAAACAGCCCTCAGTGATGTAGAAACCTTTCTGGATAAAATGAACATACTCTTGTCTAATCAGTAATTTCTGCTTATGTTCGGTCAACATCAGGTTCAGATTACGGTAGGAGGATTTATCATCCGGCTTTTTTCCAAACGACAGATCCGTCTCGATGTGGGATATATTCATTTTGTGTGTAACCAAAAAAAGGAACCGGATATTCTGGTTGAGTGTCTGGAGGGAGTCCCCGAAGGTATTCTGTGCGGTGCGGAACTCGTTTTTGAAGCTGCAAATACAGAAAAGATATTCTATACCATTTATCGTACGGGAACAGGGTTAGTTTTCGCGGTTTACGACCAGTACAGGCAGGATGAAATTCAGCAATTTGCACTGTTGGATGATTCTCTCAGACAGTGGAAAATCTGGTCGAAACTGGTCGGAGATGCATTAGAACCACTGTTATTTCCGATGGGGGCCATTCTTTTTCATTATGCCACTTTGCAGGGAAATGCGGTCATGATGCATTCATCGTGCATATTCGATGGAAAAAGAGGACGCTTATTCAGCGGTTTTTCGGGAGCCGGGAAAAGTACCATCTCAGGTTTGTGGGTTAAAGCAGGAAGCCGGATGATTAACGACGACCGTGTCATCATCCGAAAAGAGGAGGACGGTTACGTGGCTTACAATACACCTATGTACTATACCGATGAACCCAGAAAAACACGGCTCGACACCGTTTTTCTTATCAGTCATTCGCCGGAGAATAAAATCGCCTGCCGCAGAGATGCATCGGCTGTTACGGGTATTATGGCTTTCAGTATTCAGAATAATTACGACGTACGCTTTGTACAGCATCATCTTGCTTTTTTCAGCGAGATGTGCCTATCCGTCCCGGTTTACGATTTGGGATTTGTGCCCGATGAAAGTGTGATAAAGTTTATTGAAGAGAATGGAGTGTAGATTTTTTGTAACAGGTAATTGGTTACTAAGTTACTAAGTTATTGAGTTATTAAGCTAATGGTTGTAGTTGATGGTGAGACTTGGCGGCGTCGGGTATTATGATTTTACATGAGGCATTAAAACAATTTGCATCTGAAGGAGGCTAAGGAAAGTTGAAATAGCACCCGGCTCAACATACTTAACATTAAACGATTAAATAGTTAAGTGGTTAATCGTTTCAAAATTGCACACTTCAAAAAAGTCCTGTTTTTATCTCAAAATATTCATGCAGAAAGAATCTAAATACCATAAGACACTGATTGATCTGGCGGAGGTGCTGCTGGAAGATAAAAACACGCTCAGCATTCGGGTGAGTGGTTTCAGCATGTATCCTGTTTTGCAGGAGGGTGATATCTGTTATGTGGAGAAATGCAACACAGAGGAACTGAAAAAAGGTGATATTATTGTTTTCAGAGATGGAAAACAGCTGATAGCTCACCGGTTACTGCATATTCAAAAAACGGATAATGGTTATTTGTTGAAAACCAGAGGTGACAATAACCGCTTCGACGACAACCCTTTTACAGACGATTTTCTATCAGGTAAACTGGTTCGTTATCAGCGGAATAATAAAACCTGTTCTTTTAACAGCCTCAGTATGAGGGGTCGCAGATTTTCCGCTGTTGCTTTCCCGTCATTTTCCTCTTTCATCAATAATACAAACCTGCGGTTATCAAGGGGCGAAAAATTTGCTGTAACTGCTGTTTATTCACTGAAAAACAATATTTCGACAATACTTACCGGATCAGAAAAACTCTTTCGCATAAATGTGCTGATCAGTATTCTTCAGGGATTAATTCCGCTGGCTATTATTGTATGTTTTAAGTATTTGGTCGATTATCTCACCCTTAATACCTTACAGACTTCGCAGGGCAAGCTGTTCTGGTTCGCACTGCTGGGCATTACCGGTTTACTTTTTCTGGGAGGTTCGGTTTTCAGTCAGCTTTACGGTTATTTTTCTGAAAAATTGTCACAATCGGTTACGCGGCACATATATGCCAGTCTTCACCGTCAGCATGTTCGCTTAGGTTTGTCGGCCTACGAAAATCCGGACAAACAGGACAAAATGCACCGGGCTGTACAGGAAGCATCATTCAGACCAGTAAAGATACTGAACGCATTTCTCACACTGATTAAAACTTTCAGCTCCGGAATTGTTCTGGTCGGCTTGTTTGTGAGCATCCGGTGGTATGTATTTATTATTCTGCTGATTGCAGTCATGCCCGATGCTCTGGTTCGATTTTCGTATTCACGGAAGCGCTATCATCTGAAAGAGGTCCAAACTACCCGTGAGCGGGAGAAATTCTATTACAACCGTGTACTGACAGCTTTCCCTTTTGCCAAGGAATTACGTCTTTTTGGTTTTTCCGATTTCTTTCTGAAACGGTTCAATCACACTCAGGAAAGCCTTTTCGATGAGAAAATCAGGTTAAGCCGCTCGGAACTTACCCTTACCGTTGCTGCACAAGTTTTCGCGGTGCTGCTTATTTTCGGATCGCTGGGCATTGTGTCGTACCTGAGCATTCAGGGCTCGATGACAATAGGCGCTGTGGTGCTTTTTTTCTTTGCTTTTCAGCGCGGATATTCCACCCTCAACGAATTCTTCCGTTCAGTTACCGGCCTGCTCGAGGACAATAGTTTTCTGCAGGACTTTATTGATTTTCTGAATATTAAGCCGGAAAAAGAGACCGTGCCCGTCACAAAGTCGTTTAGCCTGGAGCACGAAATCCGCTTCGATAAGGTAAGTTACCGCTACGAAAACAGTCAGCGCGATGTTCTGAAAGAGGTATCGTTACACATCCCGACCGGAAAGACGGTTGCACTGGTGGGGAAAAACGGTTCCGGTAAAACGACGCTGGTCAAGTTACTGTGCGGATTTTATCATCCCGAAAGCGGCGCAATACTGATTGATGGAGTGGATACCCGTCTCATCGGACAACAGGAAATTTGTGAACATGTAGCTGCTGTTTTCCAGGACTTCGCGTTATATCAGGTTTCAGCCATGCAGAATATACTTCTCGGGGATGTCGGGAGAAATCCGGATGCCGATAAAGCCCGAAAGGCTGCAGCAGTTGCCGGAATAGATGAAACTCTCGAAAAACTACCCAACGGATATCAGACCCTGCTGGGAAATCTGTTTGAAGGAAGCGAGGAACTGAGCATCGGACAATGGCAGAAAATGGCAATAGCTAGAGCTTTTTACCGGGATGCACCATTGCTGCTTATGGATGAACCATCGAGTGCGCTCGATGCAGCCTCCGAAAGTCAACTGATTGTCAAGCTGAAAGAACTTTCACGCAACCGGACTTCGCTCATCATCAGCCACAGGCTCAGTACCGTGCAATGGGCTGACATTATTTATCTGCTTAATGAAGGTGAAGTGGCGGAACAGGGTACACATGCCGAACTGATGGAACTGAAAGGGAAGTATTACACTTTATTTACCACCGGAAGAGAGAAAGAGAGTTGAGAATTGCAGGTTGAAATGTACCTATATGACAACTTGAGAATCAATAACTCATAACTAGTAACAAATAATAGATTATTCATCATTTAATTTTTAGTTCGTAAAAAATCATTTTTTTATAGGGAGGTTGGACGGAATTTCTTACTTTTGTACTTTGTTTTCATTATGAAGTAATTATTTATATATATACATTTATGAACCAAAAATCTTTTCTGTTGTCAGTTTTGTTTACCGCATTGCTTTTATTTATGGGATGCAAAGCTCCCAAAGATATTGCCTATCTGCAGGGAGCAGGAAAACCAGCACTGATAGACTCCGCTATCATGGCTCCCATACCCGATGCCGTGATTAAAAAAGGCGATTTGCTTATCATTACAGTTAATTCCGTTACACCCGAACTATCCCGACCGTTTAATCTTTCCCTGTTACCTACAACGGGAATGGGAGAATATAGTCAGATAAATGCTCTGGCAACTTCAAACGGTTCGGGAAGTCTGCAAAATTATCTGGTTGACAATCAGGGCTTCATAACCTTTCCGCTGGTAGGCAAGATTGCTGCTGAAGGAATGAGTAAAAATGCATTATCGGAAAAAATAAGAAGTCAGATATATCCCCGATATATTACTGAAGAACCAATTATCAACATCCGTTACGCAGATTTCAGTATTTCGGTATTGGGGGAAGTCAGTCGTCCCGGATCGTTCCGCATCAACAATGAAAGCTGTTCGGTGCTTGAAGCGCTTGCACTGGCAGGCGACCTGAGTATAAACGGTAAGAGAGACAATGTGCTGTTAATCCGTCAGACGGGCGACACCCGCGAAACTGTCCGGTTAGATTTGCGCGATAAACATCTGATAAACTCCCCTTACTACTTTCTGCAGCAGAACGATGTGCTTTATGTGCAGCCATCGGATACCAAAGCACGGAGTTCGAAGATTGGTACTGCCGAAACGCTATCGCTGTCGGTGGTAAGTACACTCATTTCGCTCACTACGCTTATCATCTCCATTGCCAAATAGAAAATAAATTAACTCTCAACAGGATAACTCCTGTGTTTATCTCTTTCTGAAATATAACTGATAATAGCATGGACAATAATATATATGACCTTCTGGAAGAAGCTTCGTTAAGACAGGAAAACAATCAGAGCCCTATTGACTGGCGTGAACTGATCGAAAAAGTATTGGAATACTGGAAATGGATTGTTCTTTGTGTGGTGGTGGCACTCATAACGGGTTACCTGTATAACAGGAAGCAAACGGATTTGTATTCGATAAAAACCTCAATGCTGCTACAGGACCAGTCCAAGAGCAGCGGGATGAATGAAATGTCGCTGTTGCGCCAGTTGGAAGGAGCGGGTCTCCGTAGTGGTACTAACTATTCTTTTCTGAACAATGAGAATGCAGTACTGCGTTCGTCGCTGCTGATGAAAAATGTGGTCAATCAGCTGGAACTTTACACCGATTATACCACCGCGCGTTTCCTGAAAAAGAAGGATTTGTACACCTCATCGCCGTTATTACTCACCATCGACAGCGTAAGCCTTAATAAACTTAAGGATTTACTCATTCTGAAAGTTACTCCCGACGGAAAAGGTTACGGCGTGGAAGGTGAATACGATGGGACCGATTTCGAACAACACGTGTCATCTTTGCCGGCCGAAATAAAAACACCTGCAGGAGTGGTGTTTCTCAATGCCCGCGCCGGTGCAGAGAAAACAAAAGAAACGATTACCATCACTGTGCGAAATCCTGCGGCTACCGCAAAATACTACGCCAATACGGTACTGAAAACAGACCTGAACAACAAGGATAAGGTGGATGTGATTGACTTGTCGGTGAGTGTTTCCAATGTTCAAAAAGGGAAGGATATCCTGAATACACTGATCAATGATTACAATCAGGATGCAATTGATCAGGTAAACAAGTCGGCAAACAATACCGCGATGTTTATCGACAGCCGTTTACAGATTATCTACGGCGAACTGAGTGATGAAGAGAAAAGAGTGGAGAACTACAAGCAATCCAACAATATGACCAATGTAGAATCGGATGTCGCGCTTTATCTGCAACAGGGCGACCGGTTTAACCAGGAACTGATGGAGGTCGAAACCCAGTTGAAGCTCATCCGTTTTGTGGAGGATTTTATTAAAGATCCTGCCAATAATTCTTCACCCATCCCTAATCTGGGAGTAAAGGATAATGGATTGACTTCGGTTATTCAGGAATACAATCAGGCTATCATTACCCGTGAACGCATCGCCGCCGGGTCATCGGCCGAAAATCCGGTACTGCGCGATCTGAATAAACAGATAGAATTGGGTCGGAACGCTATACGGACCACTATAGCCAACAACCGCAGGGGCCTGGAAATTTCGCGAAGAGATTACAGCTCGCGTAACTCGGAAGCGCAGGCTCGTATCAACGCGTTGCCGCGACAGGAAAGGGAATTTCTGGATATCAAGCGTCAGCAGCAGGTAAAGGAATCGCTTTATGTATTCCTACTTCAGAAACGCGAAGAAGCTTCTCTTACAATGGCGGTGACTGTACCTAAAGGACGCGTTCTCGACAATCCCGATTATGCCGGAAAAATAGCGCCGAACAGTAAAATGATTATGCTGGTATTCTTTATGCTCGGATTGCTGCTGCCACTGGCTTTTATTTTTCTGAAGGATATGCTTCAGACCAAACTGACCACCCGCAAGCAAGTTGAGAAAATGACTGATGTACCTGTTCTGTCCGAGTTGTCGCACAATACCACCGGTCTTCGCGTAATTGACCACCGTGCCTTCAACGATTCTAACGTTGAGTTGTTCCGCCTGCTCCGAACAAAACTGAACTTTGTACTACAACAACCGACTCAGAAAGTGGTGACTGTAACCTCTACTGAACCGGGAGAAGGTAAATCGTACGTTGCCATCAACTTGGCCATTAACCTCTCGCTTTCGCAAAAAAAAGTCATTCTACTTGGCGCTGATATCCGTAAACCTCAGCTTAAAAATTATTTGAAGATGAATCTGGTAGATTTGGGGCTGACCAGCTTTTTCTCCGGACAGGTAAACGATTATCATACCCTCATTAACAGCCTGGAAGATTATCCTGATTTGCATGTGATTATCGGAGGTATTGTACCCCCCAATCCCAACGAACTGCTGATGAGCGACAGGCTGGATTTCCTGATTACCGAACTCCGCAAGGAATATGACTACATCATTCTTGATACAGCGCCTGTCGGGGTTGTTTCCGATACATTTGTCATTAACCGTGTTTCGGATATCTCACTGTACGTATTCCGCATGAACTACTCCGACAAACGAAACATCGATTACTTGAACCATGTAGTGGATGACAAAACACTGACACGTCCATATATTGTGCTGAACGACCTGGATATTGAAGCGAAATACTCCTATCGCAAAGGCTATGGATATGGTTACGGGTATTATTACGGTCACAACAAATTAAAAGAACAAACCGAATAACCGGATGTAATAAATATATCACAATAAAGCGTCGGAAAATCTCCAACGCTTTTTTTTTATGAAAATGAAATTGAAGAGAAACATCATTTCCTGAAATCTGTAAGCTGCATAAAAAAGAGTTGACAAATAAAATTCAAACAACTGAAAGGGTTATGAAATCGTATTGATTTTTATCCATATCACTTCTGTCCGATAAAATTTAATATATTAACGTGAGTTCGGTATAAGATATGCTTTATTTGTATGAAAATAAGGCAATAAGGTTCAGATAGTATACAAATTTAAATGCTACTAAGGTTGAAATATAAAAAATAAGGTCTTTTATCGCATCTAAGAACCTTATTTCTTTGGATAAACCTTAGTAGTAATCCGAATAACAGGATATAAGACCTTATTACCTTATTGCTTATCAAACTCCCATAACTTTGAATGTGAGGTTGTTTATTTCGAATTCACATTATATTGCCACTCTGTGGCAAGAAATCCTATTTTTTACATCTTACTACAAAGATTTAGCCACTTCCGACATGTCGGAATGTACCATCTGTGGCTGTTTTGGCAACAGCGTTGCTAAATATTTGTTGCGATCTGGTAAGGACAGGAAAGCAAGCCCCGGCAGTGTATAACATTCTTATCTGCTTCTATTACAGCAAATTTCAGACGTTTTTGTGTTTTGTATCGAACAACAATATATCCATATACAAAAAAATCCCCGATAACTCAGGGATTTTTTTGTATTCCCCCTTCAGGGGGTAAAGAGGTATCTACGCCATCTTGTAGGGATCGTCGGTGGGATGTGTCGAAGCTTTTGACCAGTTCGGTTCTTCTGCCGGATTTGTATCCGATGCAAGTTGCAGTGATATTTCATTATCCAACCGGATTAACTCAATCAGAGGAACACGATAAGTCCGTCTTTCTTTATTTTCTTTTGTTGTTGTTTTCATATCGCTTTTCTGTTAAGTGTTGGACTTAATTGATTACCAGTTTTTGAGTGATATTCTTTTTGTTATCGGTGAATTGTACCATGTAAACACCAGGACGGAAGTTTCCGTTGAGTTCGGTAGCTGCTTTTGTGATTTTCTGCGTGTTCAACTTCTGACCGGCTACATTGTAAACCGATACGGCTGTCTGAGCACTGATTTCACCGTTGTAAATCACCTGAATTCGGTTATTACGGTTGGTGAACACGGTCAGATCTCTGCTGGCATTACCAACTTCAATTCCTGTTGGCACTTTCGACACCAATTTGACGACAAAGCGGTCGTTGGTAGCTGCGGCATCTTCTACCGAGAATGTGTAAGGAATTCCCGCTGTCAGTTCCTGTTCGGTAACTGCCACTTTATCCAGCAACATTACCTTGGCATCGATATTCTCCAGCTGTGTAGCTTCAATGGTGAATGAGCCGATCTTACCGGGACGGAAACCGAGATTAACGGTCGAGCCTTCGGTCAGGGTATTCATCGAATTGATAACTAATTCGTTGTTGTCTAGCACCGAATAAATTTCTGGGATAGCAGTGTTGTCAGCCGACATTTTTTCAATATCATAGCTGTCGAGGCTGTTAGATGCATAAGATTTACCCACGATAAGCATTTCATCCGAGTTTGTTCCGTTGGAAACCACCATGCGCAGACGCGGACGGATTTCGGATGCTTTCAC
>Ga0316603_10000536_pt1 | contig 19224 bp, 20 predicted proteins | sample OWC_soil_day10_n_FD_207649 | JGI IMG/M metagenome (GOLD analysis project Ga0316603, IMG submission 207649) | Wetland soil microbial communities from Old Woman Creek delta, Ohio, United States - OWC_soil_day10_noCT | ecosystem: Environmental > Terrestrial > Soil > Wetlands | place: USA: Ohio... | reverse complement strand
AGGTGTTGCAGGCAGCGAGGCTCAGGCAGACGAGACTCCAGGCCGCCAGCTTCATGTTGCTCGGAAATGTTCTGATCGCCATCTCGACACCTGTTCCTGTCATTCTTTCGGTTTAGCCGCAGCAGCCGGCGCCGTGCGCTTTTGTCGCGGCACCTTCTTTACCACCAGCTTCTTTTCCACGCCCGGCGTCATGCTCAGCACCTCGCGGCCGGCCGGACCATCGAGCACTACCTCGGTCTCGGTAATCTTCACCACTCTTTGCTCGCCCACCTTGCCGCCCAGGGCCACAGTTTCACCATTGATGACCGCCAGGGGCTTGGCGCCCTTGCGGCGGATGATGGTCTGCAAACCGGCCGGACCGGCATCCTGCGCCACGCCATCGACCGGGGCGACATCCATGCTCGTGGGCGGCCGCGTCGGATCGGACATGCCACCGCTCTGGGCCATGACCACACCACCCAGCAGCAGCACGGGGAGAGCCATCATCAGGCGCTTCATACGATCAGCCATTGCTTGTCCAGACTCAGGGTATATACCGTCACGGTCAGCACACTGCGGGGGTAATTGTCCGTGGTCAGGCTCACCTTGTTCCACAGAACACGGTCGGGCATCGCCTCCAGTTCCGTAAGATAGGCGAGCAGATCGGCGTAGTTGCCGGCGAGCTTGATTTCGACGCCGTGCTTGTAGAGGTTCGGCAGCGGGTTGGAAGCCTTCGGCGCGGCGGTCTTGTTGGCGCCGTCGGCCTTGGCATCCTTGGCATCCTTCGTCTCGGTCGGCCGCTCCACCGCAGGCACCGGCGCCAGGGAGCGAAACTCCACCAGTTCGAGGTTGCGATGCCGTCCGAGCAGGCTTTGCAGGAAGGCGGGCATGCGCTCCGGCGTCACCAGGGTGCTCTCCACCGCCTTGAGACGGCCATTGACCTCGTCCAGTTGCTTGCGCAGTTCTGCCAGTTCGGCCTTGGCGGGGCCGTCCGGGTCTTTCATCTGGCTGCGCAGCAGCATCACTTGCGCCTCCGCAGTGGTCAGGTCGAGTTGCGACTGGGCGGCGCTTTTCTCCGCCGCCTTGGCGCGCAGCCAGTGGGGTTCAACAAACAGGGAATAGCCGAGGAAGCCGACGCCAACAATCACCGCCGCCGCCACCATGGCCCGCTCACGCTGACTCAGGACATCAAACTTGGCAGCCCAGGCCTGGAGCTTCGGGTTCATGGCTTGACCTCCGCAACGCCCTGGGGGCGCGGCATGAGAGTGAATTCAATGTAACGCGCCGGCGCTGGAGCCGCCGCTGCGCCCGCAGCGGGAGCGGCGGTCGCACCACCGGTGGTCGCAGCCGGCGCCGGCCGGCGCAGATCGAGGCCGGCGAAGCTGCGGCCCTTGAAGGCTTTTTCCGCCGATAGACGCTTCACATACTCGGGCAGCAGCGTATCGGTGAGCATGCGGCCGCGAATTTCCATGTCCTTGCCGCCGGAACCAATGGTGAAGCCGGTGAGCCACAAGCCTTGCGGCGTCTGGCGCGCAAAGCCGCGCAGGTATTCGGAAAAGCCCTCGGAACTGCCGATGGCGCCGCCTTCGACCGCCGCCATCACTTCCTGGCGCGCCTTGAGCTGGCGCTTGGAGTCATCCACTTGCGCCAGCATCGCGGGATCGGGCTTACGCCCCGTCAGCTCCGCCGTCAGCGCCACCACCTCGGTCTGACGCTCCTTCAGCTTTGCCGCCAGATCATCCGCCACGGCCTGCTTCTGCTTGGCCTGGTAGGAACCATACGCCGCCGCCACGATCACCAACAGCAGCAAGGCGCCGCCGATGGCGGCCAGGGGCCGTGCCGTCAGCCAGTCGCGGCGCTTGAGGAAGGCCGGGTTGTAGAGGTTGATCTGCTGGCTCATGGCTCAGTCCCGCAGCGCCGCGCCGATAACCCGCAGGCACTGGGCCTGGCGTTCCGGCTGCTTGAGTTCGGGGATGGAAGGAAAGTCCAGCACCTTGGCCAGATCGAGTTCTTCCACCGGGATATACACATACTGCCGCAGGTAATCCATGAAACCGCTGACGCCGGGCACCGGCGACACCAGCAGGCGCGTCAGGGTGATGTGGCTGTTCATGCGGTCGAAGTTGTCCATGGAACGCTGCACGTCGAGGGCCAGCTTCTCGAACAACTGTTCGCGGCGCTCACCTTCGGACCGCTGCAACTGCTCCAGAGTGACGTCGGAGTGGCGCACCACATACAGCTCGCCGCGAAAGGTAAACGTCAGCAGGCCGCCGCCGTTATCCAGGGCCAGCATGGCGAGGCCGCGATTCTCTTCCTCGAACAGGGCGGCGATGTTGCGCTGGGCGAGTTCGGGAATATCAATCGCTTCCAGCCCGGCCTTGGCCTCCTGGAACAACTGGACACGGGGAATCAGCACCTCATTCTTCGCCACCACGGCGAACACCTGCGCGGCGCGGCCGACGGCGCCCTCGGTGGGGATCGGCAACACATCGACACTCGCCGCCTCGACCGGAAAATCCACCATGTCCTTGATCTTCCAGCGCAGGGCCTCTTTCATTTCCTCGGCACCGACGGCCGGGGGATCGGTCTGCAAAAGCTGGTATTCGCCCTCGTTGAGCAGCGTCGTGCAGCGGTACTGATTCAGATGCAGCTTGGCGCTGACACGCTTGAGGGCATCGACATCACTGCTGCCGCGCTCGAAGGATTCGAGCAGCGTCACCTCTGGCCGGCCGTCGCGGGTCTGGCGGATATGGGCGAAGTCGAGCCGCGATCCGGCCAGGACCACCGCCATCCATCCGTCCTTCTGCTTCGCCTTCATCAGGGCCATGACACCGCCGTCAGTAACATTTCGGTTTAAGGATACAGGCTAATTATCGGTTATTCAACGATATTCTTAAGGAAAACCACTTCCCACATGGGGCCACCGATATAAATCCAACGATCTAGGTGGTCGGCAGGAACGGCCGGCGCGTCCAGCCCCACCTCCCGACCATGCAAAATCCGCCAACCCCTCCCCTACCCTGAAAGGGCGTCTAGACGCCCTTTCAGCCACACAATAATCAAATCGTGCAAATTCCGCCACACTCAACGCAGTTCGCGGCGGTGGATGATTTTCTGATTTTCCTTGTAGATGCCAAAGGTGACGCGGGCCTTGGGGTTGGTAGTGCCGGGATACTGGAGCCACGGCATCGCCCCAAGGTCGAAACTGACATCCAGCGCCACGGGCTTGTCGGTAGTGATCTTCAGGCATTCGGTATCCGAAGCCGTAGCGCACGGCAACTTGCCCCCGCTCAAATCGTAAGGAGCGGCGTTGACCAGCGTCACAGTCGCCGAATTAACAGAACCGTCATTATTTAGGAGTTTTGTCAGTGTTGGCGCCGATGTCAGCTTCGTCGCGCTGTCTGTCGAACTCGTCGCCCAATACGAACCATTCCAGAACTGGATTTCGGTTGGGACGATCAAAGGCAGTTTGTCGGAACCAAAGGCATTAGAGAGCCGCAAGCGCCCTCTGACTACCATGACGCCCCCCTCCACCGAGGTGGTGGTGGGATCGGTGGCGCGTAATGATGTCCCCCCATCGGCATCGGTGGCGCGCAGATAGATGTTGGTTGGACCGGGCCAGTTTGCGGGCGACACAGGGGCCGTAAAAGTGTACTTCGTCGAAGTATTTGCAGCGGCCCCAGCATTGAAGGTCGACGCAGCAACTGGACTCCCGCCAACAGATCCAACACTCACAGCACTTGATGACCCCACGCCATCCTTTGCATCAAGTGTAACGGCCTTGGCAAAGCCACCCGAATCCTTGTCGTAGTTCTGGAGTATTGGATACCCTGTGGAAAGACTCCTCGCCGTCACATCAACCTGGAAGGTTTGGCCGGAATACACCATGCCGGGGTAGGCCAAGGGACAAGTCAGCCCCACCATACAATCCAAGGGAACGCCGGAAACCTGGGTCACCACGGTATTGAACAAGCCGGCATAGAAGCGGCCCACGTTCCCGCTCGCGGTTCCGGTCACGTCACCCGCGCCCAGATAGTCTCCATCCTTGATGCTGGGCGTGAGTTTGATAATGCCCACCTCATCCCAGACAAAGGCTGTTCCCGTGGCGGAACCGCTAGTGAAGGCTCCGAAGCTGCCAACGATAGCCGGATTGTGGCAATCGGGATCGTTGGCTGGAACGCCGTCGCAATCCAGCGGGGCCACCAGGACGGACGTCAGCTTGACGCTCTCTTCTGGCGCGATTTCCTTACCATAGTTGGGTGTCGCCGTGCCACCCGAGGCAGTCGCCGTCACCGTCACGGTAAACGGCTCTCCGGCCGCGACAAACTTATCTCCCGTCGCGCCCGTGGCCCCCGGATTGGCAAAGCTGTCGCTGGTGCGCACGATATTCGAGAGCGTGAAGCCATGGGGCTTGACGACAAAATTGCCACTCGATCCCTCTCGGGTAGTGTTCGCGCTGTCACGTACATACAAATTCAACATGCCGACATCGGCGTAGCTGAAGGTGCCAACGGAAGCGCTCGGCGAACCGCCGGTAAAAGTGACATTCGTAGCCGATGACCAATTCGCCGCGTTGCCGGCAGCCGCACACAGGGGCAAGGTTCCATAGACAGAGAGCACCGCCTGGACACCGGCGTTGGTCGTTGGATTCACGCACACAAGCCCAAGCTGGAGCGCGAGATTTGTATCACTACCGGAAAGTGCCGTTGGCGTCCCGCCCGAATTCAGCGCCGTAACAAACACCGCCATGGGCGTAGGCACTCCCGCCGTCTGCGGCGACCAAGTAATCAAGTTGCAAGGGTTTGCCCCTTGCCCGATCTCTACCCCAGCGTTGCAGGCCTTGTCAGTGAACGCGAAGGAGGATTTCAGGAGAGTGGAATGACTGGCGGTGTTGTTTGCGGAATTGCTGTCAATCACCGTGCCGGAGACCGTTGCAGTATTGGTGATGGTGCCCGTCGCTGCCGCATCCAAGGCCACCGTCAGAGTCAGGGCGGGAGCTGATGTACCGCTGGTAAGAGTACCTGACCAACCGCAAGTAACTAATTGGGCATTCGCGCTACAGGTCCATCCCGTACCAGCGTAGGAAACGTAGCTCAAGGTTGAGGGCAGGGTATCTTCGATCTGTATCGAGCCGGCCAGGGTTCCCGGCCCGTTATTGGTGGCGGTCAGGATGTAAGTCCCATTCGAGCCGGCGGTTAGAGCCACGCCCGCCGCCTTGCTCAGGGCCAGGTCTGCGTTGGCAGGCGGGTCGCCGACGCAAACATCGTCGATATGCCAATAGTCCCTGTCGTATCCACTGCCGCCGAGTTGGCGGAAACGCAAACGGAAATTCGCATGCTTGGCGTCTGCCGGAATGGCGATATTGGCGGTGTAACTCGTACCCGCCAGATCGTCACCAAGATATGTTGCCAAGGTGGTCCATGTACCGCCACTATTCAGATAATCAACGACGAGATTTTCCCCTGCATCCGGATCACGGGTGGTATTGGTTCCACTCCGGACCCAGTAACTGATGTTGCCGTTTATCGCGGACAAATTGGTCTTGAAGGTAGAGGCCGCGACGTAACCCCAGCGCAAATCCAGTTCGTGGCCCGCGGACTGATACGCCAGGGTACCGATACTCGCGTCGCCGATGGGTGATCCCACGGTAGCCCCTTCAGCAGAGATGCTCCAACGCCCAAGGCCGGCCTCGAAGTTATCGCAGAACGAACCGACGTAACTTGGCGCCGCTTTCTCCCGGATGATGACATTGTCCATGTGCCAGTAGTCGTAGCCGACTACGCCAGGTGCGCCGCCACCTGTATCTCCACCCGCATCACCACTGCCGGAAGGTTGGTAAAAGCGCATTTTGAACCCTGAATGCAAAGCATCCGCCGGCAACTCGATTACCGGAGTAAACACCTGCCCCTGCATGACGCCAGAAGGGTACTGCGCCAGTACCTTCCAAGTGTTGTCACTAGCCAGATATTCAACCAGATAGTTCTCACCGGCTAATTCTGGGTATTCGCTGAAAGCATCGCCGCCGCGCCGCATCCAGAAACTCAGCTGTGCCCCCGTCTTCGCCGACAGATCAACGGTCGGACTCGTGACCGTGACAACGTCCCATCGCGTAAACATCGACCGCGTCGAATTCGCGCGGGGATTGGTGTAAACATTGAAAGGGGGAATATCGCTGTCGATGCCCGCGCAGCGCCGGTTGCCATTGACGCCAGTACAGTTGGATGGGGTAGTTTCAACAAAAGTCCATCCGTTACCTACTGAAGCAGGGTTCGAGCGCTCGAAATCATCGCAATAGATAATGTCGGAGGCGCCGGTACAAGCTGGGGCGAGAATAGTGTAGGTCTGACCACCGAAATTACCGTTATTGGGGCCGACGCCACCCAAAGGCGTCGTGCCACTAACAATCGTATCGTTGTCGATCAGATTAAGGCCCAGGGTGCCGGTTGTACCCGTGCCCGTGTTGGCCGTGACGGTCCAAGTGGTTCCACTACCGGTGACGGAGGTAATCGTCGCCCCTGCGGCGCCACCGGCCTGGGCAAGGGTGAAATCATCAGTGCCAACCCCCGTTACACTGGTACTGAAGACAACGGTCCAGGAAACTGCGGTATTAGTCGTCGTCGGGTTAAAGCTAGCGCGATTAATTGATGTCACAGCCGGGAGAGGAGCTAACTGCCCCGTGGCATAGCTGCCAAAAGATGTCCCCCCGGTGTAGGTCGCCGTAGTGCCGCTGGCCGATCCAGCGAGGGTAGACCAGCTTGAGCCACCGTACTGACCCACCTTGAAACTCGTTACCGTCGCCCCGGCATCCACGTCGCCAGCAACGAACCCCAAACTCAACGTGTAGCTCCCGCCTGCGGGAAGCGTACTCATGGTGTCGCCCGCGACACCGAGAGTCCAGTAGCGATTCACATCCTTCGTCGAGTCGATGCCAGAGCTGGCGATCTGGGGGTGCTCGCCGTTGGTGGTGCTTCCCGTCAACGTACCGCCCGCTATTCCCGCAAACCACGGTATAGCCACGGTGATAGGAGCATACGTTGACGAAGTTCCTACCGGATAGGTACAAGTCACATTCCAGTTGGGGTACGTCAGTCGAAGATTGCCAATCACATAGCGGGTTGAACTGGCGCCAGATACCGCTCCCGGGCAATTCCCGCCGACCGTCAAGATATTGCCCCCGGTGGTAATTCGGCCACTGGTAAATGTGAGTCCAGAGGAAACCACCGAGGTACTCAGAGTCAAGCCACTGCCATTATTCAATGTCAGGCTACCAAGGGTTGGAGAATTTCCGGTGATGGACTGCGCAGAGGACCCATTGAAGATAAAAGTAGTATTCGGCAAACTGAGACTTCCCCCATTGGAAAAGTCTCCCGTTACATTCAGGGCAGAGAAGTTTGCCGAGGAAACCGTGCTTCCACCATTGACGGTGAGGTCACCCACTGTGCTTGCTGATCCATAAAACGTTGCTGCTTGGGTACCGGATTTCCCGAAGACAAGCGTCGCTGCAACGAACGTTCCTGAGTTGTTTGTTAGATCACCATTGGCCGTGAAGGTCTGATCCACTGAAAAGTTGTTGCTGATTGTTGTACTTCCCGAAACGGTCAGATTATCCGCATCAAAGGAATCAGTACTCACAAGAGCCCCACCTACTGTCAGGTCGAATCTCCCGTTATTGCCGTTGTCATTAACGGTACCGTAATTTGTGAAGTTGCCCGTAACGGTTAGTGCACGGGTTGAGTTACCGGTTTGAATGAGAGAGCCATTAACCGTCACCGACAGGACGGTCGTCGTCGTATTCAAGCTGATGTTGTGGTTAATCACGACATCGTCAGAGGATGCCGGGGGTCCATTTGATGAACCCGAACCGCAGTTCCATTGACTGGCGCCGCTCCAATTCCCGTCCTGACGAGACGTACATGTGGCTGCCTCGGCCTCGCCAATAAATCCCATAACGGCGACCATTAAGACCCAGTGGGAAAACAGGGACAGACCACGGTTTCTTTCGGTTCTGGGAAGAAGAGTACGGTTATTCATTTCTGGCCTCACATTGTAGGGGGCCTGACTCAGGCCCCGCCTAGTTCTGTACCGTAACAGCAATCACTCGCGCCACATAACTCGCCGTCCCCGCCGTTCCCTGGCTGGCGGTGGAGGTCAAGGAATACACCCGTAGCGGATTCGTCGAGTCCCGCGCCCCTTCGCAGTAAGCCTGACATGTGCAGGCCACGGAAACCGTGTAACCGGCGAGATCGCCGGGAAGAGTCACGCTGGACGTCGCTGCGCCAGGAGTAGCGTCACAACTGGAGTTGACGGTGCAACTATCCCGACAGGCGTAGTGACCGACAACGGCAGGATCTGAATTATTCACCGCCTGCCAAATGCCCCATTCCGCCCCGGCCCGGGCCGCCTGATAAGCCCGTGCGCCCTGAAAATCCAAAGCCAGCGCCAGATGTTGGCTGGAGGAAGTCTTCACCGCATAGGCTCCCAGGGCCGCCAGGATGACCAGGATGAAAATCGCGGAGGGCAGGGCGAAGCCCGAGCAAGAGTTCGAGAATTTCACAATCCCTCCTCTCTCGCCCGGATCAGGGTGCTAAATGCTGGCAGGTAATCCACCGCCGTATTCCAGACAATGCGCTCATTCACGCTGCGATAGCCATGGGTCAGCTTGATGCGCATATCGTAAGCGCCGCGCAGGCGCGTCCACAACTCGGAATCCCGCTCCTCGACACCGGGATCAAGCTGCATGATGTTATTCGCCGCCTCGCCGATGTCGATCAAATTCTTGATGACGGAATCGCGAGTTTTGTTTGCCTCCAGGGTGTCGGCCATAAACTGCTCTATCGACATTCCTTGGATATACCGCCCAACCAATGTCACCGCCTCGATAATGTCGGCGTAGCAGTCGCTGACCCTTGTTTCCTTGGATGGACGATGAATCATAGCGGCCGCGCCTCCCGCAATACCTCGGCACGAAACCGTTTCGACAGAGACTCGGGAGTCTGGACATCGACCTTGACTCCCAGAGTTTCCCGCAGCTCGCGCTCTAGGGTGACGATATCAAAAAGGGTTGCCTTCTCGTTCGCGTCCACCAGCAAGTCGATATCGCTCACTTCGGTGTCGCCCCCATGAAGCGCCGAACCAAAGACGCGCGGATTGGCGGCATGGTGACGGGACACGATGCGGCGAATCAGCTCCCGATTTTTCTCTAGCGCTTCAGAGGGCCGCATGATCTGCTCCCTTCATGGAATTTATGGACAAGGCTCTCATGGCGAGTTGTCCACATGGAGTTGTTGATGCAGGGTCACGGATTCGCCGCTCGGGCCGTCAGTCAGGGTTATGCGCAGCGTCACCAGGCCATTCTCGGCGGAAACTGCTGGATCGTAATCAAAATAGCAGGTCGCGCCATCGGCGAGTAGGGCACTGCTGCCCGATGTGGGAGGGTCTGGCTGGTCTGCGGGGGCGGGATTCCAATCGACGCTTCCGGTAGCGTATCCGGTGTAGCGACGCAATTTGCCGCCGTCGCAGCCGAACGTAACGGGGCCGAGCGTCGATGACACAACGTGGAAGCGCTGGCTCGGCGATTCGTAGGGAAACGCCGCACCGGAGAATGTGATGGCACTTACGCTGCCAGCCGCCGTGGTAATCGGGCGTCGATTATTGCCGGTGGTTGCTCCGTAGGCATTGAGACCCGTTTGCCCGGTATTGAAAATCACCAGATGGTCGCCGCTGGCGATAGTCACGTTCGGCCCCAGCACATCGAAGGAACACGCAACACCAGTACAGTCTCCGGAAAAATCAAAATTCAGCGGATCGCCCGTACCTCCTGTACCAAAATCCGCCCGATAGCGACCCCCGCCGGTGGTGGGAATGAACTCGATGTACTGGTTGCCGGAAACCCGCACACTGTTGGGCAGGGCGGTGCGTATCTCCAGGGCCATGCGCTTCAGGGCCGTGTCGGCCGCATCGGAAAGCCCGGCGCGGCGTACCGTGTCCTGGTAACCCTTGATGGGGGCGACCATGAACACCGAGACCATGGCAGCGATAATGCCGGTGATGACCATGGCGACGATCATTTCGATGAGAGTAAAGCCGTGGACGCGTTTCATGGTCAGTAGTTGAAACGGTAACCAGTGAGCGGATACTCGCGGCTACTGGGAGCCTTGACCGTCACCGTGACTTGCAGGATGTTGCCAGCCGCGACGACGCCGATGGCGGCAGCGGGGTTCTCTACCTTGACGCTCACCTCATAGTTTTCTAGCCCAGGAATCACCGTGGTATCGGTCAGCCCCTTGACGCCAGTGACGTCATAGCCGTTGTAGTCGGATACGTCGTCCATCTGGGTACGGTCACAGGTAGCGGGGCAGGAGGCGGCGTAGCCGCCGGTCGGGTTGGCAAAGTTCTTGTTGAGGACTTCTTCCATCATCGCCTCCGCAATCGCCAGGGATTGCTTCGGCTCGATGGGGTCGGCGCTGTGCAGCACGGTGATGTTGAGTACCGAAAGCACCCCCGCCAGGGCGACGCTGACGATGACGATGAAAATTATCAGCTCGATCAGCGAGGTGCCGCGACTGCGGCCGGGCGGCTTAATGCACATAGCCGGTTTCCGCCTCGATGCGGATGCTGCGGATGGTGGCGCCGCTATCCTGCACGTTGAGAGTCGCTGTGGCGGTCAGCTTGCCGGAGCCGTCGTAGGGCCGGCCGATGGAATCGAAGCAATACAGGGTGCCGCCGCTCACGGTAGTGGAGGCAATCGGCGTCTTCCATGCCCCACCCGGCAGCGGCAGATCGGCGCAGGATGCCGTGCTGCATGTGTTTGAGCCGTCTGTCTTGACACATAGCTTGGCCGAACTGTAATCGGTCAGCACCATCGCCCGCTGCGCCACGGCAGTCTTGTGGGCATAGCGCAACAGCGCCTGCACCTGATCGCCATACCCCGCCGCATCGAAGGCGCCTAGGCTGGCGAAGCGCGGCATCACCACCGCCGAGACGATGCCGAGAATAACAATGGTGACCACCAGTTCGACCATGGTGAAGCCACGCTGGGCAGCAGTTGCGCTTTGTCGCAGGGCATCGATTTTCAGGGTCTTCTCCTGAAAACACGAACATACCTCCCGCACTCGCGGCTCTGCATTTGCCGCCAGCGCGGGGTTATCGAGGTACACCTGGAACATAAAGCGACGATGAGCGTCCATGCGCTCCAGCAGACGAAGATTTTCTTCTCCCGTCACGGCGTCGCTCCCGCCTTGATCTTGCGAAGTATCAATCTGATCCTTGCTTCGCCCCGTCCCGGTTTTCATGGTAATCAGATGATCTATCGAGGCAATGGGGACGCGTAGGTCGCCCACGCTCACCACACTGGCATCGCGCCTTAACGCGGCAAAGTCAATCACCGGCTTGATGAGAACATCAACCACCGGCGTCATCATGTCCTCGCCACGCAATCCGAAGGCCAGCATGCCCTTTTCCCGATGCCACTTTTCGAGCAGTTCCGGCTGAGCCAGCGAATCAATCTCCACCGGAATAAGGGGACGCAGTCCGGCCGACTTCGCGCAAGCGATAAAACGCCCGAGATTCTCCGGGGTCATCGCCAGCACCACATCCACGTCCAGCGTGGCCCGCTGGTAACCTTGAAGGGCGACAGCAAGACCGCCAACGACCACATACTCGACATCGGCTTCTGTCAATTGCTTGACCAGATCGAATATGTTCATCCCTTGGCTCCAGAATCCTTCGCATCAAATACAAAAGGCGGGTCGCCCCGCCTTTTGTTCCCACTGACTGGCGTGGGCGACTGCTTGAGATCAGCTACTCAACCGGGGAGAAACCGTGGTCTGTCCCCGATTAGCCCTTCGATTAGCTCTCTTCTCTTACCGAGCGCAAATCACAGTAGCGCTTTGAGCGGCAGAGGTTCCTTTTGTTACGGTACAAGTCACAGATTCGTTAGTCCCACTGCAATCACCGGTGCCGCCAATACTAAACCCGGAAGGAACACCACCTTGGAGAATTCCGCCAAGAATCGTGCTCGTACAAACGTTTGCGGCACTTAAGGTAACAGCGCTGGCATTGGATACCTTCTTCGCTCCATAGTTAATAGATGTGCCAGATGCAATAGCTCCAGCAACACCTTGTGCGGCGGCAATCTCAGCCTCGCCAGACATATTTACAAACTTCGGCAATGCCGTCGCCGCGAGAATGCCGAGAATCACGATTACCACCACCAGTTCAATCAGGGTAAAACCTTTTTGCTTAGTCATTGCTTGGTTCCTTCCGTTCGATCAAGAGAAATTCGGGTTTAACAGCCGGTTGTGGTAACACCAGAGACAGCCCCGGCGACACCGGCGGCCGTCGGTTGCGTGTAGGTAAAGAAACACTGCGTTGCATCACTGGCGCCGGTGACTTCCACCCGGGTAACCCCACCGGCAACAGTGACAGTATAACCTTCGGCGGAAAGATCATCCGCCGAGGGGTTGAACTTGGCCGACAGGCCCGCCGCCGCGACAATGCCGGGGTCGGCGGCGCCGAGAGCGGCGCTGGCGGGGTAGCCATACACGGCGGCAACAATGCCATGTTCGCTACACACGGTGCCAGTGGCGCCGCTGCTGTTATTGGCTGTTACCGCCGTGCCGGGACAAGCGATGGAATCGCCGGTACCGTTGGAGGCCAACACCTTGGCATGCACCAAGGCCGCCGCTGCCGCCACGGCGCCCCGGGCGGCGTTGAGCTTGGCGATACGGGCTTCGCGCTGAAGATTGACGAACCTCGGCAGCGCCACGGCGGCGAGAATGCCGACGATGGTAATCACGATTACCAACTCAATCAGGGTAAAGCCTGCGCTTGCGCGTTGTTTCATAGTGTTTTCTTTCATAAATCTCCCTCAATACCACTGGTAAGGCACGACAGCCATCACCCCCACCGGGGCAAGAAAGGGACGCGGCTCGCTTATTTTGGGCCGGCGCACCTGCCAACGCAAGGACTTAGTACCGCCTTCGACATACAAATTCCGTGAAAAATTAGGTTGATAGCGAAGTTCTTTACGTTCCTGGTCAAACATCCAGGCGCCGGCCGGCAATTCCGCCTCGGCCACAGACTCGCCCAGGTAGCCTTCCGGTGGCCGCGCCAGCCAGAGCACCGGGTTGCTCCCCACCATGTCGTCCACCTGCCCATCCTGGCCGGCAATGATGCGCCGGGCCATTTCCTGGGCCAGACCGGACTGTATGTTGCGTAGGGTTGCTTCCACTTGTGTCTTTTCTGCCAGTTCCTGTAACTCGATATAGCGCTGCAGCGCAATTGCCGCCACCACACCTATAACGGCAAGTGCCACCGAAAACTCAAATTTCGTCAGTCCCCGCTGCCATCGCCGCTGCTTCATCACTTCTTCATCGCCGCCTTGCCCAGGTCCCAAATCGGCAGGAAGATGCCCAGGGCGAGGATCAGCACCATGATGCCGAGGAAGACGATGAGGATCGGCTCGATCTGCTGCGACAGAGTCTTGAGTTCGTATTCCACCTCGTTCTGATACATCTCGGCGATTTCCTGCATCATTTCGTCGAGGGAGCCGGACTCCTCGCCGACGGCGATCATTTGCAGCACCACCGGCGTGAACACCGCGGCGGTAATGGCGGCACGCAGAATGCTCTCGCCACGCTCGACGCTGTCGCGCATGTTTTCGATCTTTTCCGCCAGGTAGTCGTTATCCACCGTCTGCGCCACGGTGGTGAGAGCCTGAATGATCGGTACGCCGCTGCGGGTGGCGAGGGCAAAGCTGCGGGCAAAGCGCGCCAGGGTGGCCTTGCGCACGATTTTGCCGGCGATGGGAATGCGCAGCTTGATCTTGTCCCACTGGTAGCGGCCGGCGCGGGTGCCGATCCATGACTTGAAGGCGATGCCCGCCGCCGCCATGGCGCCGAGCAGCACATGCCACCAGGCGACCATGAAGTTGGAGAAGCCAATCAGTATCTTGGTCATCAGGGGTAGTTCGGTATTGAAGCCCTTGTACACCTGGGCAAAGGCCGGGATGACCCAGATGTTGACGACGAACATAGCTGCCACCATGGCCATGATGACGAAGGAGGGATAGCGCAGGGCCGACTTCACCTGCTCGCGCATGAAGCGCTCGAATTCCATGTGGTCGAACAGGCGCAGAAAGATTTCTTCCAGCCGGCCGGTCAACTCACCAATCCGCACCATGGAGAGATAGAAGGGCACGAAAACCCTGGGATGGCGGGCGAGGGAAACCGAAAGCTCACGGCCGGAGTCGAGGCTTTCGCGGATATCCTGCAAAACGCCCTTCATGGCCGGGTTGGCGCTCGATTCCTGCAAGCCGGTGAGGGCGCGCATGATCGGCACCCCGGCTTTCATAAGGGTGTAGATCTGACGGCTGAAGAGCAGAATGTCCACGTGCTCGACCTTCGGCCCCAGCCAGCCGCCGAGGGTAATGGCACCGCCGCCTGTCGCCCCTGCCTCCTTCTTTACCGAGGCCGCGGTTTCGCGGATTTCCAGCGGCGTAACCCCCGTGCCCAGCAGCAGATCAGCAACGACGGAGGCAGAGGCGCCTTCCATGGCCCCCTGGACCCGCTCTCCGGCGCGGTTGCGACCTACGTAGGCAAAGGCAGGCACGATCAGTCTTCGAGCTGGGTGGCGATGCGCATGGCTTCATGCACTGTGGTACGCCCGCCAACCACAAGCCGCACGGCGTCGCGGCGCAGGGTGTTGCCGGCCATCTGTTCACGTCCAACCTGCATGAAGCCGACGGTGTCGGCCTCGTTGGCGGCCTGGACCAGGGCGTTATTCATTTCCAGCACCTCATACACACCCTGGCGTCCCTGGTAGCCGGTATTGCCACAGTGGGAACAGCCGCAGCCGTGCATGTACTTGTGCTCATCCACATGATCGCCCAGCTCGATGCGCAGCCACTCGTGCTCGCTCGGCGACAGGGTATAGGGTTCGGCGCAGTTTTCGCAGATCACCCGCACCAGACGCTGGGCTAGCACCAGTTGCAGCGAGAGGGCCACCATGTAGCGCGGCACTCCCATGTCGAGCAGACGGATCGGCGTCGACAGGGCGTCGTTGGTATGCAGGGTGGACAGCACCATGTGACCGGTCATGGAAGCGCGCATGCCGATTTCGGCGGTTTCCTGGTCGCGCATTTCGCCCACCAGAATGATGTCCGGGTCTTGTCGCAGGGCGGTGCGCAGCACCCGGCCGAAGGTGAGGTCGATCTTTTCATGCACCTGCACCTGGTTGATGCCGGGCAGGCGGTATTCCACCGGGTCTTCGACGGTGATGATCTTCTTTTCCGGTGTGTTCAGCTCGGAAAGCGCGGCGTAGAGGGTGGTGGTCTTGCCCGAGCCGGTGGGGCCGGTTACCAGCACCATGCCGGAGGGGCGATTGATGGCGTGGCGCAGACGCTCCAGCACATGGGGCGGCATGCGCATGCGATCGAGGCCGAGCAGGCCGGTATTCTGCGCCAGCAGACGCATCACCACCGACTCGCCGTACTGGGTCGGCATGGTGGAAATACGCACGTCAATCGCGTTGTTGCGCACCTTGATGTTGAAGCGGCCGTCCTGAGGCAGGCGCTTCTCGGAGATGTCGAGGCCGGACATCAGCTTCAGGCGCAACACCAGGGCGGAAGAAATCTTGCTGTCGGCCTCGGTCTGAATGTGTAGCACACCGTCGATGCGGAAACGGATGACGAGATTTTTTTCCTGGGGTTCGATGTGGATGTCAGAAGCGCGAGTGCGCATGGCTTCCTCGAACACCGTTTGCAGCAGCTTGACCACCGGCGCGTCTTCGGCGCCGGCCGTGATGCCGAGAATGGCGCCGAACTCCACAGGGATGTCACCCATCTCGGCCGTGAGTTCCTTGGCCAGGCCGGTGATTTCCTCGGTCTTGCGGTACACGCGGTCAATGGTCGCCAGCAACTGGCTTTCCATCACCACCGCCAGTTCGATGTCGCGACGGGTGATGCGGGCAATTTCGTCGAAGGCCGCCATGTCCGTGGGATCGGCCATGCCGACCACCAGGGAGCCGTTACGTTCCTCCAGCACCAGGGAGCGGAAGCGCCGGGCGTGGGGCTCGGGCAGTAGCTTGATGAGTTCGGGCTTGGGCGTGAACTGGCGCAGGTCGACAAACTCGGCGCCGAGCTGGCGCGCCAGGGCCTTGGAAATTCCGTCTTCGGTAACGTAGCCGCTCTCGACGAAAATCCGCCCCATCTTGCGGCCGCTGCGCTTTTGCTCCTCCAGCGCCAGCTTGAGTTGCTCCTGGGTCAGCAGGTTCTGCTGCACCAGCATGTCGCCAAGACGGATTTTTTCAGGCCGGGCCATGCGCGCCCTCCAGTAATCTCTTAAGAGAGTTGTTTATGAGGCTGATTTTACGGAAAATACCTATTTTCCCCTGGCCTTGCAAGTGTTTTTGCACGGGTTTTGTTGCTAAAGACCTAAACCGCCGCCTTGTTCCGCCTGGTCGAAACGGGTTTTCGCCCAGGGGCGCAGATGACCGAGATGGCCGGTGAGGTTGGTCCAGTCTTCGAACATCTGGGTTTTGATCTTCTCCCGGTGATCCGGATCGGCCCGCATGTAGGCGTCGATGCGCTCCTGGATCAAATCCCGGGCCCGGGCCTCGGCGGCGAGCAACAGGTGGCGCTGCAAATCCTTCGCCTCATGCTGTTCGGCGAGTTTGTAGGGCAGCGGAATGGTGGCCAGGCGCGCCAGTTCGCGCAGGGTGTCGGCGCGCTGAACCAGGCCTTCCTGGTTCTCGCAACGGGAAGCAAAACGCCGCAGTTCCATGCGTATCAGGGATTTTTCGGCGGGATCATGCATTGCCATGGGACGAGTCCTTCAAAATGTCAGGCATGATCGTAACGTATTCAGCACCCCACCGAATTCCACCCCATGTTCCATATTGTTCTCTTTCAGCCGGAAATTCCGCCCAACACTGGCAATATCGTGCGCCTGACGGCCAATACCGGCTGCCATCTGCATCTCATCAAGCCTCTCGGTTTCAGCCTCGCCGAACCGACCCTGCGCCGCGCCGGCATGGACTACGCCGAGTTCGCCCAGGTGCGGCAATACGAAAACTGGCGCGAATGCCGCGCCGCCCTGTCGGACTCGCGCTGGTTCGCCTTCACCACCAAGGGCCGCATTCGCCATGATGCGCCGGCCTACCAGGCAGGCGACGTGTTCGTGTTTGGCCCGGAGTCGCGGGGCTTGCCGGCGGAGATACTCGACGAACTGGGGACCGACCGGCTGCTGCGCATTCCCATGCGGGCCGGCAATCGCAGCGTGAATCTGTCAAACACAGTTGCCGTGGCGGTGTATGAGGCCTGGCGGCAACTGGGATTTGCCGGGACCGAGTAGGTCTTATAAAAAATCCTCACCACAGAGACACGGAGGCACAGAGGAAAACCAAGAAAGAACGTGTCGTTGCCTTTCTCTGTGCCTCTGTGTCTCTGTGGTTCAACTATGCTTTACTCCGCCTTCGGGTCGCGGGCCATGAGCTGTTCCACAGCCTGGCGAGGCGTCAAACGGCCATCGAGGACGGCGCAGACAGCATCGGTAATCGGCATCTCGACACCCAGTTCGGCGGCACGGCGAGCCACTTCGCGGGCCGTCAGAACGCCCTCGGCGACGTGACCGAGTTCGCGCGTGATCGCCGCCAGTTCGCGCCCCGAGGCGAGGGCGAGGCCGACGCGGCGGTTGCGGGAAAGATCGCCGGTGGCGGTGAGGATCAGATCGCCCATGCCGGTGAGGCCCATGAAGGTTTCGCGCTTGCCGCCGAGGGCCATGCCAAAACGGGTCAGTTCCGCCAGACCACGGGTAATCAGGGCAGCGCGGGCGTTAAGGCCGAGCCCCATGCCGTCGCAGATGCCGGTGGCGATGGCGAGCACGTTTTTCACCGCCCCGCCCACTTCGGCGCCCGGCAGGTCGTCGTTGGCGTAGATACGCAACCGCGGCGTGTTTAGCGCTTGCGCCATGCTGCGGGCGAAGGCCGCATCGGAAGACGCGAGCGCGATGGCGGTGGGCAGCCCCTTTGCCACCTCGTCGGCAAAGCTTGGCCCGGTGAGGGCACCATGGGGGGCCTGCAAGCCAAGTTGTGCCACCACCTGATGAGTGAGCAATCCGGTGCCGGCTTCGAGGCCCTTGCAGACCCAGAGGAAGGGTAGGCCCGGTGCGATGGCCTGGATCGAGCCCAAGGTAGGGCGGAAGCCGGCCATCGGCGTGGCGAGTAGAGCCAGTTCAGCCCCGGCGAGGGCGGTTGGGATATCGGCGGTAACAGCCAGGGAAGCAGGGAAGCCGTGGCCGGGAAGCAGATCGGTGTTTTCCCGCGCCACTTCCATGGCGGCCGCGTGTTCGGCCTGCCAAGTCCATAGAGTGACGGCATGGCGCGGGGCAAAAGCCAGCGCCAGGGCGGTGCCCCAGGCACCGGCGCCGAATACCGCGAGTTTCATTGGCTTACAAACCCCAGACCTGGGTCGCCTTGACGTAGCCCTGCTGGCCGTCGCGATGCTTGACCTTGACCCATCCCGGCGGCGCGGCTTCGGTCAGGTCGAGGGCCACATCCTTCTCGGCCTCGAAGATCACCAGGGCCTTGTCGTCGGCCTGGGCGCGAATCTGGGCGCGGTCAGCCTTGACCAGCACCGTGCGCTGGTCAGCAGTCTTGGCCTTTTCAACCCAGGCCAGGTCACCCTTGGCGTCACGCACCTTAAGCCAGGGGCCGTTCGCCACCAAGACCTCCACCGGGGTGTAGCGGGCGACGATGAACAGGGGCTTGGCCTTGGTGGACGGAGCGTCGTAAAGCAGTGCCGCCTCCGCCAGGGAGCGGTAATCGAGAGCCGCCGCCGGCAGGGTCACCGCCGCGAGGCAGGCCGTCAGCAGCAGGCGGCGGGCACTCATCACTGCACCGGGGTTTCTTGGGTGCCGGCGCTGGCAGCTTGTTGCTGCTGACGCTGGAGGTAGATAGCCTCGAAATTCACCGGGGCCAGAATCACGGGCGGGAAACCTGCGCGGGAAACGCAGTCGGAAATGGTTTCACGCACATAGGGGAAGAGGATGTTCGGGCAGGCGACGGCAATGATCGGCTCCAGCTCTTCGCCCGGCACGTTGGCGATGCGGAAGATGCCGGCCTGGGCAGCTTCGGCGAGGAATTGGGTCTTCTCGCCGATCTTGGCGGTAACGGTCACCGTCAGCACGACTTCATAGGCATCGTCACCGACGGCGGTGCCGGCGGTCTGCAACTGCACTTCCACCTCGG
>Ga0316603_10000535_pt1 | contig 19237 bp, 18 predicted proteins | sample OWC_soil_day10_n_FD_207649 | JGI IMG/M metagenome (GOLD analysis project Ga0316603, IMG submission 207649) | Wetland soil microbial communities from Old Woman Creek delta, Ohio, United States - OWC_soil_day10_noCT | ecosystem: Environmental > Terrestrial > Soil > Wetlands | place: USA: Ohio... | reverse complement strand
CAGGAGGCCATACGGCGCTACTACCGGAGCGCGTGCGAGTACCTCATGGGCTTCGTCAACACCGACACGGTCCAGCGCACCGAGCTGCTCATGGAGGAGATGGGGGTCAGCGCCCGCGACCGCGCCGTGGTCCGGCCGGCCGCCGACGCCGCGCAGCGGGCCCGCGAGACCGGCAAGGGGAACGACGGCGTCTACTGCGGCGCGGCCATCGAGCTGACCGACGGCACGGTCGTCACCGGCGTGAACTCGCCGCTGATGCACGCGGCGTCGAGCCTGGTGTTGAACGCCGTGAAGCAGCTCGCCGGCATCCCGGACGCCATCCACCTGTTGTCGCCCACCATCGTCGGCGCGGTGTCTCACCTCAAGCAGAACGTCCTGTCGTCGCCGTCGGTCAGCCTGGATCTCGAGGAGACGCTCATTGCCCTGACCGTGAGCGCCGCCACGAACCCGACGGCGCAGCTGGCGATGGAGAGGCTGAAGGACCTGGCGGGGTGCGAGGTGCACATGACGCACGTGCCCACGCGCGGCGACGAAGCCGGACTCCGCAAGCTCGGAGTGAACCTCACCACCGAGCCCGTCATGCCCAGCCGGAACCTGCTGGACGGGTAGGGGACCCGGGATTCGGGATTCGGGATTCGGGATTCGGGAACCGGAATGGCAGTTGGCGCGTCAGCGCCGACGAACGAGCGAAGCCCGATGCTGCCCCATCGCCCGCCCGCCTCCCGTCATCACGCCCCGCCCGGGGACTCGCCGTTCCAGCAGTAGGTGCAGAGCTTCTCGCGCGGCAGGCCGATGGCGGTCACCATGTCGTCCAGGCGCTGATACTGCAGCGTGCTCAGCCCCATGGTCTCGCGAATCCAGTCCACCATGGCCTGGTAGCGATCCGTCGACGGGTCGGCGTACTCGTCGAGCCTCGCGTCGGCGTCGCCCTCCAGGGCCTTCACGGCGCGGCGGGCGGCGAGGTCGAGCTCCGACTTCGACTGCGAGAAGTTCAGGAACCGGCAGCCGTGCACGAGCGGCGGGCACGCCGGCCGCATGTGGACTTCGTGCGCGCCCGCGTCGAAGATGCGGCTCACGAGGTCCTTCAGCTGCGTCCCGCGCACGATCGAGTCTTCGCAGAAGAGGAGGCGGTGGCCCTCGATGAGCTCGCGGACCGGGATGAGCTTCATCCTCGCCACCAGGTCCCGCACGCGCTGCTCCTGCGGCATGAAGGACCGCGGCCACGTGGGCGTGTACTTGACGAACGGCCGCCGGTACGGGATGCCGGCCTCTGCCGCGTACCCGATCGCGTGGCCGATGCCGGAGTCGGGGATGCCCGCGACCACGTCGGGCCGCGTCGAGTCGGCGCGCGCGAGGGCCGCGCCGCAGCGGTAGCGCGCGACCTCGGTGTTGACGCCCTCGTAGTTCGACGCGGGGTAGCCGTAGTAGATCCACAGGAACGCGCAGATCTGCATCCGCTCGCCCGCCGGGACGAGGGTCTCGCAGCCGTCAGGCGTCGCGCGCACGATCTCGCCCGGCCCCAGGTGCCGTTCCACGTCGTACCCGAGGTTCGGCAGCGCACACGTTTCCATCGTGACGGCCCGCGAGCCGTCCTTCCGCCCCAGGGTGACGGACGTGCGCCCCAGCCGGTCCCGGGCCGCGAACAGCCCGTCGTCGGCGAGGAGCAGGATGGAGCACGAGCCGGTGATGCTCGCCTGCACGTGCTGCAGGCCCGCCACGATGGTGTCCTGCTCGTTGATGAGTGTCGCCACCACCTCCGTGGCGTTGAAGGTGTTGCCCTTCAGTTCCGAGTAGTGGACGACCCCTTTGCGCAGCGTCTGCCGGGCCAGCGCGTCGAGGTTCTCGATGCGCCCGACGGTGACAATGGCATAGGAGCCGTGATGGGACGCGATGAGCAGCGGCTGGTCCTCGGTGTCGCTGATGACGCCGAGGCCGCTGTTGCCGCCGTACTTGACCAGATCGTCCTCGAACTTCGTGCGGAACGGCGCGTTCGAGATGTCGTGGATGTTGCGGCGGAAGCCGTGGCCGTTGCGGACCACCAGGCCGCCGCGCACCGTGCCGAGGTGCGAGTGATAGTCCGTCCCGTAGAAGAGGTCGGCGACGCAGTCCTCGCGGCTGACCACTCCGAAGAAGCCGCCCATCGGTGCCTCCCGCGCGTCAGCCCTTGAGCGCCGCGAGTTCCTTCGCGCTTTCAGCCTCCACGTCCTTGTGCAGGCTGTTCCCGCTCGCATCCATGGTGACGATCACGGGGAAATCCCTCACGTGCAGGTGCCACATGGCTTCCGGCACGCCGAACTCGAACAGCGAGACGCCGTCCACGCGCTCGATGCAGCGCGCGTAGAACTGCGCCGCGCCGCCGATGGCGTTCAGGTAGACCGCGCCGCATTCCTTGAGCGCCTCGAGGGTCTTCGCGCCCATCCCGCCCTTGCCGACGACCGCGCGCACGCCGAACTTGCGGATGACGTCCGCCTGGTACGGCTCCTCGCGGATGCTCGTCGTCGGGCCCGCGGCCTTCATGACCCACTGCTCGCCTTCCTTGATGGCAACCGGGCCGCAGTGGTAGAGCGCGGCGCCGCGCAAGTCGACCGGCGGATCGTGCTTCATCAGGTAGGCGTGCACCGAGTCGCGGCCGGTGTACATGCGGCCGTTCAGGAGCACGACATCGCCCACCTTCAGCGCCCGGATGTCGGCCTCGCTGAAGGGCGCGGTGAGGACCACCTGCCCGCCGCTGCGCGTGAAGCGGGCCTGGCCGGCCATGGGCACGACGGGGCTCGACGGGTCGCGGTACTGCCACTGCGCGATCGCGCCGGTGGCGGCGTCGAGCACCACGCCGAGTCGGCGGAAGGCCCAGCAGTCGTACGCCACCGACACGAAGAAGCTGGCGGGAAGCCGGTTGAGCGCGCCGATCTTGCATCCGATGAGGGTCGTCAGGCCCTCGAACCCCATCGTGCCGATGCCCAGCTTGTTCACGGAGCCCATGATGTTCGCCTCGAGCTCGGCCAGCGCCGGCTCGGGGTTCACGTCGTCGAGCGTCCGGAAGAGCTGCGCCTTGGCGTGCGCGTAGCCGGAGGCGCGGTCGCCGCCGATGCAGACGCCGACGGCGCCGGGGCTGCAGCCCTTGCCTTGCGCCTGCCAGATGGCGTGCAGGATGCACTTGCGGACGCCTTCGAGGTTGCGGTCCGCGCGGCCGAGATGGGCCAGCTCGACCGGCACCGCGTACTGCGCGTTGCAGTTCTCGCACCCGCCGCCCTTGAGGAGCAGCTTCACCTCGATCGCGTCCTGCTCCCACTGGCGGAAGTGAATCACCGGCGTGCCGGGCCCGAGGTTGTTGCCGGAGTTCTTGCCCGTGATCGAATCGACCGAGTTCGGCCTGAGCTTGCCGCGCCTGGTGGCCTCGGCCACGGCCAGGCGGATCTGTTCGGCCATCCAGAGCTCGTCGGCGCCTTTCGGGACGCGCAGCTCGAAGGTGGGCATCCCGGTGTCCTGGCAGATCGCGCCCTCGGCCTCGAGCGCCTGGTCGATGTTGAGGTTGATGATGGCGAGGGCCTTCCCCGACCGCGTGTCGGGCGGTTCCAGGTTCGACGCCACCTTCATGGCGGCACGCACGTCGGGAGGAAGATCGGTCGACGTCTTCGTGATGAGCTCCAGCATGCTGGCGGAGAATTCTGGTAACATGGCCGGGAGTATAGCGCGTTTCCGCGCTGGCGGCTAAACCCTTGATGCAAAGCGGGATACGATGGCTCGGCACGGTCGCTCGGTGGCGCGCGATCTGCGCGGGCGCCGTGGCGGCGGCCTGCGTGATCGCGTCGGCAGGGAGCGGCGCGGACGCCCAGACGCGGCCGCGGCACGGGAAGCTCTTCGCGCCGGTCGACCTCGGCCTGCTCGAGGGCCCGGACCGCGACCTGTGGCAGCTCCCCGACCAGATCATGGACACCCTCGGCATCGCGGAGGGGTCGGTGGTCGCCGACATCGGCGCGGGCGGCGGATGGTTCACGATACGCCTGGCCCGCCGGGTGGGCGCGAACGGCCTCGTGTACGCGGAGGACATCCAGCCGCAGATGCTCGAGGCCACCATGCGGCGGGTGGCCCGGGAGGGCCTTCGCAACGTGAGGCCCGTGCTGGGAACGGCGGAAGACCCGCACCTCCCGGCGGCCGCCCTCGACGCCGTCCTCATCGTGGACACGTACCACGAGCTCGACGATCCCGACGCGATGCTGCGCAACATCGCGGCGTCGCTGAAGCCCCAGGGACGGGTTGGCGTCGTCGACTTCAAGCGCGACGGCCTGGGACCGGGCCCGGCCCTCGAGGACCGCGTGGACCCCGACCAGGTCGTCCGCGACGCGGAAGCCGCCGGCCTGCGCCTCGTCCGCCGCGAGACCTTCCTGCCCTACCAGTTCCTGCTGGTGTTCAGCCGGCCTCAGCCCGGCGCGCAGTAACGTCGGGGAGGCGCCGGGAATGGAGCACGCGGGCTTCAGCCCGCGTGGCGACCAGCGGCTCCTGCCCGGCCCCGGCTGGTATACTGGGGTATTGCCTGAGACGCGAATCCCGCTGCTGAGCATGACCGCCGAGCCGCTCGACGTGCAGGCGGTAGTCCGCAGGGTGGAAGACGAGGCAGGCGCTGGCAGGCCTGGCGCGGTTGCGGTGTTCATCGGGAACGTGCGTGGCGAGAACCTGGGCCGCCGGGTGGCCGGACTGCACTACGAGGTCTACGAACCCCTCGCCCTCCACGCCTTCGGCATCATCGCCGCCGAGGCGGCCGGGTCGTGGCCGGGCGTGAGTCTCGCGATCCGGCACCGCGTGGGATCCATCGCCATCGGGGAGGCGAGCATCGTGATCGCCGCGGCGTCCGCGCACCGGGCCCAGGCGTTCCAGGCGTGCCGGTACGCGATCGAGCGTGTGAAGCAGATCGCGCCCATCTGGAAGCGGGAGACGTTCGACGGCGGCGAGGAGTGGATCGAAGGCGCCACGGCCGACCCATCGGATGCGGCGGCGCGGCAGGCCGCCTACCAGCGCGCATGCGGATAAGCATCCTGGTGTTCGCGAAGCTGCGGGACCTTGTCGGCGCGCCACGGCTCGACCGCGACGTCGCCGCGGGGTCCACCGTCGAGGGCGTCTGGCAGGCGCTGGCCGGCGAGTTCCCGGCCGCCGCGCCCTATCGTGCGGCGCTGTCGGCCGCGGTGAACGCGGGATACGCGAAGTTCTCGACCCCGGTTGCCGAGGGCGACGAGGTGGCGTTTCTGCCGCCGGTGTCGGGGGGGTAGACACCTGGAAGTAGCCAGTAGCCAGTAGCCAGTAGCCAGTAGCCAGTAGCCAGTAGCCAGTAGCCAGTAGCCAGTAGCCAGTAGCGGTTTGACACGTCTCGTTGCGTTTGCCTTCCTACCGACTACTGACTACTGACTACTAACTACTGACGAGGATCAAGTGATGCTCGACAAACTGATTTCCGTCGAATCGAAGTACCACGAGCTGCTCGCGCTGCTCGGCGACGCCACGGTGCAGGCGGACCAGTCCCAGTACCGTACGCACGCGAAGGCGCTGGCCGAGATCGAGCCGATCGTCGAGCGGTTCCGCGACTACAAGGCCGTGGTGTCCGAGATCGGCCAGGCCGAGGAGCTCGCCGCGGGCGACGACGCCGACATGCGCGGCCTGGCGCAGGAGGAGCTGCCGGGCTTGAAGTCCCGGGCGGAGTCGCTGCTGAACGAGATCAAGATCCTCCTCATCCCGAAGGACCCGAACGACGAGAAGAACGTCGTGCTCGAGATCCGCGCGGGCACCGGCGGCGACGAGGCCGCCCTGTTCGCCGCCGACCTCTTCCGGATGTACACGCGCTACGCCGAGCGGCAGGGCTGGCGCGTGGACGTGCTGTCGAGCAGCGAGAGCGGCGTGGGCGGGCTGAAGGAAGTCATCGCGACAATCGAGGGAAAGGGCGTCTACAGCCGCCTCAAGTACGAGAGCGGCGTGCACCGGGTCCAGCGGGTGCCGGCGACGGAGGCCAGCGGCCGCATCCACACGTCGACGGCCACGGTGGCGGTGCTGCCCGAGGCCGAGGACGTCGATATCCAGATCGACGCCAAGGACCTCCGCATCGACACCTTCTGCTCGAGCGGCCCGGGCGGCCAGAGCGTCAACACCACCTACTCGGCCGTGCGCATCACCCACATCCCGACGGGCCTGGTGGTGTCGCAGCAGGACGAGAAGTCGCAGATCAAGAACCGCGCGAAGGCGATGAAGGTGCTCCGCGCGCGCCTCTACGAGATGGAGATGCGCAAGCAGCAGGACGCGATCGCCAAGGATCGGAAGAGCCAGGTCGGCACGGGCGAACGCTCCGAGAAGATCCGGACCTACAACTTCCCGCAGAGCCGGATCACGGACCACCGGGTCAACTTCACCACCCACCGCCTGCTGGACGTGCTCGACGGCAACGTAGGCGAACTCATCGACGAGGCCGTGACGTTCTTCACCGCGGAGCGGTTGAAGGAGGCGACGGCGGTCGGCAGCTAGGGGTTGGGGACCAGGCGCTTGGCGCGAGTTGGGCTCGGGTTTCGGGGCTCGGGACTCGGGATCCGGGGTTCGGCGAGAGGCGAGAGGATCTTCCTACTGGCTACTGGCTACTGGCTACTGGCTACTTACTACTGACTGCCACTGCCTGCTGAAGGGTCCCAGTGGTCCACACCGACACGCTGCATCGCCGCATCCAGGATGCCCGGCAACGCTTCGAGCGCGCGGGCATCGAACCGGCCGAGGCGGCCGTCGACGCCGACGTCCTGGCGCGCCATGCGCTTGGAGGCTGGGAGCGCGGCCAGTTGCTCGTGCGGCAGCACGACGCCTGCCCAGCCGGTTTTGCGGGGGTCTTCGACACGCTCGTCCGGCGGCGTGAGCGCCGCGAACCGACCGGCTACATCATTGGCCACCGCGAGTTCTGGAATCTCGATATCGAGGTCGGCCCGGGCGTGCTCGTGCCACGCCCGGAGACCGAGTTGCTCGTCGAGGAGACCCTCGCGCGCCTCAGCGCTGGAGGCCCGGAAACGGACTCTCGACCCGCGCTGGCGCCAGGGGCCCGCGCGGCTCGCCTGCGGATCGCCGACGTCGGGACCGGCTCCGGCTGCATCGCCGTCGCCCTCGCCCGTTGGCTGCCTTCCGCGAAAGTGATCGCGATCGATGCGTCCGACGGCGCGCTGGCCGTCGCCCGTCGCAACGCGGTGCGCCACGATGTGTCGGATCGCGTGCGGTGCGTGCGGGGGGACCTGCTGGCCGGCGTGGCCGGGCCCTTCGACGCCGTGGTGTCGAATCCGCCGTACGTGCCGGCGCCGGACATCGCGGGGCTGCAGCCGGAGGTCCGCGACTACGAGCCGGCGCAGGCGCTCTCGGGCGGCCTCGACGGCCTCGAGGTGATCCGGCGCCTGGTTCCCGAAGGGGCCGCCGTGCTGGGTCCGGGCGGCTGGCTGCTGTTCGAGTTCGGGTTCGGGCAGGCCGACGGCGTCCGCGCGATCATCGCGGCCGAACCGCGGCTGGAGCTGGTGGAGACTCGCCTCGATTTCGCCGGCATCCCTCGCGTGGCCGTGGCCCGGAGGGTGTGAGGACCTCAGGCGGTTCGTGGTAGAGTCGCGCGTGCGTCGGAGCGGCGCCGCCGCCCGCGAATCCCGAATCCCGAGCCCCGAATCCCGAGTGTATGTCCTGCCTCTTCTGCCGCGTCGCCAGCGGGGAGCAGCCCGCGAGACTCGTCTTCGAAGACGACACGCTGGTGGCCTTCCACGACATCAACCCGCAGGCGCCCGTGCACGTCCTCATCGTGCCCCGCCGCCACATCCCGACGCTGAACGATCTGTCGGCGGACGATGACGAGCTCGTGGGCCGGATGCAGAGGAGGGCCGCCGCCATCGCGCGCGACCTGGGCATCGCGGCCCGGGGCTACCGCACGGTCTTCAACTGCAACCGTGAGGCCGGGCAGACGGTCTTTCACCTGCACCTGCACGTCCTCGGCGGGCGGCCGATGCGCTGGCCGCCGGGCTGAGTGAGGGGCCGCGATTCGGGATCGCCCGAGGCGGACCGGGCCAGGCAGCGACTCAGACTCGCGGTCTTCCGTTCAGGCCACGACCGTCCGCACGTCGAAGGCCGGCGGATGCTCGAGGTGCTTCTTCACCGCACACTGGTCCGCGGCGCGGACGAGCGCGTCGTGGTACTTGGCGGGAAAGCCCGGCGGCACCTGGATGTCGAGCGCCACGCTGCCCACCAGGCCCGTGCGCGCGTCGCGTTCCACGCGCTGCACGATGCGGATGCCGTCCGTCGGCAGGCCGCGCTGCTTGCAGAAGCCGAGCACGTAGATCCCCGCGCACGTCCCGATCGACGCCAGGAACAGCGTGAAGGGCGCCGGGGCCGAGTTCTCGCCGCCGCCCTGGGGCGGCTGGTCCGTACGGATGGTGAAGGGGCCGGCCTCGGCGTCAACGCGCGCGCCGCCTGGGAACGTAATCGTCATCTCCATGAGTGCCAATTCTCCGGGAATCACGGCGGGGCCCCGCGCGCCGCGCGGCACCCCGCCTCCATGAAGGATGCGCGAAGCCGGCTGTTGGTGACGGTCAGGCCTGGGGTGGGCCGACCCGGGCGGCACCGGCTTCGAGCAGGTAGGTGCCCCGATCAGCGCCGGGCGCGAACGAGAAGTCGGTCACACGATAGCCGCGGCCCAGGTAGGCGCCGAAGATCGCGCGGGAGACCATCCGCCAGGCTCGCGCCTCCTCCGGCTGCCGCGTGAGCATCTCGGGGAAGCGCGCGGGAATGGTCAGGCTGAGCCGCGGCTCGACCCGGCCGAGGTCGTAGTCGACGCAGGCCAGCCAATCGCCCTGGCGCTCGACCTCGTTGAGGCGGGGAACCTCGCGGAGCGGGCCCGTGCCGGCCGGGTTCCCGGCGCCGCTCAGCGCGGCCTGCACGCGCGGCGAGCGCATCCACCACTGCGCGATGAAGCGGTCGGTCGGCGCCCCTCTGTGGAGCGGGCTGACCGACTCGCCATAGATGTCGACGGCGTAGTCCTCCACCACGACACCGAGGCGGCGGACGTTCAGGTGCGCGTTCACGGCGACGAGCGGATCGAACGTCCATTCCATCAGATCGATCCCCATCGCCAGGCTGACGCGCCGCTGCTCGAGCTTCAACTCCCGGCCGACGCCCGACGCGCGGAACTCGGGGCGGACACCGAGCATGTGCGACCACTGCGTCGGGCGCCCGTCCTTCAAACCTGGAAAGGAGTAGACGAAACCGACGAGCCGGCCGCCGTCGAAGGCGCCCAGCAGGATCGCACCGCGCTTCAGCGTCGCCACGAACAACGGAATCCCGACGGCGTCCTCGGGGACGGCCGCGCCCCAGATTTCCTGCTCGAGGGCGATGACCTCGCGGAACTCGGGAATCGTGTGGAGCGGGCGGATGATCGTCATGACGGGGTCTCGGGGCTCGGGACTCGGGGCTCGGGATTCGGCAACAGCAGCCTCGGAAGCTCGCAGAGCGAGGCGATGATGGGCACGTCCTCGTAGCCGGGCCCGAGCGCGTGCCGCAGCGGGCTCGACAATCCGTCGCCGGATCGCCGGACCAGCACGGCGCGCATGCCGATCTGCCGGGCGCCCTCGATGTCGGCCCGGACGCTGTCGCCCACCATGACGGCCGCGGCCGCCGGCTCGCCCACCGCGGCCAATGCCGCCTCGAAGATCGCCGGGTGCGGCTTCAGGTAGCCGAGTTCGGCCGACGAGATCGCGGCCGAAAAGAGGTGATCGAGGGCGAAATGGGCTGCGAATTCGTCCAGGGGGCGCTGGGTGTTCGAGATCAGCCCGATCTTCAGCCCCGCCTGCGCCAGGGCGCGCAGCGCCGGTTCCACGTCGTCGTACAGGAAGAAGTGGCGGCAGGCCGCCCACTCGTCGTAGATGTCCCTCGCCGCGAGGTCCGCCTCAGGCCCGCGGCCGCCCATGTGCGCGATGATCGCCCGGGTGTAGTCGATGAAGAGCTGCGCGTCGTAGTTGTGGGCCTTGACCTCGTCGAGCACCGGCGCGGCTCTGCCGACGGCGGTCCGGAAGAGCGCCGTGTCGACGGTCACGCCGCGGCGGGCGCAGAAGTCGCCGTACCCCTCGCCCTGGAGCGTCGGACCCGGGTAGATCAGCGTGAAGTCGACGTCGAAGAAGACGGCGCGCGTCATCGTGTGGCTCACATCGCGCAGGGCCGGCGCGGCGACCATTATACCGGCCGGACCCGGCGGCGGAGCCGCCGGCACGATCGGGATAGGAGCGGCGCCCGCCGCTTCGTATAATGGCTACATCCCGTTCACCAGTCCGGTGCACGACGCACCTTCAGGAGAGTTGTCATGGCAAGACGTGTTCCTGCGCTCGCGGCCCTCGGCATCCTAGTGGCGATCACGGCATCTTCCGCCGCCGCCGCGCCAGTCACGGTCATCCTCAGGTCGGGCGACCGAGTGACGGGCGATCTGCTCGATCTCCGGACCTCCGGGTTCGTCCTCAACGTCCGAGGCGCCGAGCAGGAGTTCGCGCGGGAGCAGGTGGCGGCGATCGCGTTCACGAACGCCGAGCTTCCCGCCGCGGAAACCGCGAAGATCCAGGGCGGCCGCACGCTCGTCGTCCTGAGGAGCGGCGACACGTTCTACGGCAGCCTCGCCGACATCGGCGGCACGAACCCGCTGCGGCTCTCGTTCCGCACCCCGGATGGCGACCGGGAGGTGAACTCCAACGAGGTCGCCCGCCTCTACTTCTCGACGTGGCAGGGCATGCCCGCAGGCTCCGGGACGCTTCCCGGCTCGGCGCCCGACCTCGAGTCGGGAGGCGAGGGGATGGCCATCCCGGCGACGCAGTGCTGGACCAACACCGCGCGGTCCGTCCGGCGCGGCCAGCGCGTCACCTTCATCGGCACCGGGGAGATCCAGCTGAGCGCAGGCGCGGACGACATCGCCGGCGTGGCAGGGTCGCGGACCGGCCGCACGTCGCCGAGCGCGCCGATTCCCACCGCCCTCGCCGGCGCGCTCATCGGCCGGGTCGGCACCGGGCAGCCGTTCGCGATCGGCGACCAGAAGGTCCCGCTGACCATGCCCGCAGCCGGGCAGTTGTGGCTCGGCATCAACGACGACCACTGCGGCGACAACCGCGGCCAGTTCAAGGTGCAGATGAGCTTCGCGAGATAGGCCGCCGGCCGGTCGGCTTCGCCCCTCGGGCGGGAAGGCCCGGGCTGGCGCGTCGAGGCGCGCCGCCCCGGGCCTTTTCGCGCTTTCAGGCTAGAATACGAGGATCACCATGGCCGACTGGAAAGACACGCTGAACCTGCCGAAGACCGGCTTCCCGATGAAGGCCAACCTGCAGGCCACCGAGCCGCAGATGCTGGCGCGCTGGGACGCGCTCGGCCTCTATCGGCAGCTCCGCGAGAAACGCCGCGGGGCCCCGGTGTTCATCCTGCACGACGGCCCGCCGTACGCCAACGGCAACGTCCATCTCGGCACGGGCCTCAACAAGGTGCTGAAGGACATCGTCGTGCGCTCGCGGTCGATGATGGGCTTCGACGCGCCCTACGTGCCGGGCTGGGACTGCCACGGCCTGCCGATCGAGCTGAAGCTGCTCAAGGAGCTCGGCCCGAAGAAGCCGGAGATGAGCGTGAGCGACCTGCGGCGGGCCTGCCGCGCCTACGCCACCCGCTTCGTCGACGTGCAGCGCGAGCAGTTCAAGCGGCTGGGGGTCCTCGGTGACTGGACGGATCCCTACCTGACGATGGACTTCCGGTACCAGGCGGCGATCCTGCGCGCGCTCGGCAGGTTCGTCGAGCAGGGCATGGTCTACAAGGGCAAGAAGCCGGTCCACTGGTGCATCCACTGCCGGACGGCGCTGGCCGAGGCCGAGGTCGAGTACGAGAACCACACGTCGCCGTCGATCTACGTCGAGTTCCCGCTGGGCGACGAGAGCGCCGCCGAACTGGCCTCGCGCGTCCCCGCGCTGGCCGGGCAGCCGGTGTCGGTCCTCATCTGGACGACGACGCCGTGGACGATCCCGTCGAACCTGGCGCTGGCGTTCCACCCTGACGCGTTGTACGGGGCGTACCTCATCGACGGCCGCGCGGTGATCGTCGCCGAATCGCTCGCGGATCAGTTGTCGAAGGACCTGGGCCGCCCGTTCGATCGCCCGCTGGCCGCCGCCAAGGGATCGGCCTTCGAGCACCTCCGGTTCCGCCACCCGCTGTACGAGCGCGACTCGGTTGGCGTGCTCGCCGACTACGTGACGCTCGACACCGGGACGGGAGTCGTGCACACGGCGCCGGGGCACGGGAGCGACGACTTCCACACGGGCGTGCGGTACGGCCTCGAGATCTACGCGCCGGTCTCGGGCGACGGCCGGTTCATGGAGGACGTCGAGCGCTTCGCCGGCCTCACCGTGTTCGAGGCGAACCCGAAGGTCCAGGAAGCGCTGTCCGAGGCGGGACGGCTCTGGAAGGCCGAGCAGTTCGAGCACGCGTACCCGCATTGCTGGCGCTGCCACAACCCGGTGATCTTCCTGGCCACGGCGCAGTGGTTCATCGGGATGGACGACACCGGCCTGCGCGCCAAGGCCACCGAGGAGACCGGCAAGGTGCAGTGGGTGCCGTCCTGGGGCGGCGATCGCATGCGGAGCATGTTCGAGACGCGGCCCGACTGGTGCATCTCGCGCCAGCGGTCGTGGGGCGTGCCCATTCCGGCAGTGACGTGTACGTCGTGCGGCACGGCCACGCTGACAGCGGCGCTGGTCGCGCGCGCGGCCGAGCGGTTCGCGCAGGACGGCGCCGAGGCCTGGTACGAGAGGCCGATCGGGGATTTCCTGCCGGATGGGTTTGTTTGTCCGTCGTGCGCGGGCACGCAGTTCGAGCGCGAGAAGGACATCCTCGACGTCTGGTTCGACTCGGGGTCGAGCCACGAGGCCGTGCTGGCCGTGCACCCCGAGCTGCGCTGGCCGGCGGACCTCTACCTCGAGGGGAACGACCAGTACCGGGGGTGGTTCCAGAGCTCCATGCTGGTGGGCCTGGGCACGCGCGGCCGCGCCCCGTACCACCAGGTCGTCACGCATGGCATGGTGGTGACCGAGGAAGGCAAGAAGATGTCGAAGTCGCTCGGCAACGAGGTCCTGGCCGAGCAGGTCGTCAAGCAGAGCGGCGCCGAGATCCTGCGGCTCTGGGTGGCCAGCGTCGACTTCCGCGAGGAGCTGCGCTTCGGGCCCGAGATCATGGCGCGAGTGGTCGAGGCCTACCGCAAACTCCGCAACACGCTGCGGATCCTCGCGGCGAACCTCTCGGACTTCGACCCGGACACCGACCTGGTGCCGCCGCTCCTGATGGACGAGGTCGATCGGTTCGCGATGGCCCGCTACGGCGAGCTGGCGTCGAAGATCATGACCGCGTACGAGCGGTACGACTTCCCGGCAATCTTCCAGGCGCTGAACGCCTTCGTCGCCGTCGACCTGAGCGCATTCTACGTCGACGTCTCGAAGGACCGGGTCTACACGCTGGCCGCCGGTTCGCGCGGCCGCCGGTCCGCACAGACGGCGATGTTCGCCATGGCCGACGGCCTCGCGCGGCTCATCGCCCCCGTGCTGCCCGTGCTGGCGGAGGAGTTCTGGTCGCACCTGCCCGGCACGCGGGAGGCGTCGGTCCACCTGGCCCACTTTCCCAAGCAGGTGCACCTGTTCAGAAACGACGAACTGGAGTCGCGCTGGTCGCGCCTGCTGAAGCTGCGCGCGGCCGTCAACGCCGAACTCGAGAAGCTGAGGCAGGCGAAGGTGATCGGCCAGTCGCTGGAGGCCGTCGTGCACCTGAGCGGCACGGGCCCGATCGCGGACCTGATCGCGAAGCACCGGGACGATCTGCCCGGGCTCTTCATCACGTCGCAGGTCGACGGGGAGACCGCGCCGCCGGCGGGCGGGCAGGACCCTCCCGACGGCGCCGTGTACCGCGAGGGCGACGGCAGCGCCGTTCACATCGTGGCGGGGAAGGCCGGCGGGACCAGATGCGACCGCTGCTGGCGCTACGTGCCGGCGGTGTCGGGCGCCCCCGGCCGCGAGGGCGTGTGCCCGCGCTGCGAGGACGCGCTGGCGGCTGCCCGATGAGCGCGACGGCCGGCGGCGGCGCGCAGAGCGGGCCCGTGCCGCGGCGCTTCGCGCTCGAGCTGGCCCTCGTCGCGGGCATCGTGGCACTCGATCAGCTGACGAAGCTGCTCGTCCGCCAGCAGGTCCCGCTCCACGACAGCATCCCCGTCATCCCGGGCCTGCTGAACCTCGTGCACGTGCGCAACACGGGCGCCGCGTTCGGCTTCCTGAATGCGGTGGACTTTCCGTACAAGCCTGCCGCCGTGGCGCTGGTCGCGACGGCCGCGCTGATGGGCATCGCGCTCTACGCCGCGCGGATGTCGTCGCACGAGCGCCTGGCGCGCACCGGCCTGGCGCTCATCCTGGGCGGCGCCGTCGGCAATCTCATCGATCGCCTGGCGCTCGGGTCCGTCGTCGACTTCGTCGACGTGGTGCTGGGCGGCTGGCACTTCTGGGCGTTCAACGTCGCCGACGCGGCCATCACCCTCGGCGTGGTGGCCATGCTGGCGGACATGATCGGATTGAACAGGCATGCTACCAGTACTGTTTGAGCTGGGCCCGATCACGGTGTACAGCTACGGCGTGCTCCTGGCGGCGTCGTACCTGCTGGCCCTCTACTACGCGGTCCGCCGGGCGCGGCGCTTCGGCCTCGACGCGAACCGCGTGCTGGATCTCGGGATCTACATCATCATCTCGGCCCTGGTCGGCGCCAAGCTCCTCCTGCTCATCGTCGACTTCGACCAGTTCCGCCGCCAGCCGGCCGAGCTGTGGACGCTGGTGCGCTCGGGCGGCGTGTTCTACGGGGGCCTCGTTCTCGCGTTCCTCGTGGCGCTGTGGTACGTCCGCAAGCACCGGCTCCCCGTGTGGCCCGTCGCGGACGCGGTGGCGCCGAGCATCGCCCTTGGCCATGTCGTGGGGCGGTTCGGCTGCCTGCTCGCAGGCTGCTGCTACGGGAAGCCGACGTCCATGCCGTGGGGCATCACGTTCACGGATCCGTTCGCGGCGAGCAACGTCGGCACGCCCCTGCACGTGGCGCTGCACCCGACCCAGATGTACGACGCCGGGGCCGAGTTCCTCGTGCTCGTGTTCCTGCTGGCGACGGAGCGGTTCTGGCGGCGGCGTGCAGGGTGGACGTTCTGGGTCTACATCCTCCTCTACGGGATGTCGCGGTTCGTGATCGAGCTCTTCCGCGGCGACCCGCGCGGGGCGACGATGGGCTTCTCCACGTCCCAGTGGATCTCGATGGCGCTCGTCCCGCTGTCGCTCGTCATGCTGTACGCGCTGTGGCGGAAGGGGCCCGCGCCGGCGCCAGCCGCCGGGACGGCGCCGCCGCCCGCCCGCCGGAAGCAGCGCGGCCGCTGATCCGCGCGAGCCCATGGACCACCATGACCTGCAGGTGAGCGCCGGGCAGGCGGGCCTCCGCCTCGACCAGTTCCTGGTCGGCGAGCTCCCGGGGCACTCCCGTTCGCAGATCCAGCGCCTCATCAGGGACGGCCTCGTCCAGGTCGCCGGGCGCGGCGCCAGGGCGAACTACGTGGTGCGGCCGGGCGACGCGATCGCGGTCGACGTGCCCGCGCCCTCGCCGGCGGCCCCGCAGCCCGAGCCGCTGCCGCTCGAGGTCCTCTTCGAGGACGCCGACATCATCGTCATCAACAAAGCGGCGGGGATGGTGGTGCACCCGGCGCCGGGCCACGGCGGCGGGACGCTGGTCAACGCGCTGCTGCATCACGTGGACGACCTGAGCGGCGTGGGCGGCGAACTGCGCCCCGGCATCGTGCACCGGCTGGATCGCGGCACGTCAGGCGTGATGGTCGTCGCCAAGCACGACGCGTCGCACCGCGAGATGGCGCGCCAGTTCCACGATCGGGAGGTCGAGAAGGCATACGAGGCGCTCGTGTGGGGCCTGGTGCACCAGGGCCGGCGCATCGACGCGGCGATCGGACGCGATCCGAACGACCGGAAGAAGATGTCGAACCGCGCCAGGTTCGCGCGGACCGCGGTCACGCGCATCACGTTCTCGCGGTTCCTCGACGGCGTGTCGTACCTGCACGTGGCGATCGCCACGGGGCGGACGCACCAGATCCGCGTCCACCTGAGCGGCATCGGCCATCCGATTGTCGGCGACACGGTCTACGGAGGCGTCCGGCGGGTGATGCCCGCCCACCTCAGGGTGGTGCAGCGGCTCGAGCGCCCGTTCCTGCACGCGCGGCGGCTGGCGTTCACGCACCCGGCCGATCCGGATCGCCGGCTCGAGTTCACCGCGCCGCTGCCGGAGGATCTGCAGAGCGTGCTGGACGAACTCGTGGCGCGCGCCGAGGCGAAGGCGAAGTAGGGGCCCAGCCTCACGGAGGCCGGGCCGGCGCCCTACCGTTCGAGGGCGCTTCCGAGCGACGCCGGCCGCGGCCTCGAACTCAGCCAGACGTTCCGGTACGTCGCGCCGACAACCACCGCCATCTCGCCGCCGCTGCCGACCGGTGCGCCGAGGTACGCCACGTGGCGCGAGGGGTTGTAGGCATTCCCCACCGACAGCGACTGATCGTAGAACTTCGGGCCGTTGAGACCTTCCGAGACCTCCAGGCGGAAACCGTTGCTCCACGTGCCCTTCCAGAAGTAGGTCTTCGACGGGTCGAGCAGGAAGACCATCGCGTAGCGGACGGCGGTGTCGGGCTCGATCTTGTACTGGTCGCCGCCGAACATCGCGCGGAACTGGATGCAGTTGGGAGGATTCCCTTCCAGGCCCCTGTACTGACCGTCGATCCGCCAGTTGTTCGTCGTGTAGTCGCCGTCGCCGTCCTGCATCCCGAAGATCTTCGGCTTGTTCACCGAGAAGCCCGCCGCCACGGGAATGTTGGGCCGCAGGCCTTCCACCTCCATCGAGAACTCGCCCGACGTGATCGTCTGCGGCAGGCGGTAGCGGATGAAGCTCGACGGCGAGTCCAGACGGATGCCCTTCTCCGCCACGAATGTCGTGGCCCCCACGCGCTCGCCCACCGTCTCCCCGCCGGTGAGCGGGTCATACAGCTCGCCGGGCCGGTTGTAGCCGGCGATTCTGGTCCTGAACGAGGCGGTGGCCGACCATGCGGAAACCACGCCACCCTGGGACGCCCGAGCGCGCCAGTACATCTTCGTGGCCGGCTGCAGGTCGCTCTCGACCGTGAAGCTCGTCTTCCCGCTCGGATCCTCGGCCACGCCCGTCCTGTTCACGATCACGGCGTAGTGCACGGCCGCCACGCCGCCGCTGACGGTGAAGGTGGTGTTGTCGGAGACCTGGAATTCGTAGACGCGCGCGCCCGCCTGGCTCGATGTGCTGTTGCGCACCGTGAGCGTCGGCCGCAACGTGGCCAGTTGGGCGTTCTCGGCCGGGGAATCGGCAGCGGGAGCCGTCAAGGTCACGCTTCCCCCGGACGTGGGGCTCGGCGACGCCGGCGTGAGCTGGATCTGTTTCGTCTCGGGCGTTCCGCTGTCGCACGCGGCGCTCGTCAACAGCGCCGCTGCCACGGCGGCGCACCACACACGCGTCACGTTGACCTCCTCTGCCGTCCCGTCATGCCGCTCCCGGCCGGACGGATATTCCTTCATAGTAATCCGTGCATTCGCGCCGGCCAACGGCAATCGCGGCACTGGCGCCGCGCGGAGGCCGTGCGCTAAGCTGCGGCGAGGTCGCGCCGCCGCCCGCGGCGCGGGGCTGGAGAGACACGATGAACGAACGCGGCGGCACACGGCTGTCCTCGACCGAGGCCTTCAAGGGGCGGATCTTCACCGTCACCGTCGATCGCGTCACGGTGCCGAACGGCCGGACCGTCACCCTCGACATGGTCCGCCATCCCGGTTCCGTGGTCCTGATTCCGATGCAGGACGACGGGCACGTCGTGTTGATCCGCCAGTACCGCTACGCGCTCGACCGCTGGATCTGGGAGCTGCCCGCGGGCAGCCTCGATCCCGGCGAGGACCCCGCCGCCGCCGCCGCCCGCGAGTGCGAGGAGGAGATCGGCCTCATTCCGGGCCGCGTCGAGTTCGCCGGGGCCTGGTATCCGACACCGGGGTTCTGCACGGAGGTGATGAACTACTACCGTCTCGGCGATCTGCGCGAGCGCGGCGCGGACGAGCCTCCCGCCCACGCGGACGAGGACGAGGATATCCGCGTCCACGTCTTCACGCTCGACGAGGCCCGCGCGATGGTCCGCCGCGGCGACGTCGTCGATCTCAAGACCGCCTGGGGCCTGACGCTCGTCTGACGCGCCGTCGCGCAGGCCCGCGCGTGTTTTCGCGCGATGTTCGCTCGGAATTGGCCCTGCGCGATCCGTCGGCACCGATCAGGCGTATCATGGGTGGTACTTCCCCTCCTCTTCTGCCGGAGTGGTGAGCGTGCCAGGCCGCGATCTGAACGCGGCCGGCTCCAGTGGTCGTTCAGCAAGGATTCCGTTCGATGCCAAACCCGCCGCAGCCGCATCCGAAGGGCACGAATGCGCGTGTCCTCCTCTCCTCCGTGTTCGGGCCGTACGCGCAGGACGACGAGTTCGGCAGCCGGTCGATCAACCCGATGGAGCTGTACCACAACCAGGTGACGCGCGAGCAGGGCCCCTTCTCGCTCCGCATGTTCCACCGGTCGTGGGGCATCATCTTCATCCAGCACAACATCTCGGCCCCGTGCGCGGTGCTCGACTTCCCCACCCGCGAGCGGTTCGTCGAGGAGCTCAAGGCGCACCAGTACGACATCGTCGGCATCTCGAGCATCATCGTGAACGTCGGCAAGGTCCGCGAGATGTGCCGCCTCGTGCGCGAGCACTCGCCGCACTCGACGATCGTCGTCGGCGGGCACGTGACGGCGATTCCCGGCATCCAGCACATGATCGACGCGGACCACGTGGTGAAGGGCGAGGGCGTGTCGTGGTTCCGGGCGTTTCTCGGCGAGCCCGTGGACGCGCCCATCCAGCACCCCGTGATTCCCTCGTCGTTCGGGTTCCGCGTGATGGGCCTGCACGGGCCCAAGGGCGGCGGCAGCCCGGCGGCCACGATCATCCCGTCGGTGGGATGCCCGATGGGATGCAACTTCTGCACGACGTCGGCGTTCTTCGGCGGCAAGGGCAAGGTGGTCAACTTCTTCGAGAAGGGCCAGGAGATCTTCAACGCCATGTGCGACGCCGAGAAGCGCCTCGGCG
>Ga0316603_10000534_pt1 | contig 19257 bp, 16 predicted proteins | sample OWC_soil_day10_n_FD_207649 | JGI IMG/M metagenome (GOLD analysis project Ga0316603, IMG submission 207649) | Wetland soil microbial communities from Old Woman Creek delta, Ohio, United States - OWC_soil_day10_noCT | ecosystem: Environmental > Terrestrial > Soil > Wetlands | place: USA: Ohio... | reverse complement strand
TTTTACTTTATAGGAATTTGATAAAATTTCTGATTTGTGGATAACTATTAAAGAAATTCCATAGGAATTTCAACAATCATTTTACATTTTAAATTTTAAATTCCCCGAAGGGAAGTGGCGTAAGCCACTTTGTTCTTAGTAATCCCCTCTCCCTTCAGTATCCACTTTAAAACTCACCTTTACCTCTATTATAGAATTACAAATTACACTATTCCAGTCTGTACCTGTCCCTCTTCCGTATCTTGCAACCGCCACTCGGCCTAAATCTAATACATCTGTATTATACTCACATTTAATTTTATTTATATACTCCTCACACATTTTTTCCGCAGTCTTCTTCATATCTTCCTCAAAGGTTTTTAATGTTTTTACATCGCTGTTTAAATTATTGTATAAACAATTGTTTACTATCTTTCCCTTTAAGTTTAAATTTATAATGAATTTGTATTTGCCATCCTTTCTCTCACATTTAACCTTTCTCTTAGATTGAACATAACAATCTATGTATTCCTTTGAGTTTTTTTGGATAGTTAGTATTCCTTTAACTTTGTCCTCTTTTAAAAGATTTATTACTCGACTTTCCCTAATATCAGCCTTACCTACCATCCTAGCGCCATTAAAGATAGCAGTTCCTGTAATTTTTATACCATTCTCTGTTATTTCAACATACGGTAATATCACATTTCTCCCCTCTGCATCCACCCTCACTACCATGTCCATAATAGTGTACTGCATAGACATAAAATTAAATTGATCTGAATTTTTTACCAGTCCATAAATATAATCTGCAGAACTTGGAACCCCTTTAACTTTATATTTTAACATATCTTCAGCCTTACCCTTACATATGACACATAGAGCTCTATCATTTATTTCTGGGTTGTTAACCAATACGTCTAAATTATTTCTTAGCCCATCCCTTGCAGACTCTTCACTGTACACAATTATTCTAGTGAGACCTAATAGAAATTTTCTACTAGATTCTAATTGCCTGGTTTCTCTAGTTTCCCCTATACTAAGACCTGTTCCCATAAGAACATTACTGGCTACCCTGCCGCCTTCTTCGAAGGAATATACTATTATAGGCACTTTGTTGTAAGTAATGGAGGAAGCTTTAGTTATATCAAAGCCCACACCAATAGGTATCTCCAATTCCTCAACCATCTGTCCTTTAGCTCCTATAAAGGAAAAAGTTAAAATTAATACAACAACCATCATTAAATAAAAGCTAGTTTTTCTCACTAATATCACCTTTTTTAAAATGACATAAAAATGCTAATACAGAAAGAAATATTATGTTAAATGCTACATAATAAGGTATGGTTTTATTTACACACCACCCTCTTAAAGTAGGATTGCCAAGGCGCATAGCTATGTATGCAATTGGCAAATAAATTAATACAGCGAAAGTCTTCTTTGACATCCTTTTAACAAGCAAGCTCCAGGTATAGCAGGAGGCATAGTAATAAGTAGCCAAACCTTTAATCATTACTAAAGCCCAGAAGGATATAAAAATAAATCTAAAGCTGTTTATAATAGGTATATTAATACTGTCCGCTAATGCAATAGTAGGCCAAAAAAATTTAGGTGAAATATCAATACCTAAATAAAATATAGCTAAAAAAGTGACCCAAGTATAAACAAATATTGTTATACCAATGCTTGCCGAAGAGCACTTCAGAAACTTTTTCTTTTCCTCAAGCAAAGGATACAATAGAAATATAAGCTCAATTCCTGAATAAGAGTAGGCCGTTTCCTTAGCACCCTTCATAATGCTGACAATTCCTGTATCACCTATAGGCATTATGTTTAAAACACTGCTTTGTTTAAAAACACCTATTGGCATAAAGACCAAGAATATAGTTAAATAAAAAATAATCTTATTAAATCTCCCAAGAGATACTATACTTTTAAAGGAAATAAAGGCTGGTACAATTAATATTGGCAAAATTACTTGATAACTTCTTAAAAAAGGTGCTGCATATATTCTAAACACATTGCCGAAGCCGGAAAGTATAAATGCTGCTTCAAGTATGCAATAGGATATAAAAATAACATTAAATATATTGCCTAAAAGCTTTCCAAAGCATTTTTTACTTAGGACAAACAAATTACTCTTAGGAAACCTTTTACTTACTAAGTAAGCTAGGACAAATATATATATAGGATATATTCCTCCTATTATACAGCTAATCCAACCATCTTGCTTTGCAGCCTTTATAACATCATTAGGCAAGGTTAAGACTCCTGTACCAATCATAGAAGATACTAAAGTAAAAGTAAATTGACTAGGTGTTAATAAATTCTTTTCCTCTATGTCCATATTATCTTCTCCTAAAAATACTTTGTCTTTTAGAGTCCTTGTGAGGTATTCCTTCAGGCCTATTCTTCATTGTCCACAAAGGTGCCCTTATAAATATATCCTTTATATCACCTATACGAAAAGATACATAAGGCACTCCAAAGTTATTCATGGAACTTAGGTATGCTATTATAAAAAGCCACCCTATGACTATGCCCAGCATCCCAAGCCAGTTCGACATTATTAGCATAAGATAAGATATAATCCTTATTGAAATAGCCATTTGGTAATCTGATATCGCAAAGGAAGCAACGGTAGTGATGCCTGCCACAAGCAATGTGCTGGAACTTACAATTTTAGCATTAAGAGCAGCATCTCCAATAATAATTCCCCCTACCACACTCAGTGTTTGACCGATTTTGCTAGGCAGCCTTAATCCACCCTCCCTTAAAAACTCTATGGTCAGCTGCATTGCTAATAGTGACATGAATGGTGTTAAGGCAATACCCTTACGAGACTTAATAAGAGATTCTACAAATTCAATTGGGATAAGCTCCGCATTAAACTTTATTAAGGTTATATATATTGAAGGAACGGTTATTACTATAAAAACCGCTAAAAGCCTTACTATTCTTATAAAAGAACCAATTATGGACCTTTCATAATAGTCTTCTGTGGTTTGAAAAAATTCTGCCATAACTGTAGGATAAGTACTAACAAAAGGGCTTCCATCTAACAAAAAGGCTATCCTGCCCTCCATAAGTTTTGACTGTACTACATCTGGTCTTTCCGAAGCTATAACTTGTGGAAATATACTGTAGGGATGCTCCTCTATGCATTGCTCAATAAAACTATCTGATGAAATAGAATCTATATCAATAGTCTCTATCTTCTCCCTTATTCTATTTAAAAATCCTTTATCCACTATGTCATCTATATACATAATAACTAAATCTGTTTGGCTCCTCCTGCCTAAAACATATTTTTCTGTAACTAAATTCTTATCTTTAATTTTTCTGCTTAGTAAACTTATATTTGTTTCTAAGTTTTCTATAAAACCTTCCTTTGGTCCACGCAAAGTAGGATCATTATGCGGTTCGGATATGGCCCTATAGGTACCCCCTGTGGTATTTACTACAATGAAGCTTGAAGCACCTTCCATTATAATTACAGTCTTTCCCCTTTTAATACTGTCAGCAGCCTTATTTACATCTCCCTCTACATAGGTATCACTTACAGCTACATACTTCTTATATATGTAATCTTCTATATTTGAAACATTAGTTAAATCCTCTGCTACATGAAGCATTAATGGCTTTAATATATCTCTATCTATAACATCAACATCCGCCAATCCATTTACATACATAATAGCAGCTTCCAAAAAATTTTTATTCCCAACAATGAAAGTTCTTACTACAATCTCACTCTTGCTTCCTATGAGCTTCTTTATATTATCAATATTGCTTTGATTTATTACTTTTCTTTCATCCATTCACTTCACCTCTGATGAATTGTATGTTTATTGTACCCACGGTTCTATTAAAGTATAAGTAATTTTTTCCTCTTAATGAATAAATATTAATATTCAAAATACATCACTTAACAAATGGAAAACGATTCAGTAGAAGAGCTAAAAAAGATAGCATAACCAGCCCAAAGAATGCTATTTCATATATAAAAAGATAAAGTAATTCGCACTGCGAATTACTTTACTTTACTTTACTTACTTTATTTTATCTAGATCTAACTCAAGTTCAAAAGGTCCTACAGAGGCGTAACCAATAGTAATTGAGTTCAACTCCAATTTATCCCCAATTGGATTTTTGCTTGTCATTATATTTCGGTAGTTTCCTTCATAATAGTCACCACTGCTACTATAAACATTCCCTTGTAAGCCCATATCAATAACTTGTAATTTAGAGCTACTTTCATTAAGAAAATTATACTGCAATTCAACCTTTTTATCAGATAATCGTTCAATACTTACTATTTTATACTTAAAACCATTAAATTCTTCTATTCTATTTAATATATTTTTACCTTCCTTTGGAACATCCAATTCTATTTTAAAGTCCTCCGCCTCAAAATTATTCCCTATGCGATAGGTTACAGAAGGTAATGTTAGTTTTAACTTGCTGCCTTTAAGCTTTTTCAAGTTGAATAAGGATTCATTCTCATAACTTAAATGAGAAGAACTATTGTGTCCAAATTCTTTATTACCATATTCATCAAAAATCTCAAAGTAAGGTAACTGTATACCATTTTCCCGAAGTTCAAACCCTCTTTTTTTGTTTTCTTCCTCATCTTTAAAGGTTACTAAATTAAAAGATGGTGCTATAGAATAATGATTTAGTGAATCTGTAACATAATAAGCTATCTTAAGAATATCTCCCTCTCGTTTAACTGAGGTTATATTTAATGTAGTTTTCCCGTTAGTTGCAGTATATAGATTTCGTGCTTCTGTAACTTCTGCGAAATCAGAATTCTTTAATGTAAAAGAAGCCTTCTGATTCATTACAGACAAAGTATATTTACTAGCTTTTTTTACTTTCCCAGTATATTCTGCTTTATAGGTTGTTATATTATCACTGTCGTTACTACTGCTATCATTTACCTTTAGTTTATAGATGTTTCCTTTATCATCCTTAATTGAATATGAGGAGTCATAATAATTCTCTTTACTTTTTAGTGTGATAGTAACTACTATTTTGCTATCGTCAATATACATGCTATTTAAAGTAACATTATTGTCTGTGATACTATTTTTTAGCGCCAATCCTTTATCACTCATGATTATTTCACCAATACCAGGAATAACAGCGAGCTTTGAAAGCATTTTTGCAAATACATCATTTTGAGTTAACGGTATGGACGCAATAACAGTAAAAGCAATAGCAGCGGCTATAGTCCATTTTTTCCTTTTGGAACTTTTAGATTTAACTTTACCCATAATATCTGTAGTTAGCTTTCTTTTTTCTATATCCGTTAGTTCATGTTTACTTAATTCTTCATCTGTAATAATAATATCATTTAAAAGCATTAAAGCTTCATCTTCATTAATACATGAATTCATTTTACCACCTCCATATTATTTGAACCGTTAAAGCTTTCTAAAAGTGAATTTCTAGTACGCCATAATCTGTTATAAACAGCTCCTTTAGATAAGTTAAAGCTTTTAGCTATGACATTTATTTCTTCGTCAAGAAGATATCTTCTTAAAAATATTTCTCTATCTACTTCATTTTCCTTATGTAACAGCTGTAGTAATTCATCTTTTTTCTCTTTTATAATATATTCGTTTTCAACATCGGTGTTAGAAAACAAAATCTCCTCTTCTAGCTGTAGATTACTTTCTTTATTTAATCCCCGCTTATAATCTATAGCTTTATATTTACTTACAGCTAATAACCAATTCTTAAAGGATGCCTTTTCAGGATTATAAAGTTGGTGTTTATTCCAAACCAAAAGATATATATCATTAACGCATTCTTTAGCCATCTCACGATTGTCATCACCTAAAACCTTTAATACAACCTTAAACACTAGATTAGAATAGCTATTTATTATATATTCCAATGCTTTGGGATTTTTTTTATTAAGCTCTAATAAAAAGTTATGTTCATCGATAGACATCATCTCACTCCTTTCTTGTTTGCCGGCTTTCATTAATTAATACGGAGTAATAATCATTTATTTCACAAAAATATTATAAGATTATGATTAAATTGGAAATATAATTTAATTATAAGCTTTTTAAATAGTTATAGATAATAAAAAATACTCGTTCCATGAACGAGTATTTTTTATTATACTGTGCTAAATCTTAAACTTATTCACTATTTGATCTAAACGTTCTGCCAGTGCTGTAAGCTTTTCTGTTGAAGCCACAACCTCTTGCAGACCTGCTGCTTGCTCCTCTGAAGATGCACTTACTTCTTCTGTAGTAGCTGCAGTTTCTTGAGATACAGATGCAACCTCAGAAATTTTTGAAACTACTAAGTCTTTATCTTCTCTTATTTTTGAAAGAGATTCTGTAACCTTTTCCATGCTTTCTTCAAGAGCCTTAGCTGCCATTTCTATTTTCTCGAAGCTTCCATTAGTTACTTCTACACTTTCCTTAGTCTTTTCACTTAAACTTGTAGCAAGATTTATTTTTTCATAGACTGCACTTACACTTTGTTTCATTTCTACAATAACCTTATTAATTTCTGAAGCTGACTCTGAAGATTGCTCTGCTAGCTTTCTTACTTCATCTGCAACTACTGCGAAGCCTCTACCAGCCTCCCCTGCTCTTGCAGCTTCTATACTTGCATTTAATGCAAGAAGGTTTGTTTGTTCAGTTATAGCTTTAATTGTATCTGTAATGGCACTTATTTTATTGGATTTTTCAGCTAATATCTGAACTTCTTGAGATAATTGCGCATTAGCTTCAGTAGTCTCACCAAATATCTCTTTAAGATTATTTATTACTACAATACCATCAACAGTAGACTTTTTAACATCCTTTGAAGCATCAACCATACTTTCTGCTTCATTGATTGATCTATTTACCTCTTCACCTAGCTTATTAGTTATTGTAACGCTGTCCTCTAAATCTGAAGCTTGCTCTGTAGCACCCTGTGATATTTGTTGTACTGCCTTTGCAACCTCTTCTCCTACAGCATTAGATTCTTGAGTAATAGCCGCTAAGCCCTCTGATGCCTCTCTTACTTGCTTTGTACTATCTAACACACTGTTTATTACACCAACTGTACCTTCAATCATGTTATTTACTGAGTTTGCAATAGCATCTACTTCATAGCTTGCTTTTTTATCTCTTTCAATTTTCTCTGTAAAATCTCCATCTTTAACCTTATTTAAAACTGAGATTAATTTATCTATAGATTTTGATATTCTTCTTGCAAATAAAGCTCCAAAAACTACAGCTCCAACTAAAGACAATACTGATATTAATATCATCATATATTTTGCCTTATTTACTTTATCTGAAAGCTCCTTTTGAGAAGCAAAACCTGCAATTTTCCATTTAGTATCTTTATTTTCCGCCTTTATAACGTTATACCCTTTTCCGTCTACCTTTTCAGTAAAGCTGTCGCTCTTAGCATTTAGTATATCTCCAATCCAGGATTTATCCTTTGATGTCTTTCCAACTAGCTTAGAATCCTTGTGAGCAACTATTTGTCCTGTAGCATCAAATAATGCTACATATCCCTCTTCTCCAACCTTAATCTTTGAAACGATTTCAGAAATTGTAGTAAGCTTAATATCTAATCCAATTACCCCTATTGTTTCATTTGTAGTCCCATCCTTAACTGTCTTTGCAAAAGTAACTATCATCTTTCCTTTTTCCATAGCATCTTCATATGGCGCTGTTAAGATTACCTTTCCGTCATTTGCTATAGCATCCTTATACCATGGTCTGGAGGTAGGGTCATACCCCTCTGGAAGCTGTTGTACCGGAGCAATAATCATTTGTTTATTCTTTAATCCAAGATAAACGCTTGTTACATCCTTATGGTTAGTTAAATAAGCATCTAGACTCTTCATAAGCCATGGCTCACATTCACTTGCTGCCGCAACCATACTTCTTGCATTTGGATCACTAGCCAACATGTTAGTAGATTCCTCATATTTTTTAAACATATTAGATACACTTTCAGATACTCTGTCTACATTATCCTTTGCTGTTGAGTCATACATTTTTTCAAAATTACCTTTTGAATTACTGTTACTATATACAGTTACAATTACTAAAGGTACAAATATAGCTGCTATCAGCATTGCAATAATTTGTGTTTTTAAGCTCATTCGTTTCTTCATGTTCTTTTCTCCCTTCAAATTGTATATAAAATTCACTAATTAACTGTATCGGTAATATATTTTTCGACACTTTCCGACAATTCTTGAATTTTAAATTATGGTAAGTTAGTAATTCAAGTGTAGTTTATGTTCAATACAACCATTTTGGAGAAATATTATTTAAACCACCGAAAGAAAAAACTAAAAATATTTTTTGAAGCTTACACACTAAATAATTTCAATTTTCAACACCCTTTAATGTATAAGGTAATATCAATCCACTGCCTGTAATTCTTTCAAGCAGCGAGGAGATCCCCCCCTTTAAAATTGAAATTAAAGGCCTATACCCCCTGCACGAAAAACCTCCTCAAACCTTGATTTCACTAGCATTGTACCCCATGGAATAGTATGGTAAAATAATTATATGATCATTATTTTTAGTAAATCGCGATTACTACTAACAAGTACAAAATATTTATTAGTAGAGGTGAAAAAATGACAGCTACATCAATAAATAACACCAATGAACACATATATTCTCCAGAGGATATTCTTACAATGCTTGATTCCCTACTAAGGGAGCCTGCCCCCTTTTGGAATAACTTTTACACTGACAAAAGCAAAAACATCCCTTTCTTCTGCGAATTCCCCGATGAAAATTTAGTATCATATTTTAACAATAAAACTATAAGCCCTAAAAAAGCCCTAGAGCTTGGCTGCGGCCCTGGAAGAAATGCTATATATATGACTAAACAAGGCTGTGAGGTTACTGCAGTAGATATATCCGATGAAAGCATAAACTGGGCAAGAGAAAGGTCCGCTGATGCTAACTTAGATATACAATTTATCTGCCACTCAATATTTAACCTAGCTATAAATGAACCAACCTATGATTTTGTATATGACTCAGGATGCTTTCACCATATTCCACCCCATAGGCGATTTGATTATTTAAATCTTTTAGAAAAAGCACTACAGCCAAATGGTTATTTTGCATTAACCTGCTTTTCCTCAGAATCCGATTGCGGTGCAGATATATCTGATTGGGAAGTATACAAATCCCGCAGCATGCACGGCGGTCTCGCCTACTCAGAAGAGAAATTACGAAGAATCTTTTCTAAAAGCTTCGATATAATTGAAATAAGACCAATGAGAGAGGACGTCCCTAACACCATGACCGGAGCCGGCTTCCTTTGGACAGCTTTGTTTAAGAGGCACCATAGGGACGTTTCCACTGGCACCTAAAAAAGCACCAGCGCATCACATGTTGATGGCTGGTGCCTTTATTATATCTTAAACTTCTTCACTACTTCGTCTAAGCTTTCTGCCAGCCTAGTAAGTGTTTCTGCAGATGAAACTACCTCTTGAAGTCCAGCTGCCTGCTCTTCAGAAGAAGCATTTACTTCTTGAATTGATGCTGCCGTTTCTTGAGACACCGAAGCTACTTCTGTAATTTTTCCCATAACAAGCTCTTTATTCTCATGTATCTTTTCAAGGGCTTTATTTACCTCTGATATATTGTGTTCAAGTCTTTCAGAAGCTTCTTCGATTTTTGCAAAACTATCATTAGTCAATTCTACACTTTCTTCTGTCTTACTGCTTAATGCAGATACTTGATTTAACATATTATAAACCCTATCTACACTTTGTTTAATTTCAACAATAACCTTGTTTATCTCTGCTGCAGATCCTGAAGATTGCTCTGCCAGCTTTCTTACCTCTTCAGCAACAACAGCGAAACCTCTACCAGCCTCTCCTGCTCTCGCTGCCTCAATACTGGCATTTAAAGCTAAAAGATTGGTCTGCTCAGTAATGTCTGCAATAGTATCCGTAATAGCACTTATCTTATTTGATTTTTCTGCAAGGATTTTAACATCTTCTGTAAGCTCTGCATTTGCTCTTGAGGTTTGTCCAAAGGTTTCTTTTAGATTACTGATAACCACTACTCCATCTGTAGTAGCCTTCTTAGTATCTGTTGACGCCTTCATCATATTATCCGCTGCATTTACAGCAGAATTTACCTCTTCTCCAAGCCTGCCTGTTAATGTAACGCTTTCTTCAAGGTCGATAGCCTGTTCCGTTGCCCCCTCAGCAACCTGCTGAGTAGCCCTAGCTACATCCTCCCCTACTGCACTTGTTTCTTCCATTATAGACACTAAATTCGTTGTAGATTCCTTTACTTTGTCTGAGGCCTCATGGACATTTCTTAATATACTTACCATGTCCTCTATCATATTATTTGCAGCATCTATAATTCCATTAATCTCTTCACTTGCTTTAGAATTCTTTTCAATTCTTTGAGTAAAATCTCCTTCTTTAACCTTATTCAATACATCCGTTAGACCACTAATTGATTTGATAATATTTTTTATAATTGGTCGCACTATAACTACTATTAATAATAAAACTAGAACAAATATTCCAGCAATAATATACATATCTTTCATTATTTTATCTCTAATTTCTTTCTCTGAAGCAAAGCCCGCTACCTTCCAACCTGTTAGCATATGCTCCTTAGCTATAATGCTATATTTTTCACCATCTATATCCTTGCTCACCTTCTTATTAGAAGCACCTAACACATCACCTATCCAAGCCACTTCCTTAGGACTTTTTCCGATAAGTTTACTATCCTTATTATAAATTATTTTACCGCTATTATCTAAGATAGATATATATCCATTGTTACCTATCTTAATTTTTGATGCCGACTGAGAAATTGTAGAAAGCTTAATATCTATTGCGATTACACCTACATAATCTGGTGACTCCATATCTTTAAATGCCATTGCGAAGCTAACAATCATTTTACCTTTTTCTGTAGGATCCTCATAAGGAGATGTTATAATAACTTGTCCCTTGTTTTCCATTGCCATGGTATACCATTCATATTTTCTTGGATCGAAATCATTAGAAAGCCTTTGAAATGGTACAAATATGGACTTACCAGTATTAAGTCCAAGATGCACGCTTTCAATGTCTTTATTTCCATTTCTCAAGGTTTCAAGAGTTTTATAGAGACTATCCTCTGTTAACTTTCCACCTTTTATAACATATCTTACATCTACATCTTCAGATAGCATAATGGCCATGTCACTATACTTGACAACAAGATTGTCTACCATTTCTAATCCTCTGCTTATGTTATCATTTGTCAGGTTAGTGTATACTGAATCAAAATCACTTTTAATTGTTATTGCATTAGAAATACTCATTAATAATAAAGGTACAAAGGCTGCTAAAATAGCTATTGCTAATATTTGAGTTTTTAACTTTAGTCTTTTCTTATTTTTCATCATTTTTCTCCTTTCTGATGATATAGCTTTCATGTTAATCTTATTATACCCCTATTTTTCCTATATTTCGAGTATTATTCGCTTAAAATTTGCAATTTTGAAATTATATTTAGTCAATATAAACATTTCTATAGAAAGAATTTCTACAAAAAAACCTCATAACATTATTTATGAGGTTAAAAAAAATTTAAGGCAGCCATATAAGTCATAACTCATATGGCTGCCATTAAAATTTGCAAAATCTATTAAATTATTGTCCCAGTGTAGCAACCATAACTGCTTTTATAGTGTGCATTCTGTTTTCAGCTTCATCAAATACTATTGAATGTTCGCTTTCGAAAACTTCATCTGTAACTTCCATTGACTCAAGACCGAACTTTTCATAGATATCCTTTCCTACTGCAGTCTTTAAGTCATGGAATGCTGGCAAGCAGTGCATGAACTTAACGTTCTTGTTGCCAGTCTTATTTAACATTTCCATGTTAACTTGGTATGGTCTTAATAATTCTATTCTTTGAGCCCATACTTCAGCAGCTTCTCCCATTGATACCCAAACGTCAGTGTAGATTACATCTGCATCTTTAACACCTTCATCTACGCTATCAGTTAAAGTAATCTTAGCTCCTGTTGCATTTGCAACTTCCTCACATTTAGCTACTAATTCTTCAGTTGGGAATAAAGATTTTGGTGATACAATTCTGAAATCCATTCCCATTTTAGCAGCACCTATCATTAAAGCGTTAGCCATGTTGTTTCTTCCGTCTCCAGCATAAACAAATTTGATTTGGTTTAATGGTTTGTCAAAATGCTCCATTATTGTTAGGAAGTCAGCTAATATTTGAGTTGGGTGGTCTTCGTTAGTTAAACCATTCCATACTGGTACTCCAGCATATTTAGCTAATTCTTCAACGATTTCTTGACCATAGCCTCTGTATTCTATTCCATCATACATTCTTCCAAGAACTCTAGCAGTATCAGCTATTGATTCCTTTTTGCCCATTTGGCTTCCTGATGGTCCAAGATATGTTACGTGAGCTCCTTGATCTAAAGCAGCTACTTCAAAAGCACATCTTGTTCTAGTTGAATCCTTTTCGAATAATAGAACTATATTCTTGCCTTTTAATTTTTGTTGCTCTGTTCCAGCATATTTAGCTTTCTTAAGGTCTCTTGATAAATCAAGCATAAATTGAATTTCCTTTGGTGTGAAGTCCATTAGTGTTAAAAAGTGTCTGTTTCTTAAATTAAACATAATATATCTCCTCCATTTTTTAAATTACTTAATTTATATTTCTTCTCTCCAAAGCGGCATTGACATGCATCTTGGGCCGCCTCTTCCTCTGCTTAACTCAGAGGATGGTATTGTTAACACTGTAATATTGTGTTTATCAAGTATTTCATTAGTTACATAATTTCTCTCATAGGTAATTACCTTTCCTGGAGAAATTGCCAAGGTATTTGAACCGTCATTCCACTGTTCTCTTCCTGATATTACCCTGTCTCCACCACCACAGCGTATTAAAGTTATATCTTTCTTTAAATGCTTTGATAGTATTTTTTCTAAACTGTCCTCTTCTTCTACTATTTTAAGTCCCTTTAATTTTTCCTCATAGGTTGCTGCTGATTCTCCCAGTGATAATTCTTCTGAATTGTAATCCTGCATAGCCTCATCTTTTGTTACTGCAATAACTTTTAATGTTCCTTCTATTCCTGGATGTACAGTGAATTTATCATAGTCTATCATTGTAAATACTGTATCAAGGTGCATAAAAGCTCTTGTCTTAGGTATATCAAAGATAAGCACTGTATTAAAGCTTTCACCAGCTTCAAATACATTCCTAGCTATCTTATATGCAGCTTCCTTATCTGTTCTTTCACTATTTCCTATTGCTATTACTTCTTTTGAAAGTACAAGCTCATCCCCACCCTCTACACAGAATTTTTCAGTTCTGTCATAGTAGAACGGAATATTAGAATTTTTAAACTCTGGATGATGCTTAAAAATATACTTAGCAAAAATAGTTTCTCTTTTTCTTGTTAAGGTTCTCATAGAATTTAATGTAATCCCTCTACCCATTGAAGCAAATGGATCTCTTGTGAAATATAAATTCGGCATTGGATCCATTATAAAAGGATATTCATCATAGCCTTCCTTAAGTCCAACCTCATTTTTTCTAATACCAGCCATAACCTTATCAATCATAGCTTTTTCTGGCAGACTCATTAAATACTGCTTTAGCACCTTTGTGGTATCTTCATCAGATATTTGGCACTCATTAATTACCTCGCTAATAAACTTCTCCTTAACCTGACGTTCTTTCACCGACACTGCGGCCAATTTTTCAAGGTACAGTACATTGACACCATTCTCTTCTAACACCTTAGAAAAGTTGTCATGCTCCTGCCTAGCCACCTTGAGGAAAGGAATATCATCAAATAATAATCGTCCTAAATACTCAGGAACCAAATTTTCAATTTCCTCTCCTGGCCTATGAAGAAGTACAGTTTTCAGAGAACCAATTTCTGAATAGACATTGATACTTCTCTTAGTCTCCATAATTTACTCCTCATTTCTTTTCTATTTAACTATCTTAGTTCCTGTAAGTCCTTTTAAAGCATCTTTTGCACTAGCTAATGATGCAATAATTGCTGCTTTGTTGTTATCATACATTACAAACTTCTTACAAGCTTCAACCTTTGGAAGCATACTTCCTGGTGCAAATTGTGCTTCTTCTATATATCTATCAACTTCACTTAAAGTCATTTCAGCTAATTCTTTCTGTTCTGGTTTGTTATAGTTAATGCAAACTCTATCCACTGCTGTTAATATTACAAGAGCGTCTGCATTTAGAATCTCTGCTAATTTTTCTGCAGCAAAGTCCTTATCGATAACTGCTGGAACTCCTTTTACTTCTCCATCTTCTAGAATTACTGGAATACCGCCGCCTCCACAAGAAATGACAACGTTTCCATAGTCGACCATCTCTTTAATCATATCCTTTTCTATAACGTCAATTGGCTTAGGTGAAGCTACAACTCTTCTATAACCTCTTCCTGCATCTTCCTTCATAATATAGCCTTTTTCTACAGCAAGCTTGTCTGCTTCTTCCTTAGTGTAGAAGGAACCAATTGGTTTTGTTGGATTTTGAAAACCCTTGTCGTTTTTATCAACAACAACTTGAGTTACTACCGTACCTACAGGTTTGTTCATTTTCCTGCTCTTTAACTCTTGTGCTATAGCATTTTGAAGATGATATCCTATATATCCTTGTGAAAATGATCCGCAAACATCAAATGGGAATAATACATTTGTGCTATCTTGTTTAAAGCCTGCTTCTACAGAACTTAAAATTTGTCCAACTTGTGGTCCATTGCCGTGAACGATAGCAACAGTGTGTCCATCTTCTATTAAGTCTACTATAGATTTTGCTGTTTCTTTACAAGTGTTTAGTTGTCCCTCTGCTGATTTATCCTTTGGATTGGATTGAAGTGCGTTTCCCCCTAGTGCCAAAACTATTCTCATAAAATCTCCCCCAGTTATCTGAATATTTTAAATTTTTTTGCTAATTTTATCTTACAATTTATAAGGAATATTGTCAATATTATGGATTTTATACAATTCGTATAAATATACACAGTTTTTTTCTAAAAAAAAATAAAATATAATTAAACCCCATATCTTTAAATTTTTATACAAATATTTATGTATAAATATTTTTTAATTTTTTTATTAACAATTGACATAATATATAGTAGAGACATATAATAACATTATAAAAGATACCCCTAGGGGGTAAGGAGGTATATTATGAACATCAATATAGATGAATCAACTAAAGATGCTTTATTAAATGATTTAACAAAACACAATAAGAATGCGGTTAGACTAATGGTTAAAGGCTTTGGCTGAGCAGGTCCTAGCTTTGCTGTTGTTCTGGATGAACAAACTAATAATGACAGTGTTACTGAAGTAGAAGGAATTAAATTCGTAGCGGAAAAGGATATATCTTTCCTTTTTGAAGATGCAAAAATAGTTTATAGAAAAGGGTTATTCGGAAGCTCTTTCGATGTGCTAACTCCAAATACTAGAAGCAGCTGCCGTTAAGACAAGAAAATAAGCGTTAGACAATACGTCTAACGCTTTTGCATCATTAATTATATGCTAGAAAAAAGGGGGAAGTTCTATAATATAACTTTACCACCATTATGTGAAGAAACTATTAATTATTGGTAACATATTAATGAATATTTCCCCAGGTATATAATTTCCTTTAACTTTTTATATTACTCACCATATTCATCTACTAATTTCTGAACAAGTTTTTTAATTACGCTTCCCTGAGCAACTAAAGTCATTACCGCAAGGAACATAAATATTCTTTCTTCATCTTCCTTCTTTAAATTACATTCATTAACTATTTCTTTCAGCTTTTCTTCATCAAACATCTTTCTCTTCAATGATTCTTCAAAGCTTTCCTCTAATATTCCAGAAAAAATCTTGTAGGCTTTCTCCCAAGAAATAATATCATCATTCCTATCATTTATTTGATTAAAAGCAAGAGCAAAAACCTTTTTTATCTCTTCAGTAGTTAATATAGGTCTCATGTAGCTTAGAAGCGCAAGTTGAGTTAAATGCACTTTTGTATACCCTCTTTTTTTACCATCCTCTGGTTTGGATATAACCTCGCTTTTTATATAATTTTGCACTATGTTATTCGTATATTGTTCCCCTTGAAACTTATCATTTAAGTAATCTATTACTTGGGACAAAAACAAGTCATACTTTGGTAAGTCTTCATAAGTCACCAAATTGCTTTTAGATATTTCTTCTGCTTTACCTTTAATATAAGCCATTGTAAATTTATTTTCTATTTCCACTTGCTTACCCTCCCAATAATATAATAAAATTTAATTATAGATATGTATGAAAATAATTGTATCTTCATTATAAGGTATCATTAAACTCATTACAAGTTAAATCTTATAAATCATTCTTTTAGAATTCAAAGGAATATAAAGATAACGAAAGAGAATTAGAGATTGGTTTATTTGTATCCTTTATACGGTTATACTTAGCTCTGCATGGGTTTAAATATAATTTGTAATAAAGTATAAGATACTATATAATAAATTCATGGTTATTAATCATACAAATTATTATTAACACTAACACCAATTTTATGGGGGGTGAAAGAAATAAATAAAAAGCGCTTTTTATTATCTTTACTACTTACTTTCGTATTTTTATTTGCAAACGTAATTAGCAGTGATTTATTTAATGGTTATGGGGTATCAAACAATCATAGTGTAGTGTATGCAAAGGGTAAATCAGGGGGGAGTTCTAAATCATCATCGTCTGGAAGCTTTAAGTCCTCTAGCTTTAGTAAACCGTCAAGTTATTCTTCAACTAAAAGCTATGGGTCTTCATCAAAGTCTTCCTCTAGCAGCTATAAGTCTGGAAGCTATTCTAGTTCATCAAGTTCCTCAGGAACTTCATCGAAGAGCGGTTCTAGCAGTTCATCAGGAGGATATAAATCTGGAAGCTATTCAAAGTCGTCACCTAGCAAAAGTAGCTCTTCTAGCGGTAAAAGTTACAGCAGCACCAAGCGAACCTTTATAGCAATTCCTTGGGGCTCACATAGAAGCTACGGATACTCATCCTATCATGGCGGCTCAAGCGGCTTCAGCTTTTTAGGTTTCCTGTTCAAGCTTATATTATTTATCATAATCATTATTGTAATAATGAAATTTATTAAAAAATCAAGAAGAAGACACTAATAGAAAGATAAAATTTTAAGGAGGATTTTTTTAATGGGAGTATTTAATAGAATATCAAATATGTTTAGAGCAAAGGTAAACGACACACTAGATGAAATGGAGAATCCAGTTCAACTATTGGATCAAAAAGTTAGAGATATGGAAGAAAGCTTAAATAAAGCTAAATTATCATCAGCTCAAATCCTTGGTAATGTTCATGAAATTGAAAAGAAAATGGATGCCGCTGCTGCAGAATCAAAAGATTTTGATCAAAAGGTTAGATTGGCTATGAGCAAAGGAAATGAGGAATTAGCTAAAAAAGCTCTTGCAAAAAAACTTGAAGCAGATAAATCCTATGAAAACTTAAAGAAAAGTCATGAGGATGCTGCTAAAAAAGCTGAAACAATTAAAAACAGCTTAAGAGAATTAGAAAATGAAATTGAAAAGACTAGAAACTACAGAGATGAAGCTGCTGCTAGATACAACAATGCAGAAGCTAGCAAAAAGGTTAATGAAATTCTTGCAAATGTAGAAACTAAATCAAACAGAATTAATCTTGATGACATAGAAAGAAAGATTCAAAAGAAAGAAGCTTTAGCTGAAGGTTTGGCTGATCTAAAAGTAGATAATTCCTTAGATAAAGAATTTGAAAAGCTTGGAGAACTTAGCTTAGATGATGAACTTGCAAAATACAGACAAGGCTAAGGTGATGTAATGAGTAAGATTGAAGAATTCGTAAATTCAGAACGCAGCCGCTGGGGAAAGGTATTTGTAGATGTTAACTATGCTATAGATAACATCTCCCCTTTTCTTGAAAAAGCAGATTTAAAGAAGAGAAAGTATGTTGCAAAACTACCAATCTTAAAAAAGTATATGGATCTTTTAGATGCAGCAGAAGCTGAAGGCCAAAAAGGCGGTTTCCTAAATATGTTCCATAGCGATAAATCAACGGATTTATTAAGGGAATATAAGCACGATAATAAATCAAGCTTTATTCAACTGGAAAACTGTAAAAACTGTGCATGTCTAAACTGCACAGCAGAATGTAATTTTAACGGCTGCTTAGGCTGCAGAGCCGGTTCACATATTAAAAAATGTGACCACTCAAAAATCAATGTAACCTTTCATGAAGAATATACATTGGATTTGAAAAATGATAGAACAGGCAGAACAGATAAATACACCGTGCTAGCTACCCTTCAAGACTCTGAATTAGATAGACAATATATTATTATTGAAAATAGAATGAAGGGTGAGAAGTTTATCCTTTACTATTATCCAGGCATCTCAGAAGATACTTATGGTGAGATAACTGATGGTGAAGAGTTTGACTTTATAGTTTCAACCTTTGAGGGTATAGAGGAATAATTTGTATGAAATAAAACAAAGCACTTTGCTAGGGAAGTAGTAGACTTCAGCAAAGTGCTTTATTTCACGTAAAAAACAATTCACATCGAGCTCATAAAGAACTAATTTAGAATTTAAGATTTTACATTATTAGTGTACTTAATTCTATTTTGCTTATCATAAAAATATGAAAAAACAGCCATAAGGATAAAGAAACCACCTAAAGAAAGAAATAATAAAGTACCTTCAAGCCCCTTGCCATCCATAAAAGCAAGAATAACTGCAAGTATAAGCGTTATTGCCGCAGCTATTACCGAAGAGTATGTACTAATCTTCCATATCCCACATTCAGAAGGAATAATGGCTCCATTCTCCCTTTGCTGTTCTTTATTTTTTTTATTCATTATTCTGTCAATAAAATATGTAATTAAGCCCCCTGCAAAGATGACTCCAACAATCCCCAATACTATTCCAGTACTCATTTTATCCCTCCAAATATATTAATTTTCTAACTGATTATTATCAAAAGCTTACCATGTTATTGATGATTATTCAATTGAAACTCCTGATTTCCACCAAAATCGCCTAAACTTGATATTTAAATAATATCCGTTTATACTTTGAGTATAGAATATTCTCAATATTCTATACTCAGAAAAAATCTCTTAAGGGACTTTTGCTGATAACTTGCATAGGAGAGTGAATCTTTTTAAGTTATCAAGAGCCAAATAGAAAGGAGAATACCAATGTTTAATT
>Ga0316603_10000533_pt1 | contig 19300 bp, 18 predicted proteins | sample OWC_soil_day10_n_FD_207649 | JGI IMG/M metagenome (GOLD analysis project Ga0316603, IMG submission 207649) | Wetland soil microbial communities from Old Woman Creek delta, Ohio, United States - OWC_soil_day10_noCT | ecosystem: Environmental > Terrestrial > Soil > Wetlands | place: USA: Ohio... | reverse complement strand
CTGGGACTGACCGATGAGCCAAGCCCGCATCAACCTCAATGCCGACCTCGGCGAATCCTTTGGCGCCTGGTCGATGGGCCGTGACGGCGAGATGCTGCAACTCGTCGATTCGGCCAACATCGCCTGCGGATTCCATGCCGGCGACCCGCTGGTGATGCGCCAGACCGTGGCCACCGCCAGGCGCCACGGCGTCAGCATCGGCGCGCACCCCAGCTTTCCCGACCTGCAGGGCTTCGGCCGCCGCCGCATCGACATGGCGCCGGCCGAGGTCGAGGCGATGGTGGTCTACCAGATCGGCGCACTGCAAGGCATCGCTGCGGCCGAGCAGCACCGAGTCACCCATGTCAAGCCGCATGGCGCGCTCAACAACCTGGCCTGCGAGAACCTCGACCTGGCGCGCTGCATTGCGCGCGCGGTGCGCGCCGTCGGGCCCGACCTGATCTTGCTGGCGCCGGCGCTGTCGGCGCTGGTTCGCGCCGCTGGCGAGGCCGGGCTGGGCGTGGTGGAGGAAATCTTCGCCGACCGGCAGTACACCGACGATGGCAATCTGGTGCCGCGTTCGCATCCGCAAGCCATGGTGCATGGCGCCGAGGCCAGCGTGCGCCATGTCATGGCCATCCTCGACGGCGCGGCGCTGGTCTCGATCCACGGCAAGCGCCTGCCCTGCTCGGCAGGCAGCATCTGCGTGCACGGCGACAACGCCGAGGCGGTGGCCACGGCGCAGGCGGTGCGCGCGGCGCTACGGGCCGCGGGCTATGCGCTGGTACCCCTGCCCGAGCTGGCCGCCTGATGCGGGCCTTGCAGCCCTCGCTGCGCGCCGCGATGGCTGGCGCGGCCCTGTCCCTGGCGCTGCACGGCACCGCCGCGGCCTGCGACACGGCCTATGCCGCATCGCCGCAGTTCTCGGCCGCCGACTGCGTTTTCCAGAACGCGCAGAACCCGAGGGCGCAGCCGTCCCAACCGCCGTGGAAGATCTGGACCCGTTTCCTGCAGCCGGCCGACCCGGCCAGCGCGCCGGTGGACCCGGTCCCGCTGCGCAAGCTCGACCGCGCCCAGCTCGACGCGCTGGACCCGGCGGCCAACCACGTCATCCGGCTCGGCCATTCATCGCACCTGCTCAAGCTGCGCGGCAAGTTCTGGCTGATCGATCCGGTGTTCGGCGAGCGAGTCTCGCCAGTCAGCTTTGCCGGGCCGAAGCGCTTCCATCCGCCACCGATCGCGCTGAGCGAGCTGCCGCCGATCGAAGGCCTGTTCTTGTCGCACGACCACTACGACCACCTCGACCTGCCGACCATCGAGACCCTGCGCGATCGGGTGCAGCGCTACTTCGTGCCGCTGGGCGTGGGCCAGCGCCTGCGCGACATGGGCGTAGCGGCCGAGCGCATCCAGGAGTTCGACTGGTGGCAAGGCGGCGGCCATGCCGGCGTCGACTTCACGGCCGTGCCGGCACAGCATTTTTCCGGCCGCACACTGTGGGACCGCAACAGCACGCTGTGGGCCGGCTGGGTGCTCGAAAGCGGCGGCCAACGCATCGTCTACACCGGCGATTCGGGCTACTTCTCCGGCTTCAAGCAGATCGGCGAGCGCTTCGGCGGCTTCGACCTGGCGCTGATGGAGAACGGCGCCTACGACAGCTACTGGCCGTCGGTGCACATGAGCCCCGAGGAGACGGTGCAGGCTTTCCTGGACCTGCGTGCCCGCATGCTCTACCTCGTGCACAACAGCACCTTCAACCTGGCCTTCCACACCTGGCAGGACCCGATGGAACGCGTCGCCGCGCTGGCCGAGGCGCAGCACCTGACGCTGGCCACCCCGCTGATCGGCGAGGTGCTGACCCTCGGCGCGCCGCGCAGCAACGTGCTGTGGTGGAAGGGGCTGCGGTAGCCGCCGCTCGCCTGCGCGACGTGACCGACGGCGCCCTTGCGCTGCCTGTCGGCCGGCTCGCCCCGGACGGGGACTCCGGTCAGAGTGCAATCCGCCACGACGCTGCCATCCTGCCAGGTCGAGCGCGGGCGGGCGCTTCGCCCGGCCGCGTTCAGCAGCAGGAGGTGGATGACTTTGGCGCCTCATCGGCCGGATCGCCACAGGCGTGTGCCGCGGCGCGGCCTGCGGGAACGAGGTCGGCGGCCGGGGTGCAGCAGCTCGCCGCGCCAGCGCTTTTCACGGAGACTTCGTTGAACACGGGGATGTTGCCCAACGTTTGGAAATGTTCCCAGGCGATGCCCTGCGGGTCGGTGATCCAGTGCTTCTTGCTGCGCGCGTAACAGCAGCTGGTCTGGCCTTCGTCCAGCAACGTCATGTCGGCCGCGCTGACGCGTGCCTTCATCGCCGCCAGTTCGGCCGGGTCGTCGGTCTGGATGCCGAGATGGTCGATGCCCGGCTGCCGGCCGCGCGTGGAGATCGCGAAGTTCACCGGCGGGTCGTCCAGCATCCATTTGGCGTAGTCGGCTTCGCGCCGCGCCGGCCCGGCAGCGAAGAGCTTTGAATAGAAGTCGATGTTGCGGGCCAGGTCTTCGACGTGGACATGGACGTGGAAGCGCTTCATGGAATCTCCTTGTCAGCGGGGCAGGTTGGCGTCGATTGGCGCGCGCTTCGGCTGCAGGTGAAGGCAACGGGGCACGACCGTCGATGACACGATCGCCGCGATCTTGTCTATGTTTCTGGTTTCATCAAAATGATATTGTGTGTCAAATCCCCCCTCTTCATGTCAGGCTCGGGCCCGGGTCTTCGCCCCGATCAGGCGCGACGCGGCCAGTACCGTGTGGAGCACGCTGCGGGCACTGGAGCTTGGCCCGAGCCTGGGGCTTCAGGGACGCAGATCGGCCTGTTCCGTTCGAGCCCCGTCGAAGCCGCCGCGAGCGTGCGTCACTTGGGAGCTTCGACGATGTCGATCTCCACGCGGCGGTTCCTGGCGCGGCCCTGTGGCGTGTCGTTCGATGCCACCGGATGGGCCTCGCCCAGGCCGACGGTCGAGATCAGCACGGCGGGCACCCCCTGGCCTACCAGATAAGCCGACACGGCATCGGCTCGGGCCTTGGACAGGTCGACATTGCTGGGGAAGCGCTGGCGCGACTCGGGGCCGATTGGCAGGTTGTCGGTGAAGCCCTTGATCACGACGCGTTGCCCGGTGAGGGCCTTCAGCGCCGGTGCCAGCTTGGCCAGCGTGGCCTTGCCGGCCTCGTTCAGCTCTGCGCCGCCTTCGGCGAAGAGGATGCCGCTGGCCAGCGTCACCCGAACCAGGTTCTGCAGCTGCTCGATCTGCGCCTGGTCACCGGACCGTTCGCTCATCAGTTGCGAGTCCAGTTGCTGGTAGGTGCCAGTCTTTGGTACCTGCTGTTGGTAGCTGCTCTGCGATACGCAGGCGGCCAGCAGCGTGGCCATGCCCAGTGCCAGGGCGGTGGATTGAATGCGCATGTAGGGACTCCCGTCAATTGGCGCCATCTTGGCACGCTCGGCTTCAGTCCTTGGCCCTCATCGCCGCTTCGAGCTTGACGGTGAGCGTGTTCGAGCCGATGTCGAAGCGCTCGCACCAATGCAGGATCACCGGCAGCGCGCGCGGCAACGGCTTGGTGTCGACCACCTTGCCGTCGACCTTCAGCGTTCCGCTGCCGGGGCGGCCGACGCCGCTGAAGTCGCTGAAGGCCAGCGCCTCGGTGCCTTCCCACTTCAGCCGTGCCAGGTCGACCAGGTTCCACTGCCGCACCGGCTTGCCCTTCAGCAGGTAGAGGCCGTAGCCGCCGAAGCGCCCGCAACAGGTCCAGTTAAACCCCGCGGCGCCGCCGGCCGGCACTTCGACGTCGACCATGACGGTGCAGGAGGTGTTTAGAAGCAGCGGCGAGGCGCCCTGCGGCAGGCCGATCATCGGCCGGGTGTAGACGAACTCGCTGCGCCCGGCGGCGTTGTTCGGCCGCGGCTCGGCGCGCACGGCAGCCGGTCAGGCCGACAGCAAGCCGCGGGCGACGATGTCGACCTGGATCTCACCCACGCCCGCGACGATGACGAGGCTGCGCGCGTCGAATAGCGCGCGGCTGGGCCAAGCTGTCCTCGACGGCGCAGCGCTGCCGCGCGTGCTTCCGCACTGCAGGTGCAACTGCACGGCGGGCGCCGAGGTGGCCCGGCCGTTTGCCATCAAGCCGCGCCGGCGGCACCTGGCCTTGCACCTGGACGGCGAGGGCCCTGGGTACAATCGTGGCGCTGTCGAGGAACTGCGGCGCCTCAGCCGAGTCCGACAATCCGCTGCCAGGGGCTGAGTGGACTTGCCCCTTTCATTGAACTCCATGGCCCTGGCACGGCGCCCCGCAGCGGGGCCGATCGCTGGGTGGCCACCCCCACCTGCCTTACTAGAATTGACATTCCGCCCGCCATGCGCGGGTTTGCCTAGAGGACATCGACGTGTTCATTTCCGAAGCCTTTGCCCAGACCGCACCGGCCGCCGCCACCGGCGGCGCCGAGTCCAGCCTGCTGAGCCTGCTGCCGCTGGTGCTGATGTTCGTGGTGCTCTACTTCATCATGATCCGCCCGCAGATGAAGCGCCAGAAGGAGCACAAGGCCATGGTCGAGGCCATCGGCAAGGGCGACGAGGTGGTCATCGGCGGCGGCGTGCTTGGCCGCGTGGCCAAGGTGGGCGAGTCCTATCTGCACGTCGAGGTGGCCAACGGCGTGGAGCTGCAGGTGCAGCGCGCCTCGGTGGTGCAGGTGCTGCCCAAGGGCACCTTCAAGTAAGTCGGCGGTCTTTGCCGGCGGCGCAGCGCTGCGCCCCGGCCCTCAGGCGGCGGCCCTGCCGCCGCGCAAGGAATTCCCCATGAACCGCTATCCGCTGTGGAAGTACGCGATCCTGGCCATCGCGCTGCTGGTCGGCCTGGTCTACACGGCACCCAACTTCTTCGGCGAGGCGCCGGCAGTGCAGGTGTCCAGCGCCAAGGCCACGCTGAAGCTCGACTCGGCCTTCGCGCCGCGCGTGCAGCAGTTGCTAGAGGAGGCCGGGCTGAAGCCGGACTTCGTGCAGTTCGACGGCAATTCGGTCAAGGCCCGGCTGCCCGAGACCGACGCGCAGATCAAGGCCAAGGACGCGCTGTCCAAGGCACTGAACCCGGACCCGGCCAACCCGAGCTACATCGTCGCGCTGAACCTGCTGTCGCGCTCGCCGGGCTGGCTGACGGCGCTGCATGCCTTGCCGATGTACCTGGGCCTGGACCTGCGCGGCGGCGTGCACTTCCTGATGCAGGTGGACATGAAGGCAGCACTGACGAAGAAGGCCGAATCGCTGACCGGCGACGTGCGCACGCTGCTGCGCGACAAGAACATCCGCCATGCCGGCATCAGCCGCGACGGCGACAGCCTGGAAGTACGTTTCCGCGAGCGCGACACCTTGACGGCGGCCGTGGCGCTGCTGTCCGACCAGTTGCCCGACCTGCAGTGGGCCGAATCGGTCGACGGCGGCGAACTCAAGCTGCGCGGCACGCTCAAGCCAGCTGCGGCCCGGTTGGTGCAGGAGCAGGCGCTGAAGCAGAACATCACCACGCTGCACAACCGCGTCAACGAACTCGGCGTCGCCGAGCCGGTGATCCAGCAGCAGGGTCTGGACCGGGTGGTGGTGCAACTGCCCGGGGTGCAGGACACCGCCAAGGCCAAGGACATCATCGGCCGCACCGCCACGCTGGAGGTGCGCATGGTCAACGAAAGCGCCGAGGCGCGCGAGGCCGAGCGCGGCGGCGCCGCCGTGCCCTTCGGCAGCGAGCGTTACCTCGAGCGCAACGGCGCGCCGATCATCGTCTACCGTCAGGTGGTGCTCACTGGCGACAACCTCACCGACGCCCAGGCTGGCTTCGACGGCCAGACGCAGGAGCCTGCGGTGCACCTGACGCTGGACGCGAAGGGCTCGCGCATCTTCCGCGACGTGACGCGCGAGAACATCGGCAAGCGCATGGCCATCCTGTTGTTCGAGAAGGGCAAGGGCGAGGTCGTCACCGCGCCGGTGATCCGCAGCGAGATCGGCGGCGGGCGCGTGCAGATCTCCGGCCGAATGACCACGGCCGAAGCCGCCGACACCGCACTGCTGCTGCGCGCCGGCTCGCTGGCCGCACCGATGGAGATCATCGAGGAGCGTACCGTCGGTCCGAGCCTGGGCGCGGACAACATCGACAAGGGCTTCAACAGCGTGCTCTACGGGCTGATCGCCATCGCCGTGTTCATGTGCGCTTACTACGGCCTGTTCGGCGTGATCTCGACGCTGGCGCTGGGCTTCAACCTGCTGATGCTGGTGGCCATCCTGTCGATGCTGCAGGCCACGCTGACGCTGCCGGGCATCGCCGCCATCGCGCTGACGCTGGGCATGGCCATCGACGCCAACGTGCTGATCAACGAGCGCGTGCGCGAAGAGCTGCGCGGCGGCGCGCCGCCGCAGCTGGCCATCCACAACGGCTACGAGCGCGCTTTCGCCACCATCCTGGACTCGAACATCACCACACTGATCGCCGGCGTGGCGCTGCTGGCCTTTGGCTCCGGGCCCGTGCGCGGCTTCGCGGTGGTGCACTGCCTGGGCATCCTGACCTCGATGTTCTCCGCCGTGATGTTCTCGCGTGGCCTGGTGAACCTTTGGTACGGCCGGCAGAAGCGGCTGAAGTCGGTGTCGATCGGGCAGATCTGGAAGCCCGACGCCGCCGCCAACACCGCGATCAAGGCCTGACGCACATCCTCGGCCGACAGCCCGCACGGGAGATCAGATGGAGTTCTTTCGCATTCGCCGCGACATACCGTTCATGCGGCATGCGCTGGTGTTCAACATCATTTCGCTCGTCACCTTCCTGGCGGCGGTGTTCTTCCTGTTCACGCGTGGCCTGCACCTGTCGATCGAGTTCACTGGCGGCACGGTGATCGAAGTGGCCTACGCGCAGCCAGCCGACATCGGCAAGGTGCGCAGCACCATCGAGGCGATGAAGGTCGGCGACACCCAGGTGCAGAACTTCGGCAGCGCGCGCGATGTGCTGATCCGTCTGCCGCTGGCCGATGGCGTCAAGCAAAGCGAGCTGGTCGGCAGGGTGTTCGACACGCTGTGTCGGGCCGAAGGCGGCGCGATCGAGGCGCGGCAAGGCGTCAGCGACAAGGGCGAATCGATCAGCCGCCAGGTCTGCGCCGCCGGCAATGTCGAGCCGGTGACGCTTCAGCGCAGCGAATTCGTCGGCCCGCAGGTCGGCAAGGAGCTGGCGGTCGACGGCGCCATGGCACTGGGCTTCGTCGTTCTGGGCATCATGATCTACCTTGCGCTGCGCTTCGAATGGAAGTTCGCGGTTGCGGCCATCGTCGCCAACCTGCACGACGTCATCATCATCCTGGGCTTCTTCGCCTTCTTCCAGTGGGAGTTCTCGCTGGCGGTGTTGGCGGCGGTGCTGGCGGTGCTGGGTTATTCGGTGAACGAGTCGGTGGTCATCTTCGACCGCATCCGCGAGACCTTCAGGCGCTTTCGCAAGATGAGCCCACCCGAGGTCATCGACCATGCCATCACCAGCACCATCAGCCGCACCATCATCACCCACGGCTCGACGCAGATGATGGTGCTGTCGATGTTGATCTTTGGCGGACCGACGCTGTACTACTTCGCGCTGGCGCTGACCGTGGGCATCTTGTTTGGCATCTATTCGTCGGTGTTCGTGGCGGCGGCCATTGCCATGTGGCTGGGAATCAAGCGTGAAGATCTGGTCAAGTCGGGCAGCAAGGAGATCGACCCCAACGATCCCAACAGCGGGGCCGTGGTGTAGAGTGACCTGACTTGCGAGGTACAGCAGTCCCGACCTCATGACCTACAGCGCAGATCACGCCGAAATCGCCGAGCAGGCACGGCGCATCTACGCCGAACAGTTGGTCAAGGGCCTGCCGGCGATGGTCAATTCGCTGGCCGCGACGGCCAGCGCGCTGCTCGACAAGCCCTCCGAACACGCCCGCTTCATGCGCCGCCGCGAGCTGGTGCACGAGCTGAAGAAGGGCGCCGCGGTCTGGCACAAGACCATGGTCAACAGCCTGCGCAACGCGCTGCTCAACGGCGTGTCCGCGGTGCGCCCGGGCGACCTGCCTGCGCCCACTGCGGCCAGCGGCCCGCTGTCGCTGGTTGACGACGACACCATCGAGCGCGAGATCCTCACCTCGCGCCTGGCGCTGGCGGTGATGGACCAGGCCGCCTCGGAATTCACCGACCTGCGCGCGCGCATGTCGTCGCTGGAACGGCGCGAGGAGCTCGACGCGCAGGACATGCTGCGCGCCCATGTGCTGGCGCGCATCGTCGTCGACGCCTGGCGCTCGGCCGGCTGCAGCCTGGACAGCTGGCGCGAGCTGCAGACCAGCCTGCACGAGGAACTGGCCTCGCTGGTCGAGGAGGCCTACCACGAAACCAACCGCTGGCTGGTCGAGCAGGGCGTGCTGCCTGACGTGGACCTGCACCCCTACATCAAGCGCTCGCGCCACGCGCCGACGCAGCAGGCGGGCCTTTCCGGCGGCGGCGGCCATTCAGGCTATGGCCAGAGCTCGGGTTTCGGTGCGGCTCAGGGGCCGGGGCAGGGGCCGAGCTCCGGCTACGGGCCGGGGCCGGGGTATGGCCCGGCTGGAGGCGGTGGCGGTGGCGGTGGCAGCGGCTACGGCGTCGGCGCAGGCGGCGGCACATCGGGCCGCGGCACCGGTCCGGGTGCCGGGCCGACCACCAGTTCGGGTGCCGGGCGCAGTTCGAACTCGGCGTACTGGGCCGGCTCGCATGCCGGGGCGTCGGGCGATGGCAGTTTCCCGGGCCGCGGTAGCGTCGGCGAAGAAACCCGCATGATGACCCGTGCGGCGCCGCTGGCGCGCAGCGGCGAGCATTCCGAGGCAGTGCTCGGCCGGCTGAACCGGCTGGTCGGCCGGCACCTGCCGTCCTTCAGCGACACCAGCCGCGCGCACAAACTGTCGCCCGGGCTGGCCCAGGCCATCGACCAGGCGCAGCAGGGCATCCGCCGGCGGGTCGCTGCCAGCACGAAGCGCGCCGGCGAGCCGACGGTGACCACGCCGGCGCTGCTGGAAGAGCTGCACCAGCGCAAGCAGGCGCTGAAGCAGTCGGCGGCCACACCCGAGGAACGGGCCACCATCGAGATCGTCGCGCTGCTGTTCCAGAGCATCCTCACCGAAGACCGCATCCCAGCCAGCGTGCGCGTGTGGTTCGCGCGGCTGCAGATGCCGGTGCTGCGCGTGGCCGTCACCGAGCCCGACTTCTTTGCCACCGTCGACCACCCCGCGCGGCGGCTGATCGACCGCATGGGCGCCTGCGTGATGGGCTTCGACAGCTCGACGCGCAGCGTCGGCGACGCGCTGGAGAAGGAGATCAAGCGCGTCGTGCAGGTGGTCGAGGCCTATCCCGACACCGGCCGGCGTGTCTTCCAGACCGTGCTCACCGAGTTCGAGAAGTTCCTGGAGCACTACTTCAGCAACGAGAACGAGGCCACGCGCAAGGGCGTGTCGCTGGCCCAGCAGGTCGAGCAGCGCGAAACCATGGCCATCCAGTACACCATCGAGCTGCGCCGCATGCTCAACGAGATGCCGGTGCAGGAAAGCGTGCGTGCCTTCCTGTTCCAGGTGTGGGCCGACGTGCTGGCCACCACCGCGGTGCGCTACGGCTCGCAGAGCGACGAAACCCGCGCGATGAAGCGCGCCGCCTCCGACCTGATCTGGTCGGCCAGTGCCAAGGTCACCCGCGAGGAGCGGGCCGAAGTCATCCGCCGGCTGACGCCGCTGCTGAAGACGCTGCGCGACGGCATGTCCTCGGCCGGCATGGATCCGGCCCGGCAGGACGAGCACATCCAGATCCTCAACAACTCGCTGGCCGCAGCCTTCACGGCCAAGGCGCCAGTGATCCCGCACGAACGGCTGCAAGAGCTGGCCGAACGGCTCGAGTCGCTGGAAGAGCTGCTGCCCGACGCCGCCGACGTGACCATCGACGACTCGATCGTCTTCGACCTGTCGGGCCACGAGAGCTCCGAACTGGAGGTGGTGTCCGAAGGCGGCTCGATGCCGACGCCGGCGATGATCGCCTGGGCGCGCGAGTTGCAGGTCGGCGGCTGGTACATGCTCGACTACCGCGGCCGCAACGAGGCGGTGCAGCTGGCTTGGCTGGGCCTGCGCAAGCAGCTGTCGATGTTCGTCACCGCGCAGGGTCGCTGCGTGCTGTTCCAGCAGCAGCGGCTGGCGTCCTTCCTGCAGGCCGGGTTGCTGCTGCCGGCGCAGGACGAAAGCCTGAGCGTGCGCGCCACGCGCAGCGCCCTGGCCAAGCTGGACGTCGACCCGTCCCGTCTGCTGAATTGACCCACCCCCGCAGCGGCCGCGGCGCTTCCCCTGAAGGCGGCGCCACCGGCGGCCCGGTAGAGCCGGTTCCGCGGTGTCTGCCTGAAGGGAGAGCAGGCGTCGCCCGGACTTCAGTGGAGCAGGCGCTCTTCCGGGGCGACGAAGAGTTCGTCGAGGATCAGCGCGTCAGGCTCTTCGCCCAGGCTCCAGAAGACCATCAGCACGATGATCTTCAGATCCTCCAGTTCCACCGGTCCGTTGCCGATGGCGGTGGCCCGGTCGACCACCATCTCGCGCATCGTCGGCGGCAGCACGCCGGCCGATTCGAGAAAGCTGATGAAGCCGATGGATTCGTCGCCGAGCAGGTCGCGCTCGGCGTCTGAATAGACCCGCAGGCTCTCTTCGCCCTGGTGGCCGGCGCACGACTCTGCGCTGGTGGCCAAGCCGTCCAGCCACTTCAGCGCGTCCTGGATCTCGTCGCTTTCGAAGCCGACCGCAGACAACTTCCTGGACAGCTGCTGGTGGCTCGGGCAGGCGTCCGGGCGCCAGTAGTTTTCGTACAGGTACACGAGTACTTCAAACATGAAAACACTATAGCGTACCCCGCGTGCAGCATGGCCGCGGTTACCTTGTCGCCGGCTCAGACGTGGCTGCGGCGCTGATACAGGCCGCCCGGCAGGCGGGCCACCCGGTCCTCGAGCTCCAGCTCCAGCAGCCGCGCGCTCAGCTCCTGCGCGCTCCAGCCGGTGCGATCGCACAACGCGTCCAGCGTCGCCGGGTCATGGCCCAGTGCTTGCAGCACCGGATCGTCGCGCCCGCTCGGCGCGGGCGCCGGGTCGGCTGGAACCTCGGCGGACAGACCCTGCAGTTCCTCGAGGATGTCTTCGGCGCTTTCCACCAGCTTGGCACCCTGGCGGATGAGCGCGTGGCAGCCGCGAGACAGCGGCGAATGGATCGAGCCCGGCACCGCGAACACCTCGCGTCCGTAGTCGGCGGCCTGGCGCGCGGTGATCAGCGAGCCCGACTTCAGCGCCGCCTCCACCACCAGCGTGCCGCGTGCCAGGCCGGCGATGATGCGGTTGCGCTGCGGGAAGTTCTGTGCCAGCGGCGGTGTGCCCGGCGCGTACTCGCTGACGAGCACGCCGGCGGTGGCAATGCGGTGAGCCAGTGTGCGGTGCCGTGCGGGATATACCCGGTCCAGCCCGGTGCCGACCACCGCCACGGTGCTGCCCGGACCGGCCAGCCCGCCCTCGTGGGCAGCGCCGTCGATGCCGAAGGCCAAGCCGGAGACGATGGTCCAACCCTGTCGGCTGAGGTGCGCGCCGAAGGACCGGGCGTTGTCCACGCCCTGCGCGCTGGCGTTGCGGCTGCCCACGATGGCCAAGCTGCGCCGGTTGAGCAGCCCGATTTGGCCTTGCACATACAGCAGCAGCGGCGGGTCGGGCGTCTGCAGCAGCACGGCCGGGTAGTCGCGATCGCCGATGCTCAGCACCTGGCGCATCTCGCCGCCGGCCAGCCACTCCCGGGCGGCGCGCAAGCGGGGCTGAAGTGCCTCGGGCTCGGTGTCCAGGGTCTGCGCCAGCTGGGGGCCGACAACCTGCTGCCAGGCCGACTTCGGGGCCTGCAACACCTGCGCCGCCGAGCCGAAGCTGGCCAGCAGCCGCCGCGCGCCCTCCCTGCCCAGCCCCGGTGTTTCCAGCAGCCGGAACCAGGCGGCGAACTCGTCGGCGTCCAGCAAACCCTAAGGCTGGGTAAAGGCGTCGCCGGCGAAGACCGGCACGTTTACCGACAGGATCAGCGCATAGGAGGTGCGCTCGAAGACGCTGAAGACGAACAGCAGGCCGTTCTGTTCGTTCGGCAGTTGCAGCACCGCGCGCTCACCATCAATGCGCTTGGCCTGGCGATCGCCCTGGCGCCACAGCGCCAGCACGTGGCCGCGCTCGATACCATCGCGCGCGCCGCGGTTCAGCGCGACGATCTGGTTCTGGCCGGCGCTCAGCGCGTCGCCATAGATCTGCAGCACGCGGCCGGCCATCGGCACGTTCGGATGGTGCGGCACATAGGCATCCAGGTCGCGCGCCGGCAGAGGCGCCAGACGGTCGCCGACATTGACCTCCATGCGCACCGACTTGATCGCCACGGTGGCCGGCACCACCACCGGCGTGCCGTCTTCTTCGAAGTTGCGCCCCGGACGGACGAAGTCTGCGGTGCCGACGTAGCGGGCCTCGTAGCCAAGCAGTTCGTTGGTGTCGAAGTCGTACAGCGGCTGCGGCTCACGGAACAGCCTGTAGCCCGAGGAACGGTTCACGTCGCCCAGCACGTAGGCCAGCTGGCCTTGCGACATGGCGACATAACCTTCCTGCGCGGCGACGATGCGCGGCGCCCGGCTCAGCTCGTCGTTGTTGAAGATCATCGCCTCGGTCAGGAAGGGCCCGATCAGGTGCAGCGGGATCGAGCCGATTGCGCCGTTGTCGAGCAGGTTGCTGCGCACTCGCGGCGACAGCCTGACGGTGTTCTCCGGCGCACCGCCGCCGGCCTGGGCCACGCGCAGCCTGGCGCGGTCGCCAGTCTTTTCCAGCACCAGGACCTGGCCCGGATAGATCAGGTGCGGGTTGCGCACCTGATCGAGGTTCATGCCCCAAAGTTCTGGCCAGCGCCACGGGCTCTTCAGGAACAGCTTGGAGATGTCCCACAGCGTGTCGCCGCTTTGCACCGTGTGCGAGTCGGGCGCGTTGGGCGCCAGCTCCGACAGCGGGATGCCGGCCTGCGCCACCTGCTGCGCGGTGCTGCGTTGCTGGGGCGTGATCGGAAAATTGGGCTCGGCTGCGGCGGCCGGGCCGGCCAGCAACGAAGCGCCGGCCCACAAGGCGGCAAGGGCGCCAGCGCGGCGACGAAGAGGTCGTGGGTTCATTCGATCGAGCTCCCGGCGGACCTTGAAGCCCCCGGTGGGTGCCACAATCTCGCCATGTGTTTGGACATCTGTTGGACTCGGCACACCATAGCGCATGCATCCACCAAATGCTCAAACAGTTTCTAGGATTCTGCCCATAAACCGTTGATATCGCAACGAAAGTGGCGCACAACGACACAGCCTGTGATGACTGTCACGCATCGTGGCGTTGTGCCGCGCTGACGGTCGTTGCGGCTCGTCACGCTCCGTCGCCCCACCGCTGACCATGGCCCAGCTGAACATCCTGCGTTACCCCGACCCGCGCCTGCACACCGTGGCCCGGGCCGTGGCCGAAGTCGACGCGCGCATCGCCCGTCTGGTTGACGACATGATCGAGACCATGTATGCGTCCGAAGGCATCGGCCTGGCGGCCACGCAGGTGGACGTGCATGAGCGCGTGATCGTCATGGACGTGACCGAGTCGCGCGACAAGCCGTTGGTGCTGATCAACCCCGAGATCACCTGGCGCAGCGAGGACATGGTCATGGCCGAAGAGGGCTGCCTGTCTGTGCCGGCGATCTACGACTCGGTCGAGCGCCATGCGCGGGTCAACGTGCGCGCCCTCGACCGCAGCGGCCAGCCCTTCGGCCTGGAAGCGGCCGAGTTGCTGGCGGTGTGCGTGCAACACGAGATGGACCACCTGCTCGGCAAGGTCTTCGTCGACTACCTGAGCATGCTCAAGCGCAGCCGCATCCGCAGCAAGCTGCTGAAGCGGCAGCGCGAGGAGCGGCGTGGCGCCTGAGCCGTCGGCGGCGCCGACCGGTTTGCGCGTGGCCTTCGCCGGCACGCCGGAATTCGCACGCACCGCACTGCAGCATTTGCTCGAGGCTGGCTACCGGCCGCCGCTGGTGCTGACCCAGCCCGACCGGCCGGCCGGCCGTGGGCTGAAGCTGCAGGCCTCGGCGGTCAAGCAGCTGGCGCTGGCACACGGCCTGCCAGTGGCGCAGCCGCGCAGCCTGCGGCTGGACGGGAAGTATCCGCAGGACGCGGCGGCGGCCGAACTCGCCTTGCGCGACGCACGGCCCGACGTGCTGGTGGTCGCGGCCTACGGGCTGATCCTGCCCCAATGGGTGCTGTCGCTGCCGCGACTGGGTTGCATCAATATCCACGGTTCGCTGCTGCCGCGCTGGCGCGGCGCAGCGCCGGTGCAACGTGCCATCGAGGCCGGTGATACCCACACCGGCATCTGCATCATGCAGATGGATGTCGGGCTGGACACCGGCGCCATCCTGCGCCGCGAATCGCTGGCCATCGAGCCGGACGACACCAGTGCCAGCCTGTCGCCGCGGCTGGCCGAGCTGGGCGCGCGGCTGCTGCTGCTCACGCTGCGCGATCTGGCCGAAGGCCGGGCCGAGCGCCAAGTCCAGTCGGCCGACGGCGTGAGCTACGCCCACAAGATCGACAAGGCCGAAGCGCCGATCGACTGGCGCCAGGACGCCGCCGCCATCGAGCGCCGCGTGCGTGCCTTCGACCCCTTTCCCGGTGCCAGCTTCCAGTGGCAGGGCGAAAGCCACAAGCTCTGGCGTGCGGCAGTACGGGCCGGCGTCGCAGGGCCCGCCGGCAGCGTGTTGCCATCGGCGCCGGGCACGCTGCGGGTCGCCTGTGGGCACGATGCGTTGGAACTGCTGGAGCTGCAGCGCCCGGGCGGGCGGCGCCAACCCATTGCCGCGTGGCTGCAGTCGCTGCCCGCCGGGGCGCCGGCAGCAGGCGTGTCGCTGGACCCGGCCGGCCCCGCCTGATTTAAGTTGTCACGTCCGGGCGCCGATATGGGTTGAAGCCGCTCGCCGCTTCAGCCCGCCATGACGCAGATTCGCCAGACCCTCCTGCTCGCCGCCGCCCTGCTTGTCGCCGGCTGCGACATGCTGGGCATCGAATCGACCCAGGCCATGGCCGAGCGTCGCGAGTCCGACGGCAAGGCCGTTGGCGGTGCCTGCCGACATGCCGGACGCGCCCTGGAGGACTGTTACGCGCTCAACCGCAAGGCCGACCGGGCGGCGGTCTTTGCCGGCTGGCGCGAGATGAACGACTACATGCGCGAGAACAAGATCGAGGTCGTGGCACCGCAGCTGGGCGCTGCTACCGAACTGGCGGCCAAGCCGGCGCAGGTCGAGCCCGGCGATGCCAAGGCCGCGCCCGAGGACAAGGCCGCCAAGCCGGCGCCGGGCAAGCGCGTCGCTCACGAATCCTGAGCTGGCCGGGCCGCATGAATCCTTGATGCGGCGCAGCAGCGCGCCGCGGCACCGCTGCACAATTCGCTTCGGTCGCGGCGGGCCGCTCAGAGCCTGCCGCGTGGAACAGTCTCCATTCGGAACCCCATCATGAAAGTCCTCCGCTTCAGCGACCTGGTCGCCGCCGGCAAGGTGGCCGGCCAGCGTGTCTTCATCCGTGCCGACCTCAACGTACCGCAGGACGACGCAGGCCGCATCACCGAAGACACGCGCATCCGCGCCTCGCTGCCGTGCATCCGCATGGCACTGGACGCCGGCGCCGCGGTGATGGTCACCTCGCACCTGGGCCGCCCGACCGAGGGTGCCTTCAAACCCGAGGACTCGCTGGCGCCGGTGGCACAGCGCATGGGCGAGCTGCTGGGCCCTCCCTATCAGGATGGGGTGCCGCTGCGCGCCGACTGGGTGGACGGCGTCGAGGTTCAGCCCGGACAGGTGGTGCTGCTGGAGAACTGCCGTGTCAACAAGGGTGAGAAGAAGAACGACGAAGCGCTGGCCCGAAAGATGGCTGCGCTGTGCGACATCTTCGTGCACGACGCCTTTGGCACTGCGCACCGCGCCGAGGCCACGACCTACGGCATCGCACAGTTTGCCAAGGTGGCCTGCGCCGGCCCGCTGCTGGCCGCCGAGATCGACGCCATCACGAAGGCGCTGGCTCAGCCGCGCCGGCCACTGCTGGCCATCGTGGCCGGTTCCAAGGTCAGCACCAAGCTGAGCATCCTGCAGAGCCTGGCCAAGAACGTCGACGGCCTGATCGTCGGCGGTGGCATCGCCAACACCTTCCTGCTGGCCGAGGGGTTGCCCATCGGCAAGAGCCTGGCCGAACCGGCGCTGCTGGACGAGGCCAAGGCGGTGATCGCGGCCATGAAGACGCGCGGCGCGGCGGTGCCGATCCCGGTGGACGTGGTCACGGCCAAGGAGTTCAAGGCCGACGCGCCGGCCACGGTCAAGAAGGTGGCCGACGTGGCCGCCGACGACCTGATCCTCGACATCGGCCCGCAAACTGCGGCCATCCTGGCAGCGCAGCTGAAAGCCGCTGGCACGATCGTCTGGAACGGGCCCGTGGGCGTGTTCGAGTTCGATGCCTTTGCTCGCGGCACCGAGGCCGTGGCCCGCGCCATTGCCGAGAGCAACGCCTTCAGCATTGCCGGCGGCGGCGACACATTGGCGGCGATTGCCAAGTACGGCATCGACAAGGACGTGGGCTACATCTCCACCGGCGGCGGCGCGTTCCTGGAAGTGCTGGAGGGCAAGACGCTGCCGGCTTTCGAGATCCTGGGCCGGCGCGCCGACGGCTGAACCCGGCGGGTCGGACGCCGCCCTGGCCGTCGGACTGCTCGAGCCCCGTTGCGGCCCGATGGGTCGCCAATAAGGCGTAACCTTCTGCGTCCCGAACACGCCGAAGGAGAGCCGATGAACGCCCCGTTGACCCCCGCCGAGGAAGCGCTGCGCGAGGCCGCGCTGGAATACCACCGGCTGCCCGTGCACGGCAAGATCTCGATCACGCCGACCAAGCCGTTGTCCAACCAGCGCGACCTGTCGCTGGCCTATTCGCCGGGCGTGGCCTATGCCTGCCTGGCGATCGAGAAGGAGCCGCACCTGGCGGCGGAGTACACCTCGCGCGCCAACCTCGTGGGCGTCATCACCAACGGCACCGCGGTGCTGGGCCTGGGCGACATCGGGCCGCTGGCCGGCAAGCCGGTGATGGAAGGCAAGGGCTGCCTGTTCAAGAAGTTCGCCGGCATCGACGTCTTCGACATCGAACTGGCCGAGCGCGATCCGGACAAGCTGGTCGACATCATCGCTGCGCTGGAGCCCACACTCGGCGGCATCAACCTGGAGGACATCAAGGCGCCGGAGTGCTTCTATATCGAGAAGAAGCTGCGCGAGCGGCTGAACATCCCGGTGTTCCACGACGACCAGCATGGCACCGCGATCATCTCCGCCGCGGCGTTGCTGAACGGCCTGGAGCTGGTGGGCAAGCACATCGGCGACATCAAGGTGGCGGTGTCCGGCGCCGGCGCAGCGGCCATTGCCTGCCTGGACGTGATGGTCGGGCTGGGGGTCAAGGTGGCTAACGTCTTCGTCTGCGACAGCAAGGGCGTCGTGCGCGAAGGCCGTGGCGACCGGCTCGACGAATCGAAGCAGCGCTACTGCCAGAAGACCGAGGCGCGCACGCTGGCCGACGTGGTCAAGGGCGCGGACGTGTTCCTGGGCTGTTCGGCCGCCGGTGTGATGACGGTCGAGATGGTCAAGAGCATGGCCGACAAGCCGATCATCCTGGCGCTGGCCAATCCCGAGCCGGAGATCCGGCCCGAGCTGGCCCGGGCGGCGCGGCCCGACTGCATCATTGCCACCGGCCGTTCGGACTATCCGAACCAGGTCAACAACGTGCTGTGCTTCCCGTACATCTTCCGCGGCGCGCTGGATTGCGGCGCGACCAAGATCAACGAGGCGATGAAGCTGGCCTGCGTGCGCGAGATCGCCGCTTTGGCCAAGGCCGAGACCAGCGACGAGGTGGCCGCCGCCTATCCCGGGCGCGAACTGAAGTTCGGCCCGGATTACCTGATCCCCACACCCTTCGACGTGCGCCTGATCCTGCGCATCGCGCCAGCAGTGGCGCAGGCGGCGATGGACTCCGGCGTGGCCACGCGGCCGATCGCCGACATGGAGGCCTACCGCCAGTCCTTAAGCCGCTTCGTCTACCAGACCGGCATGTTCATGCGGCCGGTGTTCGCCGTGGCCAAGGCGGCCTGCGCTCGTGGCGCGGCGCGCGTGGCCTATGCCGAAGGCGAGGACGAGCGCGTGCTGCGCGCCGTCCAGGTCGTGCTCGACGAAGGCCTGGCGCGGCCGATCCTGGTCGGCCGGCCCGAGGTGATCCGCATGCGCATCGAGCGCGCCGGGTTGCGGCTGATGCCGGGCCGCGATTTCGAGGTCGTCGACCCGGCCGACGACCCGCGCTTCCGTGCCTACTGGGAAACCTACCTCGGGCTGATGGGCCGCGACGGCGTCACGCCCGAGGCGGCCAAGGCGGCAGTGCGGCGCTCGAACACGCTGATCTCGTCGCTGATGCTGCGCCGTGGCGAAGCCGACGGCATGCTGTGCGGCCTGGTCGGCCGCTACGACAGCCACCTGGAGCATGTGCGCACGGTGATCGGCATGAAGCCGGGCACACGCACCCTGGCCGCGATGAACGCGCTGATGCTGGAGGAGCATACGCTGTTCATCACCGACACTTTCGTCAACGAGGAGCCCAGCGCCGAGGAGTTGTGCGATATCGCCGTCATGGCCTCGGCAGAGGTACGCCGCTTCGGCTTCCCGCCCAAGGTGGCCTTCCTGTCGCATTCGGTCTTCGGCTCGTCGCAGCGCGCGTCGGCACGGCGCATGCGTGCGGCGCGCGACCTGTTCGTGCAGCGCTGCCCCGACATCGAATGCGACGGCGAGATGCAGGGCGATGCGGCCCTGTCCGAAAGCGTGCGCCGCAGCCACCTGCCGGAGACCACGCTCAGCGGCACGGCCAACCTGCTGGTGCTGCCGAACATCGATGCCGCGAACATCCTGTTCAACGTGCTGAAGATGACCGGTGGCCACGGCGTCACCGTCGGCCCGATGCTGCTGGGCGCGGCACTGCCGGCGCACATCCTGGCGCCGGCGGCGACGGTGCGGCGCATCGTCAACATGACCGCGCTGGCGGTGTCCGACGTGGCGGTGGCGCCGCAGAAGTAGGCCGGGTCGCGCGACGCGGCGGCGCGGCGCTCATAATCGCCCCGCTCCGCCGCCCGACCACCGAAAGCCCAAGCCATGTCCCGCGCCACCAAGATCGTCGCCACGC
>Ga0316603_10000529_pt1 | contig 19331 bp, 14 predicted proteins | sample OWC_soil_day10_n_FD_207649 | JGI IMG/M metagenome (GOLD analysis project Ga0316603, IMG submission 207649) | Wetland soil microbial communities from Old Woman Creek delta, Ohio, United States - OWC_soil_day10_noCT | ecosystem: Environmental > Terrestrial > Soil > Wetlands | place: USA: Ohio... | reverse complement strand
GACAGCGGTAATTCCATGAGCCTCTCGGGCGTTTAACTCAGCGGGAGAGTGATTCCTTCACACGGAATAAGTCGGGGGTTCAATCCCCTCAACGCCCACCAGAAGCGTCAGGTTCGCCTGGCGCTTCCGTGTTTTCGGAGCGCGTGTGTTACGACACACCCATGCAACGCACCACCGTGCGCACCGACAAGGCCCCCGCCGCGATCGGGCCGTACTCGCAGGCAGTCTCCGTCGCCGTCAGCGACAGCCGGCAGATGATCTTCTGCTCGGGCCAGATCCCACTCGATCCGGCGACCAACACGATGATCGAGGGCGACATCTCGGCGCAGACGCGCCGCGTGCTCGACAACCTCGCCGCGGTGCTCGCCGCGGCCGGCGCGACGTTCGGCGATGTCGTGAAGACGACGATCTTCCTCGCCGACATGAACGACTTCGCGGCGGTGAACGCCCTGTACGCCGAGCGGTTCCCCAAGGATCCGCCGGCGCGCGCGACGGTGCAGGCCGCGCGGTTGCCCAAGGATGCGCGCGTCGAGATCGACGCGATCGCGATCGTCTGACCCGGAGGTCCGCATGTCGTCGTCGATCAAGTCGGTCCTGACCGAGAACCGGAGCTTCCCGCCGCCCGCAGCGTTCGCCAGCGCGGCGCGGGTCAAGAGCCTGATCGACTACGAGACGCTGTACGACCGCGCGGCGCGCGACCCCGACGCGTTCTGGGCCGAGGTCGCGAGCGACCTGACGTGGGCGACGCCATGGAAGCAGGTCGTCGAAGGCAGCTTCCCGACCGACGCGCACAGCCCGGGCGTGAAGTGGTTCGTCGGCGCGACGCTCAACGCGAGCGTCTCGTGCGTCGACCGCCACGCGCAGAGCTGGCGCAAGAACAAGGCGGCGCTCGTGTTCGAGGGCGAGCCCGGCGACACGCGCGTGCTGACGTACGGCCAGCTCCATCGCGAGGTCTGCAAGGCGGCCAACGCGCTGACCGCGCTCGGCGTCTCTGCCGGGGACTTCGTCGCGATCTACCTGCCGATGGTGCCCGAGGCCGCGATCGCGATGCTCGCGTGCGCGCGGATCGGTGCGCCGCACACGGTCGTGTTCGGTGGGTTCTCCGCCGAGGCGCTGTCTGACCGGATCGAGGACTGCAAGGCGAAGGTGGTGATCACCGCCGATGGGGGGTGGCGCCGCGGCCACATCCTGCCGCTCAAGGACAACGTCGACAAGGCGATCGTCGGGACGACCGTCGAGCACGTGATCGTGCTCAAGCGCTGCGCGAACGCGATCGCGTGGGGGCCGCGCGATGTGTGGTGGCACGAGGTCGTCGACGGCGCGTCGGCGAAGCACGAGGCGAAGGCGTTCGACAGCGAGCACCCGTTGTTCTCGCTGTACACGAGCGGCACCACGGGGAAGCCCAAGGGCATCCTGCACACGACCGGCGGCTACCTGACGAACGCGGCGTACACGACGAAGCTCGTGTTCGATCTGCGCGACGAGGATGTGTTCTGGTGCACGGCCGACATCGGCTGGGTCACCGGCCACAGCTACGTCGTCTACGGTCCGCTCGCGAACGGCGCGACGGTGGTGATGTACGAGGGCGCGCCGAACCACCCGGGGCCCGATCGGTTCTGGGACATCGTCGCGCGCTGGGGCGTCACGGTGTTCTACACGGCACCGACCGCGATCCGCGCGTTCATGAAGTGGGGCGATGCGCACCCCGCGAAGCACGACCTGTCGTCGCTGCGGCTGCTCGGCTCCGTCGGTGAGCCGATCAATCCCGAGGCGTGGATGTGGTACCGCAAGCAGATCGGCGGCGATCGCTGCCCGATCGTCGACACGTGGTGGCAGACCGAGACCGGCGCGATCATGATCTCGCCGCTACCGGGCGCGACGCCGACCAAGCCGGGCTCCGCCACGCGCCCGCTGCCGGGCATCGACGTCGACGTCGTGACCAAGGACGGCGTGCCGGTCGATGCGAACCAGGGCGGGTTCCTCGTGATCAAGCGCCCGTGGCCGTCGATGCTGCGCACGATCTGGGGCGATCACGAGCGCTACGTGCAGACGTACTTCGGCGAGGTGGCGGGCTGCTACTTCGCCGGCGACGGCGCGCGCAAGGACGCCGATGGCTACTTCTGGATCATGGGGCGCGTCGACGACGTGATCAACGTCGCCGGGCACCGGCTGTCGACGATGGAGATCGAGAGCGCGCTGGTCTCGCACCCCAAGGTCGCCGAGGCCGCGGTCGTCGGGCGGCCCGATGATCTCAAGGGCCAGGCGATCGTCGCGTTCGTGACGCCGCGGTCGGGGATGGTCGCGGATGACGCCCTCGCGCGCGAGCTGCGCGAGCACGTCGTCACCCAGATCGGCGCCCTGGCACGGCCCGAGGAGATCCGGTTCGCCGAGGCGCTGCCGAAGACGCGCTCGGGGAAGATCATGCGGCGCCTGCTGCGCGAGGTCGCCTCGGGCTCCACCGCGCGCGGGGACACGACGACGCTCGAGGATCAGGGCGTGCTCGAGAAGCTCGCACAGACGTTCGCGCACGAAGACTGACCGCCTCGGCGCGCGAGCTCGAGCACGTCGCCGGGTCAGGGCGCGCGGGTCGCGTGCGCCGTGTCGCCGCCGCCGGCCTCGACATCGGGCACGTGGTCAGGAGACGTCGGCGCAGCGGACGTGGTCGCGGTCTGGTCCGCGGCGGTCTCGGCATCGAGCGCGAGGTCCCCCGGCTCGGTCTCCTCGAACTCCTCGGGGACCGGCAGCGACGGCGGCGGGGCAGGCGGGTCGATCGCCGGCAGCGTGGTCTTCGAGGTCTTCGCGAGGTACGCGCACAGCGTGCCCATGACCTGGTCGTGCGCCTTGCGGACGCGCGCCTTGGACAGCGGCGCATCGGTGTTGGTGATCAGCGAGAAGGCGAGGGGGCGGTCGGGATCGATGTCGAGGATCCCGGACATCGCGATCACCGTCGACAGCGTGCCGGTCTTGCCGCGGACGCGCGCGCGGAGGTCGGCCTCGCGCATCCGGTGGCGCAGCGTCCCGTCGGTGCGCGCGACCGACAGCGAGTCGAGCCACGCCTCGGCGACCGCGGGGTCGACGTCGGCGTCGGCGAAGCCGCCGGCGGAGCGGACGACGGCGACCAGGGCCGCCGGAGTGATCTGCGTGCGATAGGACAGGCCCGAGCCGGTGTCGAGCACGAGGCCCTTGGCGGCGACATGCGGGTGGCGCGCGAGCCACGCGTACATCGCCTCGAGCGCGAGCTCCATCGACGGCGGCGCGTGGCGGACGAGCGCCGCCGCGGTGACGATCACGCGATCGGCGAGCCAGTTGACACTCCACTTGTTGACCCGCATCACGATGTCCGCGAGCCGGTTCGAGTCGTGGCGGCCGAGCTCGACGGGCAGGGAGCCCGCACCGACGGCGTCGCCGATGAAGTCGCCGAGCTCGACGACCTTCATGTCGCCGGTGACGACGACCCCGTGGGCGCGCAGCGCGGCACGCATCGCGTACGCCGCGGTCGCGGTGCGCTCGCGGGTCCACAGCGCGTAGCGCGCGGAGCCCCCCTTGCCGATCGTGCCGCTGATCGTCAGGGTGATCTTCGGCGGTGCACCCTCGGTCTTGACCGTCTCGGTCTTGTACTTCAGCCGCGACCGCATCACGCGCTTGCTGGTCGTCGCGGTGACCACGACGGTGACGTGCTCGGTGCCAGCGGGCGACACGGCGGTCGGCGGTTGGCCGGGCTCGCCCGCGGTGATCTCGATCGGCATGACCGCGCGGAAGATGCCGTCGCGGGTCGGATCCGAGCCGACGGCGATGTTGCCATCGACCTGCGTGATGCCGCGCGCGGCGACCTCGGCGGCGATGTCCTCGAGGTCGTGGGCGGACAGCGTCGGGTCGTAGCTGCCGAGCAGGTAGACGTCGCCGCGCACCGTGCCGGCTACGGGCTCGGGGCCGAGCAGGCGGGTCGGGTACTTGAAGTCGGGGCCGAGGAGCTCGAGCGCCGTCGCGGTCGAGATCATCTTCACGTTCGAGGCCGGGTTGAGCGGCTCGTCGGCGTTGACCGCGAACAGGGTCTCGCCGGTCTTCGCATCGGCGACGAACAGACCGGAGACGCCGTTGCGCAGGCCGGGGCCGCGCAACAGCTTGGCGATCTGCTTCGCGGTCTCCTCCTCGATCGTCAGCGGCTCCTCGCGGCGACCGACGGCCTCGCGCGCGGGACGGAGCTCGCCGGCGCGCGTGATCGCGACGCGCGCGGCCGCGCCTTTCTTCTCGGGTGCGAGCGCCTTGGCGGCGCGCCGGCTGCTCCTGGGTGCCGGCTTCGCGGCGACGGGCGCGACGAGCGCGAGGAGGAGCGCGGCGACGAGCAGGAACCGGGCGTTCATCGCGCACCTCGCAGCATCACGTAGGTCGCACCTTCTCCACCGTCCGCGGGCGCGGCGGTCGACAGCGCGTGGACGAACCCCGAGCACTCGCCGAGGAGCTGACCGAGCACGGCCTCGCGCAGCGGCGCGCCGTGATCGGAGTGGGTCCCCTTGCCATGCACGACGAGTACGCACCGGCGACCGATCCGGTTCGCCTCGATCAGGAACGCGCGCAACCGCGCGACGCCACGCTCGACGGTGTCGCCGTGGAGGTCGAGCGTGTCCTCGGCGTGGACCTTGCCGCGACGCAGCTCGGACACCTGCGCGTGCGAGACGCCCGGCGCGCGGGCGGCGTAGCGGTGGCCATCCCCTTCGACCGTGAGCGAGATCCCGGCCGGGAGCATGGCGATCCGGACGACCGACGGCGGCGGCGCGGGCACCGGCACGCGATCACGTCCCGCCAGCGGCATCGCGCCCCCGATGGCCTCGAGGAACAGGGCCTGTTCCTCTGGAGACACGGCGGGGCGCTTACGGCTCACCCGTCCATTGTGTACCCGGTCGGACCAGGCATCGCCAGAAATCTGGATCACATGAAGGAGACGGCCGGCAACCGTAGATGTTCGCGGGCGGTCCACCGCGATCGGGGCGATCCGTCACTTCGTTGTATTTGGCAACGCTGGCGCGGCTTTGGCTCGATGTCGCTTGCACAGGATCCGCGTGGTCGGGCACGGTTCGCCCCCGGATGCCGTCCTCGAAGTCTGTGCACCCCCGCGTCGCGTACTTCTGCATGGAGTACGGGCTCGATCCGACCTTCGCGATCTATGCCGGCGGCCTCGGCATCCTCGCCGGTGACCACATGAAGTCCGCGGGCGACCTCCGCGCCCCGATCACCGGCATCGGCCTGATGTGGGACGAGGGCTACACCCGCCAGGTCATCGCGGCCGGCGGCGGTGTCGAGGATCAATACCCGAAGACCGCGCGCGATGCCGTGCGCCGGATCGAGGCGCGGATCGAGGTGTCGGTGCGCGGCAAGCGAGTCCCGCTGCGCGCGTGGAAGGTCGAGCGATTCATCAGCTCGGACCTCTACCTGCTCGAGCCCGAGCGCGATGAGGATCGCTGGATCACGCAACGCCTCTACGGTGGCGGCAGCGAGGACCGGCTCGCCCAGGAGATCATCCTCGGCGTCGGCGGCGTGCGCTTGCTCGAGGCGCTCCACCTGCCGGTCGACCTCTATCACTTCAACGAGGGCCACGCGGTGTTCGCCGGGCTCGAGCTGCTGCGCTCGTCGAAGTTCGGCGGCACGACGCTGGCCAACCGGATGACGAAGCTGCGGCCGCACGTCGTGTTCACGACCCACACGCCGGTCCCCGCGGGCAACGAGGTCCACGACCTCGCGTTGATGCGCAAGATGGACGCGGACCTCGGGTTCACCGACCCGGAGCTCACCCAGATCGGGGATGATCCATTCTCGATGACCGTCGCCGGGCTGCGGCTCGCGCGGATCGCGAACGGCGTCGCCGAGCTGCACGGCGAGACCGCCCGCACGATGTGGAAGACCGTCGAAGGCGCCGCCCCGATCATCTCGATCACCAACGGCGTCCACGCACCGACGTGGCAGGACGCCCGGATCCGCGCCGCGCTCGTCGCCGAGAAGTCGCACGCGCAGCAGGACACCGAGCTGTGGACCGCGCACCAGCGGATGAAGGCGGAGCTGATCGAGGAGATCGCCGCACGCACCAAGATCCACCTGTCCGTGGATCGGTTCCTGATCGGCTTCGCGCGCCGCGCCGCGACGTACAAGCGCGCCGATCTGCTGATCAGCGACGACAAGGCGCTCAAGCGGCTGTTCGATGCCGGCGTCCAGATCGTCTACGCCGGCAAGGCGCATCCGCTCGACAGCCAGGGCAAGGCGCTGATCGGCCGGCTGATCGACGCGTCGAAGAAGCACCCGCGCGAGGTCGTGTTCCTCGAGAACTACGACATGCGCCTCGGCGCGCTCCTCACTCGTGGCACCGACATCTGGCTCAATAACCCGCGCCGCCCGCTCGAGGCGTCGGGCACCTCGGGCATGAAGGCCGCGATGAATGGCGTGCCGAACCTGTCGATCCTCGACGGCTGGTGGCCCGAAGGCTGCGAGCACGGCGTGACCGGCTGGAAGATCGGCGATGCCGATCCGAAGGACGACGCCTTCGACGAGACGGACATGGCGCGCGTCGACCTGCGCGATCGCGACCTCCTGCACCAGACCCTCGAGCGCGAGGTGCTCCCCGCCTACCACGATCGCGCGCGCTGGCTGCCGATCATGCGGGCGAGCATCGCGATGTCCCAGTGGCGGTTCTCCTCGGATCGGATGATCGAGGACTACATCGCCAAGGTCTACACGCCGCCTGCGTCCGGCCGGTAGAGGATCTGGCGGCGCTTGCCGCGCCACTCGAGGATCAGGTTGTCGCCGAGCTGCTCGGCGGTCGCCTCGTCGAGTGCCCGGTGCGGGGTGATCCGCAGGCACGGATGATCTCCCGGATCCGCGGCGCGCTCGTAGAGGTGCCAGTGCTCCTCCTCGCGCTGACCATCGAGGACGTAGGCGTCGTCGAAGCTCCAGCTCGGTGCGTTCGCGCACGCGATCTTCGCGCCGTCGGGGCTGCGCACGGTGACGCGCCGGCGATACGTCGCGTCGAGGCGCGTGTCCGTGCGCCGCGTGATCTCCCACCACTCACTCTCGTCGCGGAGGTTGCCCTCGTCGTCGAAGCTCGTCGAATCCCAGCGCCACACGCCGTGCACCGGCGGCGCAGGAGGCCACGGATCGTCGGGGAGGGCGACGACGCGGTCGTCGACCTGGAGCAGCGTCTGCATCCCGCCGTCCCAGCGCAGCCGCAGCTGATCGCCCGCGAGCTCGGCGGCGTACACGCTCGCGTGGCGGAAGCCGTGGTCGCACGGCCCGGGCTCGGCGCGGTAGCCCGTCTCGGAGATCGAGAAACCGGTCTGCGTGATCTCGACGAGGACATCGAACACCGCGCGCTGCCGGTACCACGGGCGCTGGTTGCAGTGGAATGGCACGCGATCGTCGGAGCGGACCTCGACGCTGCGGACGTAGCGTCCGAGCAGCTCGGTCGGCCGCGCCCCGGGGCGGAACCGCCAGACTTCGTCCTCGACGCGGGTCGTGCCGTCCTCGGTCGTGCGCAGCATCCACCGCCAGCTCCCGACGAGATCGGCGAGCGTGTACATCCGCACCGGCGGAGCAGGGCGGGTCGTGTTCGGCGCCCCCGCGCCCGGCGGCTGGCACGCGGCGAGCGCGACGAGGCACGCCGCGCCGAGGCAGGCCGCGCGCGGAGCGATCATCACCGAGGCTTGCGCGCGTACGTGTCGGAGACGATCTTCGCGACCGCCTGGTCGGAGAGGGCGGCCGGGCGCTGGTTCGCGCCGGTGCCCGGTTGATCGAATTCCCAGGCGGTCGTCGCGCATAGCCGCTGGGTCGCGGCGGCCTGGGTGTAGCCGAGGCGGAACAGCAGGCCGGCGCGGCTCGCGAGCTCCGCGGCGGCGGCCTTCGTGCGCGCATCGACCGCGCCCGTGCGCGGAGGCGTGGTGTTCATCCAGGAGAAGGCCATGGCCCCGAGTATACTGTGGCCGTGAGGGTGCTGATCGCGTGCGCGCTGATCATCGCGATCCCGTGCACCGCACGGGCCGATGGAGCGGGCGTGATCGCCGTGGTCGGCGACCGTGCGCCGCCCGCGGATCGCGCCGCGGCCGCCGCCGCGATGGTGCTCGCGATGACCGGCCGGGCGGGGCGGATCGTCGAGGACGCCGTCGGCGAGGCGCGCGCCGCCCTCGCTGCCGGTGCCGTCCCGATCGAGACGATGCCGCGGTTCCGCCGCGTCCGCGAGCAGGTCGAGGAGGGCTGGCGCGCCTACACGCGGGTCGCCGTCGAGGTCGCAGCCCAGCGGCTCGCGGCCGCCCGCACCGAGGCGGAGGCCCTGGTCGCGTTGCCCGGCGGTGCGGAGCTGTACGCCGACGCGGCGCTCCGGCTCGGCGCGGTGCTCGGCCACCTCGGACGCAAGGCGGAGGCGCAGGCGGTGCTGTCGCTCGCGCTCGCGCTCGATCCCGATCGGCCGATCACGCTGTCGGAGTTCTCGCCCGATGTCGTCGAGGCCGTCGATGCCGCGCGCGCCGCCCCGGTCGCGCTCAAGCAGGTCCGGATCACGACGGAGCCCGCGGGCGCCCTGATCCGGATCGACGGCAAGGACGTCGGCCGCGCGCCGCTCGACGTGCAGGTCACGCGCGCGCAGCACCTCGTGATCGCGCGCTCGCCGCTCCATCACGCGACGGTCCAGGGCCTCTCGATCGACGCGACCTCCGTCGAGATCGAGCTGCCGCGCGACGAGGAAGCGGCCCGGATCGCCGCCGGGGCGGAGCAGGGCCTCGGCGACGCGGCCGCCGACGAGCTGATCGCGGGGACCCTCCGCTACGCGGATCTCGACGAGGTCGTGCTGGTCGCGGCGACGATCCGCCGCGGCGGCCCGACGCTCCTCGTCCAGCGCTGCGCGGGCACGCCCGCGCGGTGCAGCGCGGTCGTCGATGTCGGCTACGGCGATCGCAGCGGCCTGGTCGCGGCGGCGCGCACGGCGTGGGACGCGGCGCGCACCGGGGACCTCCGCTATCCGCCGACGGTGCTCGGCGAGCATGACGGGCAGGTCGACGATGGTCGGTGCAAGCTGTGCCGGAGCCCGTGGCTGTGGACCGGCGTCGGGGCGGTCGTGATCACCGCGGCCATCGTGACGATCGCGGTGGTGTCGGGGTCGCAGCCGCCGCCGATCGTGCGGGTCGATGGCGGCGCCTTCGGGATGCGCTGATCAGGGCCTGGTGAAGTCGGCGACGACGTCCTTGGTCGCCCCGTCGGCGAGATCGACCGAGAACGACCGGGTGCGCGGCGGATCCTCGCCGCCGAAGATGATCTCGATCGTGTGCGGGCCGGCGCTGACCTGGAGCGTCTTCGGCGTCCGCCCGCGCTTGGTCCCGTCGATCACGATCTCGCCCCATGGATCGGCGCCGATGTTGAGCGTCGCGGTCCCGGTCGCCCGGGCGTCGCTCGTCGCACCGGCATCGGCGCGCGGGCGCGGGCCGGCGTCGCGCAGGGCGAGATCCGCGTCGCGCGCGGGCCCCGCATCGCGCGGGGCGAGGACGTCGGCATCGCGGCTGCTCGCCGCATCGCTTGGGTGGGGCGCGGCATCGGCGGTCGTCAGGGGCGGCGCGTCACTCGGTGGGGTGGTCACGGCATCGCCGGTCGCCGGCGCGGTGTCGGTCGGCTCAGGCGCCGCATCGGCCAGCATGTAGAACGGCGCGTCGAGCTTGGGCGCGGCATCGGGTGCGAGGACCGCCTCGCGGCCCCGCAAGAACACGACGATCGACGCGATCGCGAGCGCGACCGCGCCGAGGCCGGCGAGGATCAGCAGGCCGCGGCTCGGGGCGCCGCCGGTCGTCGGCTCGGGGTCGCGCACGCTGCGCGCGCGGATCCGCATCGTGCTGTCGGGCGAGTCGACATCCTCGTCGCGCACACTGCGGGCGCGGCCGCTCGCGCGGCCGCTCGCGGGCTCGTCGTCGGTGCCGGCGATCGCCTGCGGCCCGGTGCCGTTGGTCGGCACGGCGACGGTGGTGGTCGGGCCCGACGCGGGACGGTCGTTGGCGGCATCGGTGATCGCCGGGACCCCGAACAGCGGCGTGCCGTGCTCGAGCATGTCCTTGAGCTCGACGTGGGTCGCGAAGCTCTCCTGGCGCGTCGGCGCCCGCTGCCGCCCGCGCGGGGCCTCGACATCGCGCGGGATCACGGCGGTGCGCGGACCCGCGGGGGGCGGCGGCGTGGCCTGGGTGTCGGACGGGCTCTCGAAGCTCGGTCCCTCGGCGCCGAGCGCGAGGTCGCGCACGAGGTCGGCGTTCGTCGACATCCGGCGGGTCTCGGGCGGGCAGAACTTCGCGACCAGGGCGGCGACGTCGCGCGGCCCCGGCGTGTCGTCGAGCGCGTAGAGATACTTCTGGAGCGCGGCGAGCATCTCGGCGGCGTCGGTCCACCGCGAGGTCTTGTCGCGCTCGAGCGCGCGCATCACGACCTCGTCGAGCCGCGCGGGGATCTCGGCGCGCTCGGTCGATGGCCGGGGGATGTCGCTGCCGGTGACCGCGGCGAGCGTCGCGTCGGGGTCGTTACGGGCGAACAGCCGGTGGCCGACGAGCATCTCCCACATCAGCACGCCGACCGAGAACAGATCGGTCTGCGCGGTCAGCTGCTCCTTGCGGACCTGCTCGGGGGACATGTACGGGAACGATCCGGTCGGCGCCGACTGCGCGCTGGCGTCTTCGCCCGCATCGCCGAGGGTGACGGCGATCCCGAAGTCGACGAGCTTGACCTCGCCGTCGCGCGACAGCATCACGTTGCGGGGGGACAGGTCGCGATGGATCACGCCCTCGCCCTTGCGGTGCGCGTAGTCGAGGCCCTCGAGGATCCGCGCGGTGATCCAGGCGGCGACCGCGGGCGCGATCTGGCCATCGCGGCGCGCGACCATCTCGGTGAGCCGGTACAGCGTCGGTCCGTCGATGTACTCCATCGCGATGAAGTACGTGTCGTCGACGACGCCGAGCTCGTAGACCGGGACGATGTTGCCGTGCGCGAGCGTCACCAGCGTCTTGGCCTCGGCGACGAACAGATCGACGAAGTGCCGCTGCCCACTCAGCTTCGGGTGGATCTGCTTGATGACGAGCTGCTTCTCGAACCCCCCAGGCCCGACGATCTTCGCGAGATAGATCTCCGCCATGCCGCCGGTGGCGAGCTTCTCGGTCAGGAAGTACTTGCCGAACGAGGTCGGCAACTCCGGCATCGCCGCGAGAGTATCATGTGGTTGGTGGTCTCCCGTTTCGCATGTGCGGCCCTGGCCGGCGTCGTCGCCGCCGGGTGTGGCGACGACCCGGCGCGCGTCGCGCTCGCGCCGATCGACCACCCGTGCGGCCACCCGACCGCCGTCGTCAACGCGGTCCGGGTCACCGCGTATGCGACGAGCGGAGAGGTCACCCGGGCCGTCGGTCCCGACGAGACGGTCGAGATCGCGGACTTCCCGGCCGACACCGAGCAGCTCGGGGTCGAGGTCGTGATCGGTGGAGGCGCGGTCGGTGCGATCGGTAAGTCGGCGCCGCTCGCGTTCGACACGCTCGCGACCGGCACGCAGATCCCGCTGTTCATGGCGCCCCCGAACGGGCTGTGCCCGACGCTCGCGCCGATGACCGAGGCGCGGATCGCGCCGCTGCTCGCCCGCGCCGGAGACGGCGTGCTGGTGATCGGCGGTCACGACGGCGCCGGCCGCTGGCTGTCAACCGCCGAGCTGTACGACCCGGCGACGGCGACGTTCACGGCGATCGACGTGCCCGTGGTCCTCGGCGAGAACGGGTTCGCGGGGAGCGCGGTCGCGACGCTGCCGGACGGCCGCGTCGTGATCAGCGGCGGGCCGCAGCCGGTGATCACGATCTTCGATCCCGCGACCCGCCAGTTCGGCGAGTCGGTGTTGATCGAGTCGCGCGCGTTCCACACGGCGATCGCGATCGGGGAGGACGAGGTGCTGCTCGCCGGTGGCTGTCGCGACGTCGCGAACGGCGCGTGCAGCGGGATCATCCGCAATAGCTCGCGGCGCTACGACGTCAGCCAGCTCGGCATGGCCGACGCGCTCGGGCCGATCCTCCGCGTCGGTCGCCTCGGCGCGACGATCCACGACATCGGCATCCAGGCCGACGGCGAGCGGGCGTTCGTGATCGCGGGCGGGATCCCGGGCTTCGACCCGGCGCCGTTCGGGGCCGATCGGATCTCGCTCGGTGACTCCGACGCGATGGCGATCACCAACGCGCATGCCCGCACGGCCGTCCTCGACGGCGGCGCCGTGCTGACCGCGTTCGCGCCCGCCGGATCGCCTGCGGACGGCACGGCGTCGGTGATCGTGCCCGGCCTGGGCGCCGCGCCTGTGATCGCCCGGGCGCCCGACCTCGCCGGCGTGACCTTGCTCGGCCTCGAGGACGGCCGCGTCGTCGGGCTCGGCACCGGGCGCGATGTCGTCGTCTACGATCCGACCGCCGGCGGCTGGGACACCACGACCACGGGCGGGCTGCCCACGGATCCGGGCCCGACCGGGTCGCCGTCGCTGATCCGCCTCGCCGATGGCAGCGTGCTCGTCGTCGGTGGCGCGGCGCTGTCGCGCGATGCGTGGATCTTCCGTCCATCGCTGATCGGCCCGGCGTCGGGCGCGCTCACGGTCGTCCCGACCGGCGGAACGACGACGGTCCTGACCGCGCCGGACCCGACCACGGTCTCGCGCACGACGGGCTGGGAGCTCACCGCGAACGAGGACATCGCGCGCGCGCTCGTCGGCGGGCCGCGCGCCGCGACCGGTTCGATCGGCGCGACGGTGCGCGTCCGCGAGGGCGGGGTCGGGCTCGTCGCGCGTCACCTCGGGCCGGGACAGGAGCTCGTCGCGGAGCTCGTGCCGGGGGCCCCCGCGCGGCTGGTCGAGCGGGAGGCGGGGATGTCGCGCACCGTGTGCACCGGCCAGCCGGTGCCCGCGCTCGACCCGATGACCGCGGTGACCGCGCGCCTCGAGGTCGGTGCGTCGACGGCGCGGCTCGTGCTCGCGGACGCCGAGCTGCTGTCGTGCGACGTCGACGGTGGCGAGCGCGGCGCGTGGGGTGTCGCGGCGCTCGGCGTCGGGGCGCGCGTGGCGGTCGACACGGTCACCGTCGGAAGGTGACGTGATACCGTCTCGCTCGATGCGCAGGGTCGTCGTCGCCGCGATCGCGCTCGCGATCTTGCCGGCGACGCCCGCCCACGCCTACGAGTTCTGGCTGCGGGCGCAGTCGATCGGGCAGGCCTATCAGCTCCGCCAGTACCGGCTCGTCGGGCCGGATCTGTTCCAGGGGCGCCGGCGCTACACGCAGACGATCGCGCTGCGGATCTCGGACATCGGCAACCTGTCGGCGACGCGGCGGCAACAACGGATCCCGGATCGCGGCCTCCGGATCACGTGGCAGAGCTACCTGCGGATCGATCACGACTTCGGCCAGTACACCAGCGGCCGGATCACGCTGTCGCCGGCGGTGCGCCGCGACGCGATCGACGTGATCCCCGAGCTCGCCGACTCCGCCGCGGGGCTCGACCTGCTGTACGGGCACGTCACCCTCGAGGGGCTCGCGGACGATCGGTTGACGATCCAGCTCGGGCGCGTCCTCGCGGACGACGGCTGGGGGACCTCGGGTCTCGACGGTGGCACCGTGCGCTACGAGCTCCCGATCCCGCTCGCGGTCACCGCCTCCGCCGGGCTCCGCGTGCGCGCGGCGTCGCCGCTCGGCCTGACCGCGTTCGAGCTCGACGGCACGTCGGGCGCCGGCTGCCAGGAGTACGTGGAGGGCCCCGCACCGGGCACCGGGACGTGGAAGCTGATCGATCGCAATCGCCGGATCACCGGCAGCAAGCTCGCGAGTGACTTCGAGCTGTGCCCGCAGCGCGAGGTCCGGCAGCCGTCGATCGGCGCCTCGATCGCGACCGCGCGCGTCCGCGGATTCGGCGCGGAGGTCGGCTATCGCCGTACGTGGTCGGAGACCTACGGGTTGATCGACGGCGTCGATCGCCTCGCGAATCCCGATCTCGGGCTCTACCCCGACGACGTGGGCCAGGCGCCGGCGTCCGGCGTCAACGAGGAGCGGCTCCACGCGCGCGTCCACGGCGAGCTGCGCCGCGGCGCACTCGCGATCTCGCCGTACGCGAACGCGCGGTTCTCCCTGCTCCACGCGGCCCTCGATCGCGCCGACGCCGGCGTCCGCGTCCGCCGGGGCGAGCACAGCGTCGAGCCGACGGTCGGATACTTCCTGCCGACCTTCGACGGCGACTCGATCTTCAACGTGTTCTCGATCGAGCCCACGGCCGATGCGCGTCTCGGCTACGAGTACGAGGGCACGCTCGCGCTGCGCGCCTCGGGCTGGCTGCGCCGCTATCTCCACGCCGACGCATCGCCGATGTCGGGCGGCGTCGAGGCGGGGATCGAGCACCCGTTCGGCGAGCGCTGGCGCGCGCGCCTCGACGGCCTGTGGGACGACGGCTACGGCGGCCGCCGGATCGGTGGGACCGGCGAGGTCGCGTGGACGCCGCGCGCGAGCCTGTGGCTGCGCGGCCGGATGATCGTCCTCGGGGTCCGCCGCGAGGACCGCTCGGACTTCGTCACCAGCTCGGCGGTCGTCTCGAGCTCGTTGCGGATCGCCGATGCCGTCGCGCTCCACCTCGTCGCGAGCGCCGATCGCGACGAGGTCCACGAGCTCCAGACCCGCGTGTTCGCGATCATCGATCTCGCCTTCGCCCCCGAGCCATGAAGTTCCTCCGCTACCTCCCGCTGCTCGTGATCGCCGCTGCACTCGGCGCGGCGGTCGTGCGCGCCGAGGACGACCGCTCGGTGTCGTGGTCGCCGATCGTCTACCCCGAGCAGCGCCTCCCGCTCGTGTTCTCGCATCGCATCCACCTCGCGAAGGGCGCGACGTGCGCGACCTGCCATCCCGCTGCGACCACCTCGCGATCGGCCGTCGACAACCTGATCCCGACCGAGGCGGCGTGCCGCGTGTGTCACCCGATCGATCGCGCGGAGCCGATGAAGGTCGTCGCGGGTGCGCCGCCCGCCGCGTGCGTCGCATGCCACCCGGGATGGACGCCCGACAAGCCGGTCGAGCGCGTCTACCTGACGCCACCACCGCTCAAGTTCGATCACAGCGCCCACGCGAAGGCGCCGTGCGCGCGCTGCCACGGCGACATGACCAAGGTCGATCTCGCGACGACACGCCAGCTGCCGACGATGAGCTCGTGCCTGTCGTGCCACACCGACGGGGGCGAGGAGCGTCGCTGCGCCGACTGCCACGTCACGCGCCCGGGCGGTCAGGTCGAGACGCAGTTCCCCCACGGTGCGCTCGTGCCGCGCTCGACGGGCATGGGTGATGCGCACGGCCTCGGGTTCGCGAAGGACCACACGCAGGAAGCGCGGCAGGTCGGCGCGACGTGCACCGCGTGCCACGATCGCTCCGAGTGCCTCGCGTGCCACCAGGGCGTGGTCAAGCCGATGGAGTTCCACCCCGGGAACTACGTGCTGACCCACGGCGTCGAGGCGAAGCGCGGCACGCCCGACTGCTCGGCGTGTCACCGCGCGCAGTCGTTCTGCGCGTCCTGCCACGAGCGCAGCGGCGTCGGCGCGCGCGTCACGAGCGGGTTCGACGCCACCCAGCCGGGGCGCGCGTTCCATCCACCGGGCTGGGCGACCGCCGGCATGGGGCCGAACCGCCACAAGGACGAGGCGCGCCGCAACATCACGAGCTGCGCGTCGTGTCACCGCGAGGAGGACTGCCTGACCTGTCACAGCAACGAGCCGGGCAAGCTGCGCGCGTCGCCCCATCCGCGCGGCTGGCGCAGTAGCGCGCGCTGCGAGGCGCTCGACCGCGGCAATCGCCGGATGTGCCTGCGCTGTCACATCACGCAGGACGAGCTCGGCTGCAACTGGTCCGCGCCGTAGCGCGTCACTTGTCGTTGCGCGTCGGGACGTAGAGCCCGACGTTGCGGTGGCCGAGCTCGATCGCCTCCGCATCACCGACGGCGAGCGCCTCGTCGAGCAGCCACTTCGAGATCGCGTGGGACAGCGCGTACTCGCTGCGCGCGTTCCACAGCCACGCGGCCATGCTCGTGCCCGTCGAGTACGCGTGCGGGAACGCGAGGCGACGCAGGTCGGTCCCGCCCGCGCTGACCGCGGCCAGGTAGGCGGACTGGAGCGCGATGAACTCGCGCCACTCGTCGATCGCGGCGTGGTGTTCGCCGTCATGGCGGCGCTGCTGCCAGCGCGTGAACCCGGCCTCGAGGCTGTCGAGCCGGCCATGGCGCAGGCGGCGCCCGAGCGCGTCGCCGATCGGTCCATGCGAGGCCGGTGAGCCGAGCTGCGCGGCGTCGGCGATCCGCGCGAGCTCCGCGGTGACGATGGCCGCGACCTCGCGGAGGGCGCGATCGACGGCGCCGAGCGGCGCATCGAGCTCGAGGGCGCGGCGCGCGAGCCAGCTGTGCGTCGCACCGTCGGACAGCGCGGCATCCCACGCGCGCACGGTGGTGCCGAGCGACAGCTCGCTCGCGGAGCCGGAGCTGAACGCGAGGTGCGCGGCGATCGCGCGCGGCAGCGGCGCGTGCTCGGGGGGCGCGGCGTCGATCGGCTCGCTGCCCTGCGCCTCCGACGCGGACGAACGCGTCGGCGGCGGCGGGATCGCGGCCTCGCGCAGCTCGGCGGTGATCCGGCGCTTCGGCGCGAGCAGCCAGCGCGCCCACAGCTCGCGCGCGCTCGGAGCGTTCGGTGCGCCGAGCCGGCGCGCGGCCACCCCCTCGAGGAAGTACGTCAGCGGCGTCGCCGGCCAGCGCGCACAGGTCGCATCGTCGGCGAGCTCGCTCCACGCGCCGCGCTCGACCGCGTCGCACGCGACCCACTCACCCGCGAGCTCGCGCACCATCGGATGGTCCTCGACCATCATCAGCACCGAGCGCATCAGCAGCCGCGCCGTCGCGAGATCGCCGCGCGCGGCGGCGAGCAGAGCGGTCGTGATCACCTCGGCGTCGCCGAGCGGGATCCGGACGTCGCGCTTGCGCGTGACCCACACCTCGCCCGTGCCGGTCGGCCGAGTGGTCAGCGCCCAGGCGGCGGCGACGAGGCCGTACGCCGTCGGGTCCTTGCCGGGGCGGCTCGCCCAGCCGAGGTAGTAGGCGAGCCGGTACGCCCCGAGCGGGACCAGCAGGTGACGCACGAGCGTCGGCCCCACGATCGGCAGCACGAGGACGCCCGCGACGAGGCCCGCGAGCCACCACAGCTTGACGTAGACGAACAGCGCGACGACGGCGGTGCCGAGCGCGAACAGGATCGTGGCGATCAGCGCGGCGACCGCGGACCACGCGAAGTAGTGCCACGTGCGGTTCTTGCGCCGGGCGTCGATCGCGTAGCGATGCAGCCGACCGAGCAGGATCACCGGCAGCGCGTACATCTACACGCCCCACCCGAGGGCGCGACGGAGCCCGTTGTGCGAGGGCTCCGGAGCCCCCGCGGTGGCCTCGACGGGCGCGGCCGGCGGAGCGTGGCGCGCCCACAGCTCCGCGATCAACCGGCGGTACGGATCGCGGAGCGCGGCGACCGCGGCGCGCACGAGCTCGGGGGTGCGCGATCGGGGGCCGAGCGGGGTCTGGTAGGTCTTCGCCTCGACGAAGCCAAGCTCGAGCATGCCGAGCAGCTTCTGCGCCTCGCGCTCGAGCTCGATCCGGCTGGTGTCGGTCGGGAGCCCGAGCACGAAGAACGGATTGTCCTCGAGCACCTAGCGAACTCCCGAGTCGAAGCCCTTCTTGCGCGCCTCGCTGTCCTCGGGGAGCAGCTGCCACAGCGCGTTGACCACGCGCCGGAGCTCGGCGGTGTCTCCCCGCGCCTGCGCGGCCTTGCCGTCGGTGACCAGCTTCTGCGCCTTCGGCAGGTCCTTCATCTTGCTGATCTCCGACGCCGCGTCCTCGAAGTAATACTCCCAGGCCTCGGTCGTGCGGTGGAACGCCGCGCGCGACAGCCGCGACGCGAGCCGCATCTGCCGCTCGAGCTCGGCCGCATCCTTGTCGCGCCGCGCCTTGTCCATCGCGGCGAGGACCTCCTGCAACAGGGCGCGCTCGGCATCGGTGCCGTGCTCGCCGACCGTCGACGACGCCGAGATCGCGACGTTCCGCGCGTTGCTCTCGAGCTCGGGCCACTTCCTCGCGAGGTCGGCCTCCGCCATGATGCCGTCGACATCGAGCAGCGCGCGCCGCGCCCGCTGGGCTGCGTCCGCATCGCCGCCGTGGGCGGCATCGATGTCGCGCTCCGCCTCGCTGAGCCGCGCTTCGATCTTGTCGAGCTTCTCGATCACGTGCCCGAGGCCGTGGCGGAACGCATCCGAGCGCAGCTCCATCAGCTGGCGCCGCAGATCGCGGATCGCCGCGTCGAGCGACTCGGGCGAGGCCTCGGGGACGAGCAGGTGCGCGACGTGCTCGAATACCTGACCGATCGCGGGGATCAGCGCGCGCGCCGCGAGCCGGCCGCCGCGATCGAGCTCGATCGTGACCTCGACGGCGGAGCCGGTCGGCACCGTGTCCTTGACTGCGTCGCCACCGATGTCGAGCGTCCCGACGAGCCGGCACAGCTCGGCCTGGCTCAGCTCGCCCTGGACGATCGGGATCCGCAGCACGCTCTCCGAGCTGCCCTTGGCGACCGTCTCGATCGTGTGGTGCGTGAAGGTCCGGCGCGCGGGGAGGGGAGCGCCACGCTCGAGGTAGACCTGCACGTGACCGTTCGCGAGCGCGACGCCGAGCGTGCGCGACAGCGGCGGGTCTCCGATCGTCAGGCCCTGCACGATCGTCAGCTGCGACGGGGTGACGACGACGAGCTCGCCGCCCTCGGCGCGCGCCTCGATCTCGAAGGTGCACGCGCGCCGCGGCAACAGCGTCACCGAGGTCAGGAACGTTCCGTCGGGGCCGACCGTCGCCTCGGTGCTCGACCAGCCGCCATCGTTGCGCACGAGCTTGATCTTCGCCGGCGGGTTGTCGCCGACGAACTTGCCGACGACGTGCGGCGTCAGGTCGGCGGACACCGCCGGATACTGGAGCCAGACCTGGCGACCGGCGGGCACCGCGATCGAGGCGGCGCGACCGTCGAGGCTGGCGGTCGCCGCGTACAGCGCCGCGCCCTGGGCGACGAGCGTCATCGGATCGTGGCCCTCGGCGATCGTGGCCTCGAGCCGCGCCGCGACCCGCTGGCGGACCATCGGCATCACCGTCGGGCCGCCGACGAGCACGAGCTTCGCGAGCCGGCCCGGTCCGAGGCCATTGGTGGCGAGCAGGCGGAGGCAGACGTCGAGCGCGCGATCGACGAGCGGCATGCACAGCCGCTCGACCGTGGCGCGCGTCAG
>Ga0316603_10000528_pt1 | contig 19332 bp, 14 predicted proteins | sample OWC_soil_day10_n_FD_207649 | JGI IMG/M metagenome (GOLD analysis project Ga0316603, IMG submission 207649) | Wetland soil microbial communities from Old Woman Creek delta, Ohio, United States - OWC_soil_day10_noCT | ecosystem: Environmental > Terrestrial > Soil > Wetlands | place: USA: Ohio... | reverse complement strand
GACGGCCGACCTCACCGTGCCCGGCACGGACCTGCGGCCGCTGTTCGACGCGGTGGTGGCCCACGTGCCGCCGCCCGCCGGCGACCCGGCGGCGCCGCTGCAGATGTTCGTCGCGAACCTGGACTCGAGCGACTACGTCGGCCGCATCGCCGTGTGCCGCGTCTTCAACGGCCGCGTCAGGCTCGGCGACCAGGTGGCCATCAGCAAGGTCGATGGGGTGCTCCAGCCGACGCGTGTGACCAAGCTGTACGCGTTCGACGGCCTCAAGCGCGTAGAGGTCGAGGCGGCGGCGGCGGGCGACATCGTCTGCGTCGCGGGCATTGCGGACATCACGATTGGCGAGACCATCACCGACGCCGAGCACCCCGACCCGCTCCCGCCGCTCGCCGTCGACGAGCCGACCGTGTCGATCGTCTTCGGCGTGAACACGTCGCCGATGGCGGGCCGGGAGGGCCAGTACGTGACCTCCCGCCAGTTGCGCGACCGGCTCAACAAGGAGGTGCTCGGGAACGTCTCGATCCGCCTCGAGGACACCGACTCGCCCGAGCAGGTGCGGGTCGTCGGCCGCGGCGAGCTGCAGCTGTCGATCCTGATCGAGATGATGCGGCGGGAGGGCTACGAGCTGCAGGTGTCGCGGCCGGAAATCGTGACGCGCACCGTGGACGGCCGGGTGCTCGAGCCGGTGGAGACGCTGATGATCGACGTGCCCGAGGACTACCAGGGCGTGGTCATCGCGCAGGTCGGCGGGCGGCGCGGCACGATGACGAAGATGGTGAACCACGGCAGCGGGCGCGTGCGCCTCGAGTTCACCATCCCGACGCGCGGGCTGATCGGGTTCCGGTCCCAGTTCCTCACGGACACCCGCGGCACGGGCATCATGAACCACCTCTTCCACAACTGGCAGCCGTGGTTCGGGCCGATCCCCGCCCGCGCCACGGGGGCGCTGGTCGCCGATCGCGCGGGCGTGAGCACGGCGTACGCGATCTACAACCTCCAGGAGCGCGGCGAGATCTTCATCGGTCCAGGCACCCCGGTCTACGAGGGCTTCATCGTCGGCGAGAACGCGCGGGCGAACGACCTCGACGTCAACGTGACGAAAGAAAAGAAGCAGACCAACATGCGTGCCTCGACCGCCGACGAGGCCATCCGCCTGGTGCCGCCGCGCGTGCTGGGACTCGAACAGGCAATCGAGTTCATCAACGACGACGAATTCGTGGAGGTCACGCCGAAGTCCATCCGCGTCCGCAAGCGGGTGCTCGCGGCGAACATGAGGCCGAAGAACAGGGAGTAGTCAGTAGCCAGTAGCCAGTAGTCAGTATTCAGTAGGAAGGCGAGTCTCGCTGAGCAGTGTCCAACTTCTACTGGCTACTGGCTACTGGCTACTGGCTACTGGCTACTGGCTACTGGCTACTGGCTACTGGCTACTGGCTACTTCCCGGTGTGGAGCTCGATGATCCTCCCAATCGCCCGCCGGCAGACGCGGCAGAAGCCCACCTCGTCTCGCGTGAACATGATGCAGTCCGCTTCGGGGCGATAGAGGCCCTTCGGCTCGTACGACGCACCCTCGAAGGCGCCCACCTTCCCCGAGTGCGCCATGGACGACAGGAACTTCGTTTCCCAGGCCTGCTGCGCGGCGAAGAGCGCGTCCATCGCCGACTCGGGCGCCTTCGTCGCGCGGAGCCGGCGGCGCTCGGCTTGAATCTCGGCCGACCGCTTCTCGTACGCCTGCTTGTCCCAAGGCGTCGGCAGCGGCGTGCCGGGCTCCACCAGGTCGTTCCACTTCAGCGCGGCCGGGTCGTGCATCGCCGTGACATTCGGCTCCCACGGCTCGACCTTTTCGGCAGCGCCAGTTTCATACGCGACGTCCGACGTGTAGTACTCGTCGCCGAGGCCGGCAAAGTGGTGGCCGAACTCGTGGGCGAAGATGTAGTCGGCCGATCCGCTGTCGACCGCCACGGCCGCGTGGTCGTTGAAGATCCCGCCCCCCCCGTAGTAGCGGTTGTTGATGAGGACCTCGACCGCATCGTACGGCGCCGCCGACGCGATGTCGCGCCAGCCGCGGTTGTCGAGGGCGAGGGCGTAGCGCTCGCTGTCGAACACGTTGTACTCGGTCCCCACGGGTGTCCGGCGCATCTCGCCGGTGCGCGGGTTGTGCACGCCGCTCTGCGCCGCCGGCACCGCGATCGCGCGCACATTGAAGTCCGCGCGCCGGCTCCTGTAGGGTTCGAGCGCGAACATCCGTTCCACGAGCCGTGTAGCATCCGCCTGGAACTTGGCCGTCTCGGCCTCGGTGTACCCGTCGCCGATGAGCAGCAAGTCGACTTTCGATTCGGCGGGCCCGCTCTCCCACAGCGTCCACACCTTCGCAGCGGGTACCATGCGCGCCCGGTTCACCTGCCGCGACGCCGGGTCGATGACGGCGGACCAGAACTCGTGGAACGCGTTGAGGCGGTCCCGTTCCTTCAGGACCACCTGCACCGCCGCCTTCGGCCACGGGAACCGCAGCGTGCCGGAGAAGGTCCGGTACAACTCCTTCGCCTCGGGCGTGGTCTCCCATTCGCCATACAGACTCGCGAACCCGCGAGAATAGACCACCCGGTTCGTGCTCCGGTCGATCACCTCGAAGAGGTACTTCCCGAGGTTCGTGCCGTCCACCAGGTTCGTGCGGCTGCCGGGCCACGGGCCGTCGTTGACGATGCGATCGATCGCTACCGCTTCGAGGCCGCGGCCGCCGGTGTGCAGGTAGTCCACGCGCATCGTGTCGGCCGTGAAGGCGGCGTCGTAAGGCGCGGCCGACTCAAGCGGCAGCGCGGCGGTGAGGACGACGGCGAGCAGGATGGGTCCGGTCAGTGCGAGGCGCATGGCGGTCCTCCGTGACCGGGGCGGCGGCCCCGGACCGGCGAAGTATAATCCGCCGGCGCGGCGCGAGCCGCCGCACCATGATCGTCACACTATCGCTTTCTTTCCCGGCTCCCGCCCCCCGCCGATTGACTTGTGCCTGGCGCCCAGCCCCCAGTCCCTGGCAGCGCCGCCAGGCCGGGGTATGATCGACGGGCGAGGGTACATGTTCGGACGACAAACGACCGGGTCGGTGGTGTGCACGTCGTGCGGGCGCCTGGTGGGCGTCAACGACGAGACCTGCTACAACTGCGGGCGCAGGAATCCTGGGCTCTGGGGGTTCGGGCCGCTCCTGCGAAGACTCGGCAACGATCTCGGGTTCGTGCCGCTGGTCATCTGGGGCTCCACCGGGCTCTACGTCGCGATGCTGCTGATGTCGGGCAGCGGCATCCGGATGAACAGCCTGTTCTCGTTTCTCGCGCCGAGCACGCCGAGCCTGTTCCTCTTCGGCGCGAGCGGCGGCGTGCCGGTGTTTCAATACGACCGGTGGTGGACCGTCCTCAGTGCGGGCTGGCTGCACAGCGGCGTGCTGCACATCCTGTTCAACATGATGTGGGTGCGCCAGCTCGGGCCCGTGAGTGCCGAGCTGTACGGCCCAGGCCGCATGGTCATCATCTACACGATCGCTGGCGTGACGGGGTTCGCGGCCAGCTCCATCGCGTGGCTGTTCTTCGGAGGCATTCCGATCCTGGGCGGCGCGGGGTTCACCGTCGGCGCGTCGGCGCCCATTTTCGGCCTCCTGGGGGCCATCGTGCTGTATGGCCAGCGCTCCGGCAGCAGCATGGCCAGACGAGAGGGCCTGCAGTACGCGCTCATGCTTGGCGTGTTCGGCCTGATCATGCCCGGCATCGACAATTGGGCGCACGCCGGCGGGTTCGCGGGAGGGTGGTTGATGGCCAAGATCCTGGACCCGCTGAAGCCCGAGCGGATGGACCACCTCGCGATGGCGGTCGGGTGCGTGCTCCTGACGCTGGCGTCGATCGCCGCGTCGTTGCTGCACGGCTTCGCGCTCTTCGCCGGCAACTAGCCCCGGAGCTCACTTCGATCGGTAACGTTCGCTCCGGCTCACGCAGGCTAAAGCCTGCGGGCTCCATTCCGGCGCATCGTCAACCGAAGTGAGCGCCGGTCTAGCCGCAGTCCATCAAGACGCGAACGGGGGTGGCGGGGCTCATGCCCAGCCACCCCCGTCGCACGCTCGTCGAATCCCTAATCCCTAATCCCTAGTCCCGAGTCCCGAGTCCCGAGTCCCGAACCCCGAGCCCCGGCTACTTCACGTTCTTCAGAATCGCCAGCAGGAAGTCCCAGTACTTCTCGACCGTGTCGATGTAGATCTTCTCGTCGGGCGAGTGCACGCCCTCGAGCGTCGGGCCGAACGACACCATGTCCATGCCGGGGTACTTCTCACCGATGATGCCGCACTCGAGGCCGGCGTGCACGGCCTTCACCTCGGGCTGCTTGCCGTAAAGCTGCTTGTAGGTCGCGATGGCGGTCTTGAGGATGGGCGAGTCGAGGTTCGGCTTCCAGCCCGGATAGCCGTCCGAGCCGGTGACGGTCGCGCCGCCGAGCTCGAAAATCGCGCGCACGCCCTGCGCGATCTCGACAATCTCGGATGCCACGGAGCTGCGCTGGCTCGTCGACACCGCGATGTCCTTCTTGCCGGTCGTGATCACGCCGAGGTTGGTGGATGTCTCGACGAGGCCGGGGATGTCGGCGCTCATCTTGATGACGCCGTGCGGCAGGCCGGCCAGCGCCAGCAGCAGCTTCTTCTGCAGGCCCTTCTTGAGCACCTTGCCGCGGCCCTTGACCGGCGCGGCCGTGATCTCGGGCGTCGGATCGACCGAGGCCGACAGTTCGGCGCGGCACGTCTCGTGCATCGCGGCGACGATGGCCTTCGCCTCGGCGAGGCGGGCCTTCGGGAGGAAGACGAGCGCCACCGCATCGCGCGGAATGGCATTGCGCTTGTTGCCGCCGTCGATGCGCGCCAGGCGGGCGCCGAGCGGCGCGAGCGCGAGCAGCGTGCGCGTCAACAGCTTGATCGCGTTGCCGCGGCCCTTGTCGATTTCGAGACCCGAGTGGCCGCCGCGCAGCCCGCCCACCTTGATCTCGAGGCCGGACGTGCCGGGCGGGGCGCCCTCGGTGTCGAGCGCCCACGTGCCCATCGTGTCGCGGCCGCCGGAGCAGCCGACGTACAGGGCGCCTTCCTCCTCCGAGTCGAGGTTCAGGAGGATCGTACTCTTCAGGAACCCGGGCTGCAGACTATGGGCGCCGGTCAGGCCGGTCTCTTCGTCAATCGTGAAGAGGAACTCGAGCGGCCCGTGGGTGAGCGAGGCGTCGGCCATGATCGCGAGGCTCGTGGCGACGGCGACGCCGTTGTCGGCGCCGAGCGTCGTGCCGTCGGCCATCATCGTGTTGCCCTTGCGGACCAGCGTGATCGGGTCCTTCAGGAAGTCGTGCTTCTTGTCGGGCCGCTTCTCGGGGACCATGTCGAGGTGGCCCTGGAGGCAGACCATCGGGCGGCTCTCGTATCCCTTCGACGCGGGCTTGCGCACGACGACGGTTCCCGCCGCGTCCTGGGCGCATTCGAGACCCAGTTTCTTCGCGGTCGCCACCACGAACGCGGCGGCCTGCGCCTCGTGCTTCGAGGGGCGGGGGATCTTCGACAGTTCAGCAAAGTAGTGCCAGAGGCCTTGCGGTTTGAGTCCCTGAATCGCAGCAGACATTGCACAGCTCCTTGAGGAAACCACACGTGCCGGGTACCGTCGGGCGGGGCACCCCTGAATCTAGCACAGTCCCCGACTTCGCCTCCGTCCGGCCGGGCACCTTCCTCCGTCGGCTTCGTCGGGCAGGCCCAATCCCGAATCCCTAATCCCCAATCCCCATTACAATTCCCCCATGACCATCTCGCCCGAACTCCATTCCGCCGCCCTCATCGCCGTCCGGGACTGCATGGGCGTTCAGCCCGGCGAGCGCGTGCTCGTCGTGACGGACGCGCCCCTGCGGACGATCGGCTACGCGACCTTCGAGGCCGCCCGCAGCCTCGGCAACGACACGCTCATCGTGGAGATGCCGCCGCGCAAGACGAACGGCGAGGAGCCGCCGCCCGAGGTGGCCGCCTTGATGCTCCAGTTCGACGTGGTCCTGTGCCCGACGTCGAAGTCGCTCACCCACACCGACTCGCGCCGGAACGCCAGTGCGAAGGGGGTGCGGGTGGCCACGCTGCCGGGCGTCACCGAGGACGTGATGGTCCGCTGCATGAACGCGGACTACCACGAGATCGCGGCCCGTACCTTCCGGATCTGCGACGTGATGCGGATGACGAAGGTCATCCGCGTCACGGCGCCGGCGGGCACCGACATCACCCTGCCCATCGAAGGCCGGGAGGCCCACGCCAGCTCGGGCGTGTTCCGCGACAAGGGGCTCTGGGGGAACCTGCCCACTGGCGAAGCCTATCTCGCTCCTCTCGAAGGGCGGTCGAACGGGATCGTGGTCGTGGACGGCTCGATGGCCTCCGTGGGCATGGTCGACGAACCCATCCGCATCGTCGTGAAGGACGGGTATGCCACCGACATTACCGGCGGTGCGTCGGCGAAGCGGCTCGTCGAGCTGCTCGAGCCCCACGGCAAGGACGCCCGCACGGTGGCGGAGTTCGGCATCGGCACGAACGACAAGGCCATCCTGACCGGGATCATCCTGGAGGACGAGAAGGTGATGGGCACCATCCACATCGCCTTCGGCGACAACAAGTCGATGGGCGGAACCGTCCGCGTGGCGAGCCACCTCGACGGCCTGGTGAAGCGGCCGACGGTGTGGTTCGACGGCCGCGTCGTCATGGACGACGGCCGGCTGCTCATCTGAGGGAACCTCGGGGCCGCCCCCTGCGTTTCCTCAAGTGACGTGGACGCCACCGATCTGACATCGCTCGTGGACCGCTGCCGGGCCGGCGACGCCGCCGCCTGGGAGGCGTTCGTCCGCCGGTTGCAGGGGCGCCTGTTCGCGCTGGCCTACAGCTATGCCGGGGATCGCGAAGACGCCCGCGACCTCGCACAGGAGATCTTCGTCCGCCTCTACGAGGCGCGCGGCCAGTGGCCCGCGGGCGATGAGTTCCTCCCGTGGCTGTTCCGCGTGGCCCGGAACCGGTCCGTCGATTACCTGCGGCGCCGCAGCGTGAGACGGCCGGCCGTCGCCGTCGACGAGGCGGCCGTGGCCGAGGTGCCCGACCCGGCGCCCGGCGCCGAGGCGCAGGCCATCGAGTCCGATCGCCGGGGCCTCCTGCACGCCGCCCTCCGGGGACTTTCGGCCATCAACCGCGAAATCGTCATCCTGCGCGACGTCCATGGCCTGTCGGTCCAGCAGGTTGCGTCCATCCTCGGCGTGCCGCTGGGCACGGTGAAATCGCGCGCCAGCCGCGCGCGGGTGGAGCTGGCCGCGCGCGTCATGGCGCTGTCGCGCGGGCGGGGTGCGGCATGAGCGCCATCACGTGCGATCAGGCGCGGGCGTTGATGCTCGACCCGGAGGGCTCGACGGCGGACCTCGCGCACCGGCCGGACCTTACGGCGCACGTCGCAGGCTGCGCGGGGTGCCAGGACTGGATGCATGAGTTTCAGCGCGGCGCCCTCGCCTGGGCCGACGTGCCGGCCGTCGACTTCACCGACGAGGTGCTGGCGCGAACGTCCGGCCTCGAGACGGTGATGCGCGATATCCCGCTGCTCGCCGAGATGGACCCGGGACCGGGGTTCGCCGAGCGCGTGCTGCTCGCCACGTCGAAGAACCCTGCGGCACGCGGGTGGCGCGCGCGCGTGGCGGCCGCGTGGTGGACGATGGTCCGCCGGCCACGGTTTGCGTGGGAGGCGGCCTACGTGGCCACGGTCTGCTGGGTGCTGGTCTTCGGTAATCCGGTGGGCGCCATCGAGTGGAGTGCCGCGAACATCGGCACTGTCGCCAGGGAGCGCATGGCGCCGCCCGTGCGGGAGATTCGCGCGGACCTTGAAGCCTGGCGCGCGACGCTGGCGCCGGAGCCGCAGGCGGTTGGAGCCGGAGCCGCGGGGCCGCGGGCCGACGCGCCAGCGGTAGCGCGGATCTGGCAAGCCGCCGTCGAGTGGATGCGCCAGGCGTCGTCGTCGGTGGTCGAGGTGATTGTCCGTGCGTGGGACGCCGTCGCGGCGCTGCTTGGCGCCGAGCCCGGCGATGCCGGAGCCTCGACGGAACCTCGGGACGGCCCGGCGCGTTCCCGTCAGTGAGGAGAGCAACCGCTGAAGGAGCAGTTATGACCCGCGAGACCGAACACATCGAGCAGGCCGCCCCGGGACAGGACGCGGCGCCCTACACCCGCAGCGAGCGCCGCGATCGGTTCGTCGACGACCCGCGCAAGAAGTCGGTGATGCTCGCCATCCTCCTGTCGCTGATGCCGGGTCTCGGCCAGATCTACGTCGGCTATTACGACCTGGCGTTCCGGAACATCCTCGTCGTGTGCGGCCTCATTGCGGTCATTGCGACCGGTGCCGCGGATCATGGGCTGGAGCCGGTGTTCGCGCTGTTCCTCGCCTTCTTCTGGCTCCACAACCTCGTGGACGCAGGCCGTCGTGCGAGCTTCTACAACCAGGCGCTCGCGGGCATCCGCCCGATGGAGTTGCCGGAAGATACCAAGGCGCCGCAGCAGGCCATGGGGTCGCTCGCCGGGGGCGTGCTGCTGGTCGGCGTGGGAGTGGTGCTCTTCCTGAACACGATGTTCCGAATCCCGCTCGACTGGGTGGCGCGCTGGTGGCCGCTGGCGCTTGTGGGTGCCGGCGCATGGCTGATCTACGCGGACCGGCGGGCGAGGGCGCAGGCCGAGGAGGCCGCCAAGGTCGAATAGCCGGGCCGGCGGCCGCGCGGGTGCCGCTATAATCCCCATCCGGAGACGCCATATGTTTCACCGGATGGGGATTCGCTTGTGTGCGTGCCTGATGGCGATGGTCTCGGCCGCGCCCGTGTTCGCGCAGGGCAAGCCCGCCAAACCGGCCGCGCCGCCGGCGCTCTTCGCCACGCCGCTGACCCTCGACCAGATGCGCGGGAAGCAGGCCGTGATCGAGACCTCGGCCGGCCGCATCGTGCTGGACCTGCTGCCCGACCAGGCGCCCAATCACGTCGGGTACTTCATCAAGCTGGCCGGCGAAGGCGCGTACAACGGCACGACGTTTCACCGCCTGATCAAACACGGCATCATCCAGGGCGGCGATCCGCTCTCGAAAGACCCCGCGAAGGCCGCGCAGTACGGCACCGGCGGACTGCGAGCGCTCGCGTTCGAGCCCGGTGCCGGCAGCCACGTCCGCGGGGCGGTCTCGTCGGTGCTCCTGCCCGGCAACAAGGACAGTGCCGGGTCGCAGTTCTTCATCTGCGTCACTCCGCAGCCGACGCTCGACGGCCAGTACACGGTGTTCGCGCGGGTCGTCGAGGGCATCGGCATCGTGACGCAGATCTCCGAGGCCCCTGTTGACGCGGCGGGGAAGGCGACGGATCGGATCGAGATGACGTCGGTGACGATCCGCGACGCGCCGCCGCCCGGCGTCGTGCCGTTCGAGGCGGAATCACCGTCCGAGCTCGCGCAGTTCCGGGCGGTGATCGAGACGAGCCTCGGCAACATCACGATCGCCTTCATGCCGGACAAGGCACCGCATCACGTCCGCAACTTCCTGCGCCTCGCCGAAGCCGGCGTCTACGACCGCACGGCGTTCCACCGGGTTGTGCCGGGTTTCATGGTCCAGACCGGCTTCCTCGGATCGAAGCAGCTGATCATGGACGATGCGCAGCAGAAGCTCGTCGGCACGCTGCAGCCGGAGTTCAACGACACGCCACACGACAAAGGCATTGTGTCGATGGCGCGTGGAGCAGACCCGGCGAGCGCGAGCACCTCGTTCTTCATCGTCACGGCCCGCGTGCCGTCCCTGGATGGCACCTACACCGCCTTCGGCCGCGTCGTGGACGGCATGAGCGTCGTCGAGGCCATCGAAAAAGTCCCGTGCGACGGCGAAACGCCGCGGACGCGGGTGGAGCTGCGGCGCGTTCAGGTGATCAAGTAGAAGCAAGAAGTAAGAAGCAAGAAGCAGGAAGCAGGAAGCAGACTCCCCGGTGCGGGTGTCTTCTTCTGGATTCTGACAATCGATAGTGGGGCCTTCTGGCTTCTTGCTTCTGACCAGCGTCCGGTGCCGATCTCCGACCAACCGAGTCCCGAATCCCGAGTCCCGATCGCCGACCAACCTATCCCCTAGCCCCCAGCCCCTGGGCCCTAGTAGAATCCCCCCGTCCCCCCGGAGGTGTGCATGGATCACGAGGACAGAGACAAACCAGCGGCGGCGGGAGGCGTCAGCCGTCGCGGCTTCATCACGTCGGTCGGCTCTGGAGCCATCGGCGTGGCGGCCGCCGGCGCACTCGTGAAGGGCGAGCCCGGACAAGCCCCGGCCGAAACAGTCAAGGCGGGCGATGTCGGCACCATCACCCTCACGGTCAACGGGCGCAGGCACAAGTTGCTGGTCGAGGCCCGCTGGTCGCTGCTGCACGTGCTGCGCGATCATCTCGGCCTCACGGGCACCAAGGTCGGATGCGAGCGCGGCGAATGCGGCGCGTGCACGGTGCTCATCGACGGGAAGGCCCGGTACGCCTGCATGACGCTCGCCGTCGAGGCGGACGGGCACGAGATCACGACGGTCGAAGGCCTGATGAACGGCGAAGAGCTCGGGACGACGCAGCAGGCGTTCGCGGACGAAGACGCGTTCCAGTGCGGCTACTGCACGCCGGGGCAGGTGATGGCCGCGGAAGGGCTGCTGCGCGCGAACGCGGCGCCCAATCTCGACCAGATCCGCCAGGGCATGGCGGGCAACATCTGCCGGTGCGGGACCTACGCCCACATCTTCAAGGCGGTGGCGAAAGCCGCCGACCTGAAGCGGCAGGGGAGGTGAGCCATGAAGGACGATGCACTCTACTTCTGGAACGGCCCGCTCCCCGAAACCCAGGCGCCTGCAAACGCCCCGGCTCCCGAACCATGGGCCGAGACGAAGGTCGTCGGGAAGCCCGTGACCCGCATCGACGCGTACGATCGCGTGAGCGGCTCGGCGGTGTACCCGTCGGATGTCATCCTGCCCGACATGCTGCACGCCGCCGTCCTGTCGTGCCCGCACGCGCACGCGATGGTCAAGAAGGTGGACGTCGCCGCGGCCCTGAAGATGCCGGGCGTGCGCGCCATCCTGAAGGACGGCGACGTCGGCACGAACATCCCGTGGTTCTCGGGGCGCGGCGGATTCTCGAGCCGCCTGTTCGACGCGCATTGTCGCTACGAAGGCGATGAAGTGGCGGTTGTGGCCGCGGACACGATCTATCAGGCCTGGGACGCCGTGCGCGCCATCAAGGTCGACTACGAGGTCCTGCCGCAGGTCACCGCGGTCGCCGACGCGATGAAGCCCGGCGCGCCTGCCGTGCGCGACGGCGGCAACGTGATCCCTCCCGGCCAGCCCTATGCGCGGGGCGACGTCGAGGCCGGCTTCAAGGCGGCCGACGTCGTGCTCGAGCACACGTTCACGACGCCCTGCGAACTCCAGAATCCGATGGAGCTGCACGGCTGCGTCGCCAAGTGGGACGGGCCGCGGCTGACCCTCTGGGAGTCGACGCAAGGGGTCTACGGCGTCCAGACGGGCGTGGCGCGTGCGCTGAACATCCCGCTGGCCAACATCCGCGTCATCGGCCACTACATGGGCGGCGGGTTCGGCGCCAAGCTCTCGCACGGCAAGTACTCGGTGATGGCCGCGTTGCTCGCGAAGAAAACGGCCCGCCCGGTGCGCCTGTTCCTCTCGCGCGAACAGGTCTGCCTGAGCATGGGCAACCGCCCGGCCAACACGATCACGCTCAAAGCCGGCGTGAAGAAGGACGGCACGCTCGTCGCCTTGCAGTCGAAGACGGTGGGGTCGGGCGGGGCGTACTCGGACGGCGGCACGGGCGGCGTGGACTACGTCATCCGCGAGTTGTACGCGTGCCCCAACGTGCGCTGCGAGAACCAGAACGTGTACATCCACGCGGGCCCGGAGCGGCCGTTCCGGGCGCCCGGCCACCCGCAGGGCGCGTGGGCCCTGGAGATCATGCTGGACGCCCTGGCGGCGAAGCTCGGGATGGACCCCATCGCGCTTCGCCTGAAGAACGTGACGCTGGTCAGCCAGACGCGCAACGGCAATCCGAAGTACACGAGCACGGGCTTCGCGGACTGCCTGAAGAACGGCGCACAGACGTTCGGCTGGACAGAGGCACGGGCGCGCAAGCCGCTGCCGTCGCACATCAGGCGCGGCGTCGGCGTGGCCGGCGGCATGTGGCAGGGCGGCGGCGGCAGCCCGCCGGCGACGGCCATCGTGAAACTCTTTGCCGACGGCAGCGCCAACCTCAACATGGGGGCGAGCGACATCGGCTGCGGCACCAAGACGTGGGGCGCGCAAATCGTCGCCGAGGAACTGGGTGTGCCGATGGACCGCATCTCCGTCGAGCACGCGGACACGGGCACCACGCAGTTCGCCACGCCGAGCGGCGGCAGCAAGACCGTGCCGACCGAGTCGCCCGCGATTCGATCGGCGGCCTTCGACGTCAAGCAGCAGCTGCTGGGGATGGCCGCCGAGCAGCTCAAGCTGCCCGCCGCCGATCTCGAGCTGCGGGGCGCCGAGGTGGTGTCGAAGACCGACGCCACCAAGAAGGTCGCGCTCGGCCAGATCCAGGCGTTCAGCCGCCGCGGCCTGCTCGTCGGCATCGGCTATCGCGTCCCGAATCCCCCGGGGACGGCCGTCAATCCCTTCGGCGCGCAATTCGCCGAGGTCGAAGTCAACACGAAGACCGGCGAGATCAAGGTGCTTCGCTTCCTCGCGGCGCACGACAGCGGCCGGATCCTGAACGAGAAGATGTTCCGGAACCAGGTGTTCGGCGGCGTTACGATGGGCATCGGGTTCGGCCTCACCGAGGACCGCGTCATGGACGACGGGCAGCTCGGCAAGCTGCTCACGGTCAACCTCCACGACTACAAGATGCCGACGGCGCTCGACGCGCCGGCCGACAAGACGATCGTGATCGTCGACCCGCACGACCACGCGTTCAGCAACACCGGGGCCAAGGGTGTGGGTGAGCCTGCCACGATCCCCACCGCGCCGGCCATCGCCAACGCGGTGTTCCATGCGACCGGGCTGCTCCTGACCGACGCACCCATGAGCCCTGCGCGCGTCCTGCGGGCGCTCGAGGCTCGGCAACAGGCCGCGGCCGGCCAGAAGAGGGGGAAGTGATGCTGCGGACCTTTGCCTACGTCCGGCCGGGCTCAGTCAGCGAGGCCCTGAAGCAGCTGGAGGAGCGCGGGTCCCGGATCCACGCCGGCGGCACCGACCTCCTGGGCTGTCTCCGCGATGGCGTCTTCGAAGCCACGAAGGTGGTCAGCCTGGCGAAGATCGACGAACTGCGCGGCCTCACGGTCGCGCCGGACGGCGAGCTGCGCATCGGCGCGCTCACCAGTATCGCGGAACTCGCGGCGCATCCGGCGGTCGCGGAGAAGTTCGCCGCGCTCGCCCAGGCGGCCTCGGTCGTCGCCAGCCCGCAGCTCCGCAACCAGGGCACCATCGGCGGCAACCTCTGCCAGCGGCCGCGCTGCTGGTACTTCCGCGGCGACTACCCCTGCACCCGTAAGGGCGGCGAGATGTGCTACGCCGTCGGCGGGGAGAATCAGTACCACTGCATCTTCGGAGGCGGCGCGTGCGTCATCGTGCACCCCTCCGACACGGCGCCCGCGCTCATCGCCCTCGACGCGAAGGTCCGCATCCTCGGGCCGAAGGGCGCCCGCGTCATCCCGCTCGAGCAGTTCTTCGTGCTGCCCGAGAAGGACGCGACGCGGGAAACCGTGCTCGAGCCGGGCGAGATCCTGGCGGGCGTGCTCGTGCCGCCGGCGCCGGCCGGGCAGGCGAGCGGATACCGCAAGGTCAGGGCGCGCGGCTCGTGGGACTTCGCCATGGCCGGTCTCGCCCACGCGATCACGATCAAGGCCGGCAAGGTGGCCGCGGCCCGGCTCGTGCTGTCGGGCGTGGCGCCGGTGCCGTGGCGGCTGCAGGCGGTCGAGAAGCTCCTCGTGGGGCAGAAACTCGACGCGAAGCTCGTGGCCAGGGCCGCCGACGCCGCGGTGGCCGGCGCGAAGCCGCTGGCGCACAACGGCTACAAGGTGCCGCTCGTGCGCGGGGTCGTCGAGGACGTGCTCGGTGCGGTTCCCGCGGCGTAGCCTCGCCGCCATCCTGGCTGCCGCCGCGGTGGCGGCAGCCTGCAATCCTCAGGAGCTGGCGCGGCGGGCCGGTGCCCGCACGCGCCTCTCCATCGCGACCGGCGGCACGGGCGGCGTCTACTATCCCTACGGCGGCGCCATCGCCCGCATCATCACGCAGCACCTGCCGGGCGTCGAGGCCACGGCCGAGGTCACGGCCGCCTCGGTGGACAACCTCAAGCTCGTGCGCGACCACAAGTCCGACATCGGCTTCACGCTCGCCGACACGCTCGACGATGCGGTAGCCGGCCGCGGCGCGTTCGCGCGCAAGGGGCCCGTGCCGGCGCGCGTGCTCGCCGTCCTCTACGACAACTACACGCATGTCGTCGCCCGCGGCGCGACCGGCGTCGCCCGCGTGGCCGACCTCGCGGGCAAACACGTGTCGATTGGCGCGGCCGGCGGCGGCACGGAGCTCATCGCGACGCGCCTGCTGCGCGCCGCGGGCCTCGACCCGGCGCGGGACATCCGGTCCGTCAGTCTTGGCGTCGCCCAGTCTGTAGACGCGCTGAAGGACGGGAAAATCGACGCGTTCTTCTGGAGCGGCGGCGTGCCCACCGCGTCGATCCTCGACCTGGCCGGGACGCAGGGTGTGGCGTGGCGGCTCGTGCCGAACGACGAGGCGCTGGGCGCTCTGGCGGAACGCTACGGGCCGTCGCTGTACTCGAGGCTCGTCGTGCCGCGCGACGCCTATCCTGGCCTGCCGGCGGACATCGGCGTCATCGGCGTCGCAAACCTGCTGGTCGTCCATGCGGACATGCCGGACCAGCTGGCGTACGACATCACCCGGTTGATGTTCGAGCACCAGGCCGACCTCGTGTCGGTGCACCGCGAAGCGGCGCACCTGAAACCCTCGGGCGCCTCCACGCCGTCGCCGGCCCCGTTCCACCCCGGAGCGATCCGCTACTACCGCGAGCGCGGTAGCTGGGAGGATCCGTGAAGCGCCTTGCCGGCCTGGCGTGCATCGTCTGGGCAATCGGCGCTGTGGGTCTGCCGGAGGCCGCAGGCGCGGACGGGCGGCTCAGGATCGAGGTGCGATCGGCGGTCTCAGGTGCACCCGTCGTGGGCGCGCGCGTGGAGACGGATGGCGGCGCCGTGGCCGCGGCCGATGCCGGCGGGATTGCGAATCTTGGCGGTCTGCCGGAGGGCGAGGTCTCGGTGCGCGTATCGGCGCCTGGATTCCGCCCGGTCGAGGTCGCCGTCGCGATCGCCCGTTCCCAGGCGATCGTCCAGGTCCGCCTCGCACCCGTCGAATTGCGCGTGGACGAGTCCGTGATCGTCTCCGCCTCTCGCGCGGACCGCGCCGCATCCGAGGTGCCCCGTTCGACCGTCGGGGTTCCTCGCGCCGCGCTCGAGGAGCGGGCCGATCGGACCTCGCCCGAGGCCCTCCAGGACCGGAGCGGGGGCTGGGTACAGAAGACCAATCACGGCGGCGGGTCGCCGTTCCTGCGGGGGCTGGTCGGCAACCAGGTGCTCGTGCTGATTGACGGCGTGCGGCTGAACAACGCGACGTTCCGGCTCGGCCCCAATCAGTACATGAACACGATCGACGCCTTCAGCCTCGACCGCATCGAGGTGCTGCGGGGATCGGGCTCCGTGCAGTACGGCAGCGACGCGCTCGGCGGCGTCATCAACCTCATCACGCCGCTGCCCCGGCTCACCCAGGGCGGGCTGATCGCCGGCGGAGCCGTGGCGACGCGACTGGTCAGCTCGGGGATGGAGCAGACCGTGCGCGCCGAGGGGCACGTGGCCGGTCAGCGCGCCGGCATGCGTGGCGGCGTCACGCTCAGGGACTTCGGCGACCTGGTGGCGGGAGGCTCGCTCGGTACCGAGGCCCCGTCTGGCTACCAGGAGTACGACGCGGACGCCGCCGCGACGTGGGCGCCGTCGAATCGAACCACCATCACCGGCGTCTTCCAGTCGGTCTACCAGGTCGAGGTCCCGCGCTTCGATCAGGTGGCCCAGCGCGGATACGACGTGTATGAATTCGACCCGCAGTCACGGCGCCTCGGCTACCTGCAGTGGCAGCAGGTCGTCGCCGCCGACTGGCTGGACCTCACACGGATGACCGTGTCCTGGCAGCGGTCCGACGAAGGGCGCCGGCGGCGCAGGACCGGCTCGACCATCGAAACCACGGAATCCGACACCGTGGCGACCGCCGGGCTCTCGGCCGACTTCTACGGCAGGATGCCCGGGCTGTCGGGCTGGAGCGCAGGGGTCGAGCTGTACTACGACACGGTCCGCAGCTGGAGGCGAGACACGAACCTGGCCACCGGCGCTTCGAAGCCGATGCGCGGGCTCTATCCCGACGGGTCCACGCGGTTGTCCGTGTCGGCGTTTGCCATGGGCCATCTCCCGCTCCGGCGCGCGGTCCTGGACATCGGCGCTCGCTACTCGCGCGACGATGTGCAGGCCGACGACCCGGTCTTCGGGCCGTCGAACATCACGCCGCACGCCGTCGTGGGCAGCGCGTCGCTGCGTGTGCCGATCGGCCGCGGCCTGAGCGCGTTCGGATCGGTGGCCCAGGCGTTCCGCGCGCCCAATATCGACGACCTCAGCACGCTCGGCCCGTTCGACTTCGGCGTCGAAGTGCCGCCCCCGAGCCTCGAGCCCGAGCGTTCCGTGGCCTTCGAACTGGGCATCAAGGCCAACACGGCGAGCATCGCCGCCAACGTCGCGATCTTCCAACTCCAGCTGCGAGACCTGATCGACCGTCAGCCCGCCACCTTCGAGGGCTCGCCCGTCTGGGACGGCCAAGCGGTCTATCAACGCGCGAACATCGGCGAGGCCTACGTGCGCGGCGTCGAGGCCGATGTGGAATGGCGGGCCACCGCGGGGTTGAGCCTCCTCGGCTTTCTCGCCAGCACCTACGGGCAGCAGGTCACCACCGACGTGCCGATGCGCCGGATTCCGCCGCTGAACGGGCTTGCCGGCGCGAGGTACCGGTGGTCAAACGGCGTGTGGCTCGAGGGGACGCTGCGTCTTGCGGGTGACCAGACGCGGCTCGCACCCGGCGACATTGCCGACCATCGGATCCCGCCTGGGGGCACGCCGGGATGGGCGGTGGTCAACGTCGTGGCCGGGGCGCGGGTCGGCGGCAGCCTGCTGCTCTCTGGCGGCATCGCCAACGTGTTCAACGAGGCGTATCGCGTGCACGGGTCGGGGATCGACGGGCCCGGCCGCAACGCGTGGCTGAGCGCGAGGGTCGAGTTCTGATGGTCGGCCACGCACGGCCGGAGACCGCCGGATCGGCGCCCCACGTGGACAGTCCGCCGCCGCTCACCGGCGCCGGGGCAGCCATCGCCAGGGCCCTGTCGGCGGGCCTGGCCCTCTACGCGCTCTACTGGGTCGTGGCCGTCGTTCAGCCCCAGGGATACCGGCTGCGCTTCCTGCTCGGCTGCCTCGTGCTGACGTTCATCCTCTATCCGTTCGGGCGGGGCGCTCCCAGGCCGCGCGTGCCGTGGGCCGACTGGCTGCTGGCGGCCATGGCGGCCGCCGCGATCATCTGGCCGCTGGTGGACTTCGACCAGTTCATCTACCGCGCCACCGAGCCGTTTGCCATCGACGTCCTGCTCGGCACGGCGCTCCTCGCCCTGGTGCTCGAAGCCACCCGCCGCACGACGGGTCCCGTGCTGGCGTCGGTCGCGCTCGGCTTCCTCGCGTACGCCTGGCTGGGCCCGTTTCTCGACCTGGTGGGACTGAGCGTTATCGCCCACCGCGGCTACGGACTCGACCGCATCGTCGGCACGCTCTACATGACGCTGGAGGGCGTGTTCGGCGTCCCCCTGGACGTGGCCTCGACCTACATCATCCTGTTCACGATCTTCGGCGCGGTGCTCGAACACTCCGGCGCCGCGCGGTTTCTGCTCGACTGGTCCCGCGCGGCATTCGGGCGCTCGCGGTCCGGCGCCTCGGCCGGCCGTGCGGTGACGCTCGCCGGAGGGCTGCTCGGCATGGTGTCTGGCAGCGGCGTGGCCGTCACCGTGATGCTCGGATCGGTGTCGTGGCCGATGCTGCGCCGGGCGGGCTATCCACGAGACACCGCCGGCGCGGTGCTCTCGGCGGCCGGCATCGGTGCGATCCTCGCGCCGCCGGCGATGGGTGCCGCCGCGTTCCTCATCGCGGAGTTCCTGAAAATCTCGTACCTGCAGGTGATCCGGATGGCCGCCCTCCCGGCCTTCCTCTACTACCTGTCCGTATTCCTGATGGTTGAGACCGACTCGAGGCGGCTCGGTACGAGCCCCCTCGACGATGCCGTGGTCCCGCTGGGCGAACTGACCCGCAGAAGCGGCTACTACTTTCTGCCGCTGGCTGCAGTCGTCGTGCTGCTCGTGGCCGGCGTCAGCACGTTCCGCGCGGTGTTCTGGGCCACGATGCTCGCCTTCGCTCTGAGCTTCGTGCGGCGCGAGACGGCGCTGACGCCGCGGCGGGCGCTGGCCGCGCTGGATGCCGGCGGCCGCGGCGTCCTCGCGGTGGCCGCCACCACCGCCACCGCCGGCATCATCGTCGGCATCGTGACGCTCACCGGCCTGGGCCTCAAGGTCGCCGGCCTGATTGTCACGCTCGCAGGTGGCCACCTCATCCTGACCGCTGCCTACGGCGCGCTCGCCGTGTGGCTGCTCGGCCTGGCCGTGCCCGTCACCGCCTCGTACATCATCGCGGCCGTCATGGTCGCGCCGGCCATGATCAACGTGGGCGTGGCGCCGTTCGCCGCGCACATGTTCATCTTCTACTACGCCGTGCTGTCCGAGGTCAGCCCGCCCACCGCCCTCGCACCATTTGCGGCGGCGGCGCTCACGGGCGGTCAGCCGTTCAAGACCATGATGCTGACCTGGAAGTACACCCTCCCCGCCTTCCTGGTCCCGTTCGCGTTCACGCTCAATCCGCGGGGACTCGGGCTGCTCCTGCGGGCGCCCCTGCCAGACATCCTGTGGTCGGCCGGCACCGCCGTCATCGGGATCCTCGCGCTGGCCGCAGGCTTCGGCGGATGGATGCGCCGGGCCGCGTCGGGGCCTGAGCGCGCGTTGGCGGTGGCAGGCGGCCTCCTCCTCTTCTACCCGGCGCCGGTCACGGATGCGGCCGGCCTGGCGCTCACGGCCTCGGCCGCGTTCCTGCATCACTGGAGGACTCGAGCCGCTCGCTGA
>Ga0316603_10000524_pt1 | contig 19398 bp, 15 predicted proteins | sample OWC_soil_day10_n_FD_207649 | JGI IMG/M metagenome (GOLD analysis project Ga0316603, IMG submission 207649) | Wetland soil microbial communities from Old Woman Creek delta, Ohio, United States - OWC_soil_day10_noCT | ecosystem: Environmental > Terrestrial > Soil > Wetlands | place: USA: Ohio... | reverse complement strand
TACATCGCCCGCTATGTTGCAGCACATGAGTACCGGCAGTCCGGGCGAGTCGTGCACCTGGGACTTCTCTTCTACCTCCTGGTCACCCTGATCATGCTTGTACTGAGCACCGTGGCCGGTGACTTTTTCTTCACCATGCTCCGTATTCCCGCTGAAACACTGCCACTGGCACAACAGACGCTCTATCTTGCGGTGGCTGTGTTCGGCGTGACGAGCATTGCCGGTGTGTACGGGAGCGTGCTGGGTGCAATCCAAAGAGTTGACCTCTTCAATGTCCTTGCGATCGCATCGTATGGTGCACGCCTGGTTGTGATTACGCTTGCATTGAGTTCCGGTCTGGGTGTGCCGGGTCTCCTCCTTGGCGATGCACTGGTGACGGCTCTCAACGTGCCGGTCCTGCTGATCCTCATACGGCGTGAACTTCCCGAGATGCCTCTGGGCTGGCTTTCGTACGACCATGACCTGATGAAGCGGATGCTCCGGTTCGGCGTTCAGGTGCAGGTCAGCAGGATTGCCGATGTGGTTCAGGCACAGTGGGACAAGCTGGTGCTGACGCGCGCACTGGGGCTCTCGGCGGCAACGCTGTATGACGTTGGGGCGCGGCCTGCGGGCCGGTTGCGCATGTTACCCATCACGGCCATTGCGTCGCTCGTTCCCGCAGTCTCCGCCCTGGATGCGCGGGACCAGCAGGAACGTATCCGTTCTGCGCTCGTCCGTGCTACAAGGTACCTTGCGCTGATCTCAGCTCCCATGTTCGGTCTGGCTGTCGTCTTCGCGGACCCCATCTTCCGACTCTGGCTCAACGATCCCGGATACACCCAGGCAGCCTGGACGCTGCGTATCCTGAGCGCCGCGTTCTTTGTCAATGTCGTTGCGGGTGCGCTTTCGCTGGTTGCGCAGGGACGCGGTGAGCCACAGTATCAGATGCGCACGACACTGATCCAGGCCATTCTGAATCTCGTTCTTTCGGTCCTGCTCGTGTTGCAGTTCGGATTTTTGGGAGCAGCCTGCGGAACAGGCGTCGCGATTATATTCGGTGGACTGCTGTTCTTCCACACCTATGGAAAGCGGATCATGCCGGCCCCGCTGAGGACGCTGGTCAGTCTGGCCGCGAAGCCCGTGCTCTGCGTGGTCCCGGCCGGAATTGCCGGATATTTCGCTTCACTAATCGGGCAGATGGTTGCCTCGGATTCGTTGCGCATTGTGGCGGGTATCGAGTTGATCACCGGCGTGGCGGTGTTTGCTGCGGTGTATATTGCGATGGTGCGGGTGAACAGGGTGCTGACCGCCGATGACTTGGGCTTCTTCCGGAATGCCCTGCCGGTGAAGGTGCAGCGCCTGCTGCGGATGCAGTGAGGTTCAGGATTATCCCGTCACACTCCCGGGCCGAGTCGTGGTGCATGGTGCTGGCCCGGGGCACAGTGACCACTGAAGGAAAAGGTGTCTGATGGATTCATTCGAACAACGTCTTGCTGCGCTGGACCTTACGCTCTTTGCGGATATCCCCGCACAGCTGACAGATTCGGACAAGCGGTCTCTGCTTGCCGTGCAGCAGGCATTCCGTGAGCGCGTTCCGGAATATCTCTATCTGGAGATCGGATCGCACCTCGGCGGAAGCATACAGCCCCACCTGCAGGATCAGCGATGCAAGCACATCTATTCCATCGACAAACGTCCCCTGCAGGTCGCCGACGAACGGGGGTACAACGTACCGTACCCTGAGAACTCCACCGCGCATATGCTGAAGCTGCTGCGGGAAATCGATCCTCACGCAGAAGAACGCATTACCTGCTTCGACATGGATGCCTCGGCGGTTGATCCCGCGGCAGTCACGCCTGCGCCCCAGCTCTGTCTGATCGATGGCGAGCACACAGACCATGCAGCGATTTCCGACTTCGCGTTCTGCCGGAGAGTTATGGGGGAACGCGGTGTGATCCTGTTCCATGATCCGAACATCATCTACATCGCTCTCACCGGAATCCTGGAATCGCTGCAGAAGGCCGGAACTCCGTTCCACGCATACGCACTGCCGTCAAGCGTGTTTGTGCTCGAACTCGGCGGGATCGACATCCACCAGAGTCCTCCCATTGCGAAGATGCTGATTGACAACCACGAGCAGTACCTGTTCGGACTGCTCTCGCTCGAGCATTACCGCGAAGTCTACAACCGGAAACCGATGCGCATCATGAGGTCGGTCTGGCAGGCATGGCTTCGCACAAAACACAGGTTCCGCTGATCCTGCAATGTCCCGGGATGCGCTCCATACGACGCTTGTCATACCGAACTGGAATGGACTTGAGCACCTGAAGGTCTGTCTGGAATCGGTGCACGCCCAGACGCTCCGACCCTCCTGCACGATTCTCGTCGACAACGGCTCGGCCGACGGTTCTGTGGAATTTGTCAATGCGCAGTTCCCATGGGTGGAGTGCGTCCGCATCGGAGACAACGCAGGATTTGCGGTTGCAGTGAACAGGGGAATTCAGGCCAAGCGCGCGCAGTATGTAGCGCTGCTGAACAATGATACTGAACTTGATCCATCGTGGCTTGAGGTGATGGTTGACGCGCTCGAACGGGATCCGTCGGCGGGAATGGCAGCCTGCAAGATGCTCCGGTTCGACCGCCGTGATGTCATCGATGGAGCGGGGGATGGCCTGACGCGGGGTGGTGCTCCATACACACGCGGAGCGGGGGAGCCCGATGATGGCAGGTTCAACACTGCTTCCCATGTCTTCGGCGCCTGCGCCGGCGCAGCGGTCTACCGGAGAGAGCTTTTCGATCGCATTGGATTATTCGACGAATCCTTCGTGTCCTACTATGAAGACTGTGATCTGTCACTGCGCGCGTTGCTCAACGGTTGGCACTGCATCTATGTCCCTGAGGCCCGCTGCTTTCACAAACGTGGTGCGTCCAGCGCCCGCCAGCCGGCGTATCCCATCCGCATGCAGGAACGCAATCTCACAGCGCTCCAGGTGAAGAATTTCCCTCTGTCGGTGCTGATCACAAAAGGTCCCGTCATCGTGGCATCCAGGATCAGGCGAACATACCGCGCCATTGTGGCCGGGATGGGAAAGGCCACATTGCTGGGATTCCTGGACAGCCTGCCGCTTCTCCCCCGGATGCTCGCGCAGCGGCGGCTGATCCAGCGCTCGCGCACGGTTTCTGCGAAGATGCTTGCGCAGTGGATGGGGAAATGACAAAGGATGCGGACATATCGGTCATCATCGTCAACCTGAATACAAGCGACCTCCTGGAGGCCTGCCTGCGTTCCCTGGAAATTGAACGGAACTCGGTCTCGCTTGAAGCACACGTCGTGGACAATGGCTCGACGGATGGCAGTCCGGATATGGTGCGGCGGTTGTTCCCCTGGGTCAAACTGACCGTCAACGCCCGGAACGAGGGCTTCGCTCGGCCTAACAATGTGGGTCTGGCCGAGGCCAGAGGACGGTTTCTTCTGCTTCTGAACTCGGATACTGTGGTGCGTCCGGGCGCACTGAATACGATGGCACGCTTCCTCGAAAAGCATCCTGATGCATCGGCATGCGGGCCCAGACTGCTCTACCCGGATGGCAGGACACAGCGGTCAGTGAAGGGCTTCCCGACGCTCTTCACCCACGTCTGTGACATGCTCTTTCTGGACGCGCTTTTTCCAAACTCGCGTGTGTTTGGCAGAGGTGAACAGCGCTACTTCGATTACAGCCGTGCGGCATCCGTGGACCACCTGATGGCGGCGGCATTCATGATCCGCCGTGAGGCGTACGAAAAGGTGGGCCCGCTGGATGAGCAGTTCGCAATCTACTACAACGACATGGACTGGTGCTTCAGGGCGAAGACCACCGGATGGAGCATCTGGTATCTTCCGGATGCCGAGGTAATTCATTACCTTGGAAAGACAGTCGGAACCATCAACCGCCAGTTTGCCTTCTTCGATATGCTGTACAACAATGTCCTGCTGTTCTATCAGAAGCACTACGGCCGCGGAACGGTGGTGGCGTACAGGCTTCTGATGGTCGCCGGTTTTGCCATGCGCGCATGCGGCTGGACCGTTGCCGCACTTCTGCGGCCCTCGGAGGGGACCAGACACATGCGACGGTTTTCGTGGAAGTCGCTTCTGTTCGGACTGAAATGCTGGGAACCCGCCGGCGTGAAGGAGCTGTGACCATGGAGCTGCGACGGAGTCTGAAGACCGTGCTTCTGGATGCGCGGAAAATGTTCAGGATGTTCAAGTCCCTCGACCGCGAGGCGGTGGCCGCGCATTTCATCAAAGGAAGCGGAATTGAAGTCGGGGGACTGCACAATCCTCTCCGCGTTCCTTCCGGAGCCCGCGTACGGTATGTCGACCGCATGCCGGTGGATGAGCTCCGCGCGCAGTATCCGGAACTTGCGAAACGAACCCTTACACCGGTGGATATCGTCGATGACGGAGAGATCCTTTCCACCATTCCCGATGCTTCCCAGGATTTCGTGATTGCAAACCACTTCCTCGAGCATTGTGAGAATCCGCTCGGGGCGCTGCTTGCTCACCAGCGCGTACTGAAACATGGTGGAATCCTTTTCCTCTGCGTTCCGGACAAGCGGTTCACGTTCGACATCAGGCGCAGGATCACGCCGTATGAACACATCCTCAGGGACTACCGGGAGGGACCCGTCTGGTCGCGGCGGGGTCATGTGCTGGATTGGGTGGAGCATGTGGAAGACATCCGGGATCCCGAAACGCGGGAGCGCCGCGCCGATCAACTGCAGGCCGAGATGTACAGCATTCACTACCACGTCTGGACATTTGAAGGGGTGGTCGAGATGTTCCTTCGTGCAAGAACCGACGTGGACCTGATATTGGATTTTGAAACCTTCTTGCTGTCAGAAGGAGAGATTGTCACCGTCTTGCGGCGGAGATCAGCGTGATATCCGCCGGAACGCCTCTGGTGAGCATCGTTATTGTCAACTACAACGGGTCCGCGCTTCTGGATGCATGCCTGGCCAGCATTCAGCGTCAGGAGTACCAACCTCTGGATCTGATTGTCGTGGACAACGGCTCCACGGACAATAGTGTGGAATTGGTGAGGTCACGGTACCCCGGAGTGCGGGTGCTGGAGCAGGGCCGAAACCTTGGCTTTGCAGAGGGGAACAATGTCGGAGTCAGGGCGGCGCGGGGACAGTACGCCGTTCTGCTGAACAACGACACCGAAGTGACCCCGGGGTGGATTGGCGGGTTGCTGGAGCAGCTTGCAGATCCAAACGTCGCAGTCGTGACCTCGCGTGTCGTGACGGATGGCGTCCCGGAGCAGTTCTACGAGATGAACGGTTCGTTAAATCCTCTGGGGTACAATGTGATGAGAGTCTTCAGGGATCTCACCCGTGTGTTCTTCGCCGGAGGTGCATCGCTGATGTTCCGGCGTGCAGAGATCCCTGAGCCGTTTCTGCCGGAATATTTCCTCTATCATGAGGATGTCTATCTCTCATGGCGGATGCGCCTGATGGGCCGTTCGATACGCATGGCACAGCCTTCTGTTGTCTATCATCGCGGCAGTGGAACCACGAAGAAGCAGGCATCTGTGACCGTGACGTTCTACCAGGAGCGGAACAAACTGCTGAATGCGCTGATCCTCTATCAGGCCTCGACGCTCATTCGCCTCTTGCCGCTCTTTGTCGCCGACGCCTTCGCGAAACTCGCGGGAAGCCTGCTCCTGAAGCGGAAATCGTTCCCGGGCATTCTGAAAGCCTATTGCTGGTGTGTTGCACATCCCTCGTGGATTATGAGACAGAGACGTATGTGCCAGAGAGAACGGACTGCGCCCGACACAGTGGTGATGTCCTCGATGAGCAGCCGCCTGGTGGACGGTGAGGGGCCTGCGGTCCGGCTGGTCAACACGATCATGCGGGGATATCTGCGGACGGTCGGACTGCGATGCTATGATTGATTTGTCCGTCATCATCGTCACCTGGAATTCGCGGAAGGACATGGAAGCATGTCTGTCCTCCTTGCCGCACGGCGTGCAACGGCACACGTTTGAAGTCCTTCTTGTGGACAATGCGTCGGCCGATGACACTGTGGCGCTCAGCCGGAAGGTGATGCCCTCGGTGCAGATCCTGAAAAACGCAAGGAATGCGGGCTTTGCCGCTGCGAACAATCAGGCCCTGGCGTTGGCTGCGGGCAGATACCTCTGCCTGCTGAACCCCGACACAGTTCTGGGGGAGCATGCCCTCGACACGCTGGTGGAATTCCTGGATGCACACCCTGTGGTGTGGGCGTGCGGACCCGGAATGCTCAACCGGGACGGTACGCCGCAGCGTACAGGAGTCAGATTCCCGTCACTCTGGAATCTCTTTGTCGAGACGCTCTATCTGGACAGGGTTTTTCCTTCGACGCGGCTGTTTGGCAGGCACAGAGAGTTTTATGAGGATCCATTACGTGCTCATGCCGTTGATTATGTGCAGGGTTCCTGCCTGATGCTGCGCAGGGAGGTTCTGGACAGCATCGGCAAGCTGGATGAAGGTTTTTTTATGTATTTTGAGGAGACCGATTGGTGCTACCGGATCGGCAAGGCAGGAGGAAAAGTGTGGATTGTGCCTTCTGCCGGCGTGATCCATTTTGGCGGTGAAACGGCCGGTCATTATGACGAACGTCGCCTGGTGTTCTACTACAGGAGTTTGTTGCGTTTCTTCGATAAACACCATACTGTGAGTGCGAGAATCGCAGTGCGCTTCGTGGTCTTTGCCCGGAGCCTCATACGCATCGTGTCGTGGTGCATCATCGGAATGTTCAAGCCTGGTCTCCGTGGCGCCGCCTGGTCCTCCTGCCGGGGCTATGCGCGCGTCGTGTTCGGCATGGGCCGGAGCGGAGTGTAGACGATGGCCGGTCCGTTCTTTTCCGTGGTGATCCCGACATACAACCGGTGTGAAGCGGTTCTCCGGTGCCTGGACGCCCTCGCGCGGCAAACTCTCGAAATGGATCAGTTCGAAGTCATTGTCGTCGTCGACGGCTCGACCGATGGTACTACCGCGAAGCTCGGATCGTTGAAGCCTCTGTACGACTTTCGCTTCGTCGAAATCGAAAACGGCGGGGCCGGGTACGCCCGCAATGCAGGGGCGAAGATGGCCCGCGGCGAGTACATCGCGTTCACCGAAGACGATGTGACTCCGGATACGAACTGGCTACTGAACGCCCGGGCGCATCTTCGCAGGGGATCTCATGCGGTTCTGGAGGGTCGGACAGTGTACGAGGGATCAACCAGAAGCGTCCGCCGGCATGAGCCCCCGGGGATCTTTTCATTCATACCATGCAACTTGTTTGTGTTGCGGACTGCATTTGACGCTTCGGGCGGATACGATCCAGAGTTCTTTGACCGGAAACGCAGGCTCTATTTCCGGGAGGACTCCGATCTTGGGTTCCGCCTGCTCGACACCGGGCATGCCGCCGCAATCGCACAGGATGTCATCGTGTCGCATCCACAGCAGTTTGAGTCGCTCAGTGCGTGCATACGGCACGCCCGGCGCTATGTGTTTGACCCACTTCTGTACAAGCGCCACCCGGTGCGCTACCGGAAAATGATCGAGGTGAAACACCTGGCGGGGTTGACCGTCCGTCGGCCGCAACACTCCGTTGCGTTGCTCGACCTGGCCGCGGTGGTGGTAGCCCTGGCAGGCCTTGTTGAATGGGGAACCACCTGGACATTCGTGGGGCTGGCGGTTAGTCTCGCCTGCGCCTTCCTGTTCCGGCTCAAGTACCAGGGGCGGAATGCCCTGCGCATTGATCAGCTTCACAATACGTTTGGATTCTGGGTGGTTCCGTTTGTGTATCTCTTTTCGCTTGTGCGGGGTTGTTTCCGATACCGCACAGCAGGAGTGTTGATCTGACGATGCAGGCTCGACCTGAAGCACTTGGTATTTTTGGCGGGACGTTCGACCCACCGCATCACGGGCACCTGATAGTGGCGTCACATGTGCGGGAGGCGTTGAACCTGGACCGCATCATGTTCGTCCCGGCGGCCGTCCCTCCTCATAAGCGCGACCGGCAGATCTCTCGAGGCGATATGCGTCTGGCCATGGTCGAGGCTGCCGTTCAGGGAGACCCATACTGTGTTGCCTCAAGCATCGAGCTGAATAGGGGTGGCGTCTCATACACTGTCGATACGATCCGGACTCTGCGGAAGGAGATGCCGTCAACTCAGCTGACAGTCCTGATCGGCATGGATAATCTTCTGGATTTCGAAAACTGGAAAGAGCCGGAAGCAATTCTCCGTGAGGCGTCTGTCGTGGTCATGACCCGGCCGGGATATGCTCCGGGCCTGGATGACCTCTCTGTGCTCAGGCAGATGCATCTCTGCGAGGTTCCGCACATCGATATCGCCGGAAAGGAAATCCGGCGGCGGGTCTCAGAGGGAATGAGTATCCGGTACCTAGTGCCGGAAGCCGTCGAGCGATACATCAGGGAGCATGGTTTGTACCGGTAACGTTTCGGGGTGAGTGTGTCTCTGGCGGTATCTGACAAACGGGGGAATAGGAGTTCATGGATGAAATCCAGTTTCCACGGCAACCCTCCACCACGGATCCTCATTGTCGAAGATGGCCTTATCATGGCGCGTGATATCGAACGCCGGCTGCAGTCCATGGGGTATGGAGTCGTCGGACTCGCGTCGTCCGGCGAAGAGGCAATCAAGGCGGTGACGCGTGCAAAACCGGACCTCGTGCTGATGGACGTCAGGCTGAAGGGGTCCATCGATGGTATACAGACGGCCGAGAAGATCCACACGCTGGCCGACGTTCCGATCGTGTATGCCACGGCGTACTCGGACGATGCGACGCTGACGCGTGCCCGCCAGACGGAGCCGTTCGGATTTGTCCTGAAGCCGTTCGAAGAAAGGGAACTGCGAACGACCATCGAAATGGCGCTATACCGGCACGAGATGTACAGGAAGATGCACGTAAGCGAGCAGCGGTATAGAGTGATCGCTGAACTCACAACGCTGTATGTGTACGGATTGCGCGTGTCGCCGGACGGAAAGGTTCATTTCGAATGGGTAAGCGATGGATTTGCGCGGTTGACGGGAGTGACGCCTGAGGCCCTGGTGAGCCCGGACGAGTATGTCCAATCGCAAGACGCGAAGACCGTGAAGCAGCGGTTACAACAATGGGCAGCGGGTAAGGACACGGTTACGGAGTACCGGCTGCGGCTGCAGAGTGAGGATCTCCGCTGGGTGAGAGATCAGGCACGTGTGGTCGGGAACAAAGACGCGAAGGAAAACATCCACATTATTGGAGCCGTGCAGGACATTTCACTACAGAAGGCCGCAGAAGTTCAGGCCCAGGAGGCCGAGCGGGCACAGGCGGAGTGCGGCAGGGAAATCGCCGCGCGTATGGAGGAGCAGGCACAACACATTGTCTCCCTTCTCGAATGCCACTCGGCATCGGTGAAGACGAGACCGGAATCCTGGGAGGGTGTAGTCAGTCACGTCAGGGATGTCCTGGATGTACACAGGTCTGTGTATGGAGAGGGCAGTCCTGGCCGGTGTCGTGTAGACCACCAGGTGGAGACTCTGGCAGCGCAGATCTTCAAGCGGCTCGGACCCGCCCGCGTGACCTACACGGTGGATGCGATCCCCGCGGAAGTGGAATCCCGTCTAGCTACAGGCATTCTGCTCATTGTGCAGGAGTTGCTAACCAACAGTCTGCGCCATTCATTCCCCGGTTCGCGGAAGGGACATGTGCATGTCGTCCTGAGCGAAGAGAAGGGGAAGCATCTGGTACTCCAAGTGGTCGACGATGGCGTCGGTTTGAGAAAGGACGTTGATATTCGAAAGGCCAAATCAGCCGGGTTCAGTTTGATCAGGAAGCTTTGTGGCGAGATCCAGGCGAGTCTGGAGGTGGAGCGGGGTTCAGGCCTCAGCGTAAGTGTTGTAATTCCTACATAAGGAAATGGCTATTATTAGCCATTACCTCGTGCAGACACTCATTGGTTGATGCCGATGAGCTGTAGCTATGCGAAAGTGACTGACCAGCCTGTGAGAGGCCGGTTGTGGCACTTAAATGTCTGTCTTCAGGTAATACGGGAGGCTTCTCTTCATTTTCTCGCGTTGAGCGCGATACTGAGCCTCTTTTTTCCTGCAGACCGGACAACGGCGCATGCTTGGATTTCCGGGGAAATCCCTGCCACATTGTCTGCAAATCGTATATGAAGTCTTCTTGCTCACGAAATACTTAACAAAAGACTCCGCTCCGAAGTTCTGCCCGCCGCTACTTTTTTTTGTTTTTTTTCAACGTCTTCAATCCGCGAGGTGAAGTAGATCACACGAGCCCCCGGCCCCGCATCCCCCCCTTTCGGATCATTTTCAAAGGCTTCTCTCCCGGGTCCTTCCTGGCTTCCTGAGGAATGCCCCTGTGGCGGTCGATTCTGGCCTGCTCAATGGATAGCGGAGGGTCTTCGTCACTTCCCGACCACCCCTTTGTGTGAGCGTGCTCACGGCAATGGCCTCCCCGATGGGTTAGATTACGATCACCAAACATAGGGGTACCGTTTAGGAGCGGCGAACTTGGGCAATCACAATCAGGGGTGCGAGATGAAAAATCACTATAGGTTCCTGCTGTCGGCAATTGTTGGTGCGGCGCTGCTGTCGGGTACGGCGCTTGCGAGCGGGGGATGGACGGTTCAGTCCAGCGGCTCGACCTACAATCTGATGGAAGTGCAGTTCAAGGACTTGCTGAAGGGTGTAGCTGTCGGCGAGAACGGAGTCATTCTGACAACCCTTGATGGCGGCGTTACCTGGACGCCGGTTGCGAGCGGAGTCACCACGTCACTCAATGCCGTCGAATTTGCCACTCCCATGGTTGGCATTGCTGATGGGATTGACGGGGTGATTCTGCGCACAACCGATGGAGGGAACACCTGGACGCAGATTGCGGGCGGGATTCCTGACGATCTCTGGGGTGCCTGCTTTGTCACCGCCACAACCGGCACAATCGTTGGACAATACGGAACGATTCTCAGAACTACTGACGGTGGTTTGTCCTGGACCCGCCAGACGAGCGGCACGACTGTGACCCTTTACGAGGTCGACTTCACGGATGCCATGACGGGCACCGTTGTGGGGCAGGTGGGGACGATCCTTCGGACCACGGATGGCGGGGCGAACTGGGTCCTTCAGACCACTGGCGCCGGCACCCTTGACTTCTACGGCGTTCATTTCCTGAACGCGCTGAAAGGGATTGCAGTCGGTGAGGCCGGCGTTGTCCGCGTCACCTCGGATGGCGGAACCATGTGGACCAGTCAGGCGAGTTTGACAACAGACACCCTCTTTGCGGTTCATTTCTACGACAGCATGCTGGGAACCGCGGTAGGTGCAAAAGGCACGATCATAGCGACGACGGACGGCGGGGCCACATGGGTGAAGGAGCAGAGCGGCACAACGCGCACGCTGAATGAAGTCTTCTACTCCGGAACAGACAGGGTGGTTGCAGTGGGTGACTACGGACTCGTGTTGACAAAAGCAAACGGCGGACCGGCGTCTGTCAGTCCGATCAGCGGAACTCCGGCGACATTTGCGCTCACTCCGAACTATCCGAATCCGTTCAATCCATCGACGCGGCTCCGGTTCCAGCTGCCTGCTGCCGCGCACGCACGGATGGTGGTGTATGATGTCCTTGGTAATGAAGTTGCGGAACTTGTGAACGAGAATCTCCTTGCAGGATCGTATGAGGTGGTGTTTGATGCGTACCGTCTGGCGAGTGGCGCATACTACTGCCGGTTGGATGCCGGTTCGTACACAGCCACGCGGACTATGCTGTTGATGAAGTGACGTAGACACATCGTATCCACCGGAGGGAGCGGAGGAGATGGGGAGGGGGCCCCTCTTCTCCGTCGCCCTCCGGTGTGTGTCGTCTGATGTGTGTAGGGACGCTTACGTGCGGTTCCTCCGGTTGTCGTCTCACCAATTGTAGTCGCGTCGGTTGTGGTCTCACCAGTTGTAAGCCCGCCCGTTGTAGCTCTGGCCGTCGAAGTCCCAGCTGTTGTAGTTCCGCCGCGTGTGGACCGCCGGCTGTAGTTCCACCATTGTAGTTCCACCACCTGTGGTCCCGCCCGCTGTAGTTCCACCTGTTGTAGTTCCGCCACCTGTGGTCCCTCCGGTTGTAGCTCCACTGTTGTAGGTCCGCCGGCCGGTTGCTCCTCCCTCCCCTTTTTCGTATCATATAGGCAGTTTGATCTATTCCGATGTGCACATTACTGGGGAGTTACAGATGATTCATCCACTGCGGATTGTGGCATTCTTATTCCTGATGGCCGCGATTATCCTTTCCACAACATCGACGTTGCTTCAGGCGCAGACCTGGGTTGTACGGCCGAGCGGGACCACAAAAGACCTTATGGAGGTGAGTTTTGCGGATACGCTTGTTGGCGTAGCCGTGGGGCGTGAGGGGACCATCGTGCGGACGAGCAATGGAGGGGTCACCTGGTCGCCCGTGGCAAGCGGCGTCCTGACTACGCTCAATGGTGTGACCTTTGCCTCTCCGATGGTCGCCTACGTCGACGGGGACACGGGAGTCGTGCTGCGTTCGACTGACGCCGGGAAGACCTGGGCTCCCGTTGCGAACGGATTCAACAAAGTGCTCTGGGGTTCATCGTTTCTGGACACCCAAACTGGGTACATCGTGGGTCAGCAGGGACTGATCATGGTCACCACCAATGGTGGCAACTCCTGGATCCAGCAGAGCAGCGGCGTGCCTGACATTCTCTATGACGTGGTCTTTCCCACAAGGAATGTCGGATCGGTTGTTGGAAGAGGTGGAGTGATTCTCCGGACAACGAATTCCGGAGTCAACTGGTTTCCGCAGAACTCGGGGACCGGGGGTTTGTCACTCTTTGGAGTTCATTTCGCCGACAGTCTGATCGGATACGCCGTCGGTGAGTTTGGTCTCGTGAGGAGCACCACGGATGGCGGAGCGAATTGGATCTCGCAGGCGAGCTTGACTGTTGACACGTTGTTGTCCGTGGCTTCCTATGGGAAGAATGGTGCGGTAGCGGTCGGGCGGGATGGTGCAGCCATCTACACGACAGATGCAGGGAAGACCTGGAAGCTCGACTCGACCGGATCGACCGTTGACCTGAATGAAGTGACAATTGCCGGTTCGTCCTTCGCGGTGGCTGTCGGTGTTGAAGGCGCAATCCTTCAGAAGAAATTTGTGCTAGACCCTACGGATGTTGCGGTGGAGGTCGATGTACCGCAGGGATACGCGCTGTACTCCAACTATCCAAATCCGTTCAATCCCTCGACGGTTATCGGGTATCAGCTTCCGGCGGGCGGTAACGTGCGGCTCGAAGTCGTCGACGTACTCGGCAGGGAAGTAGCGGCGCTGGTGGATGAATGGAAGGAAGCGGGTGTGCACCAGGCGATGTTCGACGCCGCGGGATTGTCGGGAGGTGTATACTACTACAGGTTGAGGGTCCGTGGGACCGGGACTACGAACGGGGGCGCCTCGAGAAGTGGATCGGGAGATTTCGTCGCCACGAAAAGTATGGTGTTGATTCGGTAAGGCCGGTCTGGCCTCACTATTGTATTGCATCCATGATCGGTCGTCTCGACTCTGGCGGCCGATTTGGCTATGGGGCGATGCGGTTCTGAAAAACCAATTCGGCTCCGTGGGCCGCTTGCTGCAGGTATTGCTTGTTTCATCCACGACGGTCCGCATTGTTTCTCCCAACGGTCTTCGGGAGATAGCCCACGTGGTACTGTTCGTGTTTCTGAACGATGCACGCTAAGGCGAACCATTGAATGGAGTGCCTTGTCATGAAGAACATTTTCTTGGTGATGATGCTCATCCTGGTTGTGCCGATAGCCTTCGGGCAGACACCGAAGGAGGGAGAACTGAAGGTCGTTCCAGAAGTAGATCTGCAGCGTTACATGGGCACGTGGTATGAGATAGCCCGGCTGCCGTTCAAGTATCAGTCGCAGTGTATCAGCGACGTGACTGCGACATACGCGTTGCTGGATGACGGAAACGTTCAGGTTATCAACCGTTGCCGGAATGAGAATGGCGAACTGAGCGAGGCGGTGGGGCTTGCGAGGCGTGCGAGCAAGGACGGACCGAACAGCAAACTGGAAGTCCGGTTTGCTCCGGCGTGGCTCTCATGGCTTCCGATGGTCTGGGGTGACTACTGGATCATGGTTCTCGCACCGGACTACTCGTATGTTGCCATTGGCGGACCTGAGAGGGAGTACATGTGGGTCCTTTCGCGGACGCCGTCGATAGACGAGGCCGTGCTGCAGCAGATTCTGGAGCAGGTCAAGCAGAACGGGTACGACCTTGCGGACCTGATTAGGACGAAGCACACCGTGAGGTAGCTGCACACCGTTGTGCAGGGACTGGTTTTCGGGGTGAATCGTTCTGCATTTGTTGCGGTGCCGGACAGTCGAATAGACTCGGACGGTGGGGCTCGGCCATGCATCTCCTTCCTTTTGAGCCGGAACATTCCTATATTCCGTGAGCAACACCTGCCCTCGTAGCTCAGTATGGATAGAGCGACGGTTTCCTAAACCGCAGGTCGGCAGTTCGACTCTGCCCGAGGGCACTCGTATAACGCATCACCCTCTTGGCGATAGCCCACTCACACAGTTGCTCTTGCCCCTCCATCAGTACCTGTCTGTTGCGTCTACGATCTTCTTCAGTGCGTTCGCGAGCAAGAAGGCGGACATCCCTAAATGCTGGGATGCCCGCCCGTTACAAACCGTCATCGACGCGAGTTATCTTAACACGACCATCTTACATGTCTGGACGAAGCTCCCTGCCGTCAATCTGTAGAGATACACACCACTCGACAAACCGCTCGCATCGAACTTCACGTCGTAGCCACCCAGTGCTTTCCTTTCATTCACCAGCAAAGCCACCTCTCGGCCGAGAATGTCGAACACCACGAGCTTCACCACACTGGTCACCGGTAACTGATACCTGATCACTGTTGTCGGGTTGAAAGGGTTGGGATAGTTCTGTCCAAGATTGAAGAAGGCCGGCTGCGCGCCAGACGGCCCGTTCACGGCTGTGAGCATTTCCTGTAGTGGACGTCGCCACACACCGTACCCGCGCAGAGCTGCAAAGGCAGCGCTGTCCCCCAACTCAAGAGCCAGGATGGGAAGAGGTCGCAATCCCGTATCGGCACGAGCCCACGAGGCCCCGCTGTTTTCCGAGAAGAAGACGCCGTTGGCCGAGGTCCCTGCCATGACCCTTGTGCCACGAGCGGCGAGACAGAGGACATCCAGGGACGTAAGACCGTTGTTGACCGCACCCCATGCGTTGCCCCCATCCGTTGTAAGGAACACCCCGCTATCGGCTGTGCCTGCATAGAGGTTCGTGCCGCTCGCGGCGAAGCACCGGACATCGGTATCGGTCAGCCCCGAGTTCACGGGCGTCCAGTCCGTACCTCTGTCGGTTGACCGAAACACTCCGCTTCTGGTTGCCGCAAACAGAATCGTGTCCATCGCAGCGAGGCAGTGGACCATAGTGTCGGTCAGCCCCGAATTCACCGGGGTCCAGTTGAGGCCTCGGTCTGTAGAGAGAAGTACTCCGTTGCTATCGGTCCCTGCAAACAAGTGTGATTTGTCGGTGCCGTCGGCGATAACGGCCAGCGACACAGCCCCCCCGCCATCCCACGGCCCGGCCTGAAACCAGTTGATCCCGCCATCCGTAGACCGGCTGACTCCCCACGGGTGCCCTGCAAAGTAATCACTCCCGACGACAACCAGTGATTTGATGTCATGAGCATATCCGTGCGTTTTGGTCCAGCTGGCCCCATCGTCAACCGAAAGGAACAGACCGCCTCCTCCAGCAAAGAGATTCTTCCCCTCGCGAAGAAGAAAATTGATGCTGGTTCCCTTCAACCCGGAGTAATGAGCATTCCACGTGTCGCCCGTGTCCGGCGAGGAATATACGCCATCGAATGTCCCGGCGAAGATCTGTGAGCCGGCGACGTGAAAACTGACGACACTCGCCGGTCCGTCAGAAAGCAGCTCCCATGGGCCGCCATTCCTGGAACGATAAACGCCATGCCGAACAGTGCCGGCGAGAATCGTCGTACCCATGACCACAAGGGCGTTAACATTTGGCACTTTGTACGGACCGTCTTCGAAAACCTTCCAGGTGAGTCCGTTATCGGTTGAACGGTGGACTCCTTCCATCCCCCAGGTCCCGACATAGAGGCATGTGTCAAGAACGGCAAAGGACCAGACGATGCTGCCAGTCAGCCCGTTGTTGGCTGCGCTCCAATGGGCGCCATAGTCGGTGGACCGGTACACCCCCGAGCCGAAGGTTCCCGCAAAGAGACATGAATCCCTCACCAGGAGGCTCTGTACCCAGAAATCCAGACCGGCATTGGTGGCTGTCCAGTTGGCTCCGCCGTCCGCGGAGAGATACACCCCACGATTCGTTCCTGCGAAGAGGACGTTACCACGCTGTGCGAAACAGCCGATACTTTCAGCGCCATCCAGCCCGGAAATCCAGCGTTGCCACGTGATACCGTGATCCCTCGAGCGGAACACTCCAGGCCCCTGGGCTCCGGCGACAAGTCCGGTTCCGGTGGAAAGAAGACAGGTGGCGCCTGGCAGCCAAGGGGCCACCGGGGGAAGGGGACTCCACGTAGTGTCAGCCTTGGACATCCGAAACACAGGGCCCCAGGTTCCTGCGTAGAGAAACAAATCGTCCTCAGCAAGACACCAGATGTATCCCCCTTCAGGGCCATCCGTCTGAATCCACTGGGCTGGTGAGCGGTGCGATCCGGCGGAGATCACCGATGCGAGCAGAAGTAGCCGTAGACCCTTCCTCATCGCTATCCTCCTCTAACAGGCTGTGCCTGGAGATTGTGGGACCACCGGGCTTTCGACGGCAGAGATGGGAGCGTAGATGGGGGTAATTTGCAGGTGCGCTTCCAGGTCCGGCGCGTGCCCGAATAGTACCCCATTCACCTGGTAATGTCAAGACGAGGCAGTGGAGCGAAGTGATGACGTGATGGTCCGACAAGTAATGAAAGGAACCGAGGGCGGTGGGCCGGACGACACACCAATTCGAAAACCGCCTCCGACGGACATTCGCACCGTGAGCGGGATTTGGTCTCCGACTGTTCATTCATCCCTTGGTCTAGCCATGGCTAGCCTAGATGTTGACAACCGGATTGCTGGATACTATATTGCAGAACAATTCCTCTGCTAACAGTCTGCTAACGATGGCTTCACAAGTGGCAGAGAAATCCCTGAAAGCAGTTCGCATTTTGCGGATTCTGCAGACGATCACGTCTTCCTGAACCGCAGGTGGGCAGTCCGACCCTGCCCGAGGGCACTGATGCTGGCTACTTTTGACCCCAAACGTCAGCGACTGCCAACAGTTTGCCAACAGTCATCTCTCGCAGGGGTCAAGCCATGGCAACCCTCTTCCGCCGCTCCAACGGCATGTACTACCTCACCTTGGCATAGGCAATCGCTTTGAGAAACATTGCATGCGCCAGGATCAACTCGATCCAGAGTGATGTCACCAGATGGTCGAGCAAGTACCAGCCTGTAGTAGACTCCACAACGGCCCGGTGGGGTTCGGTCCCGAAACAACGGAAGTACCCCGACACTGCATCTACAGTATTTCGCCCCCGAGCCTCTTTCACAACGTAGCCACGATCATTGGCTGTCGTTATGAGACAGTTAGCGCTATGCTTGTTGATACCTGAATGCACCATTGGAACCTCCTGGGATTTGTATAACTGAGTTTTCCGATACCGTACCGTACGAATCGGGAGGTTCTTTTTTGGCTAGAATAGCACAAGAGGGGCTGATTCCCGCATGAAGTCCAAATCCATCCAAGACAGCATGAACACCAGGAATTCACAGAACTACCCGGATTTTTTGGCAGCACTGATGTGTGCTCGCTAGATGAACGTCCGTTCTGCGATGGACAGAAAGAATCCTACGATGAGAAATGTTGAAACCCACCCCATTCCTTGCGATATGAACAAAGGAAACCGGTTGATTGCCTTAAGCTGGGCGTTGATCATTTCCTGCGTTGTACATACATCCATTCTTGCTCAGGGTGTCGGTCCGATTACGTTACGATGGCTTGGAGGAAATTCTCAGCCGCTGTCAACGGGGGTGAGTTGGGGCGTGCCGCTGCCGGAAGGAAAGCTCAGTCCGTCAACCGGGTTTTCGTTGAAAGATTCACGGGGGCAAGCACTGCCGGTACAATCGTGGCCGCTGGCGTATTGGCCTGACGGTTCACTAAAATGGGTAGGCTTGTGTACCGTGGTCGACTCGAACGCCGGACCTGCATTTGAATTGGAGCCGGAAAAATCTCCCGTCGTGTATCCGCTGAACACGAAGATCGAAGTCACTGAGACCGAAAATGACGTTGTGGTGAATACCGGCATTGTGCAGTGCGATATTTCCAAACATGGCAGACAGATAGTCCGATATGTGAAGATGGATGGTAAGGAAATCTCCACGGAGGGAAAGCTCGTTTGCATACTTCAGAACGGACCGAGCCGGGAATCCGGCGCCCGACCATTGAGAGAACAGTTTGTTGGCAATACCGAACGAGTTACGGTTGAGCAAAACGGGCCGGTCAGGGCAGTGGTCAAAATCGAAGGCAAGCATGTATCTGAATCGGGCGGCCGGAGCTGGCTGCCGTTTATTGTCCGGATGTATTTCTACGCGGGACAACAGTCTATACGTGTTTTGCATACAATCATCTATGACGGCGATCAGGAGAGAGACTTCATCGGAGGCTTGGGATTGGTGTTCAATGTTCCCCTCAACGAACAATCGTACAACCGGCACATCCGCTTTTCAGGTGACAACGGCAGGCTGTGGGCTGAACCCTGCCAGCCGCTCAACGGGAGATTCCCGCTTGATCACAACGGCGAGATCTATTCCAGACAACTTGCGGGTGAGCGTATTTCCGAACCTGAAACGTTTGAAGAGAGACAACGATTTCTGATTGACCATTGGGCACGCTGGAACGACTTCAAGCTGGAGCAACTGAATGCAGACGGATTTAGAGTCCAAAAAAGGACCAACGATGTAAGCGCATGGATTGATGCCGGACACGGCAAACGTTCTACAGGAATGGCTTTCCTGGGCGATGTCTCGGGGGGATTAGCCATATGCGTTCGTAATTCCTGGCAATCATTTCCGTCCGGGTTGGAAGTTCGAAACGCAAGAAAAGATACGGCTCAGCTCAAAGCATGGTTGTGGTCGCCGGAAGCAGATGCAATGGACATGAGAAACTACGACACTCTTGCATGGGGTCATGATCTCATCGCAAGCTACGAGGATGTACAACCGGGATTCAGCACAGCAACCGGTATTGCACGCACATCGGAAATACTATTGTATGCCTCAACAAAAGTGCCGTCCTATGACACGCTTCATACAATCGCGCAGCTTG
>Ga0316603_10000523_pt1 | contig 19413 bp, 17 predicted proteins | sample OWC_soil_day10_n_FD_207649 | JGI IMG/M metagenome (GOLD analysis project Ga0316603, IMG submission 207649) | Wetland soil microbial communities from Old Woman Creek delta, Ohio, United States - OWC_soil_day10_noCT | ecosystem: Environmental > Terrestrial > Soil > Wetlands | place: USA: Ohio... | reverse complement strand
CTTCACCGGCGAGTTCATGGTGCTGCTCGGGGCGTTCAACGCCGCGTGGCCGCCGTACCTCGCGGGCGAATCCCTGCCGCTGGTGGTGGCGGTGAGCGCCGTGGCCGGCGTAGTGCTCGGCGCGCTCTACATGCTGTGGCTCGCGCAGCGGCTGCTGTTCGGCGAGGTGAAGGCGCCGCACCAGCCGTTCACCGACCTCGTGGCGCGCGAAAAGGCCATCCTGATCGCCTTCGTGGTGGCCATCTTCGCGCTCGGCCTGTTCCCGCAGGGACCGCTCGCCAAGACGGAGCTCGCGGCCCGTGACTACCAGCAGCGCGTGCTCGCGAGCCGCGTGCCGGAGGCCGCGCCATGAACTGGTCCCTGATCCTCACCTCGATGCTGCCGGAGCACCTGCTGCTCGTGGGCATGCTCGCGATCCTGGGCCTCGAGATCAGGAGCGGCCGCTCGCGCGACGGCTTCGGGTTCGCGGTGCTGTTCGTGGCCGCCGCGGCCGTGGCTGCGCTGTGGCTGTATGCGACCGGCTTCACCGGCGCGCCGTTCCTGCACCACTTCTCCGTCGGGCCGGCGACCTCGCTGCCCAAGGCCGTGCTGCTCGCGCTCGCCGTGCCGGTGCTGCTCATCTCGCGCGACGACTTCGCCGAGACGCCCTACTACACGCTGGTGCTCGCCTCGCTGTACGGCGCCTGCCTCGTCATCTCCTCCGACAGCTTCCCGACGCTGTTCCTCGGGATCGAGATCATGTCGCTGCCGGTGTATGCGCTGGTGGTGCTCGGCATGCTGCGCGCCCAGAGCGCCGAAGCCGCCCTCAAGTACCTGGTGCTCGGCGGCGCCGCGACCGCGACGCTGCTGCTCGGCATGTCGTTCCTGTACGGGTGGAGCGGCACGCTGCAGCTCGCGGCCTTCTCGTGGGCGCTCGGCTCGAACGACCCGCTCGCCATGGCGGGCATCGCGCTGGTGACGGCCGCGCTGTTCCTCAAGGCCGCCATCGTGCCCTTCCACGCCTGGGCGCCGGACGCCTACGAGGGCGCGAGCGCCCCGGTCACCGCCTACATGGCGACGATCATCAAGGCCGGCGTGCTGCTGGCCGCCCTGCGGGTCTTCGGCACGACGCCGGTGCTGCCGCCGGTCGTTGGACTGCTCGCGATCCTGCCGCTGGTCTCCATGGCCTGGGGCAACCTCGCGGCCATCCGCCAGGCGAGCGTCCGACGCATGATCGCCTACTCGTCGATCGCGCACGCGGGGTACCTGTTCTACGCGCTCCTGGGCGACGGTCGCGGCCGCTGGGAGGCGATCGTCTTCTACCTGCTGGCCTATGGCCTGATGAACGTGCTCGTCTTCGCGGCCCTGCCCCGCGGCGCAGACGACGAGCGGCAGGACCGCCTCGACGCGCTCAAGGGCCTGTACCGGCGCCGGCCGTTCGCCGCGATCATGATCGCGACCGCGATGCTGTCGCTCGCTGGCCTGCCGCCGCTGCCCGGCTTCGTGGCGAAATTCCTGGTGTTCAAGAACGTGCTGGCGGCGGGCTACACGACCTACGCGGTCGCGGGCCTGGTGGCGAGCTACCTCGGCCTGTACTTCTACCTGCGCGTGATCCAGTACATGTTCATGGCCGAGGAAGAGCCCGGCGCCGCCCGCGGCTCGCCGCGGCGTCACGTGGTGATGGCGAGCCTGCTGTGCCTCGTCCCGGCCGTGCTGCTCATGCTGTTCCCGGGCTGGCTGATCGACCGCCTTTGAATGGCTGCCAGCCGCCCTCGGGCTGCGCGAGACGGTCCGCCACGATCCTGAGCACCCACGGATTGAAGCCGAGCCCGCAGTGGCTGCCGGGCACGCGGATGTTCTCGTGCATCGCCGGGTCGCCGTCGAAAGTCGCTTGGTGCACCGGCACGACGCCATCGGTCGCCGAATAGAGGCAGCTCATCGGCACCGGCGGCCGCGCACGCAGCTGCCGTACGCGCGGCTGCATCGCGTGCGCCGCCGACCCGAGAGGATGGGCGACCAGCCGGTACAGCGCGTGCACCGCGGGCGGCGACTGGCTGCCCTCCGGGCCGACCGTGACCGGGCTGCCCAGCGTGATGATGCTGCGCACGCACTCGGAGGCGTGGTGCGCCACGTAAAGTGCGAACGCTCCTCCCAGGCTCCAGCCGACGAGGCTCACCTTGCGCCGGTGCCGGTGATGCAGGTAGCGGACCTTCTGCTCGAGTGCCGCGACGTGCTTGCGCTGCAGGCCAAGGTTGCGGCCGAAGCCCCAGGTCTCGACCGCGTAGCCTCGGTTCTGCAGGTACGCGCGCATCGCGGTGAGCGGCAGCTCGCTGCTCAGGAACCCCGGCACCAGCAGCACCGGATGGCCGTCGCCGCGTGGCGCGCGCAGCAGCAGCGGCAAGGCCGGCCCGAGCAGCGCCAGCTCGAAGGGCGCCCGCAGCTCGAGCGCGGTGTGGAGCATGGGCGGCGGGCCCGCGGTGGTCGGGGGACGTGTCATCTGCGGCTCGGGAACTGCTTGCCCGACATTACCACAAGGATTGCATGACCCCGCCCACCCCGGCCGCTACGATGCCTGCTCGGGCGGTGCCATCGTGGCGGCCGCAACGCGGGGAAGGGAAGACGATGAAGTTCCTGAGCGGGATCGACGGTGCGTTCCTGCATCTGGAAACGCCGGCCATGCCGATGCACGTCGGCTCGGTGAGCCTCCTCGAGCCGCCGCCCGGCCACCGTGGCAGCTTCACGTGCAACGTGCGCCGCATCTACGAGCAGCGCCTGCCCCTGGCGCCGGTGCTGAGCCGCAAGCTGCACGAGTTCCCGCTCGGGATGGCGAACCCGGTCTGGGTGCAGGCAGCGGACGTCGACCTCGACTACCACCTGCGCCACGTGACCTTGCCCGCGCCGGGCACGCCCGCGCAGTTCGAGGCCTGCCTCGGCCGGCTGCACTCCGTGCCGCTCGATCGCGCGTACCCCTTGTGGACGGTGTCCGTCATCGAGGGCCGGCAGGACGGACTCGTCGGCTTCTACACGAACATCCACCACGCCGTCGTGGACGGCCAAGCCGGCGTCGAGCTGATGCGCACTTTGTTCGACCTCACGCGCCGCCCGCGCCGCAGGGCTCCCGCCGCGGAGGCTCCCAAGCGCGCCGAGCACCCGTGGGCGGGCCAGGTGATTGCGGACGGCCTGCGTCACGACCTCGAGCAGTACTGGAAGCTCGCCCGGAACCTGCCCGCCATGGCGAAGTCGCTGGCAGGTTCACGCGACAACGAAGCTCCCGGCACGACGCGAAGCCGTCCGGGATTCGGACCCCAGACGCCGCTCAACGTCGCGATCGACGCCGAGCGCGGCTTCGCCTCGGCCTCGATCCCGCTGGCGGAAGTGCACGAGATCGCCGCCGCACACGACGCGACCGTCAACGACGTCGTGCTCTCGATCTGCGCGGGAGCGCTGCGCCGTTACCTCGGCCGCCACGGCGGCGTTCCGAAGCGGCCGCTGGTGGCCGCCATGCCGGTGTCGCTGCACGGGCCCGGCAAGGTGGAATTCACGACGCAGGCCACGATCGCGCGGGTGGACCTCGCGACCGACATCGCCGATCCCGTGCGGCGCCTGCGGGCCATCCGCGACGCGACTCACGCGGCGAAGGCGAACGTGTCGCGAACGAAGTCGCTGGTGCCGATGGACTTTCCGACCATTGGCATGCCGTGGCTGCTGCACGGCCTCACAGCCGTGTACGGGCGCCCGTCGGTTGCGAATCGCGTGCCGCGGGTCGTGAATCTCGTGGTGTCGAACGTCCACGGGCCGGCGCGGCCGATGTACCTCGCAGGCGCCCGCGTCGTTCACCACTGGCCGCTGTCGATCGTCGGCCACGGGCTCGGCCTGAACGTCACGGTGGAGAGCTACGCCGGCTCGCTCGAGTTCGGCGTGATGACCGCGCTCGCGGCAGTGCCGCGTCCGGGTACATTCGTCACGGGCCTGCTCGCGGCCTTCGAGCAGCTGCAGGCGCGGAGCCGTACCGGGTGACGGAGCCGCGTCCGCAGGATCAACTGCACGGCTCGCCCGTGGTGCGTGCGCTGTTCTTCGTCGCGGGGATCACGGCGCTCGGCTTAGGGCTCGCCGGCATCTTCCTGCCCGTGCTGCCCACGACGCCGCTCGTGCTGCTGGCCGCGGGCTGCTTCGCGCGCAGCTACCGGCCGTTCCACGAGTGGCTGCTCGCGCAGCGGCACTTCGGGCCGATGATCCACGAGTGGTACGTGCACCGGAGCATTCCGTACCGTGCCAAGATCACCGCCATCGCGATGATGAGCGTCACCCTCGGGGTGTCGATCGTGTTCTTCGTGCGCCCGGCGTGGCTGCAGGCCGCGCTCGCCGCCTTCGGCGTCGGCCTCGCAGCGTGGATGTACCGCCTGCCGTCGCGCGACCGCTGAGGCTCTACTCGGCGTGGTGCCGGCGTCGGGAAAGGACTCGCGCCGGCCCGCTGCATGCGGGCCTCTGCGAATCCTTTCCCGACGCTGGACACGCGGCGCCTGCGCGAGTGGCCGCCGAGCCGGCCACTCGCACGGCGCAAGTAACGTCAACTGGATCCAGCGTTCGGGGCGGTGGGCACGCGTGGGCACTGCGCGCTCCATGCGTGCGCAGAACGCCACGCTGAGTCCGGTGGGCGCTTCGTGCGCCGTGCGAGCCCGACGCAGGCGGGCTCGCCCAGGCGCGGGATGTCCGGCGTCGTGCCGAGGTTGCGGAGGGCGCGCATATTTCCGGGCGCGCCCGCAGTAACCCCGGCACGACGCCTGCAGCAGCCGCGCGGCCGCCGGCTCAGGCGCCGGCCTTCCTCGCGATGGGCGAGTACATGTCGAGCACCTGCATCCGTGCGGCCTGCAGGCGCTCCGACACCACGCCCACCAGCCGATGCATGATCTTGTAGCCGAAGCCCGTGTCGGCACGGCAGCGCTCGAGCAGCTCGTAGCCGTCGAAGCGGATCGTTTCCACGGGCTCGAGCGCCCGCGCCTGGTAGAACTTGCCGCGCCCCGAGAGCACCGACGACCAGCCGAGCTCGTCGCCCGGCTCGAGCGTGTGGACGCGCAGCGCCTTGCCCTGTGCCAGCATCTCGAGCGCGACCCGGCCCTTCACCAGGAAGAAGAACTCGTGCCGCTCGTCGCCCTCGGCGAAGATGATTTCTTCCTTCCCGTAGTTAACGCGAGACCCGAGGCTGGCCAGCGTCGCACAATGCTCGGGCGTGAGCCCCTGGCTGAACGGATGCTGCTGGATGGCAGCGAGGATCGAGTCTGTCATGGCGCCCCCTGTGAGTTCTGTCGCGAACCGGGCGGACCGCCTTGCGGCCCAGCGCGGCCGATTCTACGCTTGCAACGGCCATAGCCCCAGATGAGCCGGATCCCGGCATGACTCCGAACGACCTCCAGAGCTACCTTCACCAGCGCATCCCGCTGTCGCGTGCGATGGCCGTCGAGGTGCGCTCGGCGACGACCGAGGGCGTCGAACTGTTCGCGCCGCTGGCGCCGAACATCAATCACCGCGACACGGTGTTCGGCGGCAGCGCCTCCGCAGTCGCCATCCTGGCGGCGTGGTGCGCACTGTACGTGCGGATGCGGTCGGAACAGCGCGCCGGACGCATCGTCATCCGCCGCAACAAGATGTCCTACGAGCGACCGATCACCGGCGACTTCACGGCGACCTCCGCGCCGCCCGAAGCCGCCGCATGGGCCAAGGCGGTCGCGACGCTGGGCAAGGGCCGACCGGCCCGCGTGCACGTGACGGCGACGCTCGAGTGCGCGGGTCAGCGGGTCGGGGTGCTGGAGGGCGAGTTCGTCGTGATGCCGGTCGCTTGAGCCGCGTCATTCCCGGCTGGAGCACCGCCCACCCAGCTGTCCAGCAGCGTGTAGGCGACCGCAAGCACCACGGGACCCACGAAGATGCCGATGATTCCGAAGGCCACCAGGCCGCCGATGACGCCGGCGAAGATCAGGAGCAGCGGCAGGTCGGCTCCGCGGCGGATCAGGATCGGCCTGAGGAAGTTGTCCATCAGGCCGACGACCAGCGACCAGACGAGCAGGAAGGTTCCCCAGCCGGCGCCCAGCGCGTAGTAGGCCCAGGCCGTGGCGCCGAGAAGCACGAGGATGGGCCCGAGCTGGGCGATGCAGAGCGCGAACATGATCGCCGTCAGCACCCCGGCGAAGGGCACGCCCGCGACCGCGAGCCCGATGCCGCCGAGCGCCGACTGCACCAGGGCCGTCACGACCACGCCGAGCGCCACGCCGCGAATCGCCTGGCCGGCGAGCACCACCATGCGGTCGCCCTGGTCGTTGGCCAGTCGCCGCCCGAACCGCCGCAGCCACGCGGCCCAGGATTCGCCGCCTGAATAGAGCACCGCGGAGAGAATCACGATCAGCAGGAACTGGACGACGACGAGGGCGAAGCTGCCCGCCTGGTGCGCGAACCACTCCGCGGCGGCCCGTGCGTAAGGCTGTGCCTGGGCCGTGAGGTCCGAGATGCCCTCGCTGGCCCGCTGGTTCCACGCCGTCTGCACGCGTTCGCCCACCAGCGGCAGCTTGTCGAGCCATTCCGGCGCGGCGGGCAACTGCGCGGTCGGGAGCCGCTTCAGCAGTGCGGCGAGGTCGTCCGCATGCGTAAGGATCGCCTCCAGCGCGACGGCGAGCGGCACGATCAGGATGGCGAGCAGGCCGATCGTCATCACGGCGACCGCAGCTGCCCGTCGTCCGCGCAGCGCATGCTCGACGCGCCGCATCACCGGCCAGGTCGCGACCACGATCATGGTCGCCCAGATGAAGGCCGCCAGGAACGGCGAGAGGATCCACAGCGAGCCCGCGATCAGCCCGCCGATGAACAGCACCGACAGCGTTATGCGGGCGAGTTCGGAGTGCTGCTCGGTCATTTCGACACCTCGGCTGTGCTGCCGCCCGCGCCGATCATAACCCTCCGCCCCATCGGTACTGCCACGCCATCCCGAGCAGGTCGAAGCTGTTGCCCGTCCGCGCGGACACCCCGCTGCTGCCGTAGAGCTTGATCGAGCTGCGGACGTTGACGGGGAACGCCAGCGTGGCCCCGACCCGCCAGTTCTGCTGCAGGTCGTTGTTCAGCGTGCCATCCAGCGTAGTGCGGCCGCCGGCGAAATAGGTCCCGTCGAGCGAGCCCCAGACGCCCGACCGGAAGCCGTAGATCACGTGTGCCTGCAGTGAATAGAGCGGATCCTGCGATCGGGTCTTGCCCGGATAGAAGTCGTCGTTGTCGGTGTACAGGGTGACCGCGGCCATGCCCTCCAAGGTCCACCGGCCCAGCGCCTGCGACACGCCGAGTTCCGGCTTGACGGACCAGCGGTTCGTGCCGAGGTTCACCAGCCGGCTGTCGTCGTACTGCCCCGCCGGCGCGGATACCTGCAGACTCGCCCCGACGATCAGGTCCTGCTTGAAGCCCGCGAATTCCTTCAGCGACAGCGCGGGGGCGCCGAAGAAATTCACCGACAGACGGAATTTCGGATCCCCGAGGCCGGAGATGTCGCGGTCCAGCGGCTCCCCGTTGAAATCGGCGGAGCCGGACATCGCGGTGAGCGGGGCGACGACGTCGAACTTGGCCGATTGACCCCAGAGCTCGAGCACGCGCGCATAGCCCACGACCGCGCTGGACGTCGTCAACTCCGGGTTCGACACCGGCAAGGCGCTATCGAACGAAACGCCACCCCGGGTGTATGCATACCCCGCAACCAGGAAGTTCACTCCGATCGGGGCATTGGAGTAGGCGCGCGGTTCGATCTCCTGGGCACCCGCGGGCCACGCGAATCCGGTGAGCACGCAAGACAGGGCCACCGCCGGAGCGAGTGACCGAAGGAGTTTCGACCGCATCGGGTGGTCCGCGTGCAGGCGCGGTTCGCTACACGATGCCGGCGTCCGCCAGAGCGGCGATTGCATCGTCGTCGTAGCCCGCGGCACGCAGCAGCTCTTCCGAGTGCTCGCCGATGCCTGCGGGCGGAGCGCGCACCTCGGCCGGCGTCGCGCCGAAGCGCGGTGCCGGCGCCGGCTGCGTGACGCCGCCGATCTCGACGTAGGCCCCGCGCGCGCGGTTGTGCGGGTGTTCCGCGGCCTCGGCGAGGTTGAGCACGGGCGCGAAGCACACGTCCGTGCCTTCGAGCAGCGCACACCATTCATCGCGCGGCTTCGTCCGGAACAGGGCGGCGAATCGCTCCTTGTGCTTCGGCCAGTTCGAGACGTCGAACTGCGCCTGCTCGAGACCCTCGCCGGCGAGCCCGCACTTCTCGAGCAACAGGCGGTAGAACTGCGGCTCGAGCGCACCCAACGAGATCCAGCCGCCGTCGGCGCATTCGTAGGTGTCGTACCAATGCGCGCCGCCGTCGAGCGCGTTGGCCTGGCGCCGATCGGCCCACAGGCGTTGCGCGCGCAGTCCCTGCACGAGCGTGCTCATGACCGCGCAGCCGTCGGTGATCGCGGCGTCGATGACCTGCCCCCGCCCGGTCGCGCGCGCGTTCAGGATGCCGCTCACGAGGCCGAGCGCCATGAACATTGCGCCGCCGCCGATGTCGCCCACCACCGTGGGCGGGATGGACGGCGCGGAGTCGGCGTGCCCGCCGTGAAAGAGCAGGCCGCTCAGCGCCACGTAGTTGAGGTCGTGCCCCGCCGCCTGCGCGAGAGGCCCCGACTGGCCCCAGCCGGTGAGCCGGCCGTACACGAGCCGCGGATTGCGCGCGAGGCAGACCCCGGGACCGAGGCCGAGCCGTTCCATCACGCCAGGACGGAACCCCTCGAGAAGTGCGTCGGCGTTCTCCAGCAGCCGCAGCACCACCTCGGCCGCACCCGGCTGCTTGAGGTCCACGGCGATCGAGCGCTTGCCCCGCCGCGTGATGTCGTACTTCGGCTGGGCATTGAAGGGCAGCGATCCGCCCTTGCGGTCCACCACCACGACCTCGGCACCGAGGTCGGCGAGCAGCATGCCGCAGAACGGCCCCGGCCCGATGCCCGCGAGCTCGACGATGCGAACGCCTTCGAGCGGGCCCATCAGAGCGACCTCGCCACGATCTCCTTCATGATCTCGTCGGCTCCGCCGTAGATGCGCTGCACTCGCGCGTCCGTGTAGAGCTGCGCGATCGGGTACTCGCGCATGTAGCCGTAGCCGCCGAAGAGCTGCAGGCACTCGTCCATCACACGGCACTGCGCGTTGGTGATCCACAGCTTGGCCATGGATGCGGTGACGGTGTCGAGCCTGCCGTCCTTCAGTTTCTGGATGCAGTCGTCGATGAAAACCCGCGCCACCTGCACCTGGGTCTTGACCTCGGCGAGCTTGAAGCGCGTGTTCTGCATCTCGAGCAGCGCCTGCCCGAAGGCCTTGCGGCTGCGCGTGTACTCGACCGTGAGTTGCAGCGCGTACTCCATCGCCGCGACGCCGCCGAGCGCGAGCAGCGCCCGCTCGTAGGGCAGGTCGCGCATCAGCTGGACGAAGCCCTGGCCCTCGGCGGGCCCGAGCAGGCAGTCGGCCGGCACGCGGCAATCGTCGAAGAACATCTCGGCGGTGTCCCATCCGTTCTGGCCGATCTTGTCGAGCACGCGGCCGACGCGGTAGCCGGGCAGGTCCTTCGTCTCGGCCATGATGATGGAGATGCCCTTGGCGCCCTTCGACGGGTCGGTCTTCACCACGACGCCCACGAGCCCCGCGTGCAGGCCGTTCGAGATGAAGGTCTTGGCGCCGTTCAGCACGTAGTGGTCGCCGTCGCGCACGGCGCGGGTCTTCACGGCCTGCAGGTCGGAGCCCGCGCCCGGCTCGGTCATCGCGATCGCGCCCACGAGCTCGCCGCTCGCCATGCGCGGCAGCCAGTCCTGCTTCTGCGCCTCGGAGCCGTAGTTGAGCACGTAGTGCGCCAGGATGCTGTGCACCGAGTGGCCGAAGCTCGTGATGCCGCGCCGCCCCACCTCCTCGACCACCACGGCCTCGTGCCGGGCGTCGCCGCCGAGCCCGCCGTACTCGGCCGGGATGTCGGTGCACAGCAGGCCCACTTCGCCCGCCTTGTTCCAGATCTCACGGTCCACGTGGTGCTGCTCGCGCCAGCGCGCGTCGTTGGGCACGATCTCGTTCTCGACGAAGCGGCGCGCCGCGTCGCGGAACATTTCCAGGTCGTCGTCCATCCAGGGGGAGCGGTAATCGGTCACGGCGGGACTCTCGTGGCAACCAGAGTGAGTGGCCGCCCATGACACCCGCAAACAGGTGTGCTTGTCCAGAGGCGGCCGGCGCACGCTGTCACCGCGCCGGCAACGATGGTTCAGAATGCAGGATCCGTCCTGCAGTGTCGGCGGTCCGCGCCGGCCCGAGGTGATCCGTTGACCCAGTCCAGCGCTCTCGCCCGCCTCGTGCGGCTGGCTCCAGGCCTGCCGGCCCTGCTTTACTACCGACGTGCGGACCTGCCGCGCGACCTGGTCGCCGGCCTGTCCGTGGCGGCCGTGGCACTGCCGGTGGGGGTGGCTTACGCCCAGCTTGCCGGGTTCCATCCGGTCGTAGGCCTGTATGCCAGCATCCTGCCACTGGTCGCCTATGCCCTGTTCGGCACGTCGCGGCAATTGATCGTGGGGCCCGATGCCGCGACCTGCGCGCTGGTCGCCGCGGCCGTCGCGCCGCTCGCGGCCGGAAACCCGGACCAGTACCTCGCCTACGCCGGCAGCCTCGCGTTCCTCGCCGGACTGCTCAGCATCGGTGCGAGTTTCCTTCGGCTCGGCGCCATCGCCGACTTCCTCTCGAAACCGATCCTGGTGGGATTCCTGAACGGTGTGTCGCTGCACATCCTGGTCGGCCAGCTCCCCTCGCTGTTCGGGTTCAGCATCGAGGCCCCTCCCGGCATCGTGATCCAGCTCCTGGCGCTGCTCGCGAAGATCGACCAGACCCACTGGCTGACGCTGGGGGTGGGCGTGGCCACCTTTGCCGTCCTTCGCGGCAGCAGCAGCCGGTTCAAGCGCTTGCCAGCGCCGCTGGTGGCGCTGGTCTTCGGGGCCGTCGTGGTCGCGGTGTTCGGGCTCGACGCCCGGGGCGTGGCGGTCGTGGGCGCGGTGCCGCCGGGACTGCCCGAGTTAAGCTGGCCGGCGGTGCCGCTCGGCATGATCGACGACATCGCCGGTCCCGCCGCCGGCATCGCGCTGGTGAGCTTCTCGAGCATGATGCTGACGGCACGCAGCTTCGCCGCCAAGAATCGCTACACGATCGACGTGGACCGCGAGTTCGCCGCGCTCGGTGCCGCCAACATCGCCGCCGGGCTGTCGCAGGGATTCGCCGTCAGCGGAACCGACTCCCGCACTGCGGTCAGCGACGCCTCGGGCGGTCGCACGCAGGTCACCGGCCTCATTGCCGCGGCGACGATTGCCTGCGTCCTGCTGTTCTTCACGGACCTGTTGCGCTACGTGCCGGTCGCGGCGCTTGGAGCGATCCTGGTCAATGCCTCGCTCTCGCTGCTCGACTTCGCGACCCTGCGCCGCCTGCGCAGGCTGGACCGGGCGGAGTTCGTGCTGTCGATGCTCGCCACGCTGGGCGTGATCTGGTTCGGTGCCATCGAGGCCATCGTCGTGGTGCTGGTCCTCGCGCTGCTGCGCTTCGTGCGCATCACCTTCCGGCCGCGGGTCGAGGTGCTCGGCCGGGTCGAGGGCCTGCCGGGCCACCACGCCCTGGATCTCTTTCCGTCGGCGCAGACCTATCCGGGGCTGGCCTTGTTCCGCTTCAATGCGCCGCTGGTGTTCTTCAACGCGCCTTACTTCAAGCACCAGGCGCTGTCCGCCATCGCTGAAGCCGGCCCGGGCCTGAAGTGGTTCGTCATCGATGCGTTGCCCGTGACACAGGTGGACGTCACCGGGATCTACGAGCTGGAGGACCTGCAGCAGACCCTGCGTGAACGGAACGTGGAACTGGTCATCGCCGGATCGATGCGGGACAAGTTCGACCTGGCCCGCAAGGGCGGGCTGGCGGAAACGACGCTGGACGTCCGACACTTCCCCACCATCGAGCAGGCAGTGCAGGCTTTCCAGGGCATGGGCGGGCGCGTGCCTGATACCGCCCAGCCCGCGTAAGAGCAGCCGTCTGCGAGGCAGACGACCAGACGGCGCGGCAATGTAGCGGGGAAAGACATGAATCAGCGCCTTTCGAGACGGGACATCCTGCACGCGGCTCTCGCCCTGCCGCTGGCGTCTCTCGCCGCCGGCTGCGCGCGCCCTCCGGTCCGGCCGGCGGCGCCAGTCCCTCTCGCCGATCTCGACGGTGTCGCCACGTCCGCGGCCGTCCGTTCGGGACAGCTGAGTGTCGAGGAGGCCGTCGAGGCCGCCATCGCGCGGGCGCAGGCGCTGGAGCCCTCGCTCAACGCCATCGTCACCGAGGCCTGGGCGCAGGCGCGCGCACAGGCGGCGGCGCCGCTCATGGGTCCCTTCGCCGGCGTCCCCACCTTCGTCAAGGACCTCGACGACCTGCGCGGCCTGCCGACGCGCTCCGGCTCGCGCTCGTTCGGGCTGGAGCCCGCCACGGCACAGGGGCCTTACGTGGATGCGCTCGAACGGGCGGGCCTCGTGTTCCTCGGCAAGAGCAGCACGCCGGAGTTCGGCCTCACGGGCTCGACAGAACCGCTGCTGCACGGGCCCACGCGCAATCCCTGGAATCTCGATTACAGCCCCGGCGGCTCCTCGGGCGGCGCGGCAGCACTGGTGGCCGCACGCGTCGTGCCGATCGCGCATGCGACCGACGGCGGCGGCTCGATCCGGGTGCCTGCCTCTTGCTGCGGCCTGTTCGGGCTCAAGCCCTCGCGCGGCCGGACGGTGCCGCTCGGCCGGGTCAGCGGGCCGGTGGAGATCGGGGTGGGCCATGCCGTCTCGATCAGCGTCCGCGACAGCGCGCACTGGCTTGCCTTCACGGAGCGCACCGGTGCCGACAAGGTCTTCGATCCGGTCGGCCTTGTCGGTGCGCCGTCCTCGCGTCGCCTGCGCATCGCGCTCGACCTCGCGCCGCTGGAGGGCAATGCACTCGACCCCGAGGTGCGCACCGCGATCGAGGACACGGCCCGCAAGTGCGAGGCGCTCGGGCACCGCGTCGAGTTGGCTCCGCTGCCCCTGCCGAAGCGCGAGCTCATGGCGGCCTTCATGCTGTATTGGTCCTCGGGCGCAGCGATGATCGCCGACGGCCTCGAGAAGCGACTCGGACGACCGCTCACCGACGCCGACCTCGAGCCCTGGACGCTCGGCCTGCGCGACTACTACCGCGCGCGGCGCGACGGCTTCGAGGCGGGGGTGGCGATGATCCGCTCCACCTCGGCCGCATGCGAGGCGTTCCACGCACGCCACGACGTATTGCTGACGCCCGTCGCGACGCGGACCCCGTTCCGCATCGGCGAGCTGGCGCCCGACCTGCCGTTCGAGACGCATTTCGAGCGCGCCATCGGCTTCGTCGGTTTCACGCCGGTGCAGAATGGCGCGGGCACGCCGGCAATGTCGGTGCCGCTGCACTGGTCGAAGTCCGGCCTGCCGATCGGTAGCCACTTCGCAGCGAAGGCAGGCGACGAGCGCACGCTGCTCGAACTGGCCTACGAACTCGAGGCGGCGCACCCCTGGGCCGGCCGGCGTCCGCCTATCGCGGCGAGCTGATTTCGGAAGGCACGGTTTCGCGTCCGGCAGCCCAGCGCGCAGCGACCGGCGCCCTCCGGGCGGTGCTACGATCTGTGCAATCGCTCCCTCCCAGAGACCGGCATGCCAGAAATCGTTCGCATCCTCCGCGCCGCCGCTGTGATCGTCGCGCTCGGCACCTCATCGCTCGCGGCCGGGGCCGCGGACCGATACTGGCCCCCCATCGTTGATCCGGCCACCGGACAGCACACCCCGGGCCGCTGGGTCTGGGCCGACCTCGTGACCGCCGACGTCGCCGCCGCGGCGGATTTCTACGGCAAGGTCTTCGGATGGACGTTCGAAACCTACGGCGGCGAGGACGACCACGACACCTACACGCTGGCCCTCGCGGACGGCCTGCCGATCGGCGGCATGGTGTTCGACAAGCGTGCAATGAAGGGCAAGGTGCCGTCGGCCCGGTGGATCGGGCTTATCTCCGTGCCGGACGTGGGCGCGGCGGCCGCTGCGGTCACGAAAGGCGGCGGAAAGGTGGAGGTCGCGCCGACCATGTTGGGCGAGCGCGGCGAGACGGCAGTGTTCCGGGATCCGGAAGGCGTGCTGTTCGGTGCCGTGAAATCGAAGAACGGCGATCCGGCCGACTACCTCGGCGACGTGAACGAATGGATGTGGATCGACCTGTGGACGGCCGACGTGGACCGGGCCTCGAAATTCTATGGTGCCGTCGCGGGCTACGAGGTGGTGCCGATCGAGAAGGAAGGCCTGCGCAGCGGGGTGCACCTCGTTTCGGGCGGCTTCGTCCGGGCGGGTATCAAGGAGAAGCACGACGAGCGCGCGACCCCCACGTGGCTGCCGTATCTGCGCGTTGCCGACGCCCGGTCGGCCACCGACAAAGCGCGCGCCGCCGGCGGCAAGGTCATCCGCGAGCCCGTGACGCTCGGGCGCGTGATCGTCGCCATCATCGCCGACCCGACCGGCGCGCCCGTCGGCGTCGCCCAGTTGCCCGACCCGGAGGCCCGCAAGTGAACGCTCAAAGGCTCATGAACGCGGCCCGCGGCTCGCTCGCGTGCGGGTCGCTCGGACTGTTGATCGCGCTGTCCGGTTGCTCGAGCGACGGGTACAGCGGCGGCGGCGTCTCGACCAGCGTCGGCGTCGCTTACGGCTACGGCGGCTATTACGACCCCTATTACGGCGGCGGCTACTACAACCCGTACCCACCCGTCGTCATCGACCGGCCGGACGAGCGTCCCGACCGACCGAACTCCGGCAACCACCCGACCACGTTGCCGGCCGATGTGGGCAGCTCGTCCACGAAGCCCGCCGCGAGGCCATCGACAGCACCGGCACGACCCGCCACCAGCAGCCGACCCACGAGCCGCCCATCGCCTCGGCCCGCCCCGCGGCCGATGCCGCGCGGAGGTCGCGGTCGCTAGAAGAGGATCCCCAACAGCTTCTTCAGCAGCTCCTCGAGCGGCATCAGCGTCAGCACCAGCGGCACGATCGGCGCAACCGTCGCGACGGCGAGCTGGAGCATCGCCTGCTTGGTGACCGCCACGATACGCATGTCCTGGACGACCGCGAAGCTGTTGCCCAGGTCGGCCAGTGACTGGATGTCGCCGCTGCCGAGCATCGGTTCATCGGCTCCGCCGCCGCCACGGACCCACTTCGCATCGAAGTCGCGCACGTAGCGCTGCGCCAGCGTGCCGTACTCGCGCAGCCCGGTGCGTCGGGCCGCGGCCAACTGCGGCGCGAAGACCAGCAGCGGACCGACGACGAGCAAGACCATGAGGATCATGAGCAGCAGGATCTCGAGCCGGAACTGCGTCAGGCTGGCGCCGGCATGGAAGATCTGGTTGGCGAGATTTCCGGCGAGCAGCGCACCGTGCGCCATCAGCAGCGGGACGAACGCGTGCGACGTCGCTGCAAGAAATCCGAGGCCGCCGACGCGGTCCGGATGCGTCGGAACCAGTCGCAGCTCGATTCGTGACACCTGCCAGAGCAGCCGCGCCCAGATGAAGATCCGGAAGTACCAGCGGCAGAGCAGGAACTGGAAAATCGGCAGACTGACGTAGCCGTACCACATGCCGGCCAGGGTGAGGCTCGATCCGCCGGCGGCCGGCGTCGCATACCAGGTGGCCGCATCGAGCGCCACGTACTGCCGCCAGACGACGGTGACGCCGACGACGTAGACGATGGCGATCAACAGCAGCTCGGCGGTCACCGAGTTGCGCAGCCGATAAGCGGAAGCAACGGCGGCGTCGAACCGTTGCGTGGCGGCTTCCGGAATTAGGTTCCGCTCGCGGAAGGTGCTGGCAAGCGCTCGCATGCGCTGGTGCACCACCAGCTCAGCGGCAATCAACAAGGGCATCGCCACCAGGAACTTGACATGCGCGTCGACATCGACCAGGAACGGTACGGCCACTTCGCCGCCCAGCAGCCGCCCCCCCAGGGCCGCCAGCGCCAGCAGCGGCAGCCACGCGAACAACGAGATCAGGACGATGCGCCGCCGCTGCAACATCAGCGCGTCGTCGGCAAGGTGCACCCGACGCAGCAACTGGTAGAGCGGCCCGCCGAGTACGAGCGAGAACTCCGGCGCCGCCATGCGATCACCGCTCATGGAATGTGTCATGGCTGCATGGGAACCAGCCGTCCACCCCGCGCAGTACCGAGGACGGCTGGCTCGACCGGAGCGGCTTCGTCGACGTCGCGCCCTGCGATCAATACTCGTAGAACATCTTCTGGATCCGCACCGGGTCCTTCGTCTGGGTCAGCGCGAGTTGCAGCAGCACGCGCGACTTGGCCGGGTTCAGCTCGCCCGAGGCGATGAAGCCCTTCTCGTCGTCGTTGACTTCGTTGTTGCGCAGCGTGATGCCGGATGCCAAGCGGGTGCTGCGCACCACGACGACGCCACTCTTCGCGGCCTTCGTGAGCACGTCGAGCGCAGGAGTGGTCATGTTGCCGTCGCCCACGCCCGCCACGACGATGCCCTTCGCACCGTTCTTGATGGCCGCGTCGATCAGGTCGGCGCTCATGTTGGCGTGCGCGTAAATCACGTCCACGCGCGGCAGCTTGTCGAGCGCATCCACCGAAAATCCGGTGGCTGCGCCGACCTTGCGATCCATGGGTTCGAACCACTCGACCTTGCCGGTGTGCACGACCCCGGCCGGGCCGCGGTTGAGACTCTGGAACGTCTGCACGCTGGTTGTATCGGTCTTCATCACGTTACGCGCGTAGTGAATCGTGTCGTTCAGGACCACCAGCGCGCCCTTGCCTTTCGCCCCCGGACTGGTCACGACGGCTACGCCGTTGTAGATGTTGCCCGGACCGTCCGCACTCACGGCGGTCGCGGGACGCATCGAGCCCACCATCACCACCGGCTTGCTGCTCTTCGTGACGAGCGTCAGGAAATAGCTCGTCTCTTCCAGCGTGTCCGTGCCGTGGGTGATCAGGACACCGTCCGTGCCGGGTTCGGCCAGCACGGCGTTGACGCGCTTGGCGAGCTTCAGCCAGACCTCGTCGTTCATGTCCTGGCTGCCGATGTTCGCGACCTGCTCGCCGTCGATGACGGCGAGCTTGTCGAGGTTCGGCACGGCGCTCAACAGCGAGTTCACGTCGTAGGCGCCGGACTTGTAGCCGTAGTCCGTCGCACTCGCCTGCGCGCCGGCGATCGTGCCGCCGGTCGCGAGCACACGCACCTTGGGCAGGTCGGCCGCCAGCGCGGCGGTCGCGACTGCACCCAGGGCGGCGATCGCCGCGACACTGATGATCCTTGCATTGCGTTTCATGTCTTCATCTCCGTTTGTTGAAAGTCGAGCCGCGCGCTCCTGCGCACACGGCTACTTCTTGCCCTTGGCCTTGCCGCCCGCCGGACTGGCGTCCGCCTTTGTCGCGGCCGCCGCACCCCTGGACGCCTCGTAGGCCTGCCGGTAACCGCGCGCCACCGCGCGCACCGCCCGGCCGATGTCGTCGTAGACGTGGTCGTTGAGGTTGGCGAACGAGATGCGCACCGACCAGTTCGGCGCCTCGAAGCCGCTGCCGTTAAGGAGCACGATGCCGTGGTCCTCGGCGAGGCGGAACACGAAGTCGAGCGGGTGGACGTTTTCCTTCATCCACGTGACGACGTCCTCGCCGACGTACTTGCGGGCCCAGAACTCGAGGTCGATCAGGCCGTAGTAGTAATCGAACAGCTCGTTGGGCGGGAGATCGATGCCGAGGCCCTCGATCGTCGCCTCGACCCGCTTCTTGACGATGCCGATGCAGGCCTTCTGGTAGTGCTTCTTCTCGTCCATCAACTCGCTGAGCGAGAACAGCGTCATCATCACCTGCTGCGGCAGCGACAGCCCGGCCGTGTGGTTGAGTGCAACGTCCCGGCTGTCGGCGACGATCCGGTCGATGAAGCGGATCTTGCGCGGCTCGAGCGTCAGTGCGCTGTAGCGCTTGTCGAGCTTCTTCTGCACTGGCTCCGGGTGCTTCGCGATCAGGTCGTCGAACAGGTTGCGCTCATGCACTGCGATCACGCCGAGGCGCCAGCCGGTGCAGCCGAAGTACTTGCTGTAAGAGTACACGCCGATCGTGTTGTAGGGAAACGCGCCGAGCAGCGAGCGGAAGCCGGGCACGAAGGTGCCATACACGTCGTCGGTGAGCAGGATCAGGTCGGGACGCTTCTTCAGGATCGCCCCGATCTTCGCTATCGTTTCCTTGCTCAGGGCCACGGCGCTCGGGTTGCCGGGATTGACCAGGAAGAACGCCTTGATGGCCGGATCGAGGAGTTTCTTCAGCTCCGCGTCGTCGAACTGGAAGCGGTTTTCCTGCTTCGCCTGGACGTTGACCACCTTCAGGTCGTAGTCCTCCAGGTGCGGCATCTCGAGGTAGGGAGTGAAGATCGGCGTGCCGAGCGCGATGGTGTCACCGGCATTGAGAAGCCGGTTGGTCTTCATCGACTTGAAGATGTAGCACATCGCCGCCGTGCCGCCCTCGACGGCGTACAGCTTGAACGTGCCCTTCGGTCGCGGCTCGCCGCACATGGCCCACTGCAGGTACTCGTGCACGATCTGCTCGTTGTGCACCAGCATGCGATCCGGGACCGGGTAGTTGTCACCGATGATCGAGTCCACGAGCTCGTGCACGAACTTGTCTGCATCGAAGCCGAACTTCTTGACGGCCCAGGGCACGAGGGCGCCGAGAAACTCGGCACCGGGCAGGTCGGCATGCTTCTTCAACCAGGCGTCCATGCGCCCGGCAATTCCCCTCGCCTGCGGCATGCCGCCGACTCCGGGCGGCAGATCGAGCACCCGCTTGCTCTCGGTGATCGCGAACTGGCCGAGCAGGAAGAACGCCTCGCGCGGTTCCGTGGCGATCCAATTCGGGTTGCCGCGACCGGCATTGAGATACGCAACCGACGACGCGCCCGCGGTCTTGCTCGCCGCCTTGGCGAGGAAGTCCTTGATCTCGAACGGGCTCAGGCCCTCGTATTGGCGCAGTTTCACAACGTCCATGATCATCTCCTTGGGCGGCCAGGCCGCGGGTTATCAGGAACCGCCAACCAGCATCAGCACGATCACCATGCCGAAGATGGTCAGCAGCGTATTGCCGATGGCGTAAGGCATGCCGTAGCCAAGCGCGGGCACCTTGCTCTTCGCCGCCTCCTGGATCATGCCGAGCGCGGCCGTCGTCGTGCGGACGCCGGCGCAGACGCCGAACAGGATCGCAGGGTGGAACTTGAATACGTAGTGGCCGAGAAACACGGCCACCACCAGCGGGATCGTGGTCGCGACCATGCCCCACAGGAACAGGCTCAACCCGACCTGCTGCAGGCCGGACACGAATC
>Ga0316603_10000522_pt1 | contig 19420 bp, 15 predicted proteins | sample OWC_soil_day10_n_FD_207649 | JGI IMG/M metagenome (GOLD analysis project Ga0316603, IMG submission 207649) | Wetland soil microbial communities from Old Woman Creek delta, Ohio, United States - OWC_soil_day10_noCT | ecosystem: Environmental > Terrestrial > Soil > Wetlands | place: USA: Ohio... | reverse complement strand
GGCTGGCTGCAACGGCGCGGCGCGCGGACGGGCTACACGCGCAAGGTGTTTCACTTCCTCATCTTCAGCACGGTTGCCGTGCTGGAGTGGCGGCTGGGAACGCCGGCTGTCTGCCTGTTCGGAGCGGCCTGCACGGTGGCCGTGTTCGCGGCGATCTGGCTCGGGCCGGGAAGCCTCCTCTACGAGGCGATTGCCCGGCCGAAGGACGCCCCCCACCGGACGCTGTTCGTGGTCATCCCGTACCTCGCGACGCTTCTCGGAGGGCTCGCCTCGAATCTGGCCTTCGGTCCCGTCGCGGTCGCCGGCTACCTGATCACCGGGCTCGGCGACGCGATCGGGGAACCCGTCGGGACCATGGCCGGGAAGCACGCCTACCGCGTGCCGTCGCTGTCGTCGGTGCCCAGCACGAGAAGCGTCGAAGGGTCGGCTGCCGTCTTCCTCATGTCGGCGGCCGCGGTGCTCATTGCCGCGGCCATCTCGCCCGAGATCGCCATGGTCGGTGGCGGCGCCGCGAAGGTGCTGGGCGTCGCGGCCGCGAGCGCGGCGGTCGAGGCGGTCTCGCCCCACGGCTGGGACAATCTCACGATGCAGGTCCTTCCCTCCGCGCTTGTCTGGGCCTGGCTCACCTGAAGGACGCGGCCCGTACAAACGACGGGCGCCCCGAGGGGCGCCCGTCTGGCACACGCGTGCCGAGCAGGCGACTAGAAGGGAAGCATCACGCCGCCCAGCACGTGGATGACGCCGTTGCTCGCCAGCACGTCCGTGCTGAGGATCGGCGCGTCGTCGATGTAGGCCTTGCCGCTCCGCACGGCCACGTCGGCGGCCACGCCGCTGAGCATCTGGAGCTGGTCGGCGGCGACGACGTCGGACGCCTTCTTCTCGCCGGCGATGACGTGATAGGTCAGCACGGCGGTCAGCGTCCGGATGTCCAGCTTCTCGACCAGCTCGCGTCCGCTGGCGTAGTGCAGCTGCTTGGCCGCCTCGTCGAACGCCGCGTTCGTGGGCGCGAACACCGTGAACGCCTGCTGCCCGTTGAAGGTGTCCACGAGCCCGGCCCGCGCCAGCGCCGCCACGAGCGTGCTGAAGGCGGGGTTCCCGGCCGCGATGGCGGCGATGGTCTGCTGGGACGCGCCCGCGCTCGCCGCGACGCTCGGCGGCAGGATCACGGCGTCGATGACGTGCACGATGCCGTTACTCGCCTGGATGTCGGTGGAGACAATCTGCGCGTTGTCGATGTAGGCGCGGCCGCCCTTCAGGGCAATGGCCGCGGCGTTTCCGTCCAGCATGATCAGCTGGTTCGCGGCCAGCACGGCCTGCGCGCTGCGGGCGTCGCCGACCACGTGGTACTTGAGCACCGCCGTCAGCGTCGCCACGTCGAGGGCCTCGACCAGGTCGCGGCCGGTCTTGCCCGAGCCGAGCAGCGCGCCCGCGGCGGCATCGAACGCCGCGTTGGTCGGGGCGAACACGGTGAACGATCCGGCGCCGCTGAAGGTGCCGACCAGGCCGGCCTTGGACAGGGCGGCCACAAGCGTGCTGAAGTTCTGGTTACCGGTCGCGACGCCGGCTATCGACGGCAGCGTCGCGCTGCCGGTGCCCGACGTCGCGCCGGGGGTCGAACCCATGGCCGGCGACGGCGCCGCAGGAGAAGAGGAGTCGCTGCACCCGACCACCGTGACCGCCATCACCGCCACCGCCACGAAACCGAAGCCCTTCTTCATGATTCTCTCCCTCTGCTCGTGTCCGACTGCCAGTTTCCGGGGCCGCCCTTCCCGGGAGTGCCCGTGAGCGCCATCTGCTCCAGTTGCCTTCGCGCATAGATAATGCACAGTTATTGAGTAGAACCCTGGCCCTTCCCGGTTTATTCCCGGCCTGCCGGCATCGGAGCTGCCGGCGGCTTCTCAGTCGAGGCGGGCCTGCCGGGGCTGGGAGGGGACTGCCGGGCAGTGGCGACGGAACGGCGCCCCCGGCGTACAAAAAGAAGGGCGCCGCGAAGGCGCCCTTCAGAAGACTGCCGCGATCCTGCGGCTACTCGCCGAATCCCGGGGGCAGCATGACGCCGCCCAGCACGTGGATGATCCCGTTGCTCGCGATGATGTCGGTCGCCTCGATCGGGGCGCCGTCGATCTTCGCCCCTTCGCCGTCCACGGTGACGAGGGCCACGTTGCCATCGAGCATGATGAGGCGGCCCGACGAGAGCACCGCCTGGGCGCGACGGTCGCCAGTGGCGACGTGATAGGTCAGCACCTGCGCGAGCAGGCCCTGATCGTAAAGGTAGTCGATGAGCGCCTCGCCGCTGCCGAACCCGAACGCCTGCGCGGCCGCGCCGAAGGCGGCGTCCGTCGGCGCGAACACGGTGAACTGGCGCGACCCGTTGAAGGTGTCGACCAGGCCGGCCTTGCCCAGCGCATAGACCAGCGTGTTGAAGCTGCCGGCCTTCACCGCCGTCTCGGCGATCGTCGGGAGCGCCGCGCGGCTGTTTTCGTTGGGCACGCCTCCGCGCGCCTCTTCACTCACCGACATGGCCGCCGACGGGGCCGCCGGAGACATGGTGTCGCTGCAGCCCACCACCGTGAACGACAGCACCGCGACCGACAGGAAACCTGCGTACTTCTTCATGGCTCTCTCCTTCGTTCCCTTGAATCCGTATCCACTCGACTCTGCTACCGTTGCCAGCCGTCCCCGGTGGACGGACCGGCTCGGGCCGCCCTCGTGTCTGACATATACTGAACAGATATTGCCCAGTTGTTGGTTATAACCCCGGCTGTCCCAGGATTATTCCCGGGCCCGCGGGACCGGCGGTTGTAGTACAAGGACACCCATGGACGAGGACGGGAGAAACGGCCGGCCGGGGGCGCGCGGCGCGATTCCGGGACGACCCTCACGACGGTGGACGGTCTCGAGCGGCGGCTCACAGCGGACGACCCGGCAGACCCGGCGGATCGGGTGGGGCCGGCAGTGGCGATATACTCAGGCCACGGAAGCCCCCGGGCGTGCCGCCCGCACGCGCCGAGGCCGCCTGCCTGGCGGGCGCGGCCGGCGGGCCGTGCTGCCAATCCGGGGAGCGCGCGTGAGAGGAGGGCGACATGCGGCGGGAGCGCAGGACAGCGGGCCTGGTGCTCGTGGGAATCGCGGCGCTGGCGGTGTCGGCGTGCGCGACGACGGTCAACAAGATCCTCGCGGATCCCTCGCACTACCGGAATCGCGAGGCGAAACTCAGCGGGCAGGTGACCGACAGCTACTCGATCGGCACGCGGGGCGCATACCGCCTCGACGACCGGACGGGCCAGATCTGGATCGTCTCCGAGCGGGGCGTGCCCCGGAAGGGCGCGTGGGTGAAGGTGAGCGGCACGGTCCGCGAGGGATTCAACCTCGGCATGTTCGGCGATCGGCTCAAGTTGCCGAAGGGCGTCGAGTCGGGCCTGGTCATCATCGAGTCTTCTCACAAGGCACAGTGACCACGCCGGACCCGACGTGAGCCCCCGCGCGACGCCGCACGCCGACGACCGGCTGACCCGGGCCATCGGCCCGTGGTCCCTTGGCGCGAATGCCGTCAACCTCTCCGTCGGCGCCGGCATCTTCGCGCTGCCCGCGGCGGTGGCCGGCATCCTGGGCCCCGCGTCGATCCTCGCCTATCTGGTCTGCGGCCTCGCCATCGCGCTGGTCCTGAGCTGCTTCGCGGAACTGGGCACCCGGGTGACGCGATCGGGGGGCGCGGTCGCGTACATCGAGGACACGTTCGGGCCGATGGCGGGGTTCGTGGGGTGGACGGTCTTCACCCTCGGGTTCTGCGCAGCGGCCGACGCGGCGGTGGGCGCCATCCTGATGGACGCCGTCGCGACCGTCGTGCCGCTGGCGGGACAGGGCACCGGACGCGCCGCCTCGCTCGTCGCGATCTACGGGTTGCTGGCGGCGATCAACATCCGGGGCGTGCGAGCCGGCGCCCGGCTCGCCGTGGCCGCGACGGCGGGCAAACTGCTGCCCCTCCTGCTCATCATCGGCGCGGGCGCGCTGGCCGTGGACACGGCGAACCTGCGGTGGGCCGCGTGGCCGCCAGCCGGCCGGATCGGTGAGGCGTCGCTCGTGCTCTTCTTCGCGTTCGCCGGGGCGGAGTGCGCGGTGACGCCAGGCGGCGAGATTCGCGACCCGTCCCGGACGGTGCCGCGGGGCCTGCTCGGCGCCACGGCGTTTCTGATCGCGCTCTACTGTTCGGTCCAGATCGTCAGCCAGGGCGTCCTCGGGCCGGCCATCGATCAGCACGGCGGGGCGCCGCTGGCGGCCGTGGCGGAACGCCTCTTCGGCGCCGGCGGCCGGGGCCTCGTGCTCGCCTGCACCATGCTCGCGACCCTGGGCCTGCTCGCGGGTGATCTGCTGGCGACGCCGCGGTCGTTCATCCCGGTGGCCGAAGACGGCATGCTGCCGGCGTCGCTGGCCTCTATTCACCGCCGTTACCGCACGCCGCACGCCGCCATCATCACCTACGCGGTGATCTCGTGTTCGTTGGCGATCTCCGGCACCTTCAAGCCGCTCGCGATTCTCGCCAGCGTGTCGCTGCTGCTGATCTACCTGGTGGTGTGCCTCGCGGCGCTCAAACTGCGTTTTTCGGGCGCCGCTCCGGCCGGCGCCTTCCGCGCGCCCGGAGGACCGCTGGTGCCCGCGCTCGGCGCCGTCACGGTCTGCTGGCTGCTGGCGCACACGACGCGCGCCGAGGCGGCGGGCCTGGCGATCACGGCCGGCGTGGCGGCGGCGTACTTCCTGGTTCGCAGGCAGGTCCTGCGCGACCGGACGGCAGCCGGCCGCGCACAGCCCGATGACGGAGCCTGACCGGCCGGGCCGCGGCTACTTCACGGGAGCCGCGCGCGGCGTCGCGCCCCCGTCGAGGACGCCCGCCACCCAGTCGAGGTTCACCCGCGCCAGGCGGTAGTCGCGCTGCGCGACCGCCAGGTTCGCCCGCGCGGCGTTGACGTTCTGTTCGGCGTCCTGCACCTCCAGCCGCGTCTTGACGCCGAGCTCGTATCCCTTCTCCGCGAGGAAGAGCAGCTGCTCGGCCTGCTTGACGGGGCCGGTGAGCGCGTCGAGGAGCGCCACGGCCTCCTGGGCGCTGTCGACCGCGGTCCGCACCTCCAGCGTGATCCCCTCCCGCAGCCTCAACTCGTCGAGATTCGCGCTGGCGAGGTTGCTCCTGGCCTGGGCCACCTGGCCCTTCGTCCGCCAGCCGTCGAAGATCGGCACCGTCGCGAACACGCCGAAATCCCACGCCGTGCCGGTTGACGAAATCGACGGCAGGCCCATGCGGCGCTTGCCCCAATCCGCGGCGAAATCGACCCGCGGCTTGTTGCCCGACCCGGCGATCTTGATCAGTTCGGCGTAGATGCCTTGCGTGGTGCTGATCTCGCCGAGTTCGGGCCGGTTCCGGAAGGCGGTGGCCAGCAGGGCGTCGTAGGCCGGCACAGACTCGACAGGCGCCGCGAGCGCGCCCTCGACGTCGACCTCCTGCGGCTCAGCGAGCAGGAAGCGCAGCTGCTCGCGCGCGGCGCGCACGGCGTTCTGCGTGCGGATGACCGCCGGCCGCGCGCTGTCCAGCTCCACCTGGGCCGCGAGGACGTCGTAGTCGGTCGCCGTCCCGGCCTCGCGGCGCCTGGTCACCTCGTCGAGGCGCCTGGCCCGCTGCGCCACGTTTTCCTCGGCGATTCGGACCAGTTCCCTCGCCGCAAGGACGTTGTAGAACGTGCCCGTCACGTCCTTCACGACCGCCTGGCGGAATCGGCGCAGCTGCTGGTCGCTGTACTCGAAGCCCAGCTTCGCGGCGCGGATGGCGGCACCGACCTGGCCCCAGGTGAACAGGACCTGCCGGACGCCGAACGTGCCGGTCAGGTTGTCCTGGCGGCCGCCGAAGATCTCGCCGAGGCCGGCGCCGGCGTCGCCGCTATCGCCGCTGTCGCCGCTGTCCATGAACCCGCTGAACAGCTTGCTCATGGTGTTGTCGTACGAGCGCACCCAGCTGGCGGCGAACGTGCCGCGCGGAAGCGCCGCGGAGCGCTCCTCGACGTACTTGCCCTGAATCCAGTTCCGGTACTCGATGGCCTTCTGGATGTCGCGGTTCTGGTCGGCGGCGATGGCCAGCGCCTGCTCGAGCGTGAGCACCTTCACGCCCGCGGGCGCGGCCGCCTTCGCGGCCTGTTCGACCTGCCGCGCGAGCGGACCCGCGGGGCCGGCCGCCGGCGCGGCGTCGTGCTGCGCCGACGCCGGCTGGGCCGCAACCATCAGCAGGGCCACAGACATGGCCGCCGTGCCCACGGCCGCCACGGTCTTCTTCCGCCCAAACAGCCACGCCGCCACGTCGTCGAGGATCGTGTAGACGACCGGCACGACGATGAGGGTCAGCAGCGTGGAGGTGATGAGGCCGCCGACGACCGCTCGCGCCATCGGCGCCCGGAACTCGGCGCCCTCGCCGAGCGCGAAGAACAGCGGCAGCATGCCGAAGATCATCGCGGTCGTCGTCATCAGGATCGGGCGGAGCCTGATCCGGCCCGCCGTGATGAGCGCCGTGCGGCGGTCCATGCCCCGCCCGCGCAGCACCTTCGTGTAGTCCACGAGCAGGATGGCGTTCTTGGTGACGAGCCCCATCAGCATGATGAGGCCGATGAGCGACATGATGTTGATCGTGTCGCCGGTGAGCGCCAGCGTGCCCGCCATCCCGACAATCGAGAGGGGCAGCGAGAGCATGATGGCCAGCGGGTCGATGAACGACTCGAACTGCGCCGCGAGGATCAGATAGACGAAGATGATGGCGAGCAGCAGCGCCTCGGCGAGGTACCCGAACGACTCGTACATCATCTCGGTGTCGCCGCCCTGCACCACCGCGTAGCCCGGCGCCATCTTCACCCGCGCCGCCGCCTCCATCGCCAGCGTGCTGGCGGTGCCGAGGGCCACGTTGTCGAGGTTCGCGTCGACGCTCACCTGCCGCTTCATGTCGCGGCGGCCGATCTCGGCCGGCGACGTCGCCCGCGTGAACGTCACCAGGTCGGAGATCGGCACGAGCGCCGTCCCGGCGGCCGTCGGCACCGTCATCTTGAGGTCGGCGACCTGCCCCACGTCTCCGCGCAGCTCCTTCGGGAGCCGCACGCGCACGTCGACCGCCTCGCCTTCCTCGTCCTCGTAGGTGGAGACGGCCTGGCCGCCGACGAGCACGCCGAGCGTGCTGGCCAGGGCCCCGCTGCCGAGCCCGGTGGCGGCCGCGCGTTCGCGGTCCACCACCAGCCGGTACTCGGGCAGGTCGTACTCCATCTGGGCCTCGATGTCGACGATGCCCGGCACGGTGTAGAGCTCGCGCTTGACGGCCTGCGCGTACTGCTTGAGCGTGACGATGTCGTCGCCCTGCACGGCCACCTGGAGCGGCTTCTGCCAGGAGTCCGGATCCTCCTGGACCGAGAGGACGAGCCCCGGGATCTTCTCGAGGCGCTCGCGCACGTCGTGGATGAACGGCCGCAGGCGGATGTCGCGCTCGCCCTTGTTCACCATCTTGACGAACACCGACGCGTCGCGCACGGTGTCGGCGTCGCCCGCCCCGATCGAGGCGTAGGTGTACCGGACCTCCCTGAATTCCCTCAGCGCCTCGAGCACCTCCTCGACGCGGCCCCGGGTCTCGGCGATCGAGGATCCCGGCGCGCTCTTCAGCTTCATCACGAACTCGCCCTGGTCCATCGGCGTCATGAACTCCGCCTCGAGCGTGCCGAACACGCCGAGCCCGGCGACGAACGCGGCGAAGGCGACGCCGACGACGACCTTGCGGTGATCGAGGGCCCACCCGATCACGCGCTTGTAGCCTTCGGCCATGCGCTCGAACCGCTCGTTGAACCAGTCGAGCGGCCGGTGCCACCAGCTCCGCTTGCCGGCGCGCAGGATGTCGGGGTCGTGCCACCGGGACGAGAGCATCGGGTCCAGGGTGAAGGACACGAACAGGGACACGAGGACGGCGAAGGCCACCGTGAGGCCGAACTGGAAGAAGAAGCGGCCGATGATGCCCTTCATGAACGCGACGGGCACGAAGACGGCCATGATGGACATCGACGTCGCCAGGACGGCGAGGCCGATCTCGTCGGTGCCCTTGCGGGCCGCCTCGAAGTGGTCTTCGCCGTGCTCGAGGTGCCGCACGATGTTCTCCCGCACGACGATGGCGTCGTCGATGAGCAGGCCGATCGCGAGCGAGAGGGCCATCAGCGTCAGCGTGTTCAGCGTCATCCCGAGGAAGTACATGATGATGAACGCCGAGATGACGGAAATGGGCAGCGTGAGGCCGGTGATCACCGTCGACCGCCACGAGTTGAGGAACAGGAAGACGATGAAGACCGTCAGCGCCGCGCCGAGCACGAGCGTCATCTGCACGTCGGCCACGGCCTCCCGGATGAACCACGACGAGTCGCGCACGACCTGGATCTCGACGTCGGCGGGCAGCTCCGCGCGCAGCTGATCCACCGCCGCGCGCACGCCGTCCACCACGGCGACGGTGTTCGCCTTCGTCTGCTTCGTGATGTCGATCGCCACCGCCGGCTGGCCGTCGATGAGCGCCAGCGAGCGCTGTTCCTCGACCGTGTCCTCGATGGTCGCGACGTCCGACAGGCGGATGGGCTCCGTGCCGCGCCGGCTGATCACCATCGAGGCGAAGCCGCCGGTCTCCGCCGGCTTGCCCGAGATGCGCAGCGGCATCTCGGTGGCGCCGAGGGTCAACCGCCCCAGCGGCGTGTTGATGTTCTCCGAGGCGAGGCCGCCGACGACCTCGTCGACGCCCATCCCGAGGGCCGACAGCCGCGCCGGGTCGACGTTCACCGTCACCTCGCGCTGGGACGATCCCACCAGCTTCGCGCGGGCGACGCCGCGGATGTTCTCGACCCGCCGCTTGACCTTGCGATCCGCCAGTTCGGTCAGCTCCCGCGGCGGCATCGTCTTCGACCGCAGGGAGAGCGAGATGACCGGCATCGCGGCGAAGTCGAACTTCTGGATCACCGGCTCTTTCATCGTCTCGGGAAGGTCGCGGCGGATCGCGTTGATCTTCGCCCGCGCCTCCTGCGAGACGTCGTTGATCTTCACCTCGAGCTCGAACTCGACGATGACCGTCGAGAGGCCTTCACGCGAGATCGAGTTGACGTGCTTCACGCCCGCGATCGGGTTGACGGCTTCCTCGATCTTCCGGCTGACCTCGCGCTCGACCGTTTCGGGGGACGCGCCCGGGTACTCCGTGATGATCGACAGCACCGGGATCTCGACTTCCGGCATCATGTCGATGGGAAGCCGGCGCCACGAGAACAGGCCCACCGTCACGAGGGCGAGCATCATCACCGTGGCGACCACCGGCCGCCTGATGGAGAGGTTCGAGAGGAACATCGCTACGCCCCCTCGCCCTTGGTGATGGAGAGGCGATCGCCGGGCTGGAGCGAGAACCCGCCGCGGACGACCACCGAGTCACCGGCGTCGAGGCCCGACACGACCTCGACCGTGACGCCGTTCGACTGCCCGGTCTTCACGACGCGCTTCTCGGCCGTGTCGCCCCGGGCCACGAAGACGTCAGCCGTCTGCTGCTCCAGGTTCCAGTTGAGCAGCGCCTCGCGGGGGACCTGGAGGACGGCCGGCCGGTTGGCCACGACGATGCGCCCTTTCACGAAGGCGCCGCCCTTGAGCTGGCCATCGGGATTCGGCACCGCGACGACCACCTTCGCCGACCGGCTCGCCGCGTCGATCGTGGGGTTGATGAACATCACCTTGCCGGTGAAGGCGCGGCCCGGGAGGGCATCGGTGGTGAACTCGATCGGCTGGCCGACCTTCACGACCGAGAGGCGCGAGGACGGCACCGACACGGTGAGATCGAGCAGCCGGTTGTCGACGATGCGGAACAGCGGCCCGCTGCCGCCCATGTTCTCGACGCGATCGCCGACGTTCACGGCCCGCAGGGCGACGACGCCGTTGATGGGCGCCACGAGCGTCGACTTCCTGAGCCGGGCCTCGGCGGTCCGCGTCTGGGCCTGCGAGGCGGCCGTCGATGCCTCCGCCGCTTCCACCGCGCTCTTCGCATCGTCGAACGCCTGCGGGGTGATCAAGCCGTACTTCTGCAGTTGCTGGGCGCGCTCGTACTCGCGCTTCGCCCGCGTCTCGGCGACCCGCGCCTGCGCCTCGACCGCCTTCAGCGCCGCGATGCCGGCCTCGGTCTCCGTCGTGTCGAGGCGCGCGAGAATGTCGCCCTTCCGGACGGGCACCCACTCGGTGACGTACACCGCGATCACGGTGCCGGTGACCTCCGACTGCACGTCGGCCGAGAACTTCGGCGCGAGCGTGCCGACGATCTCGGTGCTTTCCTGGAAGTCCGCCCGCGACGCGGGCGCGACCGAGACCGCCACGGGCGGCCGCCCGACCTCCTTCGCCGCCGCGGCCGGCGCCGAATCTGACGATGGACTCGAGCACGCCGCGGCCGTCACTGCGGCGCCCGCGACGAGGAATGCCTGTATGCGGCCGATCCGAATCATGGTCTTCCTTCTCCCTCTGCGCGTGGCGCGCCACTCACGCCGTCGAACAACAGATTGATCAAGCGGCGGAGCCCGTCGGCGCCCACCGGTTCGAATGCGGGGTGCATTTGCCGCTCGTTGCAGCCCTCGAGGATCCCCATCACTGCCAGCGCGACGTCCCGTGGCGCGACGTCCCGCAACTCGCCTGACGCCAGGCCGTCCGAGGCGATCAGTTCGAGCGCCCCCCGGAAGCGCTTTTCGAAGACCGTCACGTCGAACGCTGGTGCGCCATCCGGCGGGCCCAGGAAGACGGCGTGAGCGACGCGGGCGATCGGCACGTTCTGGCCGAACAGGCCGTAGGTGTCCTCGCACAGCGCGAGAACCCGGCTGCGCGCCGTGCCTGCGCGGCCGACGGCCCGCTCGAGCGCCGCCTCGACGTCCTGCTTCGCCTGCTCGAGGATGGCCAGCAGCAGACCTTCCTTGCTGCCGAAGTGGTAGTACACGGCCGGCTTCGTGACCCCGGCCATCTCGGCCACTTCCCGCACGGACGCGGCCGCGTAGCCTTTGCGGTCGAACACGCGGACGGCCGCGTTGAGCAACCGCGTCCTGACGTGTTCGTCCCGTTCAGCCGCAGGTGCGAGTGGCGGGGAAGTGGGATTGGGACTTTCCATGCCGTCGTTCCATCAGGGGCGGGCTACCTACCGGTAGGTAAGGGCTACCTACCGGTAGGTATATCATCGTATACGTCAGCACGGCAAACTGGGTTCCCTGGGGAATGGTGCCAGGCACCATTCCTCTGGGGGGCAACGCTCGTCGACGTGCAGCCGGCCCGTGGCTGTAGCATGGGAACGTGGTCCGCCGGCGTCCGGCTGGCGAGCCTCGAGAGGAGAGCGGCCCGTCTCCATGGACATCCTCAGCCGAAGGCATCAGGGATGGGCGGCCGGCGCGGCACTTGCCCTGCTGTGCACGATGCCAACCCCCGGCGGGCCGTGGCCGGCGGCTCGCCAGACGCCGTCGTCGCCGGCCGGGCCTGAACTTGCCGCGCGACTCCAGGCGCCTGCGTCCTGCGGACGCCTCCGCGTCCGAGGCACAGAGCTCGCGTGCGAGAACGGCGCCCGGTTCCAGTGGCGCGGGGTCACGGCCTTCGCGCTCCTTGAACAACTCGCCCACGGGCGCAGCGCCGACGCCGACGCGTTCATGGTGTGGGCGAAGGCGACGGGCTTCAATCTCGTCCGGGTGCTCGCCATGGCCGACGTCCTCTTCACGCTGACCCCCGAAGAGGGGCGCAGGCACATGGCGGCGCTCTTCGCGCGGGCGAGCGAGCAGGGACTCTACGTCGAAATCGTCGCGCTCGCCGATACGGAGCGCTACCGGATGACCTCGGCCGGGCTGCGCGAGCAGGTCGCCGCCGTCGGCCGGCTCGCCGCCGGCTCCCCGAACGTCGTCGTCCAGATCGCCAACGAACACTATCACCCGACCCAGGTGCGCGACCTGCACGACCCGGCGGCCTTCCGCGACCTGGCGCGTGCCATTCCGCCGCCGGTGCTCTTCACCACGTCGGCGGCGGCGGACGACACGGCGACTCAACCGCAGGGCGCCTTCATCACGCGGCACCTGTCGCGCGGCGGCACGCCGGCACGGATGTTGGAGCGCGTGCGGCTGCTCGGCGAGCTGGCGAAACGAACGGGCCGGCCGGTCGTGAACGGCGAGCCGATTGGCGCGGCCGAGCGGGACCAACCGGGCCGGCGCCTGTCCGACCCCGGCTTCTTCCGGGAACTGGCCCGCCGCACGTCGGCCGCCGGGCTCGCAGGCGGCACGTTCCACTGCGAAGACGGCCTGCAGGCGCGCGTGCCCGGGCCGGTGCAACAGGCCTGCGCGCGCGCCTGGGTGGAGGGCGCGCGGCTCAGTGCGCCTTCAACGCGCTGATGTCCCTGAAGGTCTCGGGCCCGAGGTTGAACGCCTGGGCGAACCCGGCGACGTAGCGGCCCCGGCCCAGCGTGAGTTCGTAGAGGTTGAAGTCGCCGAGGCTCAGCGTCATCTCGGCTCCGGGAAACCTCGAGACGAACAGGTCGCGCGCGGCGGCGAAGGCGTCGCTGTCGCGATCAAGGACGGCGACGGTGGCCTGCACGCTCATGCGCTTCGTCTGCAGGGGATCGGCGCCGGGCGCGTCGTCTTCGTGAATCAGCACCCCGACGCGGGCCCCGGGCTGAAGGCCCTTCGAGTGGCGCGCGAGGGCCGACGCCTGCACGTACAAGGCCCCGTAGTCGGGCCGCACCGCGTAGGGCAGGAGGCTCGCCTCGGGGTCGCCGTCGACGAGCACGGCGAGGCCCAGCACCCGGTGCGACGCCACCAGGTCGCGAATCGCTTCGAGCACCTGACGATCCATCTTCTCTCCTCCCGCTACCCTCGCAGGATACACGATTCTCCCCGGCCCGGGCGCCGGGGGCTAGCTGACGAGGCCGCGGCGGACCGCGTAGAGCACGACTTCCGCGATCGAGTGCAGGTCGAGTTTCTCGAACACGTGCGCACGGTGCGTCTCGACGGTGGCGGGGGCGACTCCCAGCCGCGCGGCGATGGACTTGCTGCTATGGCCTTCAGCCATCAACTGGAGCACCTCGCGCTCGCGGTCCGACAGCAGCTCGTAACGGTCCGTCACGCCCCGGCGCGCCAGCGACCGCCTGAACTCGTCGAGCAGCACTGCTGCGGCCGCCGGGCTGAAGTACGACGTGCCCTGCGACGTGGCCGTCACCGCCTTCACGAGCTCGCTGTCGGCCGAGTCCTTCACCAGGTATCCGCAGGCGCCGGCCTCGACGGCCTTCGCGATGTGCACCTCGTCGGCGTGCATCGAGAGCATCAGGATGCGGATGGACGGCCGCTTCCTGGTGATCTGCCGCGCCGCCTCCAACCCGTTCAGCTGGGGCATGCCGATGTCGAGGATGACGACGTCGGGCTGCAGTTCGACGGCGAGCCTGACCGCGTCGAGCCCGTTGCCCGTTTCGGCGACCACCTGCCAGTCCGCCTGTTCTTCGAGGATCCGCCGGAGTCCCTGGCGTACGAGCGTATGATCGTCGGCGAGCAGGATGCGGATCATGCGCGGCCTCCTGCGCCTGCCGCCCCGGCTTCCTCGCCGCCGGATCGACCGTCGCCGTCCTGCGCCGGCCGCGTGTCGAGCGCCGGCAGTTCGACGGTGATGCGCGTGCCGCGGCCCGGCGCGCTCTCGACCCGGAACGTCCCGCGAGCGTCGGTCACCCGCTCCTCGATTCCCAGCAGGCCGACGCCTCCCACCTGGCGACGCCGCGCCGCGTTCTCCGGTTCGAAGCCCGCGCCGTTGTCCTCCACGGTCAACACGACGCTCGACGGGAGGCGCTGCAGGTAGACGCGGCACGACGTGGCGCGGGCATGCCGCGCGATGTTCGTGGTGGCCTCCTGGACGACACGGAACAGGCACGTCTCGACCTCCGGCGCGGCCCGTTCCTCCATCCCGGCATGCACGAACCCGACCGGGACGCCCGTCCGTTCCGAGAACCCCTTCAGGTACCAGTCGAGCGTGGCCGCGAGGCCGGTGTCCTCCAGCATCGGAGGATGGAGCAGGCGCGAGATCTGCCGGGCCGACTGCAGCGCCGCGTCGGTAATCGCGCGGGCCTCGTCGATCGCGCCGGCCTGCCCGTCCGGCAGCGACCGGCGTGCCACGGCGAGCTGCATCTTGACGGCGGTGAGCGCCTGACCCACCTCGTCGTGCAGCTCCCGCGCGATGACGCGCCGCTCGTCCTCCTGCGCCCGCACGAGCCTCGCGGACAGGCGGTGCAGGTGCGACGTGTTCTCGGCATTGGCCCGGAGTTCCGCCCTCAGCCGACGCTCGAGCCGGCTCACGTGCCCCGACACGAACGTGCCGACGGCGAGGCTGAGCAGGAGGGCGGCGCCGCCGGTGAACAGGAACCGGTTGCGCGCACGCGCGAACACGTCGGCCTCGCGCCGCCGCTGCTGCTCGAGATGGGACCGGTTGATCGCCTGCACGCGCGCGACGATCCGAAACACGCTCTCGCGGCGCGGGATGATGCGGTCGTTCAGCACCTGCCGCAGCTCGGCGGCCCGCCTGGCGGCGGGCAGCGTGACGATGGGGAGGACCGACTCCCAGTAGCGGTTCACCTCGCCGGCCAGCGCGGCCAGCGAAGCTGAGCCGCCCAACGGCTCGCCGCCTCGCTCCATCTCCTCGAGGCTGGCGGCGCAGACCTGCTGATAGCGGCGGAGCTGGGTCAGGTAGAACTCCGTGCGCTCCGGCGCTCCGCTGTCGAACAGGGCGTCTCGCCAGTCGATGGCGGCGAGCAGGACGCTGGTCCTCACGTCGGCCAGCGCCTGCTCCGAGGCAAGAAACCGGTCGGTCAACACGCCGATCTCCCGATTGATCGCCCGGTCGCGAAACGCCAGGTCCAGTCCTGCGGCCAGCCACAGCACGATGGTGAGGGCGAAGCCCGCGAACAGTACGGCGCCCACGGGCCTCCGCTGCGGCGCGCCGGTCCCGCCGGCCCTGAGCGACGCCGGCGCCCCGGCCAGCCGACCATCTTCCGTGGACATACCCCGGATTGTACGCCGTGTCGTCCCGGCCGCCGCCTCCCGTCCTTTTGTGGAGGAAATGGCGTCTTCACCGGATGGCCGGCCGCCTTGCGGGGAACGTAGCATCCCGGGTGAAGGGGAGGGCGATGGCCGATTTCTACCAGACCGGCGTAGTGACCACCCTGCACCGGCTCGGGCACGCGAAGGTCGACCAGCTCGAACGGGATCTCGAGCGGTTCACCGTGTCCGAACCGGTGGCCCTGGCGCTGCCGTGCCTCGTCGACGAACTGGACCGGCCCGCCCTCTCCCGCATCGTCGAGCACCTGCGCCGCGTGCGCTATCTCGACACGGTCGTGGTCAGTCTCGGGCGGGCGCAGCTGGATGGACTCTACCGGGCCCGGGACCTGTTCGGGCGGTCACGCCAGCGCATCCGCCTCATCTGGCTCGACGGTCCGCGGGTGGTGAAGACGCTCGATCGCCTGCGCGACGCGGGCCTGCTGCCGACGGTTGCCGGCAAGGGGTTCGCGTGCTGGATCGCCTACGGGCTGGTCCTCGCCGAGGCGCGCTGCCACGTGATCGCCGTGCACGACTGTGACATCGTCACCTATGACCGAGAGCTGCTGGCGAGGCTGTGCTACCCGGTGGTGCACCCCTCGCTGGGCTTCGAGTTCGTCAAGGGGTACTACGCGCGGGTGACCGACCGCATGAACGGCCGGGTCACGCGGCTGTTCATGACGCCGCTCCTGCGGTCGCTGCAGGTCGTGGCCGGGCGGCATCCGCTGCTGGTCTACCTCGACAGCTTCCGCTACGCACTCGCCGGGGAGTTCGCCATGAAGACGGACCTCGCCCGCGTCAACCGGATCCCGTCGGACTGGGGGCTCGAGGTCGGGATGCTGGCGGAGGTGCACCGGAACTGCGCCCTGCAGCGCATCTGCCAGGCCGAGCTCTGCGCCAACTACGACCACAAGCACCAGGAGGTCTCGGCGGACGATCGCACGAAGGGCCTGATGCGCATGTGCACGGACATCGCGCAGAGCGTGATTCGCACCCTGGCGGCCGAGGGCATCGTGTTCACGGAGGGCGCGTTCCAGACGCTGCTCGTGCAGTACATCCGCATGGCGCAGGACACCATTTCGCGCTACCACGCGGATGCCGCGTTCAACGGCCTGGGCTTCGACCGCCACGACGAGGAGTCGATGGTCGCCGTCTTCTCCGAGGCGCTCCGCGCGGCGTACCAGCGCTTCCTGGAGGATCCGCTGGGCGCGCCGCTGATTCCCAACTGGAACCGGATCGCGGCCGCGATTCCGGACTTTCTCGACCAGCTGCGCACGGCCGTCGACGAAGACTGCCTCGAATACGCAACGCCGTGAGCGACGAGGACTTCCATGCCGCTGATCATCGTGACGGATCTCGACGGGACGCTGCTCGATTCGCGCACCTACGAGCTCGGGCCGGCGCGGGACGTACTGGTGCGCGTGAACGACGCGGGCATTCCGCTCGTGCTCTGCTCGAGCAAGACCCGCGCGGAGATCGAGGCGCTTCAGCAGCGCCTGGCCATCCACCACCCGTTCATCGCCGAGAACGGCGGCGCCATCGTCGCGCCGCTCGGCTACTTCGATCGCATCCCGCCGGACGCGGTGATCGACGACGGGCGGTTCGTGTGGCCGCTCGGCCGGCCGTACCCGGAGGTGGTTCGCGCCCTTCGTGAAGTCGCCGCGGAGGAACGCGTGCGGTGCGTCGGGTTCTCGGACATGACCGTCGGCGACGTGGCCGAAGAGTGCGGGCTGCCCGTGCTCGACGCCCAGCTGGCGAAGCTCCGCGAGTTCGACGAGCCGTATCGCCTGCTCGACCGGGATCCGGCGGTCCGGAGCCGCTTCCTCAAGGCGCTCCACAAGCGCGGCCTCAAGGCCATGTCCGGCGGGCGCTTCGACCACGTGACCGGCGATGCCGACAAGGGCAAGGCCGTCGCGGCCCTGCGGTCCCTGATTCCCGACGGTGCCGGCCCGACCGTGCTGGCCGGCTTCGGAGACAGCCTCAACGACGTGTCGATGCTGCGCGAGGTCGACCTGCCGGTCATCGTCCGCAGCGACGCGAACGGGGCGACCGGACGGATGTTGCGCAAGGTGCCCACCGCCCACGTGACGGACGCGTGCGGGCCTGCCGGGTGGGCCGAGGCGGTCACGTCACTGCTCGACGGTTGGCGCGACGACGCGCCCCGGACGAAGGCGCGCCGCTGGCTGGGATGAGCATGGCCGACCCCGAGATCCTGGCGCCCGCGGTCCGTGAACGCCTCGCCGGCATCGGCAAGGCCGATCTCGTCGTCGGCATTCCCTCGTACCAGAACGCACGCACGATCGGGCACGTGGTGCACGCGGCGCAGGCGGGACTCGCGAAGTACTTCCCGGCCGCGCGCTGCGTCATCCTGAACTCCGACGGGGGCTCCACCGACGGCACCGCGGAGGTCGTGGCGTCGAGCGGCGGGCTCGACGCGTCGGTCGTGCTGGTGTCGGACCCCGTGCATCCGATTCACCGGTTCACCGTGCCCTACCACGGCGTGCCGGGGAAGGGCAGCGCGTTCCGGACCGTCTTCCGGGCGGCCGAGTTCCTCGACGCGCAGGCGTGCGCCGTGGTCGACGCGGACCTGCGCAGCATCACGCCCGAGTGGATCCACCTCCTGCTCGCGCCCGTCGTCGAGCAGGGCGTCGACTTCGTGGCGCCGTACTACCACCGCCACAAGTTCGACGGCACCATCACGAACAGCATCGTGTACCCGCTCACGCGAGCGCTGTACGGCCGGCGCGTCCGCCAGCCGATCGGCGGGGAGTTCGGCGTGTCGCGCACGCTCGTCCGCCACTATCTGCGCCAGCCCGTGTGGGAGACGGACGTGGCGCGGTTCGGCATCGACATCTGGATGACCACCACCGCCATCTGCGGCGGATTCGCGCTTTGCCAGGCCTTTCTCGGCGCGAAGCTCCACGACCCGAAGGACCCGGGCGCCGACCTGGCCGGCATGCTCGTCCAGGTGCTGGGCACGGTGTTCACGCTGATGGAGACCCACGAGGACGCCTGGCAGCGGGTGAAAGGATCCGAGCCGGTGCCCGTCGTCGGCTTTCAGTACGGGGTCGGCCTCGACCCCGTCCGCGTGGACACGGGGCGCATGATCGATCATTTCCGGCGCGGCGTCCGGGATCTCGAACCCATCTGGCGGACGGTGTTCGACCACGCGGCGATGACGCGGCTCGAGAGCCTGGCGTCCCGGACCGGCCGGGGTTTCGAGATTGACGACCGTCTGTGGGCCGGCCTGGTCTACGATCTCGCGGTCGCCTGCCACCACCGGGTGAGCGAGCGCGCGGACCTGGTCCGGGCGGCCCTCCCTCTGTACCTGGGCCGCGTGGCCTCGTTCGTCATCGAGCTGGCCGAGGCGAACGCTGCCGACGTGGAGGCCCGCATCGAGGACCTCTGCGTCGCGTTCGAAGCGCAGAAGGAGGCCTTCCGCCGGAACTGGGCGGACGGCCGGCGGTAGCGGCAGACGGCCGCGGATGGCCGCGGCGAGGCGCGACGCACACTCGGAGAAGGAGGCGGTGATATGTGGCAGGTCGTGCGGCAGGTGCTCGCGCAGGCGTGGCAGCAGTTCGCGGGCCAGTCCCTGGCCGTGCTTCCGAACGTGCTGGCGGGCCTGCTGTTTCTCGCCATCGGCATCGCGCTGACGGTCGTCGCCGGGCGCGCCGCCGGTTTCCTCCTGCGGCGATCGGCAGTCGAGCGACGCGCGAACCGCATCGGCCTGACGGCGTGGCTCGAGCGCGCCGGGGTGCTGAGCGCCACCGCCGCCGTCGTCAGGCTGGTGCAGGTCGTCTGCGTGCTCATGACGGCGGCGCTCTTCCTCTACGCGCTCGATCCGGCCCTGGCGGCCGACCTCACGAAGCGGTTCTTCCTCTACCTGCCCAATCTCGGCATCGGGGTGGCCATCTTCGTGGTCGGCATTCTCGCCTCGCGCATGGCCGGGCGGCGGACGCTCATCGGGGCGGTGAACCGCGGCCTTCCGGCGGCGCGGCTGCTGGCGGCAGGCACGCGAGGCGGCATCGTCGTGCTGTCGAGCGCCGTGGCCCTCGACCACGTCGGGATCGGGCGTGCCATCGTGCCGTCGGCCCTGCTGATCCTCCTCGGCGGCGTGACGCTTGCGTCGGCGCTCGCCGTCGGCCTTGGCAGCCGGGACGCCGTCAGGCGCTGGATCGAGGATCGGCTGGGCCACCCTGCCGAGAAGGAGCCGGACGACATCGAGCACTGGTAGCAGCGGAACGGTCCGGGGGCGCGCGCACCTCGCGCGAGGCTACCGGGCGAGGCCGGTCCGCTTCTGGATCCACGTCGTCACGAGGTCCAGC
>Ga0316603_10000520_pt1 | contig 19469 bp, 13 predicted proteins | sample OWC_soil_day10_n_FD_207649 | JGI IMG/M metagenome (GOLD analysis project Ga0316603, IMG submission 207649) | Wetland soil microbial communities from Old Woman Creek delta, Ohio, United States - OWC_soil_day10_noCT | ecosystem: Environmental > Terrestrial > Soil > Wetlands | place: USA: Ohio... | reverse complement strand
CGCAGTTCGCCTGTTGGGCCGGATCGCACTGCGGAGGGATCCCCATGCGGTTCCAGTTCTCTCGCGTGGTCGTTGTCGGACTGGCTTCACTCTCGTTAGCTGCCTGTGGCGGTGGCGGCGACGGCAGGGGCGGACCGAGTCCTCCGGCCTCGGTCACCATCGTGGCCGGTAACGGACAGACCGGCGAGGTCGGCACGCTATTGCCGGTTGCCCTGACCGTGCGAGTGACCGACTCGGCGGGCCGGCCGCACGCCAGCGTGGCCGTCGGTTGGGCCGTCACGGCCGGGAGTGGCGCGGTGAATCCTCCCAGCGGCGTCACCGACAGTGCCGGCAATGCCATCACACGCTGGACCCTGGGAACGACAGCCGGCTCGCAGCAGGTGACAGCGACAGTCGCGGGCTTGGCGCCCGTGGCCTTCAGCGCCACCGCGGTCGCCGGCAACGCCACCGCGTCAGTGACGTTGACGAGTCCGACGACCACGCCCTACGAAGGCGATACGGTGCAGCTCACCGCGATCGCGCGCGACCAGTTCGGCAATGCATTGCCGGACAAGGTGGCGACCTGGAGCAGCTCGAATCCCACTATCGCCCCGGTCTCCGCGAGTGGCGTGCTGCAGACCTGGGGCACCGGAGACGTTACTGTCGTCGCCACCGTGGACGGCGTGCGAGGCCAGCTCACGTTCAAGCTCACGCCGATCCTCGTTAGCGTGGCGGTGGGCGCCAAGGAGGTCGTGTTCGACTACACGACTGACCGGTGCGACGACCTTGATCTTCCGGACCAACCGGCTCGCTTTGTGCGGGCCGAAGACGCCAGCTTGGTGCTGATTGACGGCAACGCACCTCGTCACTACTTGAGTCGCGGCGCCGACTTCAACTCACTCAGGCGCGTCTGCAATCGAGCAGCACTAGTATCGGCGGATCTCAGAACTGCCGAGTCATACGAGAACTGGGAATGGCTGTGGGTCGTCTATCGAGTGGGCACTCGTTGGCATGCGCTGATTCACAACGAGTTTCACGACGCGGTTTCGAGCACTTGCCGCGTGGGGGATCCGTCGCCCGGTAACCCGTGCTGGTACAACTCGATTACGTATGCGGTGTCCGATGATGGTGTCGGGACATTTGTGAAACCGTCTCCGCCGCAGCACGTTGTAGCGCCCCCACCCGATGTCTGGGTACCGCCGCCTCCCGGCGTGCCCCCACCTGGCGGCTATTACTACGCTGATGGCTACAGGGCGCCAACGAACCTGGTGCGGGCTGGCGACGGCTATTACTACTCACTGATCGAACTCTTCCCGTCCAAGTTCTCTGACGGCCGAGGACTGTGCGTCATGCGCACCGACCGGCTCGATGACCCGGCCAGCTGGCGCGCCTGGGATGGCAGCGGCTTCGGCCTCCGGATGATGAGTCCGTACGTGACTGGCAGCGCAGAACCCATGTGCACATTTCTCAGCAGGCGGATCGACGGCCTGGGCGGCGGGCACGTTGTCTACAGCACCTACCTGAGTCGATACATCCTGGTGGCTGCGACACCCGGCTGGGTTGATAGTCGGAACGTGTGCGGCTACTTTTTCTCGCTGTCGACCGATCTAATTCACTGGAGTGAGCCGCGGTTGCTGGCTGAAGCGAAGTTGATCTACTGTCCAGCGGTTACCCCCGACCCGGGCGCGGTTGAGACGTTGCCCACGTTGTATCCGTCGCTGGTCGACCACGCGGACACCACGGTCAATTTCGAGCGAGCGGGGCGGACGCCGTACCTGTACTACACGCGCTTCAATGACGGCGGGCTCGACCGCGACCTCGTGCGCGTGCCGCTGACGCTGACGCGCACGAATTGAGCAACACCGTCATTCGCTTGAGAGCGGCCACTCGTGACCGGCTGCGCAGGGTCGATTTGAGACTGTCGTCCGGAGCAAACATGGACCTCCTTTTCACGACGAAAGGAGACCTCCATGGAAACTCACGTTTGCGGGCAACACGCCCCCTGGAATCGAGGCAAGCTGTTTGGCCAAAAGCCACCGCTGAAGCCTCGGGAGATTTGGGCCATTCGGGTTCGCCTGCAACTCGGGCACAGGTCCCGGGACCTCGCTCTGTTCAACCTGGCCATCGACAGCAAGCTGCGCGGGTGTGACCTCGTTGGGCTGAAAGTTCAGGACGTTGCACCCTGCGGCCATGTCTCGGCGCGGGCGATAGTGATGCAGCGCAAGACGCAGCGGCCCGTGCAATTCGAACTCACCGACCAGACCCGAGCGGCCGTGACGGAGTGGATCGCAGCCGCGCGTCTGCGGCCCGACCAGTACCTATTCCCAAGCCGAGTCTCTAATTCCCCGCATATCTCAACACGCCAGTACGCCCGCATTGTCCGACGTTGGGTGGCATCCATAGGTCTCGACGCCACGGCCTATGGCACCCACTCGATGCGACGAACCAAGGCGACATTGATTTACCGCCGGACACGCAACATCAGGGCCGTTCAGCTTCTGCTCGGTCATACGAAGCCGGAAAGCACTGTCCGTTACCTCGGTATCGAGGTCGACGATGCGCTAGAGATCGCCGAACAGACCGAAGCCTAACGCGGCCAGCGCCGCCTGCGACCGTCCCGGCGACGGTCGCATTTCGACCCGAAGCAGACCCACGTTCGGTGTCCGGGTAGACGGGGGCATCCCCATTACGTCTCTTCCCGCCGTCGGGTCGCGGAGCCTGCCTGGTCGAACATCTTCGCCAACTGCTCGCTCTGCTTCTGGGTGGGCCGCTTACGTGCGACGCGATGCTGGTACGTCCACTCATCCGTATCGGCGTGCCACGTCGCGAGCACCTTGTTGTGATGGCAGGCGATCTCGGTCACCGGCACCGGCGATGCCCTGCTCACGCGCCAGCAACTCTCGCAAACCTGATCTGGTCGTTTCACTTGACTACCTTCTGTCTAGCTTGAGTTGGCTGACGCAGCATGTGCCGCGATCCGACTCTCGCGCAACCGCACGGACGGTTTGCCTTCCTGGTCGGAAGAATCGTCAAGGCTATGCGGCGTCAGGGTAGCCGTTTGTCTCGATTTGATCTCGCCCTGGAAGATTGGACTCATCAAGCGGGCGCCCGCTTCCGACCCCATGCGGCCCTTCGCCCAGGCGATGCCCGCGCCTGTAAGCGGACGCAAAGCTCTGGTTCAGCGGCTGGCCGCTCAACGGACGGTCCGCTGCAAAAGATTGTTAGCCGCTCGCGCGCCGGTAGTGCATGGCGACCGCGCCGTTGCTGAGCGGCTTCGCTGAGACCAGCTCAAGCCGTCGCGTGTTGGGCAGCCCGCTCTGGTGAAGAGTCGGGCCGTGGCCGGCGATCCTGGGGTGAACGAGAAACTTGTACTCGTCGATCAGATCCAGCCGGTCCAGCTCAGACGCGAGCTTGCCGCTACCGAGGAGCACGCCGGCCGGGGTCGCGTCCTTGAGTTTTTGCACGCCTGAGCGCAGGTCGCCGGCGATGTGGTGGCTGTTGGACCATGGGAAGTCCGTTCGAGTCGACGACACGACGTACTTCGGCTTGATCTCCAGCTTGACCGCCCATTCGCGCACCGTAGGCGGTGCCTCCACGTCGCCGCGGGCGACCGCCGGCCAGTAACTCTCCATCATCTCGTAGGTAGCGCGGCCCCACAGCATCGCTCCCCGCTCGTCCATGAGGCGGGTGAAGAAGGCGTGCGTCTCGTCGTCGGCGATTCCCTCCCGGTGGTCGACGCAGCCGTCCAGGGTGACGTTGAGGCTGAAGGTTAGAAGTCCCATTCGAGTCTCCTCTCAGTTGGGCGGTCCGCTGGACTATTGCTTGTCGACGAATTCCCCGCAACGCCTACCGTTGACTCAAGGAGCGCCGTCAAGTGTCCTCTTGAAGGAAGGGTTTGGTTTGAGTCGAGTCTGTGTGAAAACACCGTCTCCAATGGCCTTATAGCGCGAACCGGCGAAGCGACGCGAGCGAGCGTCATGACCGCATCGCCGCGATCAACGGCTGCACGCCGAGGATCTGCATCACTCGCTTCAGGTTGTATGCCAGGACTTGCAGGCTCATCTCCGTTTTCACTCTCGGCAGCGTCCTCGTCAGGAAGTGCGTCGCGCCCATCCACGATTTGAGCGTCCCGAACGGGTGCTCCACCGTCTGGCGGCGTAGGCGTCCGGCCTGTGGCATGCCGTCGATGTGTCGCTGCATCCGCTCGACCACGTCTTCGTGCTCCCAGCGGTTGAGTCGCCGATAGTGGTCGGTGGTGCAAGCACTGCGCATCGGGCACTTGGTGCATGCCGACGACCAGTACTTGTGGATCACCAGGCACTTCTCGGTCGAGCTGAAGCGCCACGTGGCGTATTGCCCGGCCGGGCAACGGTATCGGTCGTGCTTCGGCTCGTAGATAAAGTCGCGCTTGTCGAAGCGACCGTTGGCCGTCGAGTTGGAGGTCATCGGCTTCGGCACCAGCGCCCTGATCTGCGCCTGCTCGCACGTCAGGATCTCTTCGCCGCTGAAGTAACCGCGGTCGGCGAGCACGGTCAGGTCATTCCTGCCGAGCGTCTCCTTCGTCTGCTGCGCCATCGGGCTCAGCTGGCTGCGATCGTGGCCTTCGTTGACGACCTCGTGCGTCACGATCAGGTGATACTTGGTGTCGACGGCGGCCTGCACGTTGTAGCCCACGATCCCCGTGCCGCGGCCGCTGGTGGCCATCGAGCGCGCATCGGGGTCGGTCAGCGATATCTGCTGGTCAGGTGTGACTTCGAGCTGGCGGCCGATCGCCTCCAGCCTCTTCATCTGGGCACGCACCGTCGCGAGCTTCTCCTTGAGGTGCTCGACCCGCTCCTCAGGCACAAGCGACGGATCCCGGTCCGCCCGATCAAGATCGGCGAGGTAGCGGGCGATGCTCTGATCGAGCTGCTGCTGACGGGCCTTGAGCTTCTGCGGCGTGAAGTTCTTGTCGCGGTTGTTCACCGCCTTGAACTTGCTGCCATCGATCGCCACCAGCGCCTGCTCGAACAGCCCGATCTCCCGGCACAGCTGCACGAACTGGCGGCACACCTGGCGGATGCCGGGGCCGTTGTCGCGCCGGAAGTCGGCGATCGTCTTGAAGTCCGGGGCGAGCCGTCCGGTGAGCCAGATCAGCTCGAGGTTGCGCTGCGTCTCGCGCTCCAGCCGCCGGCTCGAGGGCAGGCGATTGAGATAGCCGTAGATGTAGATCTTGAGGAGTGTGCCGGGGTGGTACGCAGGCCGACCCGTGACGGCAGGCTCGGCGCCCTCGAACCCGAGCTTGGCTAGGTCGAGCTCGTCGACAAACGCATCGACTACCCGAACCGGGTTGTCCTCGGCGATCCAGTCGTCCAGACGCTCCGGGAACAGCGTGGCCTGCGCTCGGCTCTCACCTTCGATGAACCGCTTCATCGTGCACCCCTTCGTGTGGCACGATGATATTCGCACGTATCACGAGGTCGTTTTCACACAGCCTCGACCCATTGCGGTCGATCCTGCTCTACAGGAGCGGACGTTCGCGCACATTGCCATGTGACCGGGAGTCGGCAATTGATTGCGGGTGTAGCGGTGGTTTCCAAGCAACGTACGTGCATCCGAGCCCCCATCGGCCGCTCCAATCCTTCGCGGGCTTGGCAACCGCTGCGGTCCCCTCAAGCCCAGAACCCGGCCACACGCTGCACGGTCCAGAATGCCGCGAGCGAACCGATGGCGTAGGCGACCGGTGTGCGGATGAGTGTCTCGGAGTGCCATGGCCCGTGGTCGTGCGAGCCCTGCCGGCGCAAGAGCCTGGTCATGATCGAGAAGGCACCGACGACGGCAGCGATGAACATCAGTTGGCCTGCTTCGACTCCGATATTGAAAAGCAGCAGCGCCAGCGGGACATCCTTCTGCGGCAGGCCAATCTCTTGCAGGGCGCCGGCAAAGCCGAAGCCGTGCAGCAAGCCGAACACGAACGCCACCAGCCACGGTGCGCGCGTGGCGAGGCGCGGCGTGCCGTGTCCACCGTGAATGATCTCAGCGGCCACGAACATGATGCTGAGCGCAATGGTGGCCTCGACGGGCGCCTGAGCGACGTGCACCAGCCCGAGCGTGGCGGCCGCAAGCGTAATGCTGTGCGCCAACGTGAACGCGGTGACGGTGGCGACGAGGCGCTTCCAGTTGCCGACCAGGAACAGCAGGCCGAGCACGAACAGCAGGTGATCGATGCCGAGCAGGATGTGCTCGACGCCGAGCACGAAGTAGGCCTTCGCCACCTCGAGTGCGTCTGGCGCCGCAGCCACTTCGAACTCAGTGTTCTCCGGCGTCAGGCGGGCGGCCTGTGTCGTGCCATCCTGCCACTCGATCCGCGCCAGCACGTCCGTGCGCGTCGCGCTCAGTCCGTCAATGAAGATCGTGCGACCAACCAATCCACCCTGGCAAATTGCGCGCCACCGCTCGACGAAGGCACCGCCGACGAACGTCCCTTGGGTGGGCGCTCCCGTGCACTCATCGGGCATGCGCGCGTGCAGGCGCAGCCGGTACTCGCCGTTCGCCGGCACCTTCCACAGCACGTCGAAGGTCTCGTTATCGACCTGGCGAATTTCCAGATAGCCCGGGCGCACCTCATGAGCGTGTGCGGCGGGCACGAGCCACGCCGCAGACAGGAGCAGGAACGCAAGTGCACCGCGCACTACCCTCCTCCTGCGTCCCGTGACCCGTTGCCAGGCGCCGCCAGCTCGAACAGCGCGGCAACCGGCCCTTCGATGCGAACCTCGTACTGGGCGCGCAGGTCGCTCAGGAACTTCTGGTTCGATTGGCTGCGCTGGGCCGACTGCCACTCGCGCAGCACGATCGGCCGAATCTGCTCCAACGTCGGGAGGGATCCGGCCTCGCGTCGATCGACCTTGACCAGGTGCAGGCCGAAACCGGACTGCAGCAATCCGGCCCACTGGCCGACCGGCGCCTCCTCCAGCTGCGCGGCGAACTCGCTGCCAAACGCGTTAGCAACGTCCTGCGGCGACGCGGATTGCATTGCCCGCGGCAGCAGGGTCGGATCCCCGGCCTCTTCCACGTTTTCGATGCCTCGACCCGCCTGGAGCTCGACCAGCAACTGCTCGGCCTGCCGGGTCGTAGCCTCGCCGCGCCGCTCGGCACTGAAATAGACCTGCTGGAACGTCAGTGCTGCGGGACTCACGAACTTCTCGGGGTGCTTCGCAAGGTAGTCCCTCAGCTGGGCGTCCGTCGGCTCGACCGCGGCGGCGGCGGCGTCCGAAATGAATTCCATCTTCTGCCGCAGCCGGCGACGAACCACGGTGTCGTCCTGGTCGAGCCCTATGGCGATGGCCTCGCGGTAGTAGATTTCCTCCGCGATGAAATCGTCGACGAGACCCTTGATCTCGTCCGCCGTGGGCGGGCGCATCCAGGTCGTGGCGAAACTGTCCGCGAGTGCCTCGACGCGTGCCTCAGTAATGACGATCTCGCGCGGCGCCCCGGAGTCCCCGCTGCGCATTAGGCTGTACAGGACGAACATCCCGATGCCGATCAGCAGGAAATGCAGCAGCGGCTCGCGGAGGAGCCTCTCGCGATCCCGGGCGTCGGTCATGATTCCGGTGCCGGCGGCGTGTACCAGATCGGTGACGTCCAGGCCCGCTCCTGCAACGTGGCTTCGGCTCCCTCGAGCAATGGCAAGCCGGCCCAGACGGCATCGTAGGTGCTCCAGCGCGGCGTCGGGATCTCGAGCACACGTGCGTAATAGAGCGCGTACTGCGTCGGGTCGAAATCGGCATCCGTCCAACTGCCGATCAGCTCCGGGCTGCCGATCGTGTTTTCGTAGGTCGCTGTCTTCAGGTCGACGCTGTTACCGACGCCGGGCAGCTTGCCGTTCGCGTCGGGCTTGCGGTCGCCGGACCAGGCGACGTTCACGACCTTTTCCTGCGATTGGCCCTTCGCATCGATCCAGCCCTTGATGATCTGGATGCGATCGAGGTTGGCGCCGTCCGGGTCCTTCAGCGCGTGCACGGTGAACGTCGGCACGGTCTTCGACGCCGGCAGGTCGGCGCCCATCGGAACGCCCTTCGCGTAGCCGGCCTTCACGAGACCGACCGGATCGCCGGCCGTTCCCGCGAGCTCGGCGCCGCCGAAGAAGCGGACCTTGATGCGCGTGCCGCTCGTGGCGAAGGTCTCGCGACTGCGCATGCCGTCCCAGATCGCCTCGCGGGTGTTCTCTGGCGCCCAGACCCCCGTGAGTGCTCCCGGGTTCAAGTCCTTGCCCTTGATCCATCCGCCGACCTCACTGTCGCGGCGGAGCTGCACCGTGCCGTCCGCAGCCCCGTGACTGCCGGCCATGAAGTTGTCCTCGGACGTGTTGCTGGGCGTGCCGTTATGGCTGTCGGTACCGCCGACGAACCCGTACTTGTAGGGATTCACGCCGAGCTTCTGCTGGTAGGCCAGGCCCTGGATCACACCAGCACGCACGAAGCTGCCCTTGGCGAACTTGCGGTTGCTGTAGTCCTGGATGGAGTCCGCGTTCTCGAAGCCAGCGAACTCGTCGTTCGCCCAGAACGTGCGGTGCACCTCCGAATTGCCCTTGATCTGCATCATCTCGATCAGCGGTTCGTGCCGGCTGCGGGTTTCGGCGTAAGCACGGTCGATCGGCTGACCGTTTCCATCCACGGACGCGAACATCATGCCCTTGCTGGCATTGGAGTTGTGCGGGATCGCCAGCACATTCATGCCCTGGCGCTCCAGTTCGTCCATCCACTTCCAGAGGCCGTCCTCTCGGTTAATGTCGATGTAGCTCATTACCTTGTCCGGGACGTTCAGGTCGCGGAAGAAGACGTTGCGGTGCAGGTTGCCGCCCTGGGGTGCGCCGCTCCACTCGTAGGCGGGAATGGTCGTGAACCTGCCGGGCTCGTAGTGACGTTCGGTCGCGGCCAGGATGTCCTTCCAGCCGCTGACCTCGGTCTCGCGACCCGCGTAGAACGGAGGGTGCTGCGGCGTCGTGCTGCGATTCGATTTCACCACGTACTCGAGGAACCACTTCTCCCGTTCCTCCAGCGACTGCAGACCGCGCAAGTCGTCGAGAGCGGGCTGGTCGTGTCCTGGCGCACCCGCCGTCATGGTCGAGTACATCTCGCCGATGTACTCGGCGTGGTCGGTCACTGCTGCCCAGTCGAGCGGCCGCTTCAGGCGGAACTTCTGCCCACCCACTTCGACTTCCTCGCCCTTGGCAAACCGGTACGCGCCATCCGGCGTGAGCCGTGCGCCGCCGATGTACGCGTCGAGCGAATACGCGGTGTGCACGTGCTGCTCGCCGAAATATGCGTCCTTCATTGGATTGGGGCTGGGCAGGGTCCTTTTGGACGCCTGCCCGGTCGCCTGTGCGTCGCTCTGCGCAGCCGTCGACGTGGCCGCGGACGGAGTCGCGGTCGTTTGCCGCTCACCTTCGCCTCCGCAACCTGCGAAGGACACCAGCAGGCCCAACGCAATTGGCGTCCAAACGCCACGGCGAGACGTGATTCGGTTGATTTGGGGCCGGTCCATCATGATTTCCTCTCCAAGCAACTTGTGGTCGACCTGGCCCCTGACACGGTCAAATGCCGGACCCGCCGAGCCGTCAGTCTTTCTTCTTGTTCTTGTCCTTATCCTTGTCCTTATCCTTATCCTTATCGTCACGCCGTTCCTCGATTGGCCCGTTGTCGTCGATGTTGGCCACGTCCTTGGCGGAATCCGACAAGGCTTCCTTGGGATCGCAGCGACCGCCTACACCGACGGTCGCTTTCGCGACGGCGCTCTTGGCGGCCTTCTCAGCGGTGCAGTCGGGATCGAGGGGACCCGCACTGGTTGCGGCCGTCATCGTTGCAAGGAGCGCCGCGACTACCCAGGTCAAATGCTTCCGATTCATTCTCGAGTTCTCCAGTTGAGGTGAAGGCTGGACGCGTAGCGCCGTGCGTCGTACGCGGGGCAGCGGGTCACCGCTGCCGACCAGCAAGAAGGAACGCGTCGAGGTCACCCACTCATTGAGCCGGCGTGTACCAGATCGGCGAGGTCCATGCGCGCTCTTGCTGCGTCATTGGCACATCCAGCGACATCTTGATGCCGAAGCGCACGGCGTCGTAGGCGGTCCAGCGCGGCGTGGGTATCTCAATCACGCGCGCGTAATAGAAGGCTCGCTGCGCGGGATCGAAGTCCGGGTCCTTCCACACTGCGGCGAGTTCCGGTTCGCCGATCGTGTTGGTCCATGTGGCCGTCGAGACGTCCACGGTGCTGCCGACGGGCGGCAACTTGCCGTCCTTGCCGGGCTTGCGCCTGTCGGCGTCGCCCCAGGCAACGTCATAGACATGCTCCTGCGCCTTGCCGTCCCTGCCGAGCCAGCCCTTGACGATCTGGATGCGGTCGAGGTTGCCGAACATCGGATCCTTCATGGCGGCGACCATGAACGTCGGGGCCCTGCCGGTCCGCGACTTCGAAAGATCGCCGCCCATCGGCACGCCCTTCTGGTAACCGACCCATGCGAAGTTGCGGTTTTCGAGGTCCGCCGGCGTGTAGTTCCAGCCGCCGAAGAACCGTACCGTCATGCGAGTGCCGGACGTGCCGTACACCTCCTTGCGCTGCATCGCATCCCAGATCGCCTCGCGGGTATTCTCGGTGGCCCACACTGCGGCGTAGCCGGCGCCGATGTAATGCCACGTGTAGCGCGACCGCTGCGGGCCGAGCTTCGCGTCCCACGAGCTCTCCTTCGACAGGTGGTTCCAGCGATGCGGGTTCGGCTCCTGGATCGGCATCTTGCCGAAGAAGTTGTCTTCCTCGATCGCCGTGAGCGAGTTGTGCACGTCGGTGCTGCCGACGATGCCGACCTTGAAGGGATTCACGCCGAGCTTCGCTTCCTGCTCCAGGCCGCGCAGGAGACCCGCGCGCACGTAGCTGGTCGGCATCATCTCTTTCGACAGCGGCTTGTCGGTGAGCGTGAGGTTTCCATACTCCCAGCCCGCCACGCCCAGGTCGCCGGCGAACTCGTCGCCCGGCGAGATGCCCGGGTGCGTCTCGCTGTTGCCCTTGGTCTGCACGATTTCCTGCAGCACGTCGTAGCGGGCGCGCCGCTCGGCGTACTCGCGCGTCAGCGGTCCGTCGGTGAACGTCTGCAGCTCGAACATGCGGCCGTTGGAGAGATTGGCGTTGTGTGCGATCGCGAGCAGCCTGCCACCGGTCTTCTGCTCGTACTGCGCCATCCACGCCCAGAGCTTCTCCGGATCCTCGCTGTTCCACGACGAGAACGGGAACACCTGGTCGGCCTTGTCCTTGCCGTCGCGGAACATGATGTTGCGATGCAGGTTGTTGCCGCCGGGCACCGACGTCCACTCGTAGCCGATCATGGCCGTGAACTCGCCGGGTTCGTTGTACTTCTCGGCGGTGGCGGTGTACTGCTGCCACACCGACGTCATCACCGGGCCGACGATCTTCGGGTCCTTGAGCGGGCCCGGCAGCGTGCCCATCGCCTGGGCCTTGGTCACTTCATTCTGGGCCGCGGCGGCGGCCTCGCCGCCCTCCTTCATGGCCTTGCTCCAGCCGGCCAGCGTCGGGTCCGAGACGAACGCCGGGTTGCCCTTGTAGACCTCCTGCATCAAGCCCAGGCCCTCGGCGTGGTCGGCGACGACGAGGAAGTCGAGCGGCCGCGACAGCTTGATCGGCACTCCACTCGAGGACACGACCTCCTCGCCCCGGGCCACTCGATAGGCATCCTCCGGCGTCAGGCGATTGCCCGCGGTGAAGGCGTCGCCGGAGTTCGAGGTGTGATTGTGCGTGTCGCCCCACAGCACCTGCGTCGGGTACTTGCGGCCTGCATAGGGCGAGTAGCCGCGCGCCGCCGGTGCCACCTGCGAAGGGTCGAGCACCTGAACGCCTTCATACGGATCGTCGACGATCCTCGGCTGTTCGGCCGCCATCGAAGCAGCGGCAAGCGCCAGGGCCAGGCCGACCGCCACTACACTCGTGGACTTCGTCACGTTCATTTCCGGACTCCCCGACAAAGGTGGTGAATTCACTGCGAGAGCGCCTGGCCCCCAGGCTGCGTCCAGTCTTGCTCCGCCCTGGGTTTCGCGGTGATGGCCAGCGGGAAGGAAATCGTCAGGAATACCGAGTCGCCTTCCAGACGGTTCGTCACGTCGAACTCGTGGTACCAGCGCAGGTCCACTGTGACCGGGCGCTTCGGGTTCTGCACGAACTGGTAGGAGACCTCCGGGCCCAGTGCTATCGCACGACCCTTGAAGTCGCCGAGAACCGCGGGATTGTTCGAGTCGCCCGAGAGTTGCTCGTACCAGTAGCCGACGACGCCGAACGACCAGTGGCTCGGCAGGTGCTGCTTGCCGGCGACCTCGAGATGCATCTCGGTGCCGGTGCTGTAGTCGGTGTCCTCGTTGTCGCCGTTGAAGGTGAACCCGAGCACCGACGACAGTTCACGGCCGCGCTTGAAGTTCGCCATCGTGTACGCGCCGCCCACATCGACCGCCCAGCGGTTCTTGCCGATGTTGGCGATGCGGCCGACTTCGTAGTCGCCGACCGGGATGAACACCGACCCGTATGTGCTCCACGCCCGGAACTTGTCGCCGGTGCGCTTTTTCCAGCCGAGCGAGGCACCCACTGCCGGATCACCCAGGCCGGTCACCGAATCGTTGATGTCGCGGTCGATCGTGATCCCGCCCGGGGCCTGGACCGTGCCGGTCGCGCTCACGTCCACGTTGCCGTAGGGCAGTACCGCGCTGAAAGCCAGGCGCCCGCCCAGCACCGTGGTGTCAGCTACGAAAGTGAACTGCGCGATGTTGATGAGAGCCTCGGCGTCTGCGTCACCCACCAGACGGTTGCCGAAGGGCGTCAGCTCGGACCGATCGGCGGACAGGTAGAAGACGTCGTTGGTCAGGTACCAGCCGGGCTTGGGTACGAACGCCGCCAGCGGCCCACGCTTGCCGAGGAGATATACGCCGGTTCCGCCTTCCGCCGCGACGGCCGGTTCAGCAACCAGCGCAGCCGCAACCGCAGCAGCGCAGACCAGCCAACCCGAAAGTCCGTCCTTTGCCATGCCGCCCCCTTGCTTCGCGCACTCGCGGTCGGCAAGGGCGCGGGTCGATTGCCGCGCCCGCGGAAGGCGTGACGAAAGGTCATTGATTGACCGCGCGGCAAACTTAACTGGGGCCGGCACGTCACGGAATAGCAGATTTGCCGACCTAGTGATAACTTCGGTTATCGCTGTGAGGACGGGTACATGAACGTTCGAGACCTTCTGGATGTCAGGGCAATCTGCCAGTCCGGCAGCCTGCGCAAGGCGGCCACGGTGCTGGGCGTAACGCAGCCAGCGCTCAGCAAGCGGATCGCGCACCTCGAAGACCAGCTCGGGGCACCTCTGTTCGATCGCAGCCGCGGCCAGTCGCGGCCGACGGAACTTGCGCTCTTCATCGCGGGCCGAGCAGAGGCCTTGTCCGACGAGGCAACGCGGCTGACCCGCGAGACCAGGCGTGTGGCGTCGGGTGACGCCGGTCTGGTGCGCATCGGCCTCGGGCCCGCACCCACGCGGATCCTGCTTGCCGGCATCGTTGCGAAGATCAACGAGCGCTGGCCCAGCATCAGCCTGGAAATGGTCTCGGGCCACACGGCGCAACTCGCCGATGGACTCGTGCAGCGCGAGTTGGACCTGCTGATTTGTCCGCCGTTGGACGTCAAGCGCGACGCCATTGCGTCCAAGCCGCTACTGGAGACCGAGATCGTCGTCGTCGCGCGCCCGGACCATCCGATGTGTGCCGAGCCGCCGTCAGGCATCAAGGAGCTCTTCAGGTACCCGATTGCGACTACATTTCTGGAGAAACGTTATCTGCGCATCCTGCTCGACGACTACGGCATCGACCTGGGGGCCCAGGTCGGCCGGGTGGTGTGTTCCGACTTCGAGATGCTGGTGCGGATCGTGACGAGCAGCTCTCGATTATTCACCGCCGGACCGCGCTTCGCGTTCGCCGACGAGCTCGACGCGGGACGCTTGCGCGTGGTGGAGATCGACGTGCCGTTCAAGCACGTCATTCATCTGCACATGAACCGCGATGCATATCCCCTCCCTGCGGTGACTCGTGTCACGGAGATCATCCTGCAGGCGTTCATCGGCATTCGTTCGGCAGACGCGGCTCGGCGATAGCCCTGAACTGCTGGCTCTACCCACTCCGCCGATAGCTGCAGTTATCACACCCCGCCGATATCTTTGGTAGACGCGTTCCGATCGCCGGTGCGACCCTCCCTCGCACTTCAGCCCCACCCGAAGGACGGAAGCGCGCACAAGACAGCCATCTCGCTTCGGGAGCGAGCTGATCGCTCCCTTCACTGACCGTTAACGGGTCGATTCAAGACGCTCGCGGCGGCGCACAGCTACCAAACCCCCACCCCCGGTAGAGGTGCGCCGCCGCGCCGCGTCGCGATTCGTTCGGATCGATGGCGTCGTGTCGCGAACGTCCGCAATCGGGAACTTGGCGATTCGACTGCTGTTGGCCTATTCTGTTGAAAAACTCGGTTTCTCGGGACGAGTATTTTTCGTCTGCGGGGCGTTGAGAGCGAGAAGAGCCAGCAAGTTTCCATCGAGCCAAGCAGAGACGATTCAGGTGAGGCGGGCACTTTCTGGCGGTAGCCCCTCGGCACTGCGCAATCAAATCGCGCCATATCGCGGCAGATTCTTCGCCCCTGCGCCGAAACCGAGTTTTTCAACAGAATAGGCCGATAGCCGTCGTACGGTGCGGCAGACAGAAGCCTGGTGCAGTCCGGGGCGTTTGGCCACCCAGAGCAAAACGGCCCCAGAGGGGCCGTTCGATTCGAATGGTAGCGGGGGCAGGATTTGAACCTGCGACCTTCGGGTTATGAGCCCGACGAGCTGCCAGACTGCTCCACCCCGCAATGGAGCCGGGCATTATACGGGCACGGCCGCGGGTAATCAAACGGGCGCGCTCCCTAAGGAATCACCGCGGCACAGACCGCGAGGAGCAGGCCCGGGAACATCCCGAGGACCAACACCGCCAGGCCATTCACGCTCAGCACGAACCGCAGCGCCCCGCTCCCCTCGAGCGCGCGGCGCTCCACGGGCTCGTCGAAATACATCAGCTTCACGACCCGCAGGTAGTAATAGGCGCCGATCACGGAGAACACGACCGCGGCGACAGCGAGCCACAGCAGGCTGACCCCGAGCACCGCCTGGATCACGGCCAGCTTGGCCCAGAACCCGATGAATGGCGGCACGCCGGCCATGCTGAACATCAGCATCAGCATCACCGCCGCGAACCACGGGCTGCGTGCGTTCAGGCCCTTGAAGTCCTCGAGGCTGTCGGCCTCGAAGCCGGCACGCGACAGAAGGATGATCATGCCGAAGCCGCCGACCGACATGATCACGTACGCGATCGTGTAGTACAACGCCGATTCGTAACCCTGGCTCGTGCCCGCGAGGATGCCGAGCAGGATGAAGCCGACGTGCGAGATCGTCGAATACGCCAGCATGCGCTTGAGGTTCGTTTGTGCGATGGCCACGACATTGCCGATCGCCATCGACAGCACCGAGACGACGATCAGCATGTCCTGCCAGCCGTCGGCGAGTCCGGCGAGACCTTCCGCGAGCAGCCGGTAGGCCAGGGCGAACGACGCGAGCTTCGGCGCCGAACTCAGGAACAGCGTCACGGCCGTGGGTGCACCGTGATACACGTCCGGCACCCACATGTGGAACGGAACGGCGCCGAACTTGAACGAGACGCCGACGATGATGAACGCCAATCCGAACAGCAGGCCGATCTGGTTGGGCCCGAGCGCCAGGACAGCTTCACTCACCTTGCCCAGTTCGAGCGTGCCCGTGACGCCGTACACGATCGACATGCCGTAAAGCAGGCATCCCGAAGCGATCGAGCCCAGCACGAAGTACTTGATCGCCGCCTCGGCGGCCGTGCCGGACTCGCGGTTGAACGCGACCATGGCGTACAGGGACAGCGCCAGCAGCTCGACACCGAGGTACAGCGTAACCAGGCTGTTCGCCGAGATCAACACCATGATGCCGAGCAGCGCGAAGAGCCCGAGCACGAAGAACTCGCCCTTCAGGATTCCGCGTTTCTGCAGGTAGCCGTAGGAATACAGGAACGCGACGGCGACGGCGCCGTAGGCCACGACCTTGAGCAGGCTACCGACCGGGTCCGCGACGTAAGTGCCATGCCAACCGACCGTGCGCGCGTCGACGCCCGTCCGCGCCGTGACCCACGCCGTACCCGCGAGCGCGATCAGCGACAGCACGAAGGTGACCTGGCGCCTCGCATCGTCGATGAAAAGGTCGGCGAGCAGGATTACGCACGCCGCCGTGAGCAGGAAGATCTCCGGCGCGGCCAGCAGGAGGTCGAAGCTTGTGATGGAGGCTGGATTCATGGCTCAGAGCTTGGTGACCATCATCTGCTGGACGAGGTGCTCGACCGTCGGCCGCATGACGTCGAGCAGCGGCGCGGGCCACACGCCGAGCAGCAGCACCGCGACCGCGAGCACGCCGAGCACGAAGACCTCGCGACCGTTCAGGTCCTGCAGCTGCGCGACGCGGTCATTGCCGACCGGCCCGAAGATCACGCGCTTCACGAGCCACAGGGTGTAGGCCGCGCCGAGGATCAGCGTGACCGCCGCCAGGAACGCATACCAGAAGTTGGCGCGGAAGCTCGCCAGGATCACGAGGAACTCGCCCACGAATCCAGAGGTTCCCGGCAGTCCGGCGTTCGCCATCGCGAACAGCACCATGAACGCGCCGAACACCGGCATCGTGTTGATCACGCCGCCGTAGTCTGCAATCTGGCGACTGTGCATGCGGTCGTAGAGCACGCCGATGCAGAGGAAGAGCGCGCCCGAGACGAGGCCGTGCGAGACCATCTGCACCATCGCGCCGTCGAGGCCCATGGCGGCACCCCGGATCTCGCCCGTGCGACGAAAGATCTCGAACGCCGCAAACGCACCCAGCGTCACGAATCCCATGTGCGCGATCGACGAGTACGCGATCAGCTTCTTCATGTCCTGCTGCACGAGGGCCACGAAGCCGATGTAGACCACGGCGATCAGCGACAGGCCGATGATCAGCCAGTCGAGCTCGCGGCTCGCGTCCGGGGCGATCGGCAGGCTGAAGCGCAGGAAGCCGTACCCGCCCATCTTCAGCATGATGGCGGCGAGGATCACGGAGCCGCCCGTGGGTGCCTCGACGTGCGCGTCGGGGAGCCACGTGTGGACCGGCCACATCGGCACCTTGACCGCGAACGCGAGCAGGAAGGCGACGAAGATCAGCGTCTGCTCGGTGAGCGACAACGGCATCGCCTGCAGGTCGGCGATGGAGTAGCTGCCGCCCTGGAGGTACAGGTAGATCAGCGCCACCAGCATCAGCACCGACCCGAGGAAGGTGTAGAGGAAGAACTTCACGGTCGCATATACACGCCGCGGACCGCCCCAGACGCCGATGATCACGAACATCGGGATCAGCATGGCCTCCCAGAGCACGTAGAACAGCATCGCATCCAGCGCCGCAAACACGCCGATCATCAGGCCTTCGAGGATCAGGAAGGCCGCGAAATACTGCGCGGGCCGCTTCTCGATCAGCGTCCAGCCCGCGATCACCACCAGGGGCGTGATAAACGCCGTCAGCACGATCAACGGCATCGAGATGCCGTCCACGCCGAGGTAGTACCAGGCATTGAACGCGCCGATCCATGGCTCCCGCTCGACGAACTGCATGGCAGACGTGGTCGTGTCGAAGTCGCGCCACAGCACGAGGGTCACGACGAAGGTGGCCACCGACCCCGCGAGCGACAGCCAGCGCGCGGTCGCTGAATTGCGGTCGCCCGCCAGCAGCAGGAGGACGCCGACTGCGATCGGCAGCCAGACGAGGACGCTCAGGATTGGCCAGTCAGCTTGCATGGGTCAGCTTCGCCAGAGGAGCCACGCGAGCAGCGCCGAGAGGCCGATGATCGTCGCGAAGGCATAGTGATACAGGTAACCCGACTGGACGCCACGCACGGCACTCGCCACCCAGCCGACCAGCCGGGCCGAGCCGTTGACGGCCGCACCGTCGATGATGGCGACGTCACCGCCGCGCCAGAGCGCCTTGCCGAGGGCGCGGCTGCCCGCGGCGAGCACCTTCTCGTTGAAGGCGTCGAAGTAGTACTTGTTGACCAGCAACGTGTAGAGGCCGCCCGCCTTCTCGCGGAGCTGCGCCGCGAGTTCGGGCCGCTTGAGGTACAGGAACCAGGCGGCGAGCACGCCTGCCGCCGCGAGCCAGACCGCCGGGCCCTGCAAGCTGTGCAGCACGAACGCCGCGGGACCGTGGAATTCCTCGCCCAGGTGCCCCAGCACGTCGTGCTCGTGAGCCACCTGGATCGCGCCCTGGAAATAGTCGCCGAACAGGAGCGGCCCGATGAAGGGCCAGCCCGCGATGATGGACGGGATGGCGAGCATCACGAGTGGCAGGGTCACGACCCACGGCGACTCGTGCAGGTGCTCCCGCGTGTGATGGTCCATGCGTTCCTGTCCGTGGAAGGTCATGAACACCAGGCGGAACGTGTAGAACGCCGTGACGAAGACACCGAGCAGCACGCACCAGTAGGCGTACCCGGCCGCGGGCAGCGTCGAGGCGTGCACGGCCTCGATCAACGCGTCCTTCGAGAAGAAGCCCGAGAAGCCCGGGAAGCCGATCAGCGCCAGTGCGCCGATCAGGCAGGTCCAGTACGTGACGGGCATGTACTTCTTCAGGCCACCCATCTGCCGCATGTCCTGCTCGTGGTGCATCGCGATGATCACCGAGCCCGCTGCGAGGAAGAGCAGCGCCTTGAAGAACGCGTGCGTCATCAGGTGGAAGATCGCGCCTGCGTACGCCGACACGCCGAGCGCCACCGTCATGTAACCGAGCTGCGAAAGCGTCGAATACGCGATCACGCGCTTGATGTCGTTGTTGACGATGCCGAGGAAGCCCATGAACAGCGCCGTGGTGGCGCCGATCACCAGCACGAAGCTGAGCGCGGTCTCGGACAATTCGAACAGCGGCGACATGCGCGCCACCATGAAGATGCCCGCAGTGACCATCGTGGCCGCGTGGATCAGCGCGGAGATCGGCGTGGGGCCTTCCATCGAATCCGGCAGCCACACGTGCAGCGGCACCTGTGCGGACTTGCCCATCGCACCGACGAACAGGCAGATGCAGATGACCGTGATCGCGGACCAGGCGACACCCGGGATGATCTCGAACGTTTTCGCGGCAATGGCCGCCGCCTGTCCGAAGATCTCGGCATAGTGCAGCGAGCCCGTGAGGTACACGATGCCGGCGATGCCGAGAAGGAACCCGAAATCGCCCACGCGGTTGACCACGAACGCCTTGAGGTTGGCGAGGATCGCCGACGGTCGCGTGTACCAGAAGCCGATCAGCAGGTAGGAGACGAGGCCCACGGCCTCCCAGCCGAAGAAGAGCTGCAGCAGGTTGTTCGACATCACGAGCATCA
>Ga0316603_10000518_pt1 | contig 19481 bp, 17 predicted proteins | sample OWC_soil_day10_n_FD_207649 | JGI IMG/M metagenome (GOLD analysis project Ga0316603, IMG submission 207649) | Wetland soil microbial communities from Old Woman Creek delta, Ohio, United States - OWC_soil_day10_noCT | ecosystem: Environmental > Terrestrial > Soil > Wetlands | place: USA: Ohio... | reverse complement strand
ATGGCACGCCCGGCAGCGAGGGCCCACCAGGTATCGTTCTGGGGCGGCGCAAAGCAGGCGAGGGTGACGAGCAGCACCAGGCACTCTGCCGCAATAAAACGGCGGGCATCGAACGCCCCGAGCGACGACAGAATGCCGTTGACCGGGGGACCCGGGTGCACACTTCCCGCACCGGCAAGCGATGCGACGCTTCTGCCGTCGTGAGTGACTATGGGACTCTCGCCATCGTGACTGCGCATCAGATCAGCCTCCGACACCTGAACAGGGTGGCGATGCCGTGGGCGGCGGCATTGTAAGCCGAGCCCTGTTCTGCGAGCCGCCATGAGGGATTCTCGCATTCGTGGAGGTGGACAGCCCAGCCGGCGGCCGCCGTGGTCTGGCCATGAAGTTGCCCTGCACGACGCTACTGACCGATATACTAGGCGAAATGGCCGACAATGAGGCGGTCGTCGTGCGGCGCCTGCACGATGCCATCGTCGCTGCGCGCCACGCGGATGGGGGTTGGGGGTACGGTGCCGACAAGGCTGCCCGCCTCGAGCCCACGAGTTGGGCACTGCTCGCGCTGCTCGACTGCGGCATTCGATTACCAAACTCGGACCTGAGCGGCGGGGTGAGCTCCCTTTCGCGCTGGCAGCAGTCGAATGGTCTTCTTTCGGATGCGCCTCACGGAATGCCGAATCTCGCATTCAATGGGTTGGCTGCGCTCGTTCTGCGTCGGATGCAGGAGCAAACTGTCGTAAACGCGCCGGGGGACGGGCACGTCGAGACAAGATTGCTCGAGGGCATTCGTGCGACGAAGGGCGTTCGGACCGGTGCAAGTACCTTCAATCGCCAGGACAACCGCCTCCAGGGGTGGCCGTGGGTCAATCGGACATTCAGCTGGGTCGAGCCGACGGCCTGGTGCTTGTTGGCGCTCAAGAAAGCACGGCGTGCCACGTCAGACGGTCGCTTCGACGCGCGCATCGATGAGGGGAATCGGCTGCTTATTGACCGTTGTTGTCGCGAGGGGGGGTGGAACTACGGCAACTCGAACATGTTCGGGAAGGAACTCCATCCGTATGTCCCGACCACCGCAGTTGCGCTCTTGGCTCTCCAGGATCATCGTTCAGCCCCGGAGGTGTCTCGCAGTCTGCGGTGGATCAGGGAGAACGGGAATGGCGAGTCGTCGGGTTTGGCACTGTCGCTCGCGCTGATCCTGGCCCACGTGTATCACGAACCGAACGAGGGCCTGGAACGGTGCCTGTGTGACGAGATTGCCCGGAAGGGGAGCCCCGCAAACCCCGCGACAACGGCCATGGCGCTGTATGCGCTAACAGGGTCACATCATGCGGCAGCAGCCGTCACAATCTAGACCGACGCGCCGCCAGCTGCTCGCTGCGGTGCCGCTCACTCTTCTCGCCGCCTGCCGCAGGTCACCGTACAACAAAGCCGACTTCGTCGTAGCGCCTCAATCGACGATGGCGCTGCTCCCGGCGGCGAGCTACTCGATCGACATCTCGAACATCATCTCCCGCGGCCTGGACCTTCTCGGTCTCTCCGTTCGCGGACGACGGGTCCTCCTCAAACCGAATCTTGTCGAGTACGAAGCGGGGATGATGATCAACACCAACTCTATGGTGATCGCGGCCGCAATAGATGCGCTCCGCAGGGCTGGCGCCGGCGAAGTGGTCGTGGCGGAAGGGCCTGGCCACAGGCGCGACACGGAATACCTGTTGGCAGCCAGTGGTCTGGCCAATCTGCTGCAGGAGCTCCGTGCGCCGTTTGTGGACCTCAATCTCGATGACGTACGACCGACAAAACTGCGGAGTCGGTTCAGCGGCCTCGAGGAGTTGTCACTGCCCGTGGAGGTGCTCAGGTCCGACTTCGTGGTGTCGATGGCGAAGCTCAAGACACACCACTGGGCGGGCATGACCGCGAGCATGAAGAATCTCTTCGGCGTCGTGCCGGGCGCCGTCTACGGCTGGCCCAAGAACTTCCTCCACGCGCATGGCATCGAGGAGTGCATAATCGACCTCACCGCGACCATTCGCCCGGCGTTCACCATCGTTGATGCGGTCGTTTCGATGGAAGGCGACGGACCAATCATGGGCCAGCCGCGGAACACGGGCTTCCTGGCGATGGGCACCGATCTCGTCGCCGTGGATTCCACCTGTGCGCGAATCATCGGGTTGGATCCGAGGAAGATCGGGTACCTTCGGGTGGCATCGCAGTTTCTGGGGAACTCCGAGCCCGGACAGATCCGACAGCATGGGGAACCGCCAACGCGCTTCGCCACGACATTCGACATCGTCGAGCCACTCCGATCGTTACGGCTTGAGGGGCGATAGGGACCCTTTCTTGAATCCGTTCCTTTGGGGCGTTCAAGACGTCGGCGCCAAGCTCATGCCTAGCGCGCCCTCGCGGGTGTTTAGCTACGCGGAGGCGGAGGCGACACGCCTGAAGACGTGGTTTGGCGACTCTCTGTCCGGGGTAGTGTTCGTCGCCTTTCGATTGGATTTACTGAAAAAGGTCGTCGCCTGATTGGACTTTCTGCCCGGTTTCGAGGTTTGATTCATAGTAGCTACCGAGAAAACCCAAGAAAACGCAGCCGCAAGGGAGTGGCACTCTGATTGCTAAAGTTCTGTGCAATGGCATGGAGGCGGCAACGGGCCGACTGAAATGCGTGGGGAATTGTGATGACCAAACCTGCTGTTGCCCCATCCGTTGGCCGCCCTCCCCCGGGATGTTGAGCTGGAGGACTCTCTCGGGTACCACGACACGAGGTTCATGTTCTGAGAGTGTTTTGTATCGTTAACTCGACCGTCAAGATGAGGAGTCAGTCATGAAGCAGCTTCTAGTTCGGTTCATCAGCGAAGAGGAAGGCCAGGATCTGATCGAGTACGCGTTGCTGGCCGCCATCATCGCCCTCGGGGCCACTGTCGGGATGATCGCCCTTGCGGGTGGCATCAACACGAAATTCAACGACATCAGCACGACCCTGGGCACCGCGTCGTAGTTCAGCTCGATCGCGCTCGGAGCCTCGCTCGAGTTGTCACAGGTGCGAGGAGACTGACCAGGCGGGCCTCGGGGCTCGCCTGGGCTGTTTTTGGGCCTTCGGCTCTCAGCGCTCTTCTCGTTTGTTGCGGTTTTGAGTCCCAGCCTCGCGGTTAGCGGATATGACCTTGGATGCGCATACAGCCGCTTCATTCTGCGTAGCAACCGTCTGTCTTATTGCGTGCGCGTACGACGTCCGCTTCCGGCGGATTCCGAACGCACTCACGTTGGGAGCCGCCGCTGGCGGCTTGGCATTCAACGTGTTTCTTGCAGGTCTTCATGGCGCTGGCGCCAGCCTGGCTGGCTTGCTGGTCGGAACCGCTCTCTTCTTTCCGTTCTTCGCCCTTGGGGGGCTGGGAGCGGGTGACATTAAGCTCATGGGCGCGATCGGCGCATGGCTTGGCCCGACTGCCGCTCTGTGGGCATCGCTGTTTGCGGCCATGGCGGGCGGGGTGTTCGCACTCCTGCTAGCCCTCTACCATGGCTACGCGCGAAAGATGCTCGGTAATCTCTGGCTCCTTCTCGGTCACTGGCGCATGTTTGGCATCAAGCCAATGCCGGACCTGACGCTGGCTGCGTCCAGAGGGCCTCGGCTTGCGTATGCCCTGCCCATCACTGTCGGAACACTGGTCGAGCTCTGGCTGCGGTGAGCAGTGCACCGTGGTGCAGGGGCTTGACAATTCTCCCCTCAGCCATCGACATAGTGGATCGAACGAGAGTAAAATCCGCCAGCGAAGTGACATTGCGGATCAGGTTTTGTGTGAGGAGATGGAGTGTTCGCTTTCCCTTCGCTTGTCGCAGGCGCACCACCACGCTTTCTGTAATGTGACGCGCACGGCCGTGTGCAGCTCCGACACACACGAGCCGATATGAGAGTTGCGACTCGGCCCTGGCACCGCAGCGCCTCGACACGAGCATCCGCTATGGCGGCGGATCGATTGCAGGAGTCACAGGGGAGTCGGGGTCCTAGCGGCTGGAGCCTGAGAGCCGACTTGTAGGGGGTACGCTATATGAATCGTGGCCTTCGGACGGTGTTGGTGCTTGTGGTAGCACTCACGATGGCGGGGCTGGCCAGCTACGCCGTGTACCGTGGTATCCAGAATATCCCGGTGCGTGAGGTCGAGGTTGCCCAGGCGTTCACCGTGGTCGCAACGAAGAGTCTGCCGGTCGGAGTCATGATTTCTCGCGACGATGCGAAGGTTGTGCCCTGGCCCGCTGCGAATCCCATCGCGGCAGGCTTTTCGCAGGTGGACCAGGTCGTGGGAAGGGGTCTGATTGCGCCGGTCGCGGAAAACGAGCCGATTACCGAACCAAAGCTCGCCCCGCGCGAAGCAGGGGCAGGCTTGGCGCCGTCAATACCTCCTGGCATGCGGGCGATTTCCGTGAGGGTCAACGACGTGATTGGCGTGGCCGGTTTTGTGGTGCCGGGCAGTCGCGTCGACGTGCTCGTCACGGTGCGGCAACAGGACGACATGATGAACCGTGTCGTCGTTCCCAACGTGCTGGTTCTCGCCGCTGGTACCCGCTACGATTCGGCGCAGGCGAAGGACGGAAAACCGATACCGACGGCGGTTGTGACGTTCGCCCTGACGCCACAGGATGGTGAGCGAATCGCTCTCGCCTCGACCGAGGGGAAGATCACTCTGGCCCTGCGCAACCCGCTCGACGCCCAACCGATTGAGACGCCGGGTATTCGTCTGAGCAGACTCCTTGGATCAACGCCAGCGCCGCCCGTTGAGACGAAGGTCAGAGGCATCAAGATGATGGTCGCGGCCTCGCCGCCGCCGCCACCACCTCCTCCGCCGGTCTACAAGGTCGAGATGATCAAGGCCGCCAAACGTACAGAGGAGGTCGTGAAGTGAAACACAACGCCCTGAGACCTCGACGAGTCGCCTCGCAGGCGGCGTTGTGCCTGACCCTGGCGTTTGGGGCCGCGACCCCGCTTGCGCAGGTCGCACCACCACCGTCATCACCGCCTCCGGCCGCGCAGAATCCAACCGCCATAGAGAAAGTGTCATTGACGTCCGGTCGCTCGACCGTACTCATGACCGATTTTGATGTTGTCCGCGTTGCGGTATCCAACCCTGCCGTCGCAGACGCCACCGTTGTCGCGCCACGGGAGGTCCTGATCGATGGCAAAGGGAGCGGGACCGTCAGTCTGGTCATCTGGGGAGCAGCTCGTCGCAACCAGTACGACATCGTCGTCGAACCGGCTATTTCGACGCTGCAACAGAACCTCCAAACGCTGTTCCCCGGAGAAGACATCCAAGTCAACCTCAATGACGAGGCAATCGTGCTGACCGGCCGCGCCTCGAGCACGGCGGTCATGCTCAAGGCTGGCGAAATTGCGGAGGCCAGTTCCTCCAAGAACAACGTCATCAACCTTCTGCAGTTACCGGGTGGGATGGTGAGCCAGCAGGTCATGCTGCAGGTCAGGTTTGCCGAAGTGAACCGCCGCGCCCTCACCGAGCTTGGCGTTTCGTTCTTTATGGGCCAGAACAGCCAAAATGACTGGGCGGGTCGGACGACGACAGGGCAGTTCGCTGCTCCTGGTTTTGACCAGAACAATACGACGTTCAGCGATCTCCTGAATCTGTTCATCTTCAATACGAAGTACAACGCCGGCGCGGTGATTCGGGCCCTCAAGGACGGCGGCTACTTCCAGAGCCTTGCCGAGCCGAATCTGATTGCGTACAACGGCCGTGAAGCGAGCTTTCTGGCTGGGGGCGAGTTTCCCGTGCCGGTGGTGCAGGGTGGGACGGGTCTCGTCGGCAGTGCTGTTACCATACAGTGGAAGGAATTTGGCGTGAGGCTTAAGTTCACACCGACAATTGCGGGTGATGTTATTCGTTTGAAGGTCAGGCCGGAGGTCAGCGCCCTCGATTTCAACAACGGAATCACGCTCTCCGGGTTCCGTGTTCCCGCCCTGACGACCCGATGGGCCGAGACCGAGGTCGAGCTTCGGGACGGACAGTCATTCGCCATCGCCGGGCTGTTGGATAACATCTCGCAGGAGGACAAGCAGTCGGTTCCTTTCCTGGGGAGCATTCCGATCATTGGGTACCTGTTCCAGAGCAAGGCAGACCGAAAGGAGCGCACGGAGTTGATGGTGCTCATCACGCCACAACTTGTGCGCCCGCTGGAGCCCGATGAGGTGCCGCCTCTGCCAACTGACCTCAAACGGTTCCTTCCGGGCCTTGGTATCGGGTCTCAGTTGGAGGGAGGCGGCGGCCTCGTGGACGCCCCGTCAGAGAAAGCAGCTGACAAAGCGAAGCCGCCTGCTGAACCTGTAAAGCCTCCGGTGAAGAAGTAGGGATAGGCGCACTCGTGGGTATGAGAGCGACAATCGTCGGCGCGGCTGACAAGCGGATTCAGGAGCTGCTGACAAGCTGCGGCATCAGTACGACCGCCATCGCCGCCGCGGACTCGGCGAGCCGCATCCAGGCGGGACTCCCTTCCGCGGACATCTTCGTGCTGGACATGCGGGGACAGACCCGTATACCGGCCGCGCTTGTCAGTCTCAGGCAGCACCATCCCAGAACGCCGATTGTCCTGGTCGTCTCGAGCCTCGATCCGGTACTCATCCTGGAAGCGATGCGCGCCGGAGCCAGCGAGTGCCTGGTGGAACCGTTGAGCCAGGCCGAGACACAGGCAGCGATGACACGCGTCGCCGCCCACTTGAGCAGTGGCGTGAGTGGCCAGGTGTTTGCGTTTCTCGGCGCGAAGGGGGGCGTTGGGACCACGACTGTCGCCGTGAATGTTGCCACCGAGCTCGCTCGAATCGCGCCAGGCTCGACGTTGCTGATGGACCTGCACCTGGCGTATGGCGATACAGCGGTCTTCCTGGGTGCGGAGCCGCGTTTTTCCGTCATGGACGCGATTGAGAACACGGACAAGCTGGACAAGGCGTTCTTCCGAAGCCTGGTGGTACGGACGAAGGACGGTCTGGATCTGCTCGCATCGTCTGACCGTTCGATGATGGTGCCCATTGATGTCGAACGAGTGAGCCAGGTTGTGTCATTCGCGGCGCAACACTACCTCTATAGCGTGCTGGACGTCCCGCGTTCCGAACCGGCGGTTCTCGAGGGCCTGGAAGCGGTGAAGACGATCATCATCGTGGCCAACCAGGAACTCGCGTCGGTGCGCAGCGCTGGTCGTATTGCGGCGACCCTGCGCCAACGCTACGGCAAGGACCGCGTCCGCGTCGTCGTGAGCCGATATGACCCGAAAGCCGAGATCGGTCAGGACGATGTCCAACGGGCCGTAAGCGAAACGATCAGGCATGTCTTTCCCAGTGACTATCGAACGGCCCTCGATGCAATGAACACCGGCCGTCCGCTGGTGCTGGGTAACCACAACCGGCTGTCAGCGTCGCTCGTCGCGCTCGCCCGCGATCTGGCCGGGATCGACGAGGCGGGCAGGCCAGTGCCGGCATCGGGCAGAATGTTCGAGAGATGGACCGGTCGGCGCAAGTCCTGAACCCGGGGGAGAGGCGAGGAGCCATGGCCAAAGGGGGAACTGTTTCCGGAACACGCCCCGAGACGAGAAGGCCCGAGTACCAGGCGCTCAAAAGCCGAGTCCACCAGGAGCTTCTGGGGCGGCTCAACCTCGAGAGGCTGACCCGAATCAAGCGTGAAGATGCGGAGCCGGAGATCCGCACGCTGATCGGGAATCTCCTCGACCTCGAAAGCGAAAGAACGCCCCTCGCTTTGTACGAACGTGAGAGCCTTGTCCTCGACGTTCTGAACGAGATCTACGGCCTTGGCCCGCTCGAGGCGTTGCTCGCGGATGGAACCATTTCGGACATTCTTGTCAATCGGTTCGACCAGGTCTACATCGAGCGTGAAGGCCTGCTCGAGCCAGTCGAAATCGTGTTCAAAGACGATGCCCATCTCATGCAGATCATTGAGCGCATCGTCAGCTCCGTGGGGCGTCGCATCGACGAGTCCAGTCCGATGGTCGACGCGCGCCTGGCCGATGGGTCCCGCGTCAACGCGATCATCCCTCCTTTGGCACTTGACGGTCCGTCCTTGTCGATCAGGCGGTTTCGGACCGACAGGCTCGGCGCCGCGGATCTGGTGGATCGCGAAACGCTGACGCAACCAATGCTGGATTTCGTGCGGGCGGCCGTTGCCAGCCGCATGAACGTCGTCGTTTCTGGGGGCACCGGCGCAGGAAAGACGACGTTCTTGAACGTGCTGTCCACCTTCATCTCGGACAAGGAGCGCGTCGTTACCATCGAGGACGCAGCCGAACTCGTGCTGCGCCAGCGTCATGTTGTCCGTCTCGAAACAAGGCCGCCGAACATCGAGGGGAAAGGCGCTGTCCGCCAGCGTCAGCTTGTTATCAATTCCCTTAGGATGCGTCCCGATCGGATCATCGTCGGCGAGGTGCGCGGCGACGAGGCGCTGGACATGCTGCAGGCCATGAACACAGGACATGATGGGAGCCTGACCACGATCCACGCCAACAGCGTGCGGGACGCTTTGTACCGCCTTGACACGATGGTCGCGATGGCGAACCTGAACATACCGGAAAAGGCGATTCGCCAGCACATCGCGTCAGCGATCAATCTGATGATTCACATCAGCCGTATGGCTGACGGCACTCGCAAGATCACTGCCATCTCCGAGATCACGGGTATGGAAGGCGAGGTGATCTCGATGCAGGACATCTTCGTGTTCGAACGGACCGGCCTGAACAAAGCGGGAAAGGTCTGCGGGCGTTTCAGAGCCACCGGAATCCGGCCTCAGTGCAGCGACCGCCTGGCTGCAGCCGGTTATCAGCTGCCGCTGGAGTTGTTCGACCACGTCAAGCTTGTCGCATAGCACGCTGTACCCATGGACCAACCCTTTGTTCTCCTCTCTGTGACGTTTCTGGTCGTGTTCGGCGTTGTCTTCGGCGTGTATTGGGTTCTGGCTGTCCAACCCGCTCGAACAGCACACGATGTCGTTGCGCGACGGCTGCGCCACGGCACTTCGCCCATGGTCACCCGCGCGGCGCTCCTGAAGGACGCGGCGCGCATGAGCGCTATCCCGGTATTGAATCAGTTACTCGGCCAGCGGAGGGCGTCCGTCGTCTCTCTGCAGAAGATGATCGATCAATCGGGCGTGAGAACAAATGTCGGCACTGTGTTGCTGTCTTCGTTATGCCTTGGCCTGGCCACGTTCGTGATCGTCTGGTGGTTCTCGAGGGCTCTCCTTGTGGCACTTGGGCTTGGCTTGCTTGCCCTGACTCTGCCGTTCTTTCGCCTTCGGAGGGCGCGCGAGAAGCGGACGCGGAAATTCGAGGAGCTGTTTCCCGAGGCGATCGACCTGATTGCTCGTTCGCTGCGGGCGGGCCACGCCTTCACGACTGGACTTGCGATGGTTGCCGACGAGGTTCCGGATCCGGTGGGCAAGGAGTTCCGGCTGCTCTACGACCAGCAGAACTACGGTATGCCGATTCCCGATGCTCTCAGGACCTTTGGTGAACGCATACCGCTCCTCGACGCGAAGTTCTTCGTGACAGCGGTCCTCACGCAGCGCGACGCCGGCGGAAACCTCTCCGAGGTGTTGGACAACCTCAGTTCCGTCATCCGCGATCGCTTCAAGGTTAAGCGCGAGGTCCGCGCGAGAAGTGCCCACGGCCGATTGACCGGATGGATCCTGGCGCTCCTACCCCCGAGTCTGGCGTTGGCGCTCTATCTCGTGAGTCCCGAGTGGATGGGGTCGCTCGTCAAAGACCCTTTGGGTGTTAGGATGGTCATCGCGGCGATTGCCTTCCAGGTGATCGGCACGTTGATCATTCGGAAGATCGTGGACATCGAGTACTAGGGTCGGCAGACCGAGATGTTGAACTTGCCCGTCAATCTGGTGGCAACGGTTGGGGCCGTCTTTCTGGCGGTTGCCCTGCTCACCGGCTTTGCCACCTATCGTGTTCTTCTCTGGAATGCGCCCGCCCGTCGTCGAGTCAGAGAACTCGCGCAACCACAGGGGAGAACCGTGTTATCCGACGTGGTCACCGTCAGCCAGACGCCGTCGGCGTTGAAGCGGCTGTCCCGAATCGTCCCGAAGTCGGCCCGCGACATGAGCCGCCTGCAGCGGACGCTGGCGGCGGCGGGCTACCGCCGTCCCGGAGCGGCGGTTGTGTTCTCAATGGCGGAAGTGATCATCCCGGCCGTCTTTGCCGTTATTTCGATGCTCCTGCTCGGATTCCGCACGCGGACGGCATGGGGCGTGACCGCCTTTGTCGCTGTTGTCGGGTACTTCGTTCCCGGCGTGATTCTGGACCGGAAGATCGCTCTCAGGAGGAAGCAGATTCGGAACGGACTCCCCGACGTCCTCGACCTGTTGATCGTGTGCCTGGAGGCCGGGTCGAGCCTGGACCAAGCGATTGTGAAGGCTGGAGACGAACTGGAAATCACGTACCCGATGTTGGCGGACGAACTTCGGACTCTCAATATGGAAACAAGGGCCGGAAGGCCTCGGATCGAGGCCTTCAGGAACCTCGCGCAACGCACGAAGGTGGACGACGTGCGAGCAATGGTGGCGATGCTGGTGCAGACAGACCGGTTCGGGACAAGCGTGGCACAAGCCCTGCGGACGTTCGCCGACTCGCTCCGGACCCGGCGCCGGCAAGAAGCCGAGGAACGGGCCGCAAAGGTCGGGGTCAAGCTCGTGTTCCCGCTCGTTCTGTGCCTGTTTCCCGCTTTTTTCGTTGTCGCTCTTGGTCCGGCGATACTCCGGTTCATTCATGTGTTCTTTGGAGCGGGGACACCGTAGTGACTGCCGGCGGAGATTCCCACATTCTAACAGTCGTCGGAAATGAGTCCGACCGGAGGAGACACAGATGTTGATGTACATCCTGCTTGGTGCCTTGGCCGTCGTGATCGTTCTCTACCTCATGCGCCGTCGCACACGCCTGAACAAAGATCAGTAGCGCTGAGTCCCCGGATGTCGGTGCGCAATGAGACACTCCCTTGGCTGCCTGTTCGTAACCGTCCTTGCGGCCGGGTGTGCGGCGCATCGGTCCCCTGACTTCAGCCTCTCGCCGGCGGTTCAATCCGGCTCTCTCGAATCATCGTCCAATGCTGCGACGACTGAGCCGGATTCCCTCTCCTCGTTCAACGCGAAGGTCAGGGCTGCCGTGGCCGCAGCCAAGCGGCCAGACAGGCCAGCGATCCCGACCATCGAGTCGGTGAATCCTGAGCTTGCGAGAGCGCTGGCCGCGTTGACGGCTTCGCCGACAGCCGCGAGCGAACGACGCGTTGCGGAGGCGTATCACAGCGTGGGTGTTCTCGACAAAGCCAACGACCACTTTGCCGAGGCCATTCGTCTGGACCCGAAGGACGGGTGGGCGTACGACGGGTCGGCACGCGTCTGGCGGGACTCCGGATTCCCGCAGTTTGGCCTTGGAGATGCTTACCGGGCGGTGTATCGCCTCCATGGCGCTCCTGAGTCGCTCAACACGCTCGGCACGATCCTCTTTGCGCTCGGACACTACTCCGAGGCGCAGGCGAGTTTCGAGCGAGCGCTCAAACAGCGTCAGGATGCGGCCTACGCTCTCAACAACCTTTGCTACGTTGCCCTGACGGTTGGCGACACCCCGGCTGCGGCTGTCGCCTGTCGACGCGCCCTCGAACGTGCGCCGGGTCTTAGGACCGCCCGCCACAACCTCGCGCTAACCTACGCGGCGAAAGGTGACCTCGCGGCCGCTGCATGTGAGTTCGCGGCCTCCGGGGATTCTGCGAGTCTTCAGTACAACCTCGGTGTGGTCCACCTCGCCTTGAGGCAGTACAAGGAAGCGGCGGTTGCCTTCAAGACTGCGGGTCAACTCAATCCGGCGCTTCCTTTCGTGGGAGAGCGCGAGAGACAGGCGCTTGCGCTCGCAGGAGGAGCAGATGCTCGACGCTGAGACCTCAACGGCGCCCACTATGCCGAGAGCACCGCGCACGCTCGAGGACACCGGCCTGAGCCCTGATCTCGTCCTCCAGATTGTCCTCAAGACGCTGCACCTCGCAGGGACGCTCAAGGGAACAGATCTGGCAGAGCGGCTGGGAGTGAACTTCCAGGTCATCCAGTCAAGCCTTGACGACTTGAAGTGGCAGCAGCACTGCGAAATCGTTGGCGCTGGCGAGACCGGGGCCCCATCCTTCAGATACCGTATCACCGACGCGGGTCGCGTGCGCGCGGCCCTGTTTCTTGATCAGAACCACTATGTCGGCAAACTGCCGGTGCCGCTCGCACAGTATCAGGCCTACATGGAGGATTTCCGGGCCGGCTTGCAGCGCCACATCACACCGGACCGTGTCCGGGAAGCGTTCTCGCATCTCGTTCTCAGTGATAGGGTTCTCGACCAGCTCGGACCTGCGATCTGTTCTGGCGACTCACTATTCGTCTACGGGCCGCCGGGAAACGGCAAAACGGTGATCGCGCAGGCCATTGGGAACCTGCTCGAGGGCGATGTGGCGATCCCTCACGCGCTCGAAGTCGAGGGCGGCATCATCCGCATGTTCGATCCCGTCAGCCACAAGAGCGTGGTGCAGGAACCTGCTGCTGACGAGCCGTCGCTCGATCGAGCTGAGAAGGCCGACCGGCGGTGGATGCTCTGCAAGCGGCCGATCGTGACCGTCGGTGGCGAGCTGACGCTGCAGGCCCTGGATTTGAGTTTCAGCGCGACCACAGGCTTCTACCACGCGCCCGTCCAGATGCTCGCCAATGGTGGCCTGCTCGTGATCGACGACTTCGGGCGGCAGCAGTGTGCCCCTCGCGACCTGCTGAATCGCTGGATCGTGCCGCTCGAGAGCCGTGTAGACTTCCTGACCTTGCAGACTGGGCTGAAATTCGAGTTTCCTTTCGTCGTTCTGGTTGTGTTTGCCACCAACATCAAGCCCGTCGAGCTGGTGGACGAGGCCTTCCTCCGTCGTATCCACTACAAGGTCTTCGCCGAGAGCCCGACAACGCGTGACTTCGTTCAGATCTTCCAGAACTACTGCGACCTGGTTGGCGTGCCGTTCGATCCGCCTGTCGCCGACAGCCTGTTGCAGAACGTCCTGCATCCCCGGAAGATCCAGCTCCGCGGTTGCCAGCCCAGGGATCTGATCAACCAGGCGCTCGCACTCGCGGAGTATTCAGGTCAACCCCGGCGCCTGACGCCAGCCCTGCTGGAGGCCGCGTGCGACAGCTACTTCGTGGACGATCGGGAAATGCCGATCGCGCGCGTGTAGGCGGCTCGCACGACATGCGATCCGCACCGACGGGCGCATGGCCCTCCCCTTGGATGGCGCGGGTCCTGGTGTTCGCAGTTCTCCTGGCGTTCTCGCCGGCCGCGCACAGCGTACAACAGCCTGGCCTCACCGTTCGCATCACATCTCCGCTCGGACGGTCGAGTAGCCCGACGAAGGTGCGCATCGTGGCGCAGGTTCAAAAGGCGGATGGGCGATCAGTGGCGGCGGTCCGTTTCTCGGTTGACGGCGTTCTGCTGGACACCGTGAGGAACGGCCCGCCATATGCGGTCGAGTGGGCGGACGAGAACCCGTTCGAGAGACGCGAAATCCTTGTCGAAGCCGAAGACGAGCAGGGCGAACTCTACCGTGACACGGTCATCCTGAAACCGTTCGAGATCACAGAAGCGACGCAGGTCACGAGCGTGCTGCTGGACGCGGCCGTCTACGACAAGAAGGGGCGGTTCGTCACAGGGCTCGATCAGAAGTCGTTCTACCTGTCCGAGGACGGCGCGCCCCAGAAGCTCGACATGGTCGTGAGCGAGGGGATCCCCGCGACGTTTGCCCTCCTGGTCGACAGCAGCCAGAGCATGTCGAGGAGGATGGACTTCGTTCGCGAGGCCGCCGGCCGGGTGGCGTCGTACCTGAGGCCCGACGATCGCGTGATTGTCGCGCCGTTCTCACGGACGATTAGCGCCACGACCGGGCCAACGAACGATCGCGCGACGGTGATGGAAGCGGTGTCGGCGATTCAGGCTGCGGGGGGCACCGCGATTGCCGACTCGCTGGTGGCGATCGCCGAGCGGTTGGCGGCCGTCCCCGGACGCGCCGTGGCTGTGCTCATCACGGACGGCTACGACGAGAACAGCAAGAGCGTGCCCGAAGATGCAATCACCGCGCTCAAGGCCGCCCGCGTCACGACCTACGTCGTCGGCATCGGCGGTGTCGCGGGCATCTCCCTCAAGGGAGCGGAGTTTCTGAAGCGACTGGCCACGGAAACGGGCGGCCGGGCGTTCTTTCCGCCACGAATCGAGGAACTCGCGCAGGTCTATGACACGCTGACAGTCGATGCTCAGAACCGGTACCTGATCACCTATACCCCGGCCAACCAGCAGTGGGATGGCACCTGGCGAACGGTGGCGCTCACCACGTTCACACCCGATCACCTCATTCAGACGAAGAAAGGGTATTTCGCGCCAAAGCCGCCGCCTATCCGCCCATCGCTCGAGTTCACTGTGATGGACCTCCAGAGCCAGTACCTCGAGATCTCACGCGACGACCTGATCGTCCTCGAGGATGGGGTGGTGCAGAAGATCGACACGTTCCAGGAAGCGGTGAACCCGGTGTCCATCGTGCTGGCACTGGACTCGAGCGGGAGTATGAAGCCCAGCAGCGAGCAGGTGATCGCAGCGGCGCGTGCATTCGTCGAGACGCTTCGCCCGGAGGACAGCCTGGCCGTGTTCGTGTTCGCGGACGCGTCCGTGCTGGCGCACGGGCTCGGCAAGGATCGCTCGACCATCCTCGAGACCGTTGACCGTTATCGGGCGGAGGGCGGCACGGCGCTGTACGACGCGCTGTGCGATTCGTTCCAGCTCTTGCGTGGCGTGACCGGGCGCCGTGCAGTCGTCGTGCTCACGGACGGCCGGGACGAAGACAATCCCGGAACCGGCCCCGGCAGCCTGCACAGCTACGACGAGGTTCTCCGGTTGCTTCGACAGACAGAGGCCACCGTTTTCACGGTTGGCCTCGGCCCGAGAATCGATCTGGATCGGTTGCGACAGTTGGCGGCTTTGTCCGGCGGCCAGGCGTATTTTCCTTCGGATGTCTCGACACTTCCCGAACAGTACTCACGGGTGCTGGAAAACCTGAGGCGCCGCTACGTGCTGAGCTACACGTCCACCAATACCTCGCACGACGGGAAGTGGAGGAGCGTGGAGATTCGCCCGAAGACCGAGGGGGTACGGGTGACAAGCCGGAACGGGTACTACGCGCCGGATCGGTGACGTCGGTCGGGGCAGCGTGAGGACAGGTCTATGTCCAAGCGGCCGAGCGAAAAGGAACGATATGGCATCACGCAGGGAGCAGATCTGCCGATTCCCGTTGATAAGGCAGAGCTGATTTCGCGTGAACCGCGCAACTGGGTCCTGACGAGCATGGTGATCGCTGTGGCTCTTGGTATGACGGTGCTCCTGTCCAAGTATGCGCTCGACGTGCTGTTCATCGTCTGTGTGCTGAGCGTCTTTGGTTTCCTCATTCATCGTCTCATTCAGTGGCTGTCCGAGACCGAATTGCTCACGCCCGGATGGACCATCCCCATCCTGCTGATTCTCGGGGTGCTCGGCTGGCTCACATGGCCAGTCATATCGGGGATGTCGCCGATGAGCGCGTTCGAGCAGAGCCTGCATTTCGAAAGGTATCTCCCAGCGCCGGTCGTCAGGTTCCTCGAATGGAGCGAGCAGCGCGGGTGGGCGCAGAGGCTGCTTGTTTCCGCTGCACCGAGCCAGGTTGGAGGCTCCACAGACACTGGCCGCCCTCGCCTCTTGCTGACCATCTCGTCCACTCAGACGAGCGTCAGGGTCGGGCAGCCCGTCACAATCATCGCCAGGCTGGAGTTTTCATCGCCTCCGGCTCCGAGTGTGGCGAAGACCGTCCAGTTCCTCGACGGAATCACTCGCATCGCCGTCGTGCCGTTTGGCCTGTCTGGACAGACGGCAATCGCGAGCTACACGACAACCGGGCTCCTGGTGGGGGCGCACTCGATCACGGCAAGGTACGAGCCAGCCCTGTTATTCGGAGGTGTGACCTCGTCACCATTGAACATCACGGTGACTCGCTAGTTTCTGCGACTTGCCTACTTCTCGAACAGCCAGACCGAAACGACAACACCCACTACAATCACGAAGCGACGGATCCACCGCTGATCCACCCGCTTGGCGGTTCGCGCGCCGACCCAGCCGCCCGATACGGCTCCCGCCGCCATCAGAAGCGCCAGCGGCCATACCACCAGCCCCTTTGCAGCGAAGAAGACGAACGCGATCACGTTGATGAGCATGCCGAGGATGGTCTTCAGCCCGTTCATTCGATGGATGTCGCGCAGGCCCATGACACTGAGCGAACCGAGCATGAGAATGCCAATGCCCGCCCCGAAGTACCCGCCGTAGGTGGCGACGAACAGCTGGAAGAAGAATCCCCCCATGCGTCCTCCCTTTGTCACGCGTTCTTCGCCCTGCGCGCTGCTGCCGGTCAACCGAGAGATCGGGTCCCGCAGCGCAAAGAGCAAGGTAGCGAACAGCACAAGGAAGGGAACCACGCGATCGAACAGCTCCGGAGGCGTTGAGACAAGCACAAGCGCACCCAGAAGCCCGCCCGCCACGCTCGGCAGGAGAAGCGTGATAAGGAGATCCCGGTGGATCAGCGTGTCGCGCTTGTAGGCCAGCGCACTGCTGAGCGATCCGGGCCAGAGCGCTGCAGTGTTCGTGGCGTTCGCGAGGATTGCCGGCTGGCCAAAGGCCACGAGCGCGGGGAAAGAGATGAGGCTCCCGCCGCCGGCCACCGAGTTCACAGCACCGGCAACGACTCCGGCAAGGAAGAGCCCACACAAACCGAGAATTGTGATCATCGACGGAGCTGAGTACCCGGCATCATGCTCAGCGCATTCTCTCGGTGGCCACGCGCACAAAGACTTTGTCGGTCTCGTCCTGGTAGACGAGACGCCAGTCCGATGAGGTGCTGACTGCTGAGACCAGGTGCGCTTGCGTGGTGGTGTTCAGCATGAGTGTATTGACTCCGTAGTGATGCAGCTTCGCCTGCCAACCTCCTTCTGCATCGGAGATCACCCCATAGTCATGCCAGATCTCCAACGGATACAGGTCCAATCGCGCGTCAACGAAGACCGGGTAGGCTGGCTGGGCCGCCCAGATAAGGTAGCTTCCCGCACCTTGATCGTGGAAGAGACGTCCAGGCAAGCGCTCGCGCAGCATGAACTCAGTCGCAGCTGTGGGCGTTTCATCTGAAATCAACCGAGCCCTTGTTTGCGACCCTGGAAGAAGGTGCCTGAACCAAGGGAGACTTGCCAGAACCGCGGCCAGGAAGACGGCCGCAAACAACCAATTGAGTGCGGGTAGCTCGGCAGTGCCGCGCCGAGGAGGCCCGCTTGGCCGAGCCGCTGCAGTTGTTCCGCCCAGGTGGTTTGCCAAGACGGGCGCCATGACGATGCCGAACCAGACAATACCGCGACGGGTGCTGAGAGCCAGCGCGCCAAAGGCGACAAAGGTCAGAAGCTGAAACCTGCTGGGTCGGCGCAGGGACGATGCCAACAGGGCAGCGCACACCAACAAACCCACAAGAAACAGGGTTCCCTTGAGATCACCAAACGTTGGTGGCGCCCACTCGGGTACGATGCTGCGGATGACCGGATTCCCCGAAAGGCCTTTTGCGTAAAGGAAGACGTCGATACCTCGAGGGTTGGCCAGACAGGCGAGGCTGGACGAGACAAGCGCCACAACTGATGGCCACAAGAGTGCGAAGGGCCGGTCACTGCCATGACGGGCGCGGACTTGGACCATGGCGACCAGTTCGTCCAGCAGCCAAAGCCCCAACAAACCGAGTCCGATCAAGAAGGTCGCATGGCTGTTGGCCCACAGAAGCAGAGTCACTGGAGCGATCGCGAGTAGCGAGCGACGCGGGCGCCACTGATAGGCGTATATGACCGCCAGGATCGTCACCCCGGCAGGAAACGCGATCACCTGTGGGCGAACGCTCCAATCCGCGAAGCCCAAGATGACGGCAAAGAGCGTACATGCCGTTGCGATGCGCCAACTCCCACTGATCCGCCAGCACAGCCAGACCAGGAGTCCGTAAGCACTCGTGACCAATAGAGAATGCACGAAGACAATCAGGGCAGGTCCACCCACAGAGAACAGCAGGTAGTACGCGACTTCCATCAACCAGTAGGAGGCATAGTTACCGTAGAGGTTTCCGCCCATGGTGAAGGAGAAGGTGTCGACGCTTGGGATTCGCCCGGACATGACGATCACTTGACCTGCCTTCAGATGCCACCAGAAATCCTGCGGCCGGATTGGGCAGGCGTTCACAAAGCACGCGATTCCCGCCAGCAGAGCCAGGGGCCACAGGTGCTCAAGCGCGATCCACGAGGACGCTCGCGCTACCGGCCCAACAGGTCGTGAAGGAACCTGCATCGAATTGTCCTTACTTCGGCGAGCAGTACGCTGGGCTCATCTCGCCGCCCCGCACGAGTGTGAATCGGATCCCAGCCGCAGCACTCCGTGTCAATCCTATCGCCACCTGATCACGCCAAGCAGGTTCGAGTAGTCATCTGTCCACACCGGAAAACCCGACGGTACCGCTGGCCGACTCCACCGCGCGTCCGCGGCCAATGGCTCGAGATTGGGGACCGCGCGGCTTAGCGCGACCCATACAGATGGTAACCTGCCGTCTTGCCAGCCCTCGCCTTTCTCCGGCCCGTCTGTCCGGATCATGGCGTGGATGCCCGCATCTGCCGCGAGGGCGCCGATCACCGGGTCTAGGGCAAAATGCCGGTTTGAGATGTGCACGGCAATAACTCCGCTTGGAGTCAGTTTTCGCAGATAGAGGGCCAGAGCCTCGCGTGTCAGCAGGTGTATCGGGATAGCGTCGGAACTGAAAACATCAACGGCGATGAGATCATAAGCAGAGTCAGGGGCATTCGCCAGTGACAGTCTAGCGTCTCCGAGCACGACCGCTGCGTCCGCCGCACAATCCCTCATCAGCGTGAAGTACCGAGTATCGCGGGCAACTCGCACCACCTCACTGTCGATTTCGTAGAAAGTCCAATGCTGACCGGGGAGGGCATAGCACGCCATGGACCCGATTCCCAGGCCCAGCGCGGCCACCGTCAACTCAGGATGTCGCCTGGAAGCGACTTCGAAAATCTGTCCGAAGGGACCCTGACGGTGATAGTAACTGAGCGGGTCGCTCATCATGCCGGACGACAGTGACTGCATCCCGTGCACGGTTGTGCCACTCAGGAACTCACGGAAGCGACCATCGGTGCTGGTTCGTATCCTGTGAATGCCGAAGAAATTGCGCCCGACAGGAATCACTCCAGCGCCCGTCGCCGTGACCATGACGGCCGCGAGAAGAAGCGCGGCGGCACCAAGGCCGGCGTGGCGGATATCGCGTCGCCTGGCACCGAAGGCCAGAAGTGGGACACCGAAGGCGCCGGCCGAGACAACGGGAGCATGCG
>Ga0316603_10000517_pt1 | contig 19504 bp, 18 predicted proteins | sample OWC_soil_day10_n_FD_207649 | JGI IMG/M metagenome (GOLD analysis project Ga0316603, IMG submission 207649) | Wetland soil microbial communities from Old Woman Creek delta, Ohio, United States - OWC_soil_day10_noCT | ecosystem: Environmental > Terrestrial > Soil > Wetlands | place: USA: Ohio... | reverse complement strand
CTGGATCCGGTCGCGCGGGGAAGGCGCAACGAGCTCCGGCTTGCGTTGACGCCCGGATGGAAGCCGAACGACCGCCACCGGTGGGGGATCGGGTTCCTCCGCAAGGTGGAGCTCGAGGTCCGTGACGGTGTCGCCGCACGCGCGAGCGTGTTCGCGCATCCCAGCTGCCAGCTGCTCGTCGGGGTGCAGCTGGCCGGATACCGAGCCGTGCAGGTGACAATTCCCCCCGGGCTGCTCCCGGCCAGCCTCCGCACGTTGCACGTGATCGGCGATCTCGACGCGCCTGCCGAGACCATGGGCCTGCTGCCTCGGCTGGAGCACCTCACCCTCGAGGACTGCGCGCGGCTCGACCGCCTGGTGCATGCCGGGCTGCGCTCGCTCGAGCTGATCCGATGTCCCCTCGAGCTCCTGCGCGCGTGCGATCCGGCGGAGCTGCCTGCGCTCACGCGGCTCGCGATCGATCGAAGCGATGACGACGTCGTGGCCCCGCTGTCCAGCACCGGCTGGCTCGCGCGGCTGGACGAGCTCGCGATCCGACAGTCCAGCTTCGAACCAGGCGACGCCGAAAGGCTCGAGCGCGCGCTGGAGGGCCGGCGGTTACACCGGCTCGACATCACCGGCCGCCCGATCCCGGCCGCGTGCGGGGCGGCGCTCCGGCGGATCTGCGAGGTCGTGACGTTCCCCGCGGCCCCCGACGTCGGCCCCGAACCCGGCGTCGACTGGGTCGAGCACACCGGCAGACCGGACTGGGGACGGGGACGCGTGCTGCGCAAGCACGACGACAAGATCGAGATCGCCTTCGAGTCGGGGACCAGGACGTTCAAGGCCAACGCGCCGTTTCTTCGGCTGTGTCGAGACTGACGCTGCGCTCGATCCGGTGGCTCTGGCGTCCAGCGCGGCGTCAGCGCGGCGCGATCGTCAGCCCGGCCGGCGCGTAGGTGTTGTCGAGCTCGCCGTTGACCGCGCGCATCGGGTCGTAGCCTTGCTGCCACGGCAGGTCGACCACCATGGCGCCGAGCACGTCGCGCCAGGTGTGCTCGCCGTCGAGCAAGCTGGTGAGATAGCCCGCGGTCGCCTCGCCCATGCCCGTCCAGTAGGCGGGCAGGCCGTTGACCACGACATCGAGCTTGGTGCTGCCACCGGGGTGCATCACCAGGAAGTCCTCGTCGTAGTAGTTGAACGACAGGCACGAGTTGAACAGCGCGAGCTGGTAGCGATTCGGGAAGTTGCCGGTGCGGTACTCCCACGGCTCGAGCGGGCCGTGCCCGAAGTGGCTGTGACCGGTGTACGCGAAGATGTCGGCGTGCCAGAACGCTTCGAGGTATCGCCACCGCGCGTGCAGCCGGCGCTCGGCGGTGCCGTCCTCGTAGCCGTGGAACGTGCGGATCTCGACGGTCATCGTGCGCTCGACGCCACCGCGCCGCACCGTCACCGGCCACTGCCAGACGATCCAGCGCTCGCTGAACGCGGCGATCACCTGACGCAGCAGCTCGGCGGTCTTGCCCGGATCGCCGGCGACCTCGGCGGGCAACCCCGTGCGATCGATGATCCAGCGCTCGACATCGTCCCATCCGACATTCGCGAGCTTGTGGCCATCGATCGTGAAGTCGAGCAGGAACGCCTGGGGCGCGGTCTCGGTGACGTGCACGCCGGGCAGCCGGGCGCGCAGCACGCGCTGGAACCGCAGGTACTCGATGAGCCCGTTGTCGTACGGGTTGGACTCGTCGGAATCCACGCCGAAGAACGAGTAGGCGAGGACCGTGGTTCGCGCCTGGTCACCCGCGAACCCCCACAGCCGGTCGTACTCGGGATACAGCGTGGGCGCGGCCGCGCTGCGCACCAGCGTCGCCCGGGTCGTCAAGAACCGGCGGTCGGCGTCGCGCGCGCTGATCTGGGTGTTCGGGTTGACGAGCGCGGCCTGCGCGGCCGCGATCGCGGTCGCCTCGGCGTTGATCGCCGTGCGGCACGCCGAGGTCCTGGGCTGGTAGTGATACCAGAGCGAATCAGGCTCGGTGGCGAGGTCATCGGAGCAGATCGGCGTGAGCTCGGCCGCGCGCGCGATGTAGTCGCCGAACAGCAACGTCAACTCGATCGGGCCGCTCGGCAGCTTGTCGCGCTCGACCAGCGCGATGTCGTGGTAGTGGTACCGCACGCGATCGACCTGGCGGAGCGTCGCCCCATCGGTCGCGATCACGGCGAGCGGCGTGCGCACCAGCACCGCCCCGGCCAGGTTGCGCTGGCCGTCGCGGTCGGCAACGCCGATGCCGCGTTCGCGCAGGGCACCGAGCGCGCTCTTGAGCTCGCGGTGGATCGCGTCCTTGACGGCATCGTCGTTCGCGCCGCTCGGAACGTCGACGAACGCGTCGAGATCGATCGTGTGCTCGATGCCGTCGACCGAGGTCAGGTCATCCGCGCCGGATGCAGTAGCGGATTCATCGACACACGCGAACCCGGAGGCAAGCGCGACAAGGAGAGCAACGGGAGCCAAGCTGGTTCGCACGGGCGCGCCCGGAGCAAGACCCGGACCATCCCGGAACGGTGTGGTGTCGCGAGGTTCGCCGGGTCGCTGTTGCGATTCACCACCCTCGAGTGGCCAGCGCGTTGGCCGTCGAGACGTCGGCGGCTCGCGCGGTCAGGTCGCCAGCAGCGCGCGCAGCGCCGCGAGCACGGCGGGCTCCTGACGCTGGTTGAAGTGTCGGCCACGGTCCACGATCTCGACGGTCGCGCCGAGCTGGTCGCGCCATCGCTGCGCGTTGGCGTGCTGGTCGGAGGTGAAGGGGTCGTCGGTGCCGAGCACCACGTGAACCCGCCCCAGCCGGTCGCGCAGCGCGGCGTGATCGAGGACCGCGTCGCACCAGGGGCGGATCGTCGGCCACGGGCGATCGACCGTCCACCAGCCGGCGATCGCGAGCAGCCCGGCGACCCGGATCGAGCCGCGGGCGACCGCGTGCAGCCAGCCCTGGCACGACACGCTATGTCCGACGAGGAGCGTCCGTGCCGGATCGCCGGCGTCGAGCGCGGCGGCGAACCGCTCCCCACAGGTCGTCGGGACCGGCGCGCCGGGGTCGGGGAGCGGAATCCGTTCGATGCCGGGCACCTGGGCCGCGAGCCAGGGGTGCCAGTCGTCGTCGATCGTGCCGCCCCACCGCGGCGCGAGGAGGATCCGCTCGATCTGCAAGCCAGCCGTCGAGCTCATGCCCGCAGCTTACCCCGGCAGTCGCACAGTCTTCGACAACCCAAGGCACCCCGACTATCATCGGGCCACATGATGCCAGCACGGGGACGGAGCTGACATGGCGCGGAAGAAGCTGGGCGAGATGCTGATCGAGGCCGGGGTGCTCCACCCGGACTCGCTGCGTGCGGCGCTCTCCGACCAGCGCCGCTGGGGAAGGCCGCTCGGGCGAACCCTCATCGAGATGAAGGTGATCGACGAGGCGGCGCTGGTCAGCGTGCTGTCCAGCCAGCTCAGCGTGACGGCGGTCGATCTCGACCAGCTCAAGATCGAGCAGGCGGTGATCGACCTCGTCCCGAGCGAGCTCGCGCACCAACACAACCTGATCCCGTTCGCCCAGCCGATGAAGTTTCTCGATGTCGCGATGGCCGATCCGACGAACGACGGGATCGTCGATGAGCTGCGGATTCGCACCCAGCTCAATATCCGGCCGCACATCGCAGGACCCCGGATGATCGAGCGAGCGATCGCGACGTACTACGGCGGCTCGGTCCCGATGGACAGCTACGCCACCCCGCCGCCAGGGCCCGGCGTGGGCGCGCAGATGCCCGCGCGGTTCGAGCGGGTGGCTCGCCACGTGCCCCCCACGCCCACCGCGCACACCCGCGATGCCGAGATCGATGCGCTCCAGGACCGGCTGTCGAAGCTCGAGGCGATGATCGAACGCGACCAGCAGGTCTTGCGCATGCTGCTCGCCCTGCTCGTCGACAAGCAAGTCGCCACCCGCGACGAGATCGTCGCGCGGCTCAAGTGAGCCTGATGGTGCAGCCGGGCGATCTCGTGCTCGTTCGCAGCCCCGGGGCGATCTTCGCAGCGGGCCGGCGGCTCACCGGCAACGCGTACGACCACATCGCGGTGGTGGTGCAGGACGACCAGACGGTGAACATCGACAAGCCGATGTCCCGGCGGCTCCCGGCGTCGCGACTGCTGCGGTCGAAGCTACATCCGCTCGTGCTGCGGCCGGCGTGGCGCGACGAGGCTGCGCGCGACGGGTTCGTGCGCTGGATGGAGAGCCTGGTCGACCTGAAGTACGACGCCCGGCGCACCCTGCGCTTGCTCGGCAGCCTCGCGCTGCGCCGGGCGGGGATCGTCGTGCCGCTGATCCGACCACAGCCGAGCGCGCGGCGCTGGATCTGCACCGATGCCGTGCTGCTCGGCCTCGAGCGTTATGTCAGCGATCTCGACACGCGCGATCCCTCACTCGACTGGCAGTCGCTGCGCTGCGGGACCACCAACGACTTCCTCCGGCTGGCGCGCGCGCGCCCCGATCTGCTGGCGCAGGTGATGCGCTGAGCTGGGCCGGCACGAGGTGTGCGTGTTCCGTCCCACAGGAGGACGACATGCTGGACAAAGTTAAGAAACATCTCGAATTTCTCGCGGCCGGGGACTGGAAAGAGTACCGCGCGGCGCTCGCGGACAACGCGATCTACGAGGAAGTCCCGACCCGTCAGCGCGTGGAAGGAGCCGATCAGTACGTCAGCCTGATCCAGCGCTGGAAGAAGGCGTTCCCCGATCTACGCGCCACCGTGCTCGGTGGAATCGAGGCCGGCGACACCGCCATGGTCGAGCTCGAATGGGAAGGAACCCATCGCGGCTCGCTGGAGGCGCCGTTCGGCACGATCGCCGCGACCAACAAGGCCGGCCGGATCCGAGGCGTTCTCGTGGTGAAGTTCCAGAACGACAAGATGATCGAGAGCAGGCACTACTTCGATCTGTACTCGCTGATGAGCCAGCTCGGCATCGCCCCCGGACTCGGCGCGGTACCGCAAGCACGACCGGTGGAGGCACCCAAGCACACGTGAGCGCCGACGCGTCATCGGGCGATCGGTGCGAATCGCGCGGTGAAGTGGCGGAGGAACGCGGGCTGTTCGATGATACGCAGGCCGCCTAGCTGGTCGCGGCGGGCCGCGATCTCGGCGATCCCCTCGAGCACGTAGTCGAAGTGAGCCTGGGTATAAACCCGGCGCGGGATCGCGAGGCGCACCAGCTCCATCGCGGCTGGCTGGAACCCGCCGTCGGGGCGCTGGCCAAACATCACCGAGCCGATCTCGCAGCTGCGCACGCCCTCGGCCCGATACAGCTCGACCGCGAGGGCCTGGGCTGGAAACTCGTGGGGCGGAACGTGAGGGAGCAGCGCGCGCGCGTCGAGGTAGACCGCATGCCCGCCGGGCGGTCGCATCGTCGGCACGCCCGCGCGCGCACAGCCATCGGCGAGATAACGGATCACGCCCTCGCGGTACGCGAGATAGCTCTCGTCGAGCACCTCGTCGAGCCCGATCGCGATCGCCTCGAGATCGCGTGCGGCGAGGCCGCCGTAGGTTGGAAAGCCCTCGGTCAGGATCAGGCGGCTGCGCAGATCAGGAACCCACGCGCCGTCGCGCAGCGCGATGAACCCACCGATGTTGACCAGGCCGTCCTTCTTGGCGCTGACCAGGCAGCCATCCGCGAGGTCGAAGACGTCGCGCGCGATGTCGCGCGGGCTGCGGTCCTGCTGCCCGGGCTCGCGGACCTTGATGAACCAGGCGTTCTCGGCGAACCGGCACGCGTCGAGCAGGAACGGCACCCCGGCGCGCCGGCACACCGCGGAGACCGCGCGGAGGTTGCCGAGCGACACCGGCTGTCCTCCGCCGGTGTTGTTGGTGATCGTGGTCATCACGAACGGCACGCGGCCGCGGTGCTCGAGCAGGAACGCCTCGAGCCGAGCGACGTCGACGTTGCCCTTGAACGGATGCTCGGTGGTCGGATCCTTGCCCTCGGCACACACCAGATCGACCGCCTCGACGCCGAGCTGCTCGAGGTTGGCGCGCGTGGTGTCGAAATGGTTGTTCGACGGCACCAGCTGGCCCGCCTTGCAGTGCAGCGAGAACACCAGGTGCTCGGCGGCGCGGCCCTGGTGGGTCGGGATCACGTGGTGGTAGCCGGTGATCCGCCGCACCACCTCCTCGAACCGGTAGAAGCTGCGCGAGCCGGCGTAGCTCTCGTCGGCCACCATCATGCCGCCCCACTGCGCGGCGCTCATCGCGGTGGTGCCCGAATCGGTCAGGAAGTCGAACGAGACGTCGGCCGCGTGGATCCCGAACAGGTTGTAGTCCGCGGCCGCGAGGATCTGTTCGCGCTCGGTGACCGTGCGCATCGGCAGCGGCTCGACGACCTTGATCTTGAACGGCTCGATGATCGAACGGCGGGTGGGTGTCATGATCCTCAGGTCAGGTAACCACGGCGTTGCTGATCACGCTCGATCGATCGGAACAACGCCCCGAAGTTGCCCTCCCCGAATGACGCGTGATTCTGGCGCTGGATCAGCTCGATGAAGATCGGGCCGATCAGGTTCTTGGTGAAGATCTGGAGCAGGTAACCCTCGGCGTCGCCATCGACCAGGACGTCGCGGCGCGCGATCTCGTCGTGGTCCTCGCGGACGTTGGGCACCCGATCGAACACGTCGCGGTAGTAATCGTCGTCGATGTCGAGGAACTCGATCGGCGTGTCCTCGAGCTCCCGCAGCGAGCCGAGGATGTCCTCGGTGAGGAACGCCAGGTGCTGGATCCCGGGCCCCTTGTACTCCTCGAGGTACTCGTCGATCTGGCTGCCGGTCTCGGTGCCCTCGTTGATCGGGATGCAGAACGTGCCGCACGGCGAGCGCAGCGCGAACGAGTGCAGCCCGGTCTTGACGCCCTTGATGTCGAAGTACCGGACCTCGGTGAACGCGAACGTGTCGCTGTAGAACCGCGCCCACCGGCCGAGCTCGCCGCGCGGCACGTTGTTGGTCAGGTGATCGATCGCGAGGAACCCCTTGGACGGGACGCGATCCGCTCGATCCAGGGGCACGAACCCGAGGCTGGCCCAGGTGTCGCGCGGATCGACGAAGTAGATCAGCGAGTCGCCGATGCCGCGGACCGCGGGCACGGCCGTGAGGTCGGCGCGATGGAGATCCCCCTGGCCCGGTGCGGCGCCGCGCTCGACCGCGGTCGCGGCGGCGCGGCTGGCATCGTCGGCGTGCCAGCCCATCGCGCAGATGCACGGCCCGTGCGCCGCGGTGAACTGCGCCGCGAACCCCGAGCGGCCACGATCGTCCCCAGCGGAGCGGGCGGCGGACCGATCGAGCAGCAGCCGGATCGCGCCCTGCTCGTAGAGGTCGACCGGCCGGTGCGCGTGGCGCATCGTGCGCGAGAACCCGAACGCGAGCAGCATCCGGTGGATCGCGGCGGGATCGGGCGCGGCGAGCTCGAGGAACGCGAGGCCACGCAGGCCGCACGGGTTGGTGGTCCGATCGATCGTCGTCATCGTCGTCATCGCGGTCATCGTCCGGTGTCCTTGGAGGCGGCCTTGGGCTGCCAGCTCTTCCAGTAATCGTCGACCTCGAACGCGGTGGCGGGCGCGCACACGTCGAGCGGCCGGCGGGTGTCGATCATGACGGCGATCTCCTCGGTACGCTGCGCGGCGGGCGCGCGCTCGGCTGCGCGTGCCTGCGGTCCGTGGTGGATCCCCTGCGGATGGAACGTCAGCATTCCGGGCCGGATGCCGTCACGGCTGAAGAACTCACCCGCGTGATAGAACAGCACCTCGTCGAAGTCGATGTTCGAGTGATAGAACGGCACCTTGAGCGCACGCGGGTCGCCGTTCTCGAGCGGTCGCGGCGCGAACGTGCAGATCGCGACGCCCGGCGCGACGAACGTCGTGTGCGCCGACGGCGGCAGGTGGTAGCGGTCGCTCGACACCGGTCGGATGTCGCGCACGTTGAGCTGCCACACCGTCAGCGTCCCCTTCCAGCCGACGACGTCGAGGGGACAGTGCGGATAGAACACCGAGGTCAGCACGCCGCCGCGCTGGATCACCACGCGCCACTCGTCGTGGCGGCAGCCGGCGAGGCCGGGCGACAGCTGCGAGCGCTCGTCGGGTGACGGGACGCGCAGCACCGCGGGATCGAACAGCGCGTGCTGGCCGAGCATCCCGCGATCCGGCACGGACAGCTCGCCGGTCGTCTCGACGACGAGCAGCCGGGTCTCGCTGGTCGGCGCGAGCCGGTACAGCGTGCCGCGCGGGATCACCAGGTAGTCGCCGGGCTCGTACGCGAGCGGGCCGAAGTCGGTCTCGATCCTGCCGGCACCCGTGTGCACGAACAGCAGCTCGTCGCCATCGGCGTTGCGGAACAGGTAAGGCATCGGCTCGGTGACCACGGCGATGTGGAGCTTGCAGTCGGCATTCGCGAGCAAGGGCACCCGACTCGCGAGGTAGTCGCCAGTCGGCGCCGCGTCGAGCTGGTACAGCCGAGGCCGCAGCGGCCCCTCGATCCGCGTCCAGCCGACCGGCGCGTGCTCGCGATACAGGTGCGCGTAGCGCCCGAAGAACCCGTTGCGCGCGTACTCCTCTTCGACGGTGCCGTCGGGCAGCCCGACATGGGCCTGGAGGGCGACGCGACCGCGGACGTGGGGGTTGTCCATGACCCGAACGTGCCGGGTCTCGCGATGTGTAGATAGGACGATGTTTCGGGTAAGATGGTCGAGAAAGTGAACAATCCTTCGGTCACCCTCGAGCAGGCCCGCGCGCTCGACGCGCTCGATCGCGCGGGCACGTTCGCCGCGGCGGCGACCGCACTCCGGCGCGGCCACACGTCGGTGCTGTACCTGATCCGGACCCTCGAGGACGCGCTCGGATTCCGCGTGCTCGACCGCACCGGCTATCGGACCCGGTTGACCCCGAGCGGGCGGCGGGTGCTCGAGGGCTGCAGGTCCCTGCTCACCGCGGAGGCGGAGCTTGCCACGACGATCGTCCAGCTACGTGCCGGGTGGGAGGCGACGGTCTCGGTCGTGTTCGACGGCATCGTGCCGATCGATCCGCTGCTGCGCGCCGTCGGCCGGCTCGTGCACGAGCAGGTGCCGACGCGGATCGACGTCCGTGCCGAGTTCCTCGCCGGGGTCGAGGAGGCCTTCGAGCACACCGCCGCCGATCTGATGATCGCCGTGCTCCCGCCGCGGGTGGCCGGGCTCGTCGCGGTCGAGCTCGCGCCGCTCCACGCCTCGCTGGTCGCCCGGGCGGATCATCCGCTCGCGGACGGCCGGCACGACGAGCGCGCGCTGCGCGGCCAGCTCTTGCTCACCGTGCGCGGCTCGGACCCGCGCCTCGACCTCTCGACCTCGGGGATCGAGGCGCGCTCGACGGTCCACCTCAACGACTTCGCGTCGAAGCAGGCGGCGATCCTCGCGGGGATCGGCTTTGGCTGGCTCCCCGATGTGCTGATCGAGCCCGAGCTCGCGCGCGGCCGGCTACGGCGGATCCAGTGGGCCAGGCCCTCGACCCACGTGTTCTACCCGCGGCTCTATCACCGGGGTCAGCCCGGGCCGGCGGCCCGCCAGCTGATCGCGGCGCTGGAGGGGGACCGGTTCGACGCCCCGGCGGCTAGCCCGGGGCGGGTTTCACGACCAAGTCATCGATCGCCTCGACCAGCGCGTCGCCGGTGATCGGCTTTCCGAGCACTCGATCGACCAGCGCGGCGATCTCGGGCCCGACGGCCTGGCCGGTGAACATGATGATCGGGACACCCGGTGCGAGCGCGCGAAGCCGCGGCACGTAGTGCTCGCCGGGGGCGCCCGGCATCGAGCGATCGAGGAAGATGACGTCGAATGGCGGGGAGCTGGCGAGGTGTGCGAGCGCGGCTTCGCCACTGGCGACGCCGGCGACCTCGAAGCCGTAAGCCTCGAGCAGCGCCTGGACGACGCGGCGGACGAGATCGTCGTCGTCCACGAGCAGGACGCGGCGACGTGCGGTCGTGGGGCGCGAGGCGCGCGCGGGGACCGGCTGGGCCAGCGCGGTGCCTGGCACGCAGACCACGAAGGTGGTGCCACGTCCGGGCTCCGACTCGCAGGTCATGGTGCCCTCGAGCTCGCGCACGATCGCGAAGCTGGTCGTGAGCCCGAGGCCGGTGCCTCGTCCGACTTCCTTCGTCGTGAAGAACGGGTCGAACGCACGGCGGACGATGTCCTCCGTCATGCCGACGCCGTTGTCGGTGACCGTGATGCGAGCGCAGGGCGTCTCGGAGCCGCGCGGATCGGAGATGGAGTCGACGGTCAGGGCGATCGTGGGCGTCGAACGTCCGCTGTCGGTGACGGCATCGCGGGCGTTGACGAGCACGTTCATCACCACCTGCTCGATCTCGTTCGGGGTGCAGCGGATCGCCGGGAGGTCCGGGGCGACGGTGCACGACAGGATGATGTGGCGGTCGAACGTGTGCCGACACATCTCGACCACCTGCTCGATCAAGCTGCCGATGTGCTGTGGACGGCGGTCGGGCTGGGCGCGCTGGCCGGTGAAGGTCATGAGCTGGCGCACCATCTCGGCGGCGCGAAGTGCGGCCTCGCGGGCGTCTTCGACGAGCCGACGATTGTCATCCGAGACTCGCTTGCCGAGCAGATCGAGCGCACCTGTCACGACGGTGAGCATGTTGTTGAAGTTGTGCGCGACGCCGGCGGTGAGGTGGCCGACCGCGTCGAGGCGCTGGGCGTGGCGGAGTTGTTCTTCGAGCTCGTGTTGCTGGGTGACGTCGAGGCTGCCGCCGATCATGCGGGCGGGGTGACCGTTGGCGTCGAGCTCGGTTAGCCCACGGGACAGGATCCAGCGCACGCCACCGTCCTCGCGAACGATGCGATGGATCGGACCGCTGAACGGGCCGCCGGCGATCGAGGCGGCGGTGTTCGCGCGCACCAGCTCGCGATCGTCGGGGTGAACGAGGATCTCGACGTAGTCCTTGAGGTCGACGGGGACGGACCGGCCGTAGATCTCGTAGGTCCGCGAGCTCCAGTGAACCTCGTTGGTTGCGGGTGTCCATCGCCACAGGCCGATGCCGCTCGCCTCGACCGCGACCCGCAGCTCCTCCTCGCTGCGTCGCAAGGCGAGATCGCGAAGCTGGAGGCGCGTGACGTCGACGGCCACCAGGCAGATGCCGGGCCGGCCCGCGGGATCGGCGAGCGGCGTCACGAAGGTCTCGTAGTACAAAGGCTCGCCAGCCGGCCCGGGCGCGATCGCCTCGTAGACGCCGGACGTCCCGGTGGCGAGCACGCTCTCGATGCAGGCGCGCGCGGTGGCGATCGAGTCCGGATGAAGGAACTCCCACAGGGTCCGGCCGAGCACCGTCTCCATCCGCAATCCGGCCTGGAGGTGGTTGATGTAGATGATGCGCATCTCGGCGTCGCTGCGCACGATGAACGCGGGCACGGCGCCAAGTAGCGATTCGAGGAATGCGGCGGCGTCGGCGACCGGTGGCCGCTGAATGGCGGCCAGCTGGCGCCGCAGCTCGGCGCATTCCCGTTCCAGCCTCGCAACCCGCTCGTCCATTTCGTTGACTCTACCGGGGGAGACCGCGAGATCGTTAGCGTCTCACGGCAGACATCGCGGCCTGGGAAGCCGGGGTGGCGAGCTGGATCCGGACCTGTACCGGCTGATCGTCGGCGCCCAGGTCCTGGTAGATCGGGAACACGCCGTTGCCCCAGGTCGTGGAGAACAGCAGGATCTGTGCGCCGGCGAGCTCGAGCGTACCGGCTCCGTGCGGCCCTCTGTGTGCCGCCGCCACCACCTGGAAGTGATGCGAATGCGGCCGCAGCTCGGCGGCGAGCAGCCACTTGTTCGAGGCCTTGCGCCGCGCTGCCTCGTCGGCCTTGGCCTCGGCCTCGGCAACGGTGAGGTTGGTCCAGCCGTACCCTTGCTCGAGCCGAGGGGCGCGCACGACGGCGGCGAGCAGCGCCGCATCCCGGCCCCAGAACACGAAGTCGGCACGGCCGTCGAGGCTGTCCTCGTGTTGCCAGTGGTCGATCACCGCATGGTCCATGCAGATGAGCTGGCCGAAGTCGACGGCCGCCTCGCCGAGCTTCTTCGAGCTGGCGACGGCGCCATCGCCGAGCACCACCGCGACGTGATCCCAGCAGGCGGTGAAGCGGCCCTGCGCGACCGGCACGCCGATCACGGTCAGCGGGCGATCGGTTGGAACGTCGGCGGTGACGATCGCCGGCTCGAGGGCCGGGCGGGGCAGGTAGCCAAACAGGCCGATGTCGAAGATCGCCAGCTTGCCGGACGGCACCGTGATCGCGCCCAACGTCCGGTGCGCGGGCCTGGCGATCTCCACGTGCGGAGCGGGCTTCGCCGGCTTCGACTTCGCCGGCATCGACTTCGCCGGCTTCGCCGGCTTCGACTTCGCTGGCTTCGACGGCTTCGACGGCTTCGCCTTCGCCTTCACCGGCTTGGTCGGCTTCGCCGGCTTCGCCCTCGGCTGGAATTCCGAAACCGCCGAACGCGACGCCTGGGCGCCGCGCTTGGTCGTCTCACGCTTCGTGGAGGCCATCGCCTCCGAGCCTACGCTTACTCGAGCGCGCCGTTCACCATGACGTAGCCGCTGTCAGAGCCGATCGTCAGGTTGCGCACCTGGAGCCCGGCAACGTTGGGGAGCGGGATGTTGACGAGCAGCTGCGTGATGCCGGCGATCTGCGCCTTGAGGGCGCTCTCCGACGCATTCTCGAGGTCGGCGGGCTCGAGGCGCGTCTGGTTCTCGAAGTCGTCCAGGATGTTGAACTCGATCTTGGGCTCGCCGAGCTTGAGCGCGACCGCGTAGCCGTTGGCGGCGGTCTCGATCTTGAGGTCGAGGCTGGCGTTGATCGCGGCCTTCCCCATCGGGGTGCTCCCGCTCATGAACGTGGCGATCATGTCGCCGAGGACGACGCGCATGTGGCCATCTTTCGGGTCGGCGCTGATCATCGGGGGCAGGGTCATCGCGATGCCGGTGGAGTCGAACGTGCCGCCCGCGGTCGGCATCGACAGGTCGAGCAGGCCGAGCGATTTGGCCTCGGACATCATCTCGTTGGCGAGGTCGTCCGCGAGTCCCAGCTGGAAGCCCTTCCCGGGGTCCATCAAGGGCAAGCCGTTCTCGGTGTAGATGAAGGTCGAGGCCTCGGACCCACCGATGAGCATCGCCATGTTCATGGTCACGAGGGCGCCGGTGACGTCGAACGAGATGTCGTTTGGATCGACCTCGATGTTCATCTGTTTGCCCATGATCTCGATCTGCTTGGGGCCGGCGAGCGCGCCCAGCGCCGCGTTCAACATCGGCTGCATCGCGAGCTCGGCGCCCGTGGCGAGGATGCTCTCGATGGTGGAGCGCATGTTGATCATGTTGATGATCTGGCCGGGGATGCCCGTGGCATTGAACTGAAAGTTCGTGAGGTCGACGGTCTTGTTGACGAGGGTGGTCGAGAAGCCCTTCATGCCGTTCGGCTCGACGAGCAACGTGCCGGAGATGACCACGCGGTCGGCGGTGACGCGGAAGCCGGTCGAGCCGCCGAGGCAGGCGACGGCGTAGTTCGCCATGCCGGGGACATCGAGGCCGTCGATCTGGGCGAAGAAGTTCAGGCCGCCCGCGGAGGGTTCAAGCTTGATCGCGATGTCGGAGAACTTGAGGTCGTTGACGAACACCTGCTCGTAGAGGCAGCTGGGGGGACCACTCTTCTGCATCGGCTGCATCGGAGCGAGCATCCCGGCGATGTCCATGCCCTTGATGATCGGGCCGGCCGCTGCGGAGATCTTGTCGAACGCGTCGGCCGACATCGACACGGTGACCGCGCTGGCGATGTTCGAGCCGGCGGGGAGCACGTTGCCGGCGTGGACCGCGCGGGTGTCGGACGCCTGGCCGCCTTCCTCATCGCGCGCGATGGTCTGGATGAACGAGGCGCCCTCCTTGACCTCGATCGAGGCCTGGAACGTGCCGTCAGGGCCCACCTCCGCCTGGACGTCGTTGACCAGGACCGTGGCCACCGGGACGCCATCGGCGTTCGGCCCCACGGTGCCGGTCACCATGATCTGGCCGGCGCCCGACTTCACGAGGCTGCGTGCGGGCGAGGTGACCTTGAGGATCGGCGGATCCTTCAGGTTGCCAGGGGCGCCGCTGCACCCAACCGTGACAAGCAGGGAGAGCGCAGGAGCTGCGATCGTGAGGAAGTTCCGCATGGCTGGGCTTCCCTTCAGCAAGGGCAGGGCCACATCGAGCGGGCGTACGGTCACCGGTCCAATCGCGAGAACCGCCAGCAGATCGCGATGGTTAGCGTGGGCCGTTCACGACGCAACGCGTTGAATTCCCCCGGAGTGCCACCTGATTCATCCAGGCCAACGGAGACCCATGGCCCCACGGCTACTCGATTCGCCACCGCCGGCCGTCATCCGAGTGTGACCTTGCCGACCCCGCGGGTCTCGAGCACCGGCGTCATCCGCGACCGCAGATCCCCCTGCAGCACGATCGTGTCGCCCTCGACCACCCCACCGCACCCGAGGGTCTGCTTGAGCTCGCGGCACCACTGTTCGAGTTGCCTGGGCGGCAAGCCGAGCTTCTCGATTACGGTCGCCTCCTTGCCCCCACGTCCCTTGCGCTCCATCCGGACGACGGCACGCGCGGGACCCTTGACGATCACCGTCGGCGGTTTCGGCGGTGGCGCGGCCGGACCTGCCGGCAACGTGTCACGCAGCTTGGCGAGCGCTTCGAACGGGCTGCTCGGCGGTGGTGGCTTCTTGGGCGGGCTCGACATCGTCATCGCACCCGCGAGCATACCCAAAGCGCCGGCGCACATTCGTCGTCGTAGTCCGCGCCGGGTCAACCGCGGGCGGGGCTCGCGGCTCTGTTGAATCCATGAGCCGATTGGTGTGCTTGCTGTCGTGTGCCCTGGTCGCGTGTGTTGCCCACGGGGCCCCCCGGATGCCGGGCGATGATCGGCCGCGGGCGAGCGCGGAGGCTGGCTCCGAGATCCCGTCGGGAGGTGCGCGGGTCTGCCAGGGCGGAGGCTCGTGCAGCTTCGACTGCCCGGAGGGGAACTGCGCCTTCATCTGCGAGTCCGGTAGTCGCTGCAGCATCGAGTGTGATGGCGGCAACTGCATGACGCAGTGCGAGCCCGGCGCGTCGTGCAACGAGGAGTGCGATGGCGGTCACTGCCGCTCGCTGTGCGACGACGGTGCCTCGTGCAACTTCGAATGCGATGGAGGGACCTGCCAGCAGGCGTGCGAGGCAGGCGCGAGCTGCAACCTCGAATGCGACGGCGGCAGCTGCGAGAGCTGAGCGACACGATCCTCGCCGCGCGCGCTCGCGATCGGCTGCGACACTGCACCGCACCCGGCGCGCATCGAGATCCGGCATCTCAGAGTGATGGCGCGAAACGCGGCACAGAGTGACTTCGTGGTCCAGCGGGAGCCGGCGCCTGCGATCGAGCCGGCGGAGCTGCCCGAGGGCGCGTCGGTCGTCGAGCTGCCACGCGCGGCCTGGCGATCGCCGTTCGCGAGCGCGCGCGCCACCCGCATCGTGTTCGTCGCCATGTTCCTGGTGATGATCGTGCTCGCCCTCCTGATGGTGGTCGGCCTGCACATCCCGACCGGCGAGTGACGCCCGGGCATCTGGCGTGACGCGAGGCCTCCGGGCTGGTATTATCATACGTATGATAAGGAACCGCCACGCATGGCTCCTCGCGGCGACCGCGCTGTGGACTGCCTGCGGCGGCGGCACCGACGTTCCGCCGGGCTTCCAGGGCATCGTCGAGTACGAGACGCGGGTCGTCGCGTTCGAGGAGTCGGGCAAGGTCACCAAGGTCTCGGTGCAGCGCGGCGATGTGGTGAAGGATGGCGACGAGCTCGCGCGCGTCGATGACACGCTCGCGCGGCTGAACCGTGATGCCCGCGCGGCGGATGTGGATGCGGCGCTTGCCGACGTCGCGCTCGTCAAGGCCGGCGCTCGCCGCGAGGACGTGGCCGCGACCGAGGCCGAGCTCCGTGCCGCGGTGGTCAGCGAGCAGCACCTGCAGACCGTCGCGCGGCGGGCCCACTCCTTGCTCGACCAGAACGCGATCGCCAAGGCGGAGGTCGACCAGGCGGATACCGAGCTGTCGCGTGCGACCTCGCAGCGCCAGGCCATCGAGCAACGGCTCGCCGCGCTGCGCCGCGGTGCGCGCCCGCAGGAGATCGCGCGCGTCGAGGCACAATCGGTCCGGCCGGGCGTCGCGGTGAGCCTGGAGGATGCCCGCCTCGCGCGGTTCACGGTCCGGGCGTACGGGGCGGGTGAGGTGCTCGACGTCCACGTCAAGCCCGGCGAGCTGGCCGCGGTCGGCACGCCGGTGGCGACGCTCGCCGACACCAGCCATCCCTACGCCGACGTGTTCGTGCCGCAGGCGCAGCTGGGCGGCGTGACGCTCGGTGCCCGGGCCGCGGTCCGGGTCGATTCGGTGGCCGCGCCCCTGCCAGCCGTCGTCGAGTACATCGCACGGCAGACCGAGTTCACGCCGCGGTTCCTGTTCAGTGAACGCGAGCGCTCGGCGCTGGTCGTGCGCGTGCGCGTCCGGATCGATGACCCGAAGCGCCTGCTGCACGCCGGCCTGCCCGCGTTCGCGCAGGTCGACCCGCTCCGGCCGGCGGCGCCGTGATGCCGTCGGGCAGCGGGAGGTCGTCGGGGACCGCGACGTCGTCGATCGATCCACCCAGCGCCGGTGCGCCGATCATCTCGGCCGAGCATCTGTCGCGCAGGTTCGGCGATCTCGTGGCGGTGCGTGACGTCTCGCTCGAGGTCCATCGCGGCGAGATCTTCGGCATCCTCGGGCCGAACGGCGCCGGCAAGTCGACGACGATCCGGATGCTGTGCGGGATCCTCGATCCGTCCAGTGGCACCGCCACCGTCGTCGGCCACGACGTCGCGCGGGAGCCCGACAAGGTCAAGGAGCGCATCGGCTACATGACGCAGCGGTTCAGCCTCTACGAGGACCTCAGCGTCGTCGATAACCTGACGTTCTACGCCGGCATCTACGGGCTCGCGGGCACGCGGCGCCGCGCGCGGATCGCGGATGTGCTCGAGCGCACCGGGCTCGCGGGGCGCCGCAAGCAGCTCGCGGGCACGCTCTCGGGCGGCTGGAAGCAACGGCTCGCGCTCGCGTGCGCGACGATCCACGAGCCGCCGCTGATCTTTCTCGACGAGCCGACGGCGGGCGTCGATCCGGTCAGCCGCCGCGAGTTCTGGGAGCAGATCCACGCGATCGCGTCGCAAGGCACGACCGCGGTGATGACCACGCACTACATGGACGAGGCCGAGCGCTGTCACCGGCTCGCGTTCATCTTCCGCGGCGAGCTGCTCGACCTCGGGACGCCCGACGAGATCCTGCGTCGCCGGCAACTTCGCGTGGCGGAGCTCGAGGTCGGCGATGCCCGCGCCGCGGCGACCGAGCTGCGTGCCCGCCCCGAGGTCGAGGAGGTCGCCCACTACGGCCATCGCCTGCGGCTGGCCGTGCGAGCGCTCGCGGATCCCCAGGCGCTCGCGCGCGAGGTGCTGACCGGGCGCGGCATCGCGATCACCTCGATGCGCGAGACCCATCCGACCGTCGAGGACGCCTTCGTCTCGATGGTCCGTGCCGATGCCGATGCCGGCGCCAGTCCCGATGCCGCGGTCGGGGCGTCATGATCCGGCGCTGCGCCTGGATCGCGTGGAAGGAGCTGCTGCAGCTGCGTCGCGATCGGCTGACGCTCGCGATGATGGCGGTGCTGCCGGTCGTCCAGATCCTGCTGTTCGGCTTCGCGATCAACACCGATGTCCGGCACATCACGACCGTCGTCTACGACCAGGACCGCTCCGCCGCGTCCCGTGACTTCGCGCGCAGCCTGCAGGCCACCGGCTACTTCGATCTCGTCGGCGAGACCACGAGCTACGCCGAGGTCGAGCGTGCGTTCCGCCTCGGCGACGCCCACGTCGGGCTGGTGATCCCGCCACGCTACGGGGCCGACCTGACCTCGGGCCGGACCGCGCAGCTCCAGGTCCTCGTCGATGGTTCCGATCCGCAGGTCGTGGCGAGCGCGATCACGACCGCCTCGTCGCTCGCGGCGGCGCGGTCGGCCGAGCTCCGCGTGAGTCGGCTCGCTCGGCTCGGGGGCCACGGACGCCCGGACGCGATCGAGCTCGTGCCCACGATCCTCTACAACCCGGAGCTGCGCACGGCCGTGAACATCGTGCCAGGGCTGGTCGGCGTGATCCTGACGATGACGATGGTGATGCTCACCGCGATGGCCCTCGCTCGCGAGCGCGAGCGCGGCACGCTCGAGCAGCTGATCGTGTCGCCGGTCCGCAGCCTCGAGATGATCGTCGGCAAGATCATCCCGTACATCGTGATCGGGTACGTCCAGATGTCACTGATCCTGACGTTCGGGCGCGTCGTGTTCGACGTCCCGATCGCCGGCTCGCTGCCGCTGCTGTTCGCGCTGGCGTTCGTGTTCATCGCGGCGAACCTCGCCGTGGGCCTGGTGTTCTCGACCGTGGCCAAGACCCAGCAGCAGGCGATGCAGATGTCGGTGTTCTTCATCCTCCCGAACATCCTGCTCAGCGGGTTCATGTTTCCGTACGAGTCGATGCCGCTGCTGGCGCGGGTGATCGCGCAGGCGTTGCCGCTCACCCACTTCATCCGGATCGTGCGCGGGGTCGCGCTCAAGGGCAGCGGGTTCGCCGATCTGAGCGGCGAGCTGCTCTGGCTGCTGGCGATCCTGGTCGCGCTGGTCACGCTGTCGTTCCTCCGGTTCAAGAAGAAGCTCGACTGATGGCGCGCCCACGCAGCGATATCCGGCCGAGGATCGTGCATGCCGCACGTGCGCGGTTCCTCATCGATGGCGTCGATGGCGCGTCGCTGCGCCAGATCGCACGTGAGGCCCGCACCAACCTCGGGATGATCGTCTACTACTTCCCCGCGAAGGACGACCTGTTCCTCGCCGTCGTCGAAGAGGTCTATCCTCGGCTGCTGGAGCAGCTCGCTCAGGCGCTCGGAGGCGCGGGCTCGACCCGCGATCGGCTCTACCGCGCGTTCGTGGGCCTCGGCCAGCTCACCGACGACGAGCTCGCGGTGGTCCGGCTGATCGTCCGGGAGGCGCTCGGCTCATCGAGGCGGCTCGAGCTGGTCCTCGCGCGCGCGAAGCGCGGTCACGTCGCGCTGCTGCTCGACGCGCTTGCCCAGGGGGTCGCGGCCGGCGAGCTCGACGGCAGCTTGCCGCTCCCCATGGCGCTGATCTCGACGTTCGCGCTCGGCGCGCTTCCTCAGTTCCTGCGTCGGGCCAAGGGCGAGGCGCTGCTGGCGCTGCCCGAGAGCGAGCCGCTCGCGAAGCTCTCCGTCGAGCTGTTGTTCCGCGCGATCGGGCCCCCCGCGAAGCCGCCGAACCGCCCGGCGCCGAAGTCGCGGACCAGGAAGCGCGTGGCTGCCGCGCGGTGAGCCCGGCCATCGTCCAGAGGTTCAGGACGGCCGG
>Ga0316603_10000516_pt1 | contig 19527 bp, 24 predicted proteins | sample OWC_soil_day10_n_FD_207649 | JGI IMG/M metagenome (GOLD analysis project Ga0316603, IMG submission 207649) | Wetland soil microbial communities from Old Woman Creek delta, Ohio, United States - OWC_soil_day10_noCT | ecosystem: Environmental > Terrestrial > Soil > Wetlands | place: USA: Ohio... | reverse complement strand
ACGCCCTGGTTCCACCTATTGCGAGGGCCAAAAGCGCAGGGAATATAACCAAAACCTCAGGGGAAGTCAATTCCTGCGAATATGGGCTCCTTTGGAGCATTGGACTCCCAAGGAACATCGGGCTCCCTCATAATTCCAGCCCAGTCATAAACAAAAGGCAGAAATCATGCCATGCTGATCCCTTGAATTTTTGGCGGCGGCGGCCCCGGATTCAAGCCTGGCCTGGTCTCCAAGGATCATTTCTACCATGACGTCCGAATTATGGCAGTCAGACCTCCAAAACTGCTCCGAATCGCGGCTGTATCGATCAAGGAAGTGACCTCATTTCAAACAGACTGACCCTTTCGTCACAGTCCGGGCATCATACCTTCGGACCCACTGCATTCATACAGGAGAAATGCAATGCCGATTTACGACTATAAGTGCAACGATTGCGGCAAAACCTACGATGTCTTCCACAAAGTGCGTGAGGTCGCGGAGGACGTGGTCTGTCCGACGTGCGGCTCCGCGAAGCACACGCGCCTCCTCTCAGCCCCGAGTTTCAGCATGGGGAGCCAGCCTGATGTACCGTCGTGCCAGACTGGTGGCTGCTGCGGCGGCGGTTCGTGCGGCCTGAATTAGACTGGTGGCTGCTGCGGCGAAGGGTCGTGCGGCCTGAATTAGAGCAGTCAGAGAGCCCTCCCTGGCGGAACGAATCCCCTGGAGAGATAGAAAACTCCGGCGGCAGTGAAAAGAGCCGGGGCTGGTCCCACCAAACTGGTACAAGCATTGTTGGCCGGCAGCGCAGTGCGCGCTGATCCGTCCGCTGCGTGAGATACGCTGGAGGGATGAGGAAGAAGGGGGGAGGCAGGAGACCTGCCAGGTCAGTGAAGGAAAGGGATCTGCCCTTTGAAGTAAATCAGCAGCACGCACGTCGTAATCCAGAACACGACGTTGACGATAATGGGATAGTCCGTAGTGACCACGGCCGACGGATTCTCGACCGATTCGGTCGTATGCATCAGGTGCATGTACCGGAAGATCCCGTACATCACGAAGATTGTCGTGTAGATCAGCTTGTCCGTCCCGAAAATCTCCACAGTCCGGGGCGCCACGGTATACAGCGCATACGCAATAACGGTGCCCGCTGCGTTAATGGTGACGATCTGGTCAATCACATCGACCCGGTAGTGATGCAGCACCTTGCGTTCCGGCGCGGCTCCGGCACTCTGCAAGACCGCGATTTCCCCCCGCCGTTTGGCGAAGCCCAGGAAGAGGGAAATGAAGAGCGTGCAGAGGATGATCCAGCTTGAGACCTGCACTGAAATAGCGTATGCCCCGCCCAGTACCCGCAGCATGAATCCCGCCGCAATGATGAACACATCCAGCAGGAACACTTCTTTCAGCTTGAACGTATAGGCAAGGTTCATCACGAAGTAGGTGCCCACAATGAGGATGAACTGGTCGGTCATGCCCCAGATCAGAAGAACGTCTGCAGCGGTCAGGATGCCGAGGAGGACGAGTGCGCCCGGGATGGAGATGATTCCTGAGGCGAGCGGGCGGTTGCGTTTTCGCGGGTGTGCACGGTCCGCCTCGAGGTCGACCATGTCATTGACGATGTAGACAGCGCTTGCCGTGAGACAGAACGCAAGGAATGCTCGCAGGGCAAGGACATCCGGCTGGACAAGGAAGAGTTCCCGTGAGAAAATGAGAGGGGCGAACACAAAGAGGTTCTTGATCCATTGCTGGGGCCGCATCAACTTCACAGCGGCCCGCAGTGTGCCTGCTGCGGTGCTCATGCCTCTCCGGACTGTGTTTGCTTAGGTTAAAGAAACCGTCCGACAAATGCAAGATGACCGGGATCGCGGGGCGCGGCTCCGGGGCCGCAGGATTGAGAGTTCCGGGCTTTTTCCGTATCATCGGGTACACGGAGGGCACATGACACACGCCGAGCAACAACGGATGATCCGGGAACTGCGGGACTATACGCACAAACTGACTCGCGAGGAAGAGGAACTCTTCGCCATGTTCGTCAAACGGAACAAGGATGACGAGGACCTGGACCTCATCGCGCAGCGGCGGTTGACGGACATGCATGAGCGTTATGTACTGCGGAGGACGAAGAAACCATGAAAGCGGCGTTCGTGACGCGGTACGGGGGACCGGAAGTGCTGGAGATCGGCGATGCGCCGATTCCCGAGCCGGGGCCTGACCAGGTGCTGGTCCGTGTCCGGTGCATAGGCCTGAACTTCGCCGATATCGTGGGGCGGTTCGGGGCGTACCCGGGCACACCCAAGCCACCATATATCCCCGGGCTCGAGTTCTCCGGTGATGTTGTGCAGATCGGGCCCAGGGTGATGAAGTTCTCCGGCCGCGAGCGCATCATGGGATATTCCAAACTGGGGAGCCATGCAGAGTACGTGCTGGTGAACCAGTACTACGCCACCGTGATCCCGGAGAAAATGACGTATGAGGAGGGCGCATCGTTTCTCGTGTCGATGCTCAGCGCATATCACGGTCTGGTCCGATTGGCGAACCTCCGCACCGGCGAACGGCTGCTTGTCCATGCCGCCGCCGGAGGTGTCGGACTTGCCTCCCTTCAGATCGGACGGCATCTGAATGCGGAGGTGTTTGCCACAGCGGGCACTGATGCGAAGACAGATCTCGCGCGCTCATTTGGGGCGCACCACGTGATCAATTATACCACGACCTCCTTTGATGCCGAAGTCCAGCGCATCACCGACGGCGCCGGTGTGGATGTGGTCATGGATTCGGTCGGCGGAGAAGTGTTCAAGAAGAGCTGGCCCCTGCTCGCGCCGATGGGACGATACCTCATGCTGGGTGTTTCCTCGATGACGACGGCCGATGGGAACCTGACCCGCGCCATGATCGCCGATGCATATGAACAGATGAAGCCAATCTTCCCGCCCAGCCTGATACACATCAACAAGGCCATTTTCGGATTCAACCTCGGTTTAATCGCGGGGAAAGAACGGTACTTCGAACAGGCGGCAACGGAACTCCTGACGTGGTACAATCTCGGCGTGATCCGCCCGCTGGTCGGCAAGGTGTTTCCGTTCGAGCAGATCGTCGAGGCCCATCGGTATCTTCAGAACCGGCAGTCGATGGGGAAGGTCGTGGTGGCGGTGTCTCCGTGACGCTCAAGGAAAGACCATGCGATCACAAGGCGAGGAACTTTCCACTGCGCTCGTGCTGGATGCATACAGAGCCGGCTTCTTTCCCATGGCGACGGAGCGGGACGGGCCGATCACGTGGCATTCTCCCGACCCGCGGGCCATTATTCCGCTCCGCTCTTTTCATATCCCCCGGAGCCTGCGGCAGGTTATCCGCAAAGGCACATTCTCTCTCCGGGTGGACAGCTGCTTCGAGGAAGTGATCCGTGCCTGTGCGGACCGCGGGGAGACCTGGATATCCGAGGAGATCATACGGACCTATGTCCGGCTCCGGGACGAAGGGTTCGGGCACAGTGTGGAGGTCTGGAAGGATGGCGTTCTGGCCGGTGGCCTGTACGGTGTGGCCATGGGGGGAGCGTTTTTCGGTGAGTCGATGTTCAGCCGGGTTTCCAATGCATCCAAGGTTGCGCTTGTGGCGCTGGTGGACCTGCTCACAAAGGGGGGATTCGTGCTCCTGGATACACAATATCTCACGCCTCATCTGGAGCAGTTCGGCGCCTGCGAAATCGGCCGGCCGGAGTATCTGATACTTCTGGAGGAGGCATTGCTGAAAGATGCCCGCATGCCGCAGTCGACCGATTGCCTTGCGGCACAACGGAACATCTTCTCTTTGTGACCAGACATGTGCGCTGCGTCACAGCGCTGCAAAACCCCCGAAAGCCCTCTTGCAAACACCGGGCGCGTGTGGTATATTACCAGAGAGCGGTACCAATGATGTCCAGCCGGTTTCTTGAAGGAGCACTCCACCCATGACCATCTCCCGCGAGTCCCACAAATGCGAGCGCGTCACCCTGACGCTTGTTCCTCGCACCGATGAACGGACCCTCCTGCATATACCTTCCACATTCAACAAAGTGGAGCGCACCTATGCATGGCGCACCGCCGGGGCTCTCAACTACATGCTTGTGCCGACGCGCATCTCCAGCAACGAGATCAAGGTGGATCTTTTTGTCGATCCGCTGCGCAAAGGAAAAGGGCAGCTCAAGAATCTCCAGAAGGCAGTTCAGGATTTTGTTCACGAGAAGATCCAGACCGAATGGCGCGGCATGAAGCTGGAGAGCATCAGCCGGGCCACGGTTGCCGTGCCGCCGACATCGACGATCGTCCGGGGGACCATCGAAGAAATCCTTGGCGCAAGCTTCGAACGCTGAGCGATTGCCCCTCATGACTGTTCCTGTTCTGACGACGTCCCATTCCGATGCGGTTCCCGCGAGGCAGGGGAAGGTCCGAGATATCTATGACCTCGGGGACCGCCTGCTCATCGTTGCCACTGACCGCCTCTCTGCCTTCGATGTGGTGATGAACGAAGGAATTCCCAACAAGGGGAAAGTCCTGACACAGATCTCCATGTTCTGGTTCAGGACCCTGGAGCATGTCGTCCCCAACCATGTGCTGTCAACGGTGTGCGAGGATTTTCCGGAGCCGTTCCGTTCGCGTCCCGGCATCTTTGCGGGACGGAGCATGCTGGTCCGCAAGACGACACCTCTGCCCGTCGAGTGCATCGTGCGCGGGTACCTCTCCGGTTCAGGCTGGAATGAATACCGGCGAACGGGAAGCGTGTGCGGCAATATCCTGCCGACCGGACTCAGAGAATCGGATCAGCTTCCTGAGCCGATCTTCACCCCGACGACGAAGGCGGAGATCGGCGATCACGATGAGAACATCACGTTCGAGGAGATGTCGCGTCTCATCGGGAATGACCATGCCCTGCAGTTGCGCGACTATTCCCTGCGGATCTACAAAGAAGGCGCTGCGTACGCGCGTACCCGCGGCATCATCATTGCGGACACGAAATTCGAATTCGGTGTGGATGAATCCGGACGGGTCATCTGGATTGATGAGGCGCTGACTCCGGACTCGTCCCGTTTCTGGCCTCTCGCGTCTTACGCACCGGGCGGCCCGCAGCCGAGTTTCGATAAACAATTTGTCCGCGATTACCTCCTGACACTGAAGTGGGACAAGCGCCCGCCCGGTCCTCCTCTCCCCGCCGATGTCATCGCGACCACTGCGAAGAAGTACGAAGAAGCTCTGGAGCTTCTGACCGGGGCCGGTGTCGTCCACGCCTGATTCTCACAGCCCGCCAAGTCGTAAGGTTCCTGAGCCCGCCGGGAGGCGCGACTCCTCAAACCGCGACGGACGTGACTCCTCACGCCGCCGACAGGCGCGGCCCGCTTCAAGTGAAGCTTAAGAAGCCCCTTGCATTTCTCTTGTATTTTGGGTATTTAGGGATCGAAGTTCCTTCCCCTGACGAACACATCAGGTCCCCTGAGTCCCATGTCAACGAATATCCGCTACGAAAGCATCCTCGAGAGCATCAGCGGTGGTTTCTTTGCGATGAATTCCTCGTACGTCATCACGTACTGGAACAAAGCAGCAGAGGCGGGGACGGGCATGTCCTCGGCAGATGTTCTCGGCCATCATGTCTTCGAAGTGTTTCCGAATGCGCGCGGTGCGCTTCTCGGCGAAAAGTACCGCCTTGCGATGGAAACACGGACATATCAGAGTTTCGAAACCGCCTACCGGGATGACCGGTTTGAGAAATGGTATGACGTTCGGATCTATCCCGCAGAGGAAGGCCTCTCGGTCTTCTTTCAGGACATCACCGAGAAGAAGCGGGACCAGCGGCAGAAGGAGATCATGGTGGAGATCTCCCGCGCCATTAACGGGGCGAAGAACGTGGATGATCTCTGTCAGCGCAGCGCCGAAGTCCTGGCGGCGTTCGAGGAGATTCCGCCTCACCTGGTGTGCATCTATCTCTACGATCCGCGCACCAATGAACTCCGTCTCGTAGCCCCTGCTTCCCTGGATATCGATTTCCCCGCCGAGCTCGTCCATCAAGCCGTTGCTGCGGATGCCCCCACGTGTGCAGCACGGGCGGCATACACCAAAGAGCCCGTCGTCTCCGGCTCGATTGAGGAAGGCACGGTGGGAAGACTCCTGCAGGGAGAACTGGGAGGTCTGAACCTCCACTCGGTGATTGCCGTACCCCTTCTTGTGCAGCAGGAACTGCACGGCGTGATCGAGGTGGTGACCATCAAAGACCGGGCATTTGCCCGGGAGAATCTGGAGATCCTTTCCGTTGTGGCAAACGATATTGCCATCGGACTGAGCCGTAAGCGCCTCATGAACGATCTCCGGATGAAGAACCTGGAACTGGAATCGCAGACCGAAAAGACGCTCGAGGCAAGCGACACGCTCAAGAAGTTTCTCGCGATGTTCAGCCATGAACTCCGCTCGCCTCTGAATTCCATCATCGGGTTCTCGGAGCTGCTGACCGCGGACATGCAGGACATGCCGGCGGAGAGGATGCAGGAGTTCATGAACAACATCCAGACCAGCGGCCGGCACCTCCAGCAGATCCTGAACGACATCCTGGATCTCTCGAAGATCGAGGCGGGGCAGCTTGATCTCCACATTGCCAGCTATCCGTCAGCATACTTCGAGGAAACGGTCAGCCGCGTTCTTGCCGCATCCCTGACGGCGAAGAATATCCGCTGCACATGGAACCTGGACCCGGAACTGGATGAACTGGTTGTGGATCAGACCAGGTTCAAGCAGATCCTGATCAATCTTGTTTCCAACGCCATCAAGTTCAGCAGGGATGGCGGTGAAGTGATCATCGCTTCGCACCGGGTGGGGAACGACATGGTCTTCTCGGTGCAGGACTTCGGCGTCGGCATCAGGCCGGAGGAGATAGCAGGGCTCTTCCGTCCGTTCCGTCAGGCAGAGAGCGGGAAGGGCAGGAACAAGGAAGGGATCGGGCTCGGGCTCGCGATCACCAAGAAACTCGTCGAGCTGCATGGGGGAACCATCTGGGTGGAGAGTGAGTGGGAGAAGGGCACGACGTTTTCCTTCAAGATCCCGCTGATTGTGGACGCCACGTCTGAACGAATCATGCAGGCCGGAATGCTTCTGGATGCCCTGAAGCGCGAGAACTGGAGGAAAGAGGGGGGTGAGAAGCCCCTTGCCCTGATCATTGAGGACTCCCCCCAGGCGGGGGAATTGCTCACCCTCTACATCGAATCAGCCGGATACCGTGTGGAAATCGCCAGAAACGGGGCCGACGCGCTGGACATGGCAAAACGGCTTCATCCGCACGTGATTACCCTGGATCTCATCCTTCCGGGGAAGGACGGCTGGCAGGTTATGAAAGAGCTGAAACGCCACCCCCTGTGCAAACATATTCCGATTATTATCGTATCAATAATAGACGAGAAGAACCTGGGCTTCAGTCTGGGTGCGGTGGAGTACTTTGTGAAGCCCGTGAACCGGGAAGACCTGGTGCGTGCGCTGGATCGGGTGCACATGCTACCGTCGCGCGATGAGAAGAAGCCCAGCGTGCTGGTGATCGATGACGACCGTGCGGCGACGGATCTGGTGCAGGTGATCCTTGAGAACGAGGGGTACAAAGTGCTGACGGCACACGATGGAGCGGACGGGATTGGCATGGCGGTGCGCGAGCATCCCGATGTTGTGCTGCTTGACCTGCTGATGCCGGAGATGTCCGGCTTTGCCGTTGCCCAGCAACTGCGGCAGATTCCGGCGACCCGCGCCATTCCGATCATCGTGCTGACTTCGATGGAGGTGGATGACGAAGTGCAGGCGCAACTCGGGAACACGGTCGCGGGACTGATGAGCAAGGCCCGGTTCACCAAAAAAGATCTTCTCCGTGAAATCACCAACATTGAAAATGCCCGCTGGCCGTAAGGAAGAATGCTATGCCGGATAGTCCCCGCCGAATCGAGGACCTGGACCATGAATCCCTCGTGCGGTATACCGAAGCACTCCACAGTTCCATACGCCAGATTGCCCATGATATAAGCAGTCCGCTGGGGATCCTCAGGATGGCGCTCTATTTCCTCCAGAACACGAACCCCGAAGAGAGCAAACGTGGTGAGTACTACACCACGATAAGCCAGGCCATCGACAGAATGGAGCAGGACATCCATCGTCTGCGCACATGCGCCGAGTTCTCTGCACAGCCGGTGAAAGCGGAGGGGGAGAAGCCGTGAAGCAGATTGCACCTGTATGGAGTACAGCTTTTTTCCTGGCCCTGTTTGTGTCCGGATGCGGTACGGACCGCCAATGGACGACAGACTCGGAGGAGGCGGTCCGGTGGGTGGAGACCGGCGTGCAGCAGTGGCAGAGATTCTATTACACCGACGCGCTCAAGTCATTGGAGAACGCCGTCGCAGCCGATTCGCAGTTTGCGGTTGCGTGGGGACGAATGGCGCTCGTCCACCTGTGGGCCTCGAACATGCCGGACGCACGGGCGCTGATTGCCAAGGCGGAGAGGCTTTCCGCGACTGCCACGCCGCGCGAACAGCAGATGATCCGGCTCTGGTCATACCGTATCAATGACGAGCGCGAAAAAGAAGCCTCGCTTGCCGACTCCCTCATCCGGCTCTATCCTCAAGACTCAGAGCTCTACCTGTTCCGCGGCCAGTGTTATGAGTTCGAACGCAACTTCGAAGCCGCGGTGGGGATGTACGAAGAAGGCTTGAAATACGACACGGCCTTCGCGCTGGGGATGATGTCGCTTGGCTACGCGCACTCCATCCTGGGCGATCAGGATAAAGCGGTCGAGTATATGCAGCGGTACATCCGCATGGCCCCGCAGGAGGCGGATCCGCTGGCGAGCTATGCGGACATTCTCCTGCGTGCGGGCAGGTTTGACGAGGCGCTCGAGCAATACCGCAAAGCCCTGGTGGTCAGGCCTGACTACTGGTACGCGGTGCGCGAAATCGGCACGGTTTATCTGATCAAAGGGAAACTGCGGGATGCCGAACGGCAGTTCGAGATGGCGACGAAGCTCCTTCCCGTGAACACGCAGTCGGAAGCCAACCTCCTGAGACTCCGGGGGATGGTCGATCTGCAGCGCGGCACGTATGAGGATGCCGTCGCGCTGTACAGGGCTGCCAGAGCGATCGACTCAAGCTACGTGTGGGGTTCCTCGGGGCTGGTCACGGCTCTGGGCAAACTGAAACACTTCGCCGAGGGATGGGAGGTCATTGACAGTGTTCGTGCAGAGATAAAGCGGCGTAAGATGGCAGAGTCGCAGGTGATGCAGGCGTACCACGTCATGCGGGCGCGCCTGCTCACGGAAGAAGGGAAGCTGGATGAGGCGGAAGAGGAATGCCGTGAAGCTGTGGAGTTCTCAACACCTTTCACGCGGGGCGTGATCTACGTTCAGGGTGCCCGCATCGCCCGCGTGCAGAAGGAATGGGAGCCGGCGCTGGATGCCATCGAAAACGCCCTCCGCGTCAATCCCAATTCACCGGAGGCCCTGCTCACTCTTGCCCTGATCTATCATGACAAGGGGGATAACCAGATGGCAAGGGAAATCGGACGGCGGCTGCTGAACCTGTGGAGCGAAGCAGATGCAGACTACCGCCCTCTGGCAGAGCTTCGCGAAGCGCTCGGGAAGACTCTGAGATAAGCTGTCCGCAGCTCATGGGTCTGCGCACACCTGTATTCCCGCCTATGCTCCAAAGCCCAGACGTTTCTTTGCTTCCGGAGACATCCGCTCGGGCGTCCATGCAGGTTCCCATACAATCCGCACATCTGCTTCCTTCACGCCCGGCAGACGCATGACACGGTTCTTCACGTCCTGAGCGATCATTCCGCTCATGCCGCATCCGGGCGTCGTCAGGGTCATCTTCACACCCACCCACGCGTCGATGATCTTCACGTCATAGATGAGACCGAGATCGACGACATTGACGGGAATTTCAGGATCATAGCATTGCTTGAGGGCTTCGTAGACCTGTGCTTCGGTGACGGTGGAGCTTGATGTCTCGTTCACGGTAATTTCTCCGGTCGATTGGGTAGTGATTCAAGATACGGCTTGCTGGCGGGGAATTCAAGGGAAGGGCACCGGCAGGAAGCCGAGCAGGAGCGGCCGGGTCCCTTGCGCAGACGGCGGATCCACGCCCCGACCATCAGGACGGCCGTCACACCAACCACAACCAGTGCTGCACCCTGCTGCCAATCCATGCGAGACCTTCCAACGAAATGATTCTACACAAAAACGGGCATCCGCCTGAGGCGGACGCGTTCCAACTATGAATGTCACCCCTGAGTGTTCAAAGATCTTGTTGGAACGGCACTAGTGTTCCTGCAACGTACCGAATTCACAATACAAGGGTCTACATCCCCCAGCCCAACATGAGTCCGCCATGGTAGACGATGAATGTAGCTCCATACGCCAGGGCGGTCATGTAGGCGATCTGGAAAAGCGGCCACTTCCAGCCATTCGTTTCCTTCCGGACGATTGCCACGGTAGAAAGGCATTGCATGGCAAGAACGTAATACACCATCAGACTGATCGCCGTGAGGAGCGTAAACGTATTCGCACCGGTTGAGGTATCGATGTCGCGCCGCATCGCCTCATGCAGCGAACCTGCGCGCCGGGTGTCGTTCCCGTCCTCGACGTTGTAGATCGTCGCCATGGCGCTGACGAATGCCTCCCGCTGCAGCAGCGAGGTGATCAGTCCGATCCCGATCTTCCAGTCGAAACCCAGGGGCCTGATGACGGGTTCGATGATCTGTCCCGCCCTGCCTGCGTAGCTGTGTGCGAGCTGTTCCGCCCGCGCTGCGCCCGGGCCGAGTTTCGGATAGGAGACCAGGGCCCAGAGGAGGACCGACACACCGAGGATAATGGTCCCTGCGGTTTTCAGAAAAGCGAGGGCCCGCTCCCACACCTGAACGAGCACCGTCTTCATCGATGGCATCTTGTACGCAGGGAGTTCCATGATGAACAATGGCGGTGCACCGCGGAGGAATGTCTTCTTGAATACCCATGCCATCAGCAGGGCCATCACCATCCCGAACAGGTACATCGACAGCAGTGTCAGTCCCTGCACCGAGAAGAATCCGAGGATCACGGTCGACGGTATGAACGCCGCGATGAGCAGTGAATAGACAGGAAGCCGAGCGCTGCAGCTCATCAGGGGTGCGACGAGGATTGTCGCCAGCCGATCCTTCGGATTCTCAATTGTCCGTGTGGCCATGATCCCGGGAATGGCGCACGCAAACGAACCCAGGAGGGGAATGAACGACTTGCCGTGCAGCCCGACTTTGCTCATGAGTTTATCCATGATGAACGCTGCGCGGGCCATATAGCCGGAATCCTCGAGCAGTCCGAGAAAGAAAAAGAGGAACACAATCTGGGGCAGGAATGTGACCACCGCTGCCACGCCCGCAATGGCGCCGTCCACAAGAAGGTCGCGCAGGTCTCCGGCGGGAAGTACGCTTTCGACCAGGTGCCCGAGCGCGTCGAACCCCGCCGCGATCCATTCCATGGGGTAGGCTGCCCATGTGAAGATGCTCTGAAACATGATCGCCATGATGGCGAGGAATATCACGAACCCCCAGAACCGGTGGGTGACCACGCGGTCGATCCGGTCAGTGATGCCCGGGGATGTGAGCTCGGGCGTGTGTACTGTGCGTGCGATAACGTCGCGGATCCAGTCGTAGCGGGATTCCACGAATGCCGCCTGGCGGTCGATGCCGAGGAAGTCGAGCTTCTCGATGTTTCTGCGGAGCTGCTCGACGAACGCCGAGTCGTAGGTCCCTCCGTTCAGGGTTGCGGGATCAGGAGCAGTCAGCAGTTCGATTGCTTCGTGGCTTGCAACGGAAAGCGGCTGGTGGTACTGGTCCCGAAGCTGATCCTGCACGCGCAGCCACTCCTTCTGGAGAGATTCAGGGAGTCTCCACGCGGGGCCATGCCCGTTCCGGCGCACGGGGTTCGAGAGTGCCGCGCGGAGAGCATCCAGCCCTTCACCGCGGTGGGCGACGACAGGAACGACAGGGCAGCCAAGTGCCCGCGAGAGGGCGGCGGTGTCGACAGTGATGCCGTGCTGCCGGGCGCAATCAACCATGGTGAGTGCGACAACCAGCGGGACATGGCGGTCGATGAGCTGTGTGACGAGATACAGGTTCCGTTCGAGGTTGGTGGCGTCGACCGTGCAGACTGCGATGTCCGGTGCGGGTGTATGTTTGGACAGCCCGAGCAGGATTTCCGTGGCCAATTTCTCATCGGGGGAGTTGGCGTGCATGCTGTAGGTGCCGGGGAGGTCTATCAAGCGCACTTCGAGTGCATCGTAGAGGACCAGGGCTCCTTCCTTCTTTTCAACGGTCACTCCGGGATAGTTGCCGACTCTGTGATGGAGTCCGGTCAGCGCGTTGAACAGTGTGGTTTTGCCGGAATTCGGATTGCCAACGAGGGCGACTGTGCGGACGGTTTCCGGCTGTTGGGAACGGACGTTCATGCCGGGTGATCGAGTGTAACGGAGATGCCGCATGCTTCCGTATCGCGAATCATGAGGCGGTATCCCCGCAGGTGAATTTCAATAGGGTCACCGAGTGGGGCGCGGCGGACGAACCGGACGCGCACTCCCTGCATGATGCCCATTTCCAGGAGCCGTTGACGTGCGGCTCTGCGGACACCTTGCAGGCCAGTCACAGTACAGTCATCTCCGGGGGAGAGCGAGCTCAGTGAGACAGGAGTTTTCGTTGTTCGTTCCATTACTCAGATCCTCGCTTTTCTGCATTTGGCACACGTCCCGAAGACCTGCAGGCTTGAGCTCTGGGGCGAGAAGTTCTTCTCCGCGCACACGTCTTCCTGGATCCTGTTCAGGCGGTCGTTCACGAACTCGATCAGATCCCCGCACTCGAGGCAGATCAGGTGGTGGTGGTGGGGCCGGCCGAAGGCCTTTTCATAGCGTGAGCTGTGTTCTGCGAACCGGTACTTTGACACCAGTCCGCACTCCTGGAGGAGATCCAGAGTATTGTACACGGTGGCCCTGGAGATTTTTTTTCCGCTGGTGATCATGCGATAGTAGAGGCTCTCTGCATCGAAATGACCCTGGCTTTGGAGGACGGCTTCGAGGACTGCGAGCCGAGATGGTGTGGAGCGGAGTTTTCCGCTTGCTCTCAGGTGTTTTTGGAGGATATCTTGAGCTGCTTCAGCATTCATCGAGGCGCCCTTATTTATAATTGGTCTAAATAAAAATAAGGAATCCGGGACCTGAAGTCAAGCAAAAAGTGCTTGCGTTTTTATTCGAAAATCGCCTTCTTTAGTGCAGGTATGGTTACCCCCTTTTTCTTCATCCTATCATTGAATGAAAACCCATAAAGGGCGTTCCTTGAAGGAAAAGGCGACCGGGAAATCGCTCTGCATGGCGGACCCCGCAATACAGAACTGAATGGCCGCGAATTTCAGAAAAAAACGCACTCACACCAACACGATAACAAACCCTTAAGGAGGGACACCGATGGACAGACTCCAGGAGCTCAAAGATCTGGTGGGATCGTTTGAAAAGGATTTTGTGAAGTTTTATGAGAAGGGAAACAAATCTGCCGGCACGCGCGTGCGCAAGCACATGAACGAATTGAAGAGGAAGGCGCAGGAGATTCGTAAGGAAGTGCAGGAGCGGAAGGCGATCGGGAAGAGCACGGAAGAAGCAGGGGCATCGGCCGGGACCATGCCGGAGTAGCGCGTCCACCCGCAGTTCGTCCGCCGGTCGAGGTGGGAGGGCCGGCGGATTGTTCTCAGGGCATAAAACACGAAATCCGCCTCACGGCGGATTTCGCTGTTTCAGGACTGCTCCGACGCATTCCGCAGAGCGCGTCTGATCGCTTTCAGGCGTTTCATTCGCTTCTTCACGGAAGGCTTCGTAAAGTATGCGCGTTTCTTGAACTCCTTGAGGACTCCGGAGCGCTCATACTTCTTCTTAAAGCGTTTGATCGCACGATCGATGGGTTCGTTCTCAGAAACCACAATGCCGACCAATCGTGTTCACCTCCTTTCGGTCATTCCATAGTATCAGGGCTTGGCACTACATTCTCGAGCAGGCGTCGCTCGCCAAGTTTTTCGAACGAAACGACGATCGCGCTACCTCCCCCGGAGGTCCGCTCTTTTGAGATGATTTTGCCCAGATCATCCCAGTCCGTGTGAAAGATCGCTTCTCCAATCCGGTACGTCTTCTCAGGCGTATATTCCGCCGCCTCTGCCCGATCCAGTTTCTTCTTTGAGTCTTCCAGTTCGCGGCGGAGCTCGGTGACATTCAGCAGCGAAACGTGGCGGCACCGGGTGCACCGGTACCAGGACCGATCAGGTTGTTGTTCTGTCGATCCGATCAGCTCCATCCGCGCATCCCTGTCGCAATGCGCGCAATGGTGCATGATGTACTTGCCTTTAGCCATGTGATCCTCCTGGGAACACGGTGCAGAACTGGCCCGGCGAGCAGCACGAGAGGACGTTTGATCCCGGGTGGGTTATGCAGAAAGTCGCATTAAAATGTACGCAAATCGGTTGAGGAAGTCAACTGGTCGGTGGAGGACCCGGTGGATGCGCGCTACGGTGTCTCCACTTCGTGTGCGTTGTGTTGCTGTTGTGAGTGTGCGTGTTTCCCGTGAGGGAGGAATGCATCATGGACGGCACGTTCGAGCTCGGCGGTGTTGCTATAGCGGAGCCCCTGGATGATCTGCCAGACGAGTTCTGTTTGCACGTTCAGTGACTTCGCGAGGACGACTGCTTCTGCATGAGTGGCGATTCTGGATTCCATGCGACTTTTATCTCCGTTATTCGACCCGGCGGTGGCCCGGCTACTGGTCGGATGAGGTGAAGCGTTCGAGCGGCAGCGGTTTCAGGCAGATGAGCACGGCCATCACGAGCTCGGAATACGACGCGTAATTCATGCCTCCGATGATGTCCCACACCACATCGACCTTCATGTTCATCGAACGCGCAATCAGGACGGCATCAGCGTGAGTTGCCTTCTTCATGGGTTTCCCCCCAACGGTGAGACAGCAAACAGATGCGGATCCGGTGATCCGCGGTGCGGCACTTCGGTATGGGTGCAATATACCACAGGGGAACAGGGGGGGCTGTGCGGGAGCGCATGAGCGGACATGGCCCCCGAAATATTGCAGAAAATGCAAAAGCCTGCAGGTCAAAACTTCTCCTCTCTTAATGATCAGACATGGGTTTCATGCTCACCTCCACTTGCTGCTGACTCTCCTGTTTCGTATATTCCGCCAGAACGCTGCAGTCCCAGGAAGCCACGTTTTTCGCGCGTTCCCGGGCCCTTAGCTCAGTTGGTTAGAGCAGCAGACTCATAATCTGCGGGTCGTAGGTTCGAGTCCTACAGGGCCCACACCTTCCCCGACAGGCCAGGTCGGCGACGGATTTTTGGCTCAGGATTTGCTAACTAATCGGCAGTAGTTTCTGGTCCGAATGATCCAGAAGAGGCAGAAAGGTATGAAAATTCTTCTCGTCGACGATGAACGGGGATTCCTGAACGCGATGGGGGACGTGTTGCGTCTGAACGGACATGAGGTGATCTGTGCCGAGAATGGCAAACAGGCGCGTGAATCTCTCGAGTTCGACAACGTCGATCTTATTGTGTCCGACGTTTTCATGCCAACACTCGATGGCGTCCGGTTTCATGACTACGTTCGCGAATTCACCGATGCGCAGGACGTGCCCTTCATTTTCATGTCCGGTTACGATGACGAACAAACACGCAATCTCGTTGTTGATCCCGCCATCGATTTCTTTTTCAGCAAGACCACACCTGTCGAGAAGATCCTCGCGCTGATAGAGACGCTCAGGACCGCAAAGCAACCCAAGACAGGCTGACGGCGGGCTGCATGGACACGACCATCACCGATACTGCAGCTTCAGGATCTCGGCCCGCACAGGCACCATCGCGGCAACCCCTGTCGTCCTTCCTCGATCATCTGGTGAAGACCGGTGTGGTCACGCGGCAGCAGGCGGGTGAAGCCAGCGAGTGGAAACGCCGGAACGAGAAAGACAAACGCGGAGTCGCTGAAGTTCTTGAGGAGGTCTTCGCCGTCCCCCGGGAACCACTGCGGCAGGCCATTGCACAGTTCTATGCATTCCGCACCGTGACGCTCGCCGACCGTGCGGTCCGGAAACTTCTTCCTTCTGATGTCAACAAGATCCTGCGCAGTCTGCCTGACTCGACACAGCAGCAGCTGGTCAGGCGCAAGCTGCTCCCGTATGATCTGTCAGAGAACCAGCCCGACAAGATCATTCTGGTCACGCCGAACCCTGCAGACCGTGAAATCCATGAGCTGGCAAGGGTTTTTCCGTATAAGTGGTTTGAGATCTGCTACCTCAACGAAGCGGAGTGGAGCCGCTACTGGCGCGATCTTACCATAGCCAGAAGTCAGGAACTGGCGGAACCGGCAACGCCGGTGAGTGAAGTCACGATCGGTGATTTCGAAGCAGTGATGGACCGGGAAATCTTGCGCGGGAAAATCCCTGCGCAACTGGACAACGTGTTCCTGGATGCGGTCCGGGGAAATGCATCGGAGATCCACTTTGTTCCCCGCGGCCCGCGGAAGACCGAAGTGTTATTCCGGTTGGACGGACATCTCTCCCTGTGGCACACCATCGAAGAGGTCAGGTGCGAGGCCGTTGCCACGGCGCTGAAGGAACTTGCGGTCGGTGTGGACCGGTATGAGCGGCAGGGAGGACAGCGGGGAGTCATACAGCGGACCGTTGAAAACATTCCCATGCGATTCTCTCTCTCCGTGCTTCCCGTGCTCACCCGCGACGTCGGATCGCGCTATGAATCCATTGTGCTCCGCATCTTCCGCGAAGCCGAAGGTCTGCCGCGATGGGACACGCTGGGTCTCGACCAGCATTCCTCGCGCGCAATGCAGAGCGCCCTCACCGCACATCGTGGACTGATCCTTTTCGCAGGAACGGTGCGGAGCGGAGCGTTGATCGCACAGACGGCAGCGCTCCAGTCAGTGCTCAAGAAATCTCTCAACGTGGTCATCGTGCGGGATCAAACAGATTTCATTATTGAAGGCACGCGGCAGATCAAACTCAACCCCCGGCTCACGGCTGAAGATGCTCTCGGGATGATCCTGGAGCAGGATCCTGATCTCGTCGTGCTCGGAGCTTTGACCGGCAGGGGGATGGCCGAGATTGCTGTTCGGATGGCGAATATCGGCCATCTGGTGCTAGCCATGCTTCCATCACCGACCGCGGCCAAAGCACTTGTCTCTCTGGTGCATACGACGGGGGATCCGTTTGCAGTCGCCGAGGCCGTTACGGCGATACTGGCGCAGCAGTCGTTACGGTTGCTCTGTGGCCGCTGCAAGAAAGAAGTCGCTGAAAGCGCCCTGGCGGAAGAGCAGTCGCGGCTCCCTGGTGAAACTGCACCCTCAACGATCTACCGGAGTGTCGGGTGTATTGAGTGCAAGGCCGGGTACAGCGGGAATCGCATGCTGTTTGAAACACTGGCCATGACGCCGGAGCTCCGCCGCAGTGTGCAGCAGTCGCAGACCATTCCCGATGAATCTGTTCTCGAAGCTGCCGGGGTGCGGGCTGGCATGACGACCATGCGCCAGCAGGCACTTGATCTTCTGTGCAGCGGATCCACGACGGTGGACGAGGTGCTCCCGTTTATCGCGTAGGTGCAGCAGTCCCGTCCCGCGGGTCCGGCTTCATCGTCCTCTGCAGTGGCACTGCTGCAATCATTCCGGGTTCATCCAGGATGCGTTCCGCCTGATCCAGCATCTCTTCCGCATCATCCAGCGTCGGCTCCTGCTTTTTCCGTCAAACATTCCGCCCAACCTCTGCGCCCGTTCCGCCTCATCCAGCATGCATCGCTTGCTGCTTTTCGTTGTTGCTGGTCTTAGTGTTCACGCACGTGGTCTCTATTGGCCTTTACGTTTTTTCCCTTCTTACAAGACATTGAGGTCAGAATTACCTCGCGAGGAAAAAGTGTAACCTCAGAGTCTGCTTTCCCTTTCATTTCGCTCCATTTTTTCCGGTCCTGACTCCCAGCCCTCTTGGCATGAGCCTTGCTTGAATGGAATGCAACGAACGACGCTGGAACACAGCAGTTCATCATCACCACCAACATACATAAAGGAGTCATACCATGGGACAGCAGCAACTTCTGCTCATCATCCTCGGTGTTATCGTGGTCGGTATCGCCGTGGCCGTCGGTATCACCATGTTCACGGACAACGCAGTCAGTGCGAACCGTGATGCAGTGACCAATGACCTGGTCAACCTTGCCGCGCGTGCGCAGCAGTTCTATCGTCGTCCGACTGCACTCGGTGGTGGTGGCAACTCATTTGTCGGTCTGACCGCCGATGCTGCGGGTCTGCGCAAGCTGACCAACCGCGGATCCAATGCCAACGGCACCTACAGCATCACCACAGCCGGAACCGCAACGGGTTGCATCGTCCAGGGTATCGGTACGGAAATGGTGGATGGCACCAACTATGTAACGATGGAGATTCATGTTTCGAACACCAAGGCCGATAGCCTGGTGCAGATTCACTAACAACCATTCTTCGGACGGGGGCCTCTACAGGGGAGGCCCCCGTTTCTGTTAAACTGAGAGCAGGGCAAATGGGTCATGGGGAGCCAGCAGATACTGTTGCTCATCTTGGGAACGCTGACGGTAGGGTTGATGCTCACATTTGCCATTGTCATGTTCGGGGACAGTGCTGCAGCGTCAAACCGTGATGCAATTTCGAGTGAACTCACGTCGTACGCATCCAAAGCCCAGTTGTACTATCGCAAGCCCCGTGTTCTTGGAGGCGGCGGTAACTCGTTCACCGGTTTCTCACTCGGCGGTCCCAGCGTCACCGATTACAACGGCACATTTTCAATCTCTTCGACGTCGCCCGCGAAGGTAACCATCGAAGGGCTTGGCATAGAACTTGGATATGATCGTACGAACCTGGTGAAGGTGGCGATCGACGTGCAGGCAGATTCCATCTTCGTCAAGGAGCTGAACTAGCAGTCTACGTCAGGGGGTGTCGCAAGGGGGTCTTTTCCCCGGGTTGGTCTGTGGATTGCTGATGGGGGTTCGGCAATTGATGGAGGGCCAGGCCAACGGGGGGAGGGAAGAGCCCTTTTCGTGTTTTTGGAGTGTACTTACAGAGGGGTAGCGCAATGCCCGAATTCAGGATTGAAGGTATCACCGTCGCCGGCAAACCGGTCCAGGGTCTCCTCGAAGCAGACACGCTGCGGAGCGCGAAGCAGAAAGCATCGCAGCTCGCGACGCAGCGGAAATTCAAACTTCTCCACGTGATCCCCAGGGCCACCTGGGTGTACAAAGTCCAGCGCGGAGCAGAAAAGCCTGTCACCGGCGAGCAGAAAGCCTTCACCCGGGCCGAGGTGGAAGACGCCCTGCACAAGATGGGGTACAGGGTGATCCGGGTGCAGAAGCGGCTCTTCGACTTCAAACCCAAGCCTCCGTCCACCGAAATCGTCACGTTCGTGCGTGTCAGCGCTGACCTGATCCGGCAGAAGCTTCCCTTCAATGAGATCCTTCAGCTCCTTGTCAAC
>Ga0316603_10000512_pt1 | contig 19586 bp, 15 predicted proteins | sample OWC_soil_day10_n_FD_207649 | JGI IMG/M metagenome (GOLD analysis project Ga0316603, IMG submission 207649) | Wetland soil microbial communities from Old Woman Creek delta, Ohio, United States - OWC_soil_day10_noCT | ecosystem: Environmental > Terrestrial > Soil > Wetlands | place: USA: Ohio... | reverse complement strand
CGCGGCGGTGACGACCCAGTGCAACATCGGACGCCCGGCGATCCGGTGGAGGACCTTCGGCGTCTCGCTCTTCATCCGCGTCCCCAACCCGGCAGCCATGACAAAGACGATGGGGTGGTGCGCGACTGACTGCTGCGCGACGGACTGACGGCTCATGTCGGCGAAACCTAGCACTAATGTCCCGCAACGCGGCGCGGCACTCCCCGAGCCCTCACCGAGGTTTCGTCAAATCTCGTGCACCCATCAGCCGAAATTCGGCACAATGTAAGGATGGGCATCAGGGTCGCCATCGCGATCGTCGTGCTCGCCGGCTGCGGGGCGACGCTCGAGGAGAACATCCCCGCGGATGCATCCTCGACCGACGGCCGGCGCTCGAACGACGCGCCGATCGCGATCGATGCCCCGCCGGTCGACGCGCGGCTGTGCGCGGGCGGGGCGGCGCGGGCGACCGATCCGATGACCGGCTCGTGCTTCGTCTACTTCACCGGCCCGTTGACGTACGTCGACGCCGAGGCCGCGTGCACGGCGTTCGGCAGCAAGCTCGCGGTGATCAAGAGCGCGCAGACCAACGCGACCGTGCGCTCGCTGATCGGCCTGACCGACGCGTTCATCGGTGCGAGCGACCGGGTGGCGGAGGGCGGCTTCACCTGGCTCGGCAACGCGGCCGACCCGGTCACCGTCGGCGTGACGTACTCGAACTGGCGCGCGGGCGAGCCGAACAACGCGAACGGCATGTTCGAGGAAGACTGCGCGATCATCGAGGGCGATCAGGACGGCACCTGGGACGATCGCCCGTGCGCGCCGCCGCCCGCCGGTGCCGGCGCGTACGCGTACGTGTGCCAGTTCTAGCCGCCGGGACGATCCCGCGCGCCGTCGATCTCCACGGCCTGCGGCTACGCTAGAACCTCACCGTGGCCCGCCTCGTCCTCGTGCTCTCGCTGCTCGCCGCGCTCGCGGTGCCGGCGGCCGCGCACCAGAGCTCGGTCAAGTACACCGATCTCACCGTCGACGGTGCGCAGGTCACCGTCGCGCTGACGATCGCGCCGGCCGATGCCACGGGCGCGCTCGGCCTCCCCGACGATGCGCGCCCGACGCTGCCCGAGGTGCTCGCCTCCGGGGACAAGGTCAGCGCCGACATCGCGACCTGGTTCGCCGTCGCGTTGCCCTCGGGTGCGGCGTGCGACCTCCGTGACCCGCGCGCGGGTCCCGACGCCGACAACCACTTCGTGGTCGTGACCTGGACCGTCACCTGCCCCGAGGTGATCGACGAGCTCGCGCTCGACTTCACGCGGTTCTTCGCGGTCGACCAGCGCCACGAGGCGATCCTCACCGTCCATGCGCCGGGCATGCAGGTCGATCCGATCGTCGTCCGAGCGCAGGGGCCCAAGCTCGTGGTGCATGCGGGCTCGACGTCGTCGATCACCGACTGGATCGGCTACGGCATGGACCACATCTTCGGCGGTGTCGATCACGTCTGCTTCGTGCTCGCCCTGCTGCTGGTCGTCGTGCTCAAGCGTGGCGAGGATCGGAGCTGGCAGGTGCGCTCGCCGCTCGCCGCCCTGCGCTCGACCGGTGCGATCGTCACCGCCTTCACCGTCGCGCACAGCCTCTCGCTGATCGCCGCGTCGCTCGGTTGGATCCATCTCCCTTCGCGCTTCGTGGAGAGCGTGATCGCCGCATCGATCCTCTACACCGCGATCGAGAACGTCATCCTGCCCGATGTGCGCTGGCGGTTCGCGCTGACGTTCGGGTTCGGCCTCGTTCACGGCCTCGGCTTCGCGAGCGTTCTCGAGGAGCTGCTGCCGCCGACCCACGTGATCGTCCCTCTGCTGTCGTTCAATGTCGGGGTCGAGATCGGCCAGCTGACCATCGTCGCGGTCGCGCTCCCCGTGTTCTGGGCGCTCGCGCGCGCCCTCGGGGCCGACCGCTACCGGCGGATCGTGCTGGCCGTGGCTGCGACACCCCTGGTCCTGATCTCGATCAAGTGGTTGATCGAGCGGGTGTTTGACATCACGACGTTCAGCTTGTTCGGCATGTAGGCAGACAGGCGCGGATCTGCGTGCCGTGGGACCGCCGCGATCCTCTTCACACCTCACCTGAGACCGTCGATACTGGAGCCACATTGGCAGTTTCCGACCTGGACCAGGCGGGCACAGACGAGGCAGTCAAGCCGATCGTCATCTGTGTCGACGACGATCGCACGAACCTCAACGCGCTCGGGCGCGTGCTGCGTGCGCGGTGCAGCGTGCTGCTCGCGAGCAGCGGCGTCGAGGCGCTCGAGCTCGTGCAGGCAAACCCCGAGGTCTCGTGCGTGCTTGCGGATCTCCGGATGCCCGGCATCGCCGGCCCCGAGCTCCTCGCGCGCGTCGCGGAGATCCGTCCGCACTGCCGGCGTGCGGTCGTCACTGGGTTCCCGGAGTCCGACGATCTGATCACCGCGATCAACGCGGGTCATCTCCACTACGTGATCACCAAGCCGTGGAAGCTGCAGGACCTGATGCAGGTCGTCGATCAGCTCGTCCACACGTTTCGCCTCGAGCGCGACAACCATCGCTTGCTCGGCGAGCTCAGCCTCGCGAACACGCAGCTGCGCGAGCACGAGCGGGTGCTCGAGGCGCAACTCGAGGTCCGCGGCCGGGAGATCTCCGCGGCGACGGAGCAGCTCGCACAGATGGGGCACCAGCTCGATGCGCTCACGCTGCGCGATGGGCTGACTGGCCTGTACACGCACCGCGCGTTCCAGGAGCGCCTGCGCGAGGAGATCGCGCGCGCGCTGCGCTACGGCCAGCCGATGTCGCTGTTGATCGCCGACATCGACGGCTTCGCGAGCGTCAACTACGACCTCGGGTACCAGGCGGGCGACGACATCCTGCGCCGGCTCGCGGTCGTGCTGCAGGAGGACGACTCGCCCGATCGCGTACGGACGTCCGACGTCGTCGCGCGGTACTCGGGCGAGGAGTTCGTGCTGCTGCTGCCCGAGACCGCCAAGGCCGGCGCGCTGACCAAGGCGGCACGCCTGCGCGATGCCGTCGGGGCGACCGAGATGCCGGGCGGGCGCCGGCTGACGCTGTCGATCGGCGTCGCGTGTCTGCCCGACGATGCCGCGGATCCCGAGGGCCTGCTGACCGCCGCCGAGTCCGCGCTGCGCAGCGCCAAGCGAGGTGGTCCCGGCCGCGTCCAGTTCTTCTCGGGCGACACGCCGGGTGAAGGCCCGCGCTCGGCATCGCGGCCGTTCGGCAAGCCGCCCGAGATCGACAAGTTCCGCCCGTACCAGGAGCGGATGCACGAGGTCACCGCGATCCTCAATCGCGACCGCGCGCTGTCGTGCCTGCTCGTCGATCTGTCTCGCCTCCACAAGGTCGAGCTCGACCTCGGCGTCCAGCACCACAGCGAGATCTACGATCACGCCGCGGCGGTGCTCGATCGCATGCGCGGCAACACGCTCGAGCCCGCCGATCTCGTCTGCCGGTCCGGCGACGGCGACGGCTACATGGTGATCCTCGCGCCGCGCGCGCCCGGCGTCCGCACCGATCTCGAGGCTCTCGCGGCCACTGTCGAGCGGGCGGTCGAGGAGTCGCTCGCGCCGATGGTGAAGGACGTCCTCCGCGAGCAGCCACGGATCACTGTCGGTTCGGCGCGCGTGCTCGGCAACTCGCTGATCCGGCCCGAGCGGCTCACCGCCCGGCTCGTCAGCGAGGCGCAGGACAACACGCGCAACCTGCGCGAGCGCAAGGCGCACCGCGATCGCTCGACGCTGCAGGACATCATCCTCGGCGAGGGCCTGTCGTCGGTGTACCAGCCGATCGTCGACCTCGGGACCGGCGACATCTTCGCGTACGAGGCGCTGACCCGCGGCCCGCGCGGCAGCGCACTCGAGTCGCCGGCGACCCTGTTCGCGATCGCCGACGAGGTCGATCTCACCGTCGAGCTCGATCGCGCCTGCTTCCGCGGTGCGCTGCGCAGCGCGAAGACCCTCGAGCCGGTCCATCGTCTGTTCGTGAACCTCTTGCCAATGTCGTTCTACGACTCGGCGTTCATCGAGGTCGAGGTCGGGAACCTGATCTCCGCCGCCGGCCTGACGCCCGCGAACATCGTCTTCGAGATCACCGAGCGACTCGCGATCGAGAACTTCGCCTCGTTCAAGCGCGCGCTCGCGGCGTACACGGCGATGGGCTTCGGCGTCGCGATCGATGACGTCGGCACGCGCCACTCGAACCTCGAGACCGTGATGTCGCTGCGTCCGCACTTCATCAAGGTGTCCGACGTCCTCTGCCGCGGCATCGCGCGGTCGACGGTGAAGCGCGAGATGCTGCGCTCGCTGCGTCACATCGCCGACACGATCGACGCGGTGATGATCGCCGAGGGCATCGAGGAGATCGAGGACGTCGTCGCGCTCCGCGATCTCGGGCTTCGCTACGGCCAGGGCTACTACATGGCGCGCCCGGCGCCGCCGTTCGTCACGATCAAGGACGAGGTCCGCGCCGAGCTGCGCAGCGTCAACATCACGACCCCGCGCCCGACCGAGAAGGTCGCGACCAGCCAGGACAACGACGACGAGGACGAGGAGGATCGCGATCTCCCGATCGCGATCGCCAAGCCGACGCCCGGCCGCGTCCAGGTGTTCGGTACCGGATCGCAGAACGCGATCCCGAGGAATGTCTTCGGTCGCCCCGAGGACGAGATCACCAGCGACTTCCAGATCCCGGGTGCGCCGACCGAGCGGCCGCGCCCGCGCGCTTCCGAGCCGCCCGCAGGCACGGCCGCGGAGACCACCCATACGCCGTGGGAGCCCCTCAGCGATGACGAGGCGACCGGCGAGGCGCTGCTGGAGAGCTTGCGCAAAGCTGGTACAGGCGAAAACACCCCCGAGGGCGAGCGCGGACCAGGGCGACCGGGTTTAAACTGACCCCCGCATGGATCGGAACGCGTTCCACAAGCTCTTGGCTTTCGGGATCGAGCGAGGCGTCTCGGATATTCACTTCGAGGTCGGCTACCCGCCGCACTATCGACTGCACGGAGAGCTCCTCGGCGCGATCAAGGTCCCGCCGCTGACGTCCGCGGACACCGAGGCGATCGCCCGGATGATCCTCGAGGACCGCAACATCACCGCCGACTTCACGCGGCGGTTCGCCGAGATCGACGTCTCGTATTCGCTCGCGCAGCGTGGCCGGTTCCGCGCGTCGATCTTCCGCCAGCGCGGCTCGGTCGGCATCGTGATGCGCTTGATCCCGATCCAGGTGCTCTCGATCGAGCAGCTCAACCTGCCGCCGGTGCTCTCGGAGATCGCCGACGCCCGCCGTGGCCTCGTGCTGATCACCGGCGCGACCGGCAACGGCAAGACCACGTCGATGGCGGCGATGCTCCGCTACATCAACGAGACGCGGCACGCGCACATCGTCACGATCGAAGATCCGATCGAGTTCATCCACGAGCCGCAGAAGTGCATGATCATCCAGCGCGAGGTCGGCGCGGATACCGAGAGCTTCAAGGATGCGATGACCGCCGCCATGCGGCAGGACCCCGACGTGATCATGGTCGGCGAGATCCGCGATCGCGAGACGGCGTCGATCTGCCTCAAGGCGGCCGAGACCGGTCACCTCGTGCTGTCCGCGCTCCATACGCCCGATGCGGTCGGCACGATCCAGCGCATCATCGGCCTGTTCGAGACCGACGCGCAGGACGTGATCCGCGACCGCCTCGGTGACTGCCTTCAGGCGATCGTCTGCCTCCGCCTGCTCGCCAGCAAGGATGGCCGCCGTCGGCTACCGGCGGTCGAGATCCTGCGCGTCACCCGCACGATCCGCGAGTGCGTTCGCTCCGGTCGCCTGTCCGACATCCCCGAGCTGATCCGCAAGGGACGCGACCTGTACTCGATGCAGCTGTTCGATCAGCACCTGATCGACCTCGTGAACAGCGGCCTGATCTCGATGGAGACGGCGATCTACGCCTCATCGAACCCCGAAGAGTTCGAGCGCGCGCTGCGCGTCGATTAGCGCGCGCAAGGGCCGAAACGAGAAGAGGCGCCACGTCGGCGCCTCGGTCTCGGTCACCAGCTCGTCGGCGAGCTAGCGGCGGCTGGACCCGCGCGCCGGCGGCGGACCCGAGCCACGCGACGGTGCGGCCGGGGCCGCGCCGCGCGACGGTGCGGCCGGAGCCGACCCACGCGACGGAGGAGGCGCGGGCGCGGGCGCGGGCGGGTGATAGATCGTCTGTCCGCCCTGGGCGGGGGGACGGGGACGCTCGTTCTGGTTCGGACGCGGATCCGGCGTGACCTGCGGCTGGGTCGGACGGCCCTGCGGCGGCGGCGCCGGCGGGTTGCGCGGTCCGGGATCACGGACATTCGAGTTGTCACCACGCTCGGGGAAGCGACCCCCGCCCTGCGGCGGCGGCGGCGCCACCGGCGGGTTGCGCGGTCCGGGATCGCGGACGTTCGAGTTGTCACCACGCTCGGGGAACCGGCCGTTGCCGGGCGGCGGCGCTACCGGCGGGTTGCGCGGTCCCGGATCGCGAACGCCACCGTAGCCACCACGCTCCGGGAACCGACCGTTGCCGGGCGGAGGCGTCGACACCGGCGGCGGATTGCGCGGGCCGGGATCGCGAACGCCACCGTAGCCGCCGCGATCGCCGCGGTCGGGATAGCGGGTTCCACCGGCGGGCGGCGGCGGACGAACGCCACCGCTCGGCGGGACGACCATCGCAGGACGACCATCGCGGTGATCGCGAACGTTCCAGCCACGCGGCGCGCGATCACGCGTCGACCAGTAGCCGGGCGTGTAGACGTACGAGCTGCCCGAGTAGTCGTAGTACGGCTGGACGTAGACGTAGCCTTCGCCTTGCTGGCGCTCCCACCGACCGCCGACCCAGACCCACTCGTAGCCGTTCCAGTGCCAGTAACCGTCAATCCACACGTGACCGTATCCAGGAGACACACTCATCTGCTCGTAGAGCGGCTCGGGCGGCATGCTCGAGACGGTGTACGGCGACGGCTGGCCGACCGAGACGCTCGCGGACGCGTAGCCTCCCCCGTACCCGTACCCGTACCCGGGATTCACAGGCTGGGTCTCGCGAACAACACAGGCCTGCGTCGCGAGCGCGAGGCCAAGTCCGCCGATCCATTGAGCGAGGGTCTTCGTCCGCATAGTCATGCCTCCTAAGGCTTCAGGTATTCGACTGTGAAGCCGCCCGAGCATTCACAGTGTAGTTGACGGTTACGAGTGCCACAAGTACACAGAAGTCCGATGAAAACGGTCTTCTCAGGCATCCAGCCATCGGGGGAGCTCCATCTGGGGAACTACCTCGGGGCCATCCGCAACTGGGTGACGTTGCAAGACCAGTACCGCTGCGTGTTCTGCATCGTCGACTACCACGCGATCACCCAGTCCTACGACACCAAGGAGATGGCCAAGCGGGTCTCCGAGATGGTCGTCGACCTCCTGGCGCTCGGCATCGACCCGGATCGCTCGCTGCTGTTCCTGCAGTCGATGGTGCCCGAGCACACCGAGCTCGCGTGGGTGTTCAACAACGTGATCGGCATGGGCGTCCTCGAGCGGATGACGCAGTTCAAGGACAAGAGCGAACACCAGCCCGAGAACATCAACGTCGGGCTGTTCACCTACCCCGTGCTGCAGGCTGCCGACATCTTGCTCTACAAGGCCGAGGCGGTCCCGGTCGGGCAGGATCAGCTCCAGCACATCGAGCTCGCGCGCGATGTCGCGCGCGCGTTCAATCATCGGTTCGGCAAGGTGTTCCCCGAGTGCGAGGCGCTGATGACGAACCTGCCCAAGCTGCTCGGCCTCGACGGCAAGCAGAAGATGAGCAAGTCGCTCGGCAACCACATCCCGCTGACCGTGTTCGGTAACGACAAGGCGCTGCGCAAGCTGCTCGCGCGTGCTGTCACCGACGAGAAGCGCGTGCAGCGCGAAGATCCCGGGAACCCGGATGACTGCCCGACGATCGGGATGATGCACAAGGCGATCTCCTCGAAGGAAGATCTCGACTGGGTCTACCAGGGCTGCACGACCGCGGGCATCGGCTGCGTCGACTGCAAGGGCAAGCTCGGCGACAACCTGACCGCGCACTTCGCGGCGTACGTCGAGCGCCGGACGGCGTTGCTGGCGGACCCGGGCCGCGTCGAGGAGGTCCTCGCGCAGGGCGCGGCGAAGGCGCGGACGCTGGCGCAGCGGACCCTCGGCGAGGTCCACAAGAAGCTCGGCCTGTGGCGGCCGAAGGTCGCGAAGCCCGCGACCGCGACGGCACCCACGCCGCCGCCGGTCACGCCCGCTCCGGTCGGCGCCGGGGACAAGGCGTCCTGACGATGGGGCTCGCGCTGACATCGCGCCGCTCGACGGTCGCTGCGGTCGCGAGTGCGCTCGCCGCGATGGCGCTCGCCGCGGCGGTCGCCGGGCGCAGCTGCCGGGTGACGCAGCCGGGGCCCGAGGCGGCGGTGCGCGAGATGCTGCACGCCGCGAAGACCGGTGATCGCGAGGCGGTGTACTCGCTGCTGTCGCCGGCGACGCGCTCGCGGCTCGAGGTCGAGGCCAAGCGCGCGACGGATCTCGTGGGCGCGGCCACGCGCTACTCGGCGCAAGATCTCCTGTCGATCGGGAGCTCCGATGGGATCGCGGCGCCGACCGACATCACCGTGCTCGAGGAGCGTGGGGATCACGCGAGCGTCGAGGTCGTGTCTCCGACGGGCCGCGCGCGGATCGAGCTGCTCAAGGTCGATGGCCGCTGGCGCATCGATCTACCGCAGTACGGAAATCTGTAGCGCAACGCGGTCGCAGGCGGTCGCGGGGTGTCGCCGCGGTTTCGCCTCGAACCCGCGGAAGATCGCGTGGTAGACCCGCGACATGCGTTCGACCTTCTGGCTCCTCCTCGTCGCCGCGTGCGGCGGGACCGCGACCACGCCGATGATTCCGGTGGATCTCCCGGCCCAGCAAGTGACGGCGCCGCCCAAGGTCGCTACACCTGAGCCGCCCGCCATGCCCAAGCACCCCTGGCCGGCGACGCGCACGGACGCGATCGTCGACACCGTTCACGGCCTCCAGCTCCCGGATCCCTATCGCTGGCTCGAAGACGAGAAGAGCCCCGAGGTCCAGGCGTGGATGACCGCGCAGGACGAGTACGCGCGCGCCGAGCTCGCGAAGCTCCCGGGCCGTGACCAGCTCGCCGCCCGCCTGCGCGAGCTGTTCTACTACGATGCGATCAGCGCGCCCGCGCATCGCAAGGGGCGCTACTTCTACACGCGCAAGCACGCGGACAAGGAGAAGTCGATCGTCTACTGGAAGCAGGGCGAGAAGGGCGACGAGCGCGTCCTGTTCGATCCGAACCAGTGGAGCGACGATGGCACCAAGGGCCTCGGCGGCTGGTGGCCGACGCACGACGGCAGGTATGTCGCGTACTCGGTCAAGGAGAACAACTCCGACGAGACCACGACGAAGATCTACGACGTCGTCGCGGGCAAGGACCTGTCCGACGTCCTGACGGGAACCAAGTACTCGGGCGCGTCGTGGACGCCCGACGGCAAGGGCTTCTACTACACGTTCGTCCCGCCGGTCGAAGGCAAGGTGACGATCGCGGAGCGGCCCGGCTTCGCCGAGCTGCGCTTCCACAAGATCGGCACCGAGCAGGCGACGGATCTGCTCGTCCACCCGGCGACCGGCAGCGCGAAGACGTTCCTCGGCGGCGGCATCTCGCGCGATGGGCACTGGCTGACCGTCTCGATCTCGCACGGCTGGAACTCGACCGACGTGTGGTTCAAGGACGCGCGCAAGAAGGACGCGGCGTGGGTCACGCTGGTCAAGGGCGTTGACGCGACGTTCGGCGTCGACATCTGGCGCGACAAGTTCTACGTCACGACCAACGATGGTGCGCCGCGCTACCGCGTCTACAAGGTCGACCCGAAGCAGCCCGACCGCGCGAACTGGAAGGAGATCATCCCGCAGGGCGAGGCGACGCTGCAGAACGTCGACATCGTCGGCGAGCACCTCGCCGCGACGTATCTGAAGTCCGCGGCGACCGAGATCGAGCTGCGTGACCTCGACGGCAAGCTCGTGCGCAAGGTCGAGCTGCCGCCGCTCGGCAGCTCCGGCGGGATCAGCGGCAACCCCGACGAGGACACCGGGTACTTCGCCTACACGTCGTTCACCGAGCCGCAGGTGATCTACAAGACGTCGATCAAGACCGGCAAGGCGACCGAGTGGGCGCGGATCAAGTTGCCGGTCGACACCTCGCAGCTCGTCACCGAGCAGGTGTTCTACCCGTCGAAGGACGGCACGAAGATCTCGATGTTCGTGATCTCGAAGAAGGGCACCGTCAAGAACGGATCGAACCCGACCATCCTCTACGGCTACGGTGGCTTCAACGTCAACATGACGCCGAGCTTCGCGTCGTCGCGCGCGGTGTGGCTCGAGCGTGGTGGTGTCTACGCGATCCCGAACCTGCGCGGCGGCGGCGAGTACGGCGAGGACTGGCACCGCGCCGGCATGCTGCTCAACAAGCAGAACGTGTTCGACGACTTCATCGGCGCGGCCGAATATCTGATCTCGGAGAACTGGACGTCGCCGGCGCACCTCGCGATCTCCGGCGGATCGAACGGCGGCTTGCTCGTCGGCGCGACCGTCACGCAGCGCCCCGAGCTGTTCAAGGCCGTCGTGTGCGCGGTGCCGCTGCTCGACATGCTGCGCTACCACCTCTCGGGCTCGGGCAAGACCTGGGTGCCGGAGTACGGCTCGGCCGAGGACCCGGAGCAGTTCAAGGCGATCCACGCCTACTCGCCGTATCGCCGCGCGATCGATGCCGGCCCGACCACGTATCCGGCGGTGCTGTTCGACACGTCCGATCACGACGACCGCGTCGATCCGGCGCACGCGCGCAAGCTCGCGGCGGTGATGCAGGCCACGCAGGCTGGCACGGCGCCGATCCTGCTGCGGATCGAGCGCAACGCCGGTCACGGCGGCGCGGACATGGTCAAGCAGCAGGTCGAGCGCACCGCGGACCAGCTCGTGTTGCTCGAGAACCTGCTCCGCTAGCCCGCGCCGATGTGATCGCCGCACGCGCGGGAAGGAATCTCGGCGGTGCGTCTGTTATCACCTGCAGATGCGCCTCGCCCTGTTCGCCGTGATCGTCTTGCTCGGGCTCGCTGGCTGCCCGAGTCCCAAGGGCACGCAGCGCCCGTACCCCGAGCCGACGGCCCAGGATCTCGTCGATCGCCTCGCGAAGCAGCGCGACGCGCGCAAGGCGTTCACCGCCGAGAGCACGATGGACTACTGGCTCGGCAAGGATCGGGTGAAGGGCACCGTGCTGGTGATGGGCACGATGGGCAAGAAGGTCCGGTTCAACGCGCTGTCGCCGGCCGGCGGGGACGTGATCGCCGACATGGCCTGCGACGGCACCAACTTCGCGTACGTCGACAAGCAGAACAACTGCCAGCTCGTCGGGCCGTGCGATCGGCAGTCGATCGCACAGCTGTTGCGCGTCGAGCTCGAGCCCGAGGACTTCATCCACCTCGCCCTCGGGACGGTGCCGGTGCCCGGGTGGACGGCGAGGTACGACCGGACGGCGCCGCCGATGCCGGCCCCGGAGCGAAAAGCCACGGTGACGTGGAATGCGAAGACCGGCCACGAGCGGGTCACGCTGACCGGGCCCGCGGGCACGCAGACGATCGAGATCGATGTGCGCGAGGGCCGGCTCGACGTGATCGCGAGCGAGCTCAAGGACCCGACGGGGAAGACCGTGTGGTCGATCGAGAACGCGGACTTCGTGAACGTCAACGATGCGGCCGAGGGCGAGCATCGCCTCCCGACCAAGACGCGGTTCAAGTCGCCGCAGGAGAGCGCGGACCTGCTCGTCGAGTGGGGTGAACGCACGGTCAACCCGACGATCGACGACGCGAAGTTCACGGTCCAGATCCCGCCGGGCCTGCCGATGTGCGGCGCGAAGAAGTGAGCTAGCGGCGCGCGATCGAGACCGCGCTCGCGGCGAGCTCCGGCGGGGCGTCGAGCCAGACATCCATCGTCAGGTCGCCGAGGAGGTAGCGGCGGAGCCACGCGACGTCGACGCGCCGGGTCACCACGCGCGCGCGGTCCGCGGGTGCGGCGCCCGGGCTGCAGAACCCACACAGGCCGCAGCTCGGATCGTCGACCCAGTCCATGTGATCGGCGTCGACGACGGTGACCGAGAGCGCGGGGCTCGGCGAGGCCGCGTAGAACGCGGTGAAGTTGTCGGCGGTCGGCGCGCACGGCATCCCACCGCCGCTGCCGTTCGTCGTCTCGCCGACGACCGCGATCGCGGCGGTCAGGCTCGCCATCTGCTCCGGCGCGACCGACGGATTGGAGGAGTCGACCGGGTCCCACGCGACGACCGCCTTGACCCGTGGATCGAGCGCGGCCGCATACACGCTGATCTTGCCGCCGAGCGAGTGACCGGCGAGCGCGACCTTCTGCGGATCGATCGCCAGCGTCGACTGCGCGAGCGCCCAGTCGATCACCTCCGGAACGTCGGTCGCGAGCGTCGTGTGGTTCGGGAACAGGCTCCCGCCCGCGTAGTCGGTGAGCACGACCACGAAGCCCCAGGTCGCGAGGTGCCGCGCGTACGACGTGTACTGCGCGCGCGCCATCTGGAAGCCGGGCGAGATCACGACGAGCGGCCGCGCGCCGGTGGACGACGGTGTGAATACGGTCGCCTGGAGGGTGCGGCCCATGGTCGCGCCCGGGATCGAGGCGGGCGCGGTCGTCACCGAAGCGTCGCCATCGAGCGCGGGGTCGCGCGCGCCCGTCGAGCCGTCGGTCGCGCCATCGCCCCCCGGGGGCGAGCTGTCGATCGCGAGCGCGTCAGCGAGGGTGCTTGAGTTGTTTGGGCCGCCGCCGCACGCGACGAGGACCAGGCTGAGCAGGGGAAGCGATCGCATCTACGTCCTCCTCGATGAGCTTGTGCAGGGTCGGGAGCAGCAACTTGCGGCGGATCAGGATCACGAGCCGCTCGGACAGCGTGGTCGCGGCGATCGTCAGGCGTGGGACCTCACCGGGCTTCGCGCGGGCGAGCACGCCCTCGCGGAACATCCGGATCTCGACCGCGACGAGCGCGCGCAGCGCGGCGAGGTACGCGTCGAGGATCTCGAACGGCAGCATCTCCGCCGTGATGCCGACGCGGCGAGCTGCACCGAGGGTCGACAGCAGCGCGAGATCGTCGCCGCGATACCGCGCGTCGGGTCCACTCGGGACCGCGAGCCCGGCGGCGGCGAGCAGGTCGAGCTCGCGCGCTGGGGTGCCGCGGGCGAGGATCTCGTCGCGCGTCCGCGACCGCTTGCCGCCGTGGCGGGCGAGCACGCGCGCGATCGCATCCGCGGCGGCGAGCTCGTCGGGCGCCTCGGCGTCGCGGTCGATCGTCTCGCGGATCACGTCGAGCGGGAGGAACTGCCGGCGCTGCAGCTCCTTGATCGCGCGGAGCTTGCCGATCAGCGCCGGGTCGTACCAGGACATCGTGCGCCCGGACTTGCGGGCTGGCGCGATCAGGCCCTCGCGCAGGTAGTGCTTGATCGTCGGGATCGGGACACCCGATCGCTTCGCGAGCTCGCCGATCCGGACCAGTTGCACGACTGGATAGTAGACAGTTCCAGTGTCCAGTCAACGCTGGATCGCAGCGATCTCGCGCTCTCGCGACGCGACGGGCGAGGTGATAGCGTGCCGCCGGTGTCGTCCTCGATCGCGGGTTTGCTGCTCGGCCTGGTGGTCGGGCTCCGCCACGCGTTCGAGCCCGATCACCTGACCGCCGTCGCCACGCTCGCGACCGAGACGCGCGATGCCCGCAAGGGCGCGGCGCTCGGGGCGCTGTGGGGGCTCGGCCACACGCTGTCGCTGATCATCGTCGGCATCATCCTGATCGCGCTCGGCGAGGTGCTGCCGGCGCGGCTCGCGGCCTCGTTCGAGCTCGCGGTCTCGGGCGTGCTGATCGCCCTCGGCGTCCGCGCCCTCGTGAAGGCGTGGCGCCAGGGGCAGGTCGGCGCAGTCCACGCGCACCGCCACGGCGGGGCAGCTCACGTCCACCTCGGGCCCAACGCGCACGTGCACGTCGGGCGCTGGACCCTCGCGTGGCGGCCGCTCGCGGTCGGCCTCGTCCACGGGCTCGCCGGCAGCGGCGCGCTGACCGCGCTGGTGTTCGCGAAGCTGCCGACGGCCGCGGAGCGGATCGGGTACATCGCGGTGTTCGGGCTCGGCTCGATCGTCGGGATGGCGGCGGCGTCGGCGGTCGTCGGCCTGTCCCTGCGGTCACTGCAGCGGAGCCAGCGCGGCCTGATGGTCGTGGCGGGCGCGCTGTCGATCGTGCTCGGCGTGGTGTGGAGCCTCCCGCTGTGGGCGCAGCTCGCGTAGACTGAACGCATCAGGGTGCAGCGAGTGACGCTGCAGGTACCGGTGCTGGTCGGGCCGCCAGCACGCACGTAGGTTCCGATGGACCGTCCTGATCCCGCGCCCGGCCGGAGCGCCGTTCCCCCCGAGTCGTGGAGGATGGCGCGCGCCGCTGCTCGCGCCATCGCGTCGCCGATCCAGCGCATCCTCGCGATCGAGGCGGCCAGCGGCATCCTGCTGATGATCGCGACCGCCGTCGCGCTCGTGTGGGCGAACACCCAGTGGTCCGGATCCTACGAGGCGCTGTGGCACACGCCGATCGGCTTCGCGCTCGGCGACTGGTCGTTCGTGCGCCCGCTGCACTTCTGGATCAACGACGGCCTGATGACGGTGTTCTTCCTCGTCGTCGGGCTCGAGATCCGTCGCGAGATCTTCGAGGGCGAGCTGTCGACCCTTCGGCGCGCGGCGCTCCCACTCGCGGCGGCGCTCGGCGGCATGCTGATCCCGGCCGTGATCTATGCGGCGCTCAACCACGGGCGTGCCGGATCCGCGGGCTGGGCGATCCCGATGGCAACCGACATCGCATTCGCCGTCGGCGTGCTCACGCTGCTCGGCTCGCGCGTGCCGACGACGCTGCGCATCTTGCTGCTCGCGCTCGCGGTGATCGATGACATCGGGGCGATCGTGGTGATCGCCGCGTTCTACACCGGCGGGATCGATCTCGCGGGCGTCGCGATCGCCGCGGCGGGGCTCGCGGCGGTGCTCGGCCTGCGCGCCGCCGGGCTGCGGACGCCGCTCTTGTACGCCATCCCGGGCGTCGTGCTGTGGGCGGGCCTCTACAAGGCCGGGATCCATCCGACGCTCGCCGGCGTCGTCCTCGGCCTCGTGACCCCGGTGCGGCCGTGGTTCGGGCCGGCGGGGTTCGCCGAGGCGACGCAGCAGCACCTCGCGGAGCTCCAGGATGGCGACAAGCACGATCTGCTCGTCCGGCTCGATGCGATCGATCACGCCCGGCGCGAGGCCGTGTCGCCGGTCGAGCGGCTGATCTACGCGATGCACCCGTGGGTCGCGTTCGGTATCATGCCGCTGTTCGCGCTCGCCAATGCGGGTGTGGTCCTCGGTGGCGCCGACTTCACGGGCGACTCGCTGTGGATCTTCGTCGGGATCCTCTGCGGCCTCGCCGCGGGCAAGCCGATCGGGATCGTCGCCGCGTCGCTGCTGTCGACCCGACTCGGGCTCGCGAATCGATCCCCCGACATGTGGACGGGTGGGCTGGCGCTCGTCGGGGTCGTAGGCGGGATCGGGTTCACGATGTCGCTGTTCATCGCCAACCTCGCGTTCAAGCCGGGGCCGATGCTCGACACCGCCAAGCTCGGCATCCTCGTCGGCTCGGGGATCGCGATGGTGATCGGCCTCGTCTACGGCGCGCTCATGCTGCGCGGCCGCCAGCCCGTGCCGCCGACGGACGAGTCCTAGCGTAGGCGGTCACCAGCGGTCCCGTGACAGGTCATCCTGCAGTGGCGGTATAGCCCGCCGCCGCGACCGCCGCGACGAGCGCAGGCAGAGGAGATTGCTCGGGATCGTGGACGATCGTCGCGCGCTTGTCGGCGAGGCTGACCTCGACGGCGGACACGCCGGGGAGGACCCGGAGCGCCTTGTCGACATGCTTCACGCAGCCGTTGCAGGTCATGCCGGTAATCGCCAAGGTGGTGACCACGGGGTGACCCTAGCATGAGCGCGCAATTGACCAGCCTCGATCTCCCGGTACTCGGGATGACGTGTGCCGCGTGCGTCCGCCGCGTCGAGAAGGCGGTCGCCGCGATCCCGGGCGTCGCGAGCGCCGACGTCAACCTCGCCCTGTCGCGCGCCCGGATCGAGCTCGACCCGGCACTCGCGACGGCGGCGGGCGCGATCGCCGCGATCCGCGCCGCGGGCTACGAGGTCCCCGCCGACGTCCTCGACGAGACCCGCTCCGGTGGCGCGCGGCTCGCGGCGATCGAGGAGGCGACGCGCGAAGACACCGCGTCGCTGCGCCGCGATGCCACGATCGCGATCGCACTGACCGTGCCGCTGCTCGCGGTCGCCATGGGACACGGCGTGGTCGAGCGCGTGACCGGCACCTCGGCGAGCGTGATCATCCAGCTCGTGCTCGGCACGCTCGTCGTCCTCGGACCGGGGCGCCGCTACCTGCGCGGCGGCTGGATCGCGGTGCGCCACAAGAGCCCGGACATGAACACGCTGATCTCGCTCGGCGCGGGTGCGGCGTGGCTGTCGTCGATCGTCGTCGCGGCGCGCTGGTTCGCGGGCCCGCGCCACCACATGCCGGCGCTGTACTTCGAGGCTGGCGCCGCCATCGTCGCGTTCGTGATGATCGGCAAGCTGCTCGAGGCGCGCGCTCGCTCGCGGCTCGCAGACGCGGTGCGCGGGCTGATCTCGCTCGCGCCGACGACCGCCCGCCGGTTCGGCGCGACCGGCGCGACCGGTGCGACCGGCACGGGCGCGCCGGAGCTCGCGGAGGTCGATGCGTCCTCGCTCGTCGCTGGCGATGCGATCCTCGTCCGGCCGGGAGAGCGGTTGCCGGCCGACGGCACGATCGTCGAAGGGAGCTCCGCGCTCGACGAGTCGATGCTGACCGGCGAGGGCCTGCCTGTCGACAAGGCCGAGGGCTCGCCGGTCTACGCCGGCACGCTGAACCACCACGGCGCACTGACGATCCGCGTCGCCCGCGCCGGCGCCGACACCGCGCTCGCGCGGATCGCGCGCGCCGTCGAAGATGCGCAGGGCGGCAAGGCCCCGATCGCACGGCTCGCTGATCGCGTGTCCGCGTGGTTCGTGCCGGCGGTGCTCGCGATCGCGGCGCTCACGTTCGGGATCTGGATCGTCGCGGGCGCGGGCGCCGCGGTCGCGCTCGAGCGGATGATCGCGGTGCTCGTGATCGCGTGCCCGTGTGCGCTCGGCCTCGCGACCCCGGCCGCCGTCGCCGTCGGCTCGGCGCGGGGCGCGGAGCTCGGCATCTTGTTCCGGACCGGCGCCGCCCTCGAGGCGGGGAGTGCGATCGAGATCGTCGCGCTCGACAAGACCGGGACGTTGACCGCGAACAAGCCGACGGTCGTCGCGCTCCGCGCGCACGGCGTCACCGAGGACGAGCTGCTGCGCGTCGCCGCGTCGGCGGAGCAGGGCAGCGAGCACCCGGTCGCGCGGGCGATCGTCGTCGCGGCGAAGGCGCACGGCCTCGCGCTGGCGACGGCGACCGAGGTGGTGGCGGACCCTGGCGCGGGCATCCGCGCGGTGGTCGAAGGGCGGCGTGTCCTCGTCGGGACGCAGGAGGCGCTCGCGCTCGCGGGCGTGGAGGGCTCTCAGCTCGCGCGCATCGCCCCAGGAGGCGTCGCGCAGCGGAGGTCCGTCCGGCCGGAGGCAGAGCCACGAAGGCACGAAGGCCACGAAGCAGAAGGAGAGAGGGATCGCGGGCTGTCGCCCGACGGAGGGACGGCGCATTCCGCGGCGAAGCCGCCCGATCCCTCTGCTTCGTGGCCTTCGCGTCTTCGTGGCTCCCGCTCCGAGGTCGCGGGTGCCTCCGAGGTCGCGGGTGCCTCCGAGGTCGCGGGTGCCTCCGAGGTCGCGGGTGCCTCCGAGGTCGCGGGTACGGCGAAGCCGCCCGATGCCTCTGCTTCGTGGCCTTCGCGTCTTCGTGGCTCCCCCTCCGACGTCGCCGGTGCCTCGCTCGCGTACGTCGCTGCCGATGGCGTCCTGCTCGGCGTCATCGCGATCGCCGATCCGATCGCGCCGGAAGCCCGCACCGCGATCGACGCGCTGCGCGCGATGGGTGTCGAGCCGGTGATGGTCACCGGTGATCGCGTCGAGGTCGCCGAGGCGATCGCGGCCGAGCTCGGGATCAAGCGCGTCCATGCCGGCGTGCGGCCGACCGGCAAGGCCACGATCGTCGGCGCGCTTCGGACGGGCGGCAAGCGAGTCGCGATGGTCGGCGACGGCATCAACGACGCGCCCGCTCTCGCCGCCGCGGACCTCGGGATCGCGCTCGGCTCGGGCACCGACATCGCCGCGGCGGCCGCCGACGTGACGCTCCTGCGCGGCGGGATCGCGGCGCTGCCGACGGCGCTTGCCCTCGCGCGCGCGACGCTGCACACGATCCGGCGCAACCTCGTCGCCGCGTTCGCCTACAACATCGTGTGCGTCCCGATCGCCGCCGGTGTGCTCTACCCGGTCACGGGCTGGCAGCTGTCGCCGGTGCTCGCGAGCGCGGCGATGTCGCTGTCGAGCGTCAGCGTCCTCGTGTCGTCGCTCCGGCTGCGCACGTGGTCTCCCCGATCCGGCTGAGGTACGCTGCGGCCGCACGATGTCGGCCGAGCCAGTGCTCGAGATCCTGGATCTGGTGACGGAGTTCCGCACCGATCAGGGGACCGTGCGTGCGGTCGACGGCGTGTCGTTCTCGATCCCGGCGCGCACGACGCTCGGCCTCGTCGGCGAGTCCGGCAGCGGCAAGAGCGTGACCGCGCTCTCGATCATGCGGCTGATCGCGACGCCCCCCGGCAAGATCGCCGGTGGCTCGATCCGCTACGGCGGCCGGGATCTGTTGAAGCTCCCCGCGAGCGAGATGCGCAAGATCCGCGGCAACCGGATCGCGATGATCTTCCAGGAGCCGATGACGTCGCTGAACCCGGTGTTCACCGCCGGGGAGCAGGTCGCCGAGGCGGTCCGGCTGCACCAGCAGAAGAGTGCGGCCGACGCGCGCAAGGTCGCGATCGAGATGTTCCGCCTCGTCGGGATCCCCTCGCCCGAGGACCGGGTCGACAGCTTTCCGCACCAGCTGTCGGGAGGCATGCGGCAGCGCGTGATGATCGCGATGGCGCTGGCGTGCAAGCCCGATCTGTTGATCGCCGACGAGCCGACGACCGCACTCGACGTCACGATCCAGGCGCAGATCCTCGATCTGCTGCGCTCGCTGCAGCGCGAGCTCGGGATGAGCATTCTCCTGATCACGCATGACCTCGGTGTCGTCGCCGAGACGTGTGATGAGGTCGCCGTGATGTACGCGGGCCGGATCGTCGAGAAGTCGAGCACCGAGACCTTGTTCGCGGCGCCGCGCCATCACTACACGGCCGGCCTGTTGCGCTCGGTGCCGGGCTACGGCGACGGCGAGGAGGTCGCGGCGCACCAGCGGCTCGTCGAGATCAAGGGGATGGTGCCGAGCCTCCTCGAGCTGCCGAAGGGCTGCAAGTTCGCCGA
>Ga0316603_10000506_pt1 | contig 19643 bp, 18 predicted proteins | sample OWC_soil_day10_n_FD_207649 | JGI IMG/M metagenome (GOLD analysis project Ga0316603, IMG submission 207649) | Wetland soil microbial communities from Old Woman Creek delta, Ohio, United States - OWC_soil_day10_noCT | ecosystem: Environmental > Terrestrial > Soil > Wetlands | place: USA: Ohio... | reverse complement strand
CAATTTTCCAATCATTATTTGCAGAGTTTTATACCGTAAAGATACATAATCCTGCAAATATATGCAAGTATTTTAGAGGTTATATTGTTCATATACTGATATATAAGAAATAATAAGGAGCGACTAAGTAAATATCAATTAAATGAAAAGCATAAACTTATTCATACAAAAAAAACGGAGTTAATCGCATGACTAACTCCTTTTTATTATTTATATTCAGTTAATTTCTCATTCACCAACACGCTGCACTTCACCTTTTTCAATCTTTTCCTGAACTATTGCATCAAGCACAGCTACTGCAGTCATGTTAACTATGCTGCGAACAGAACTTTCAACATCCAGAATATGAACAGGTTTGCTCAGTCCCATCTGGATTGGTCCGATTGTTTCTGCTAATCCTAATTCAAGCATCATTTGTTGTACCATGTTGGCCGAACTCAGGTTTGGGAAAATCAGGGTGTTAACATCTTTACCTTTCAGGCGGGAAAATGGATATTTGCGGTCGCGAAGTTCTTTGTTCAATGCGAAATTCGCCTGCATTTCACCATCGACCACCATATCGGGATAACGTTCCTGTAACACCTGATTCACTTTGTGAACACTTGCAGGGCTTCCTTCTTTATCAGAACCGAAATTGGAATAGGAAAGCAATGCCATCACCGGTTCGTGTGCAAAGAATTTCACAGTATCGTAAGTCAGTTTGGCTACATCAATAATGACTTCGGTTGATGGATGGCGATTGAACAAGGTATCTGCAAGGAAATAGGTTCCCTTTTTGGTGTTCATGATGTGCATGGCACCAATATTGTTTACTCCGGGACGGGCACCAATAACTGTCTTGGCTGCTTTCACCGAGTCTTCGTATTTTGTAATTACACCTGTAATGAGAGCGTCCGCTTCACCAGTCTCAACCATCATCATTCCGAAATAGTTGCGTTCGTACATTTTTTCAAACGCTTCCTCAAAAGTCATTCCTTCACGGCTACGTTTTTCAGCAAGTAATTTTGCATACCGTATTCTGCGATCCTCTTCTCTGTCATGGCGAAGATTAACAATTTGAATACCTGTGAGGTCTATACCGTTTTCAGCTGCCACATTCGCGAGCTTTTCTTCGTTACCAAGCAATATCGGGATACAAATACCCTCTGCCAGAGCAGTTTCTGCTGCTTTTAACATATTGATATGTAATGATTCTGAAAATACAACCCGTTTTGGATTCTGTCTGGCAGTATCGTAGAACCGGCGAAGCATTTTATTGTCAAGTCCCATTAACTTACGAAGCTGAACCTCATATGCATCCCAATCCTCAATTTTCTTAGCTGCAACCCCAGATTCAATGGCAGCTTTTGCCACAGCAGGAGCAACAGTTGTGAGTAATCTCGGATCAAGCGGTTTCGGGATAATATAATCCCGGCCAAAACTGATTTTCTTCATACTGTAAGCTGAATTCACAACATCCGGAACCGGTTTCTTTGCGAGTTCAGCAATTGCCTTAACGGCAGCAACTTTCATATCTTCATTAATGGCACAGGCACGTACATCAAGCGCACCACGGAAAATATAAGGAAAACCAAGCACATTGTTAATTTGGTTCGGATGATCAGAACGTCCTGTTGCAAAAATAATATCAGGACGCGCAGCCATGGCAACATCGTAGGCAATTTCAGGATTAGGATTAGCCAAAGCAAATACAATCGGGTTTTCGTTCATGCTTTGTACCATTTCAGTAGTCAGCACATCGGCAACTGATAAACCCAGGAAAACATCTGAACCTTCTACAGCCTGAGCCAGCGTATCAATATCGCGGGAAGTTGCAAAAGGTTTTTTACGATTATTCAAATCGGTACGTTTTGTATTTATTACACCTTTAGAATCAACCATTACGATATTTTCGAGTTTAGCCCCAAGCGCCATATATAGTTTCGTACAGGAATTTGCTGCAGCTCCGGCACCATTTACCACTATTTTTACATCCTCAATTTTTTTCCCGATTATTTCAAGCGCGTTGATAAGACCTGCAGATGATATAATGGCTGTACCGTGCTGATCATCGTGCATTATCGGAATTTTCAGTTCTTCTTTCAGCCTTTCTTCAATTTCAAAACATTCAGGTGCTTTGATATCTTCCAGATTGATACCTCCAAATGTCGGTGCTATGGCTTTCACTACTTGTATAAATTTCTCCGGATCTTTTTCATCAACTTCAATATCAAACACATCAATACCTGCAAAAATCTTAAAAAGTAATCCTTTACCTTCCATTACCGGTTTGCCGGCCAATGCTCCGATATCACCCAAACCTAATACAGCTGTGCCATTTGAAATAACAGCTACCAGATTACCTTTTGAAGTGTAATCGTACGCATTTGAATTATCTTTTTCTATTTCAAGACACGGTTCGGCTACTCCGGGCGAGTATGCCAGTGATAAATCGCGCTGAGAACTGTAGGGTTTGGTTGGAACAACCTCTATCTTTCCCGGTTTGCCCTGCGAATGATAAAGCAAGGCATCTTCTTTTGTCAATTTAGCCATTATTATTTTATATTGTTATTTATTCAGTAATTTTACTTTTGATATCTCCTGCAAAGGTACTTTTTATTTTTCATTTCGTAATAAAGCCCGTTCGTTATTTTAACAATTATTTATCGAAATGATGATCATCAAAGTACTTCTTAAACCGGTGTCCCCACCTGAAGCCTAATTGTTGAAATTTCTTAACAACGGGATGGTCAGAGGTCAGCGCTCCAGGTACATTTATATCCAGTTTGGCGCCCTCAGGAACGTTCGGTTTGTGTTGATCGGGTGATTTATATCGGATAGGATTGAAAAAGGGATTGATGTCAATAGCCATTCCGGTGGAATGCTTTGATTTTTTAGAACTGTTTGAAACATTTCGGTAGCAAAAACCAGAGGAATTATTGGCAGCCATTGATTTTTTATCATCCCAGTCATATCTGACAATGGGAACAACCTGATAAACCGGAAAGTGTTCCTTTAGCATAAATTCGAAGAGTTCGACAATATCCTGAGCAATTTTCCTGTTTACGACCACCTGCCCTCTATGTATCTTATTATCTGTGGAATAATACTTTACATCCAGCAAAACTAATTCTTTTAAAATCTTTTCAGGTGCTTCAGATCCCGCTATCGCTTCTTCAAATGTATAATCACAGTCTGGAATTTCTGTGGATTTTTCATTCATGACTGTATCTGTGTCTACAGCTTTCTGTTTACTCTCATTTCCCTCTTTTTTGCCACATGAAAAAAATATTATTTCAATAATTATGATTATAAATATAAAAATAACGTTTTTCATCAGAAATAAAAAATGATAAAAACCATACTAATTACTGCTATGAAAAACCACAATGTGACACCTAATAACAAAGATCTTACACCTACTGTTTTCAAATTCTCGCGAGATAATCCCGCCCCTATAAAGAATAAAGTCAGTGTCAAACACTGGCGTGAAACTTTTACAATCGATTCTGTTACTTTTTGATCAATATTGAAATAAGTATTTAACAACATGGCAACTATGAAAAATAATATAAACCAGGGAATATACATCTTATCTCCCTTTGATTTAAAGTAAAAAGTCGTAAATATGGAAAGTGGAATAATCCATAGTGCCCGTGTTAATTTGACTGTTGTGGCCACTTTCAGCGCTCCCTCACCGTATGCAGAGCCGGCTCCGACCACTGAACTTGTATCATGAATTGCAATAGCTGCCCACGTTCCAAACTGTTGTTGGCTTAAATCAAGCCAATGGCCTATAACAGGGAAAATAAACAACGCGATCGCATTCAATACAAATACAGTTGCGAGAGAAACGGACATTTGACTTTCATCAGCCCTTACAATCGGTCCTACTGCCGCAATCGCACTCCCACCACATATAGCTGTTCCACTCGAAATAAGATAAGAAGTTACTTTGTCTACTTTAAAAAGTCGACCTGCCAGAATACCAATTGTGATTACACTCACTACTGAAATAATTGTGAATAAAATTCCGTCAGTTCCTGCTTTGAGTGATTCTTGCAGGTTCATACCAAATCCTAATCCAATTACTGCTATTTGAAGTAAGTATTTTGAGGCTTTTTTATTGAAAACCGGAAAGGGAGAACCAAGCGTTAAAGTAAAAATGAGTCCCAAAAATAAGGCTACAGGTGGTGTAGCCCAGGGTGTGAGACAAAAAAATACGAGAAGCAGATAATAGTAACTATTATATTTTTTAAAATACCCAAAAAATTTATTCATCAGTGTAAAATCTTAAATATTAATTCTTTCATCAAATCAACGGATTCTGATCCGGTGTCCTCAATCCCTTTGCTGCGAGCATCTGTTTCACGTATCCAGCTGATTATATTCATCGTTTTCCATGCATTATATGTTTTAGCCGCCTGAACATAATCTTTTGTGAAATAAGCTGTTATCTTCAGTTCTGAAGCAACGGTGGCAGGGCTTTTATCAGGCAGGTAATGAAACATCATCAGGTTGCTGAAAAAACTGAACAATTGACTCAGAACCATTTGGATGGGATTTGCTTTCTTATTATCCCCAAAATAACGTATAATTCGATTGGCTTTAAGTACATCCCGGTTGATAAGCGCCGCTTGCAACTCAAAAACATTGAAATCCTTACTTATCCCGATATTTTTTTCTATCATTTCGGGGGTAATATGATTTTCCTCAGGCTTCCTGGTAATGAGCAGTTTATCCAGTTCATTGGCTATCTTCGACAAATCTGAACCCAGAAATTCAGTCAACATCATTTCAGCTTTCTCCGAAATCCTCACTTTACGGTCTGACAGGTATTCTCTTATCCACAACCCAACCTGGTTGTCGTAAAGTTTTTTACTTTCCAGAACAACAGCTGTCTTATTCAGATCCTGAACCCATTTTTTGCGACCATCTGGCTTGCCGTATTTGTAGCAGATACACAAGATGGTTGATTTCAACGGATTGGCAAGATAGTAACTAAAAACTTCCCAGTCTTTGATCAATTGAGCTTCCTTGACAATAACAACCTGATATTCAGACATCATCGGATATCGTTTGGCAGCGTTAATCACTGTTGCAATGTCCACATCTTTGCCGTAAAGTACTGTCAAATTAAAATCCTTTTCACTCTCATCCAGAATTTTATCTTCCATAAAATCTGAAATCAGATCAATATAAAAAGATTCCTCTCCCATCAGAAAATAAACGGGACTGTACGCTTTACGGCGTAAATCTGTCATTATTTGCTGATAGGTTTGCATATATTATCCTGGTTGTTAAAACGAAAAAACAAAATTATTCAAATCGTAAATGCTTGATTGTACGGCTATTATTAAGTAATGATGAAAGTGATTTTACACCTATGCGCAGATGTTCTTCTACAAAGTTGGCTGTTACCTTTTTATCACTTTCTTCCGTCTTAATACCGTCTTCATGAAGTGGCATATCTGAAACCAGCAGTAAAGCTCCGGTTGGAATTCCATTGTAAAAACCGGCGGTAAATAAAGTTGCTGTTTCCATATCGATAGCCATTGCCCTGGTAGTACGAAGATATTCTTTAAATTTAATATCATGTTCCCATACCCTGCGATTCGTTGTATAAACTGTTCCTGTCCAGTAGTCTTTCCCGAAATCACGAATATTTGAGGAAACCGCACGTTGTAAATTAAATGCAGGCAAGGCTGGAATCTCGGGTGGAAAATAATCATTTGAAGTTCCTTCACCACGAATAGCTGCACTTGGTAGTATATAATCACCAATCTGATTTTTGTCACGTAATCCACCACATTTGCCCAGAAACAATACTGCCCGGGGATGTATGGCAGATAAAATATCCATTATCATTGCTGCATTGGGACTTCCCATACCAAAATTAATAATCGTTATTCCATTTGCCGATGCATTGATCATATTGCCATCTCTGCCAAACACAGGTACATCGAACCAACTGGCAAACATTTCGACATAATTAGAAAAATTAGTAAGTAAAATATATTCTGTAAAATCTTCCAATTTCCTTTTGGTATATCTGGGAAGCCAGTTTTGTACAATTTCCTCTTTCGTTTTCATAAAATCAATTTAATTATTCTGATTTTTAAAAATTGTAAGTAAATATTTTTGTAATTTCGTTGTAGTTTATATTTCTGAAGACAAAAATACTAAAAAAATGTTGCAACTCAACTTACCCGAATATCAATTTCGCTTAAAACAATCTGAAAAAGGTTTATTTATTCTCGATAGTTTGAGGAAAAGATTCGTAAAACTCACACCCGAAGAATGGGTACGCCAGAATTTTCTGCGTTATCTTATTGAATATAAACAGTATCCACTTGCTCTTATGGCTGTAGAAAAGCAACTAACGGTCAACGGACTAAAAAAAAGATGCGACGCAATCCTATATGATATTCAGGCCAATCCACTGATGATAATTGAATTAAAAGCTCCTAATGTTTTAATAACTCAAGAAGTTTTTGATCAGGTGGCCGTCTACAATTCAAAACTGAAAGTCAAATATTTTTTGATAAGCAACGGATTTGAACATTATTGCTGTAAAGTAAATCCGGAAAATTCCTCCTATTCATTTTTTGAAGGTATTCCGGATTATTCTCTGCTTCTTTCTGATAACTCTTTATGCTAAATCAGCCTTTCTTTCGGGTTCTGTCAATTATTTTCCCATCATTCAATTCTCTGATAGCATCATTCGCAATCCATCTCGCTGATTTTGTATTTTGTTTCAAAATGTTGTTAGCCGTTTCGATAGCTTTTATACGTAAATATTCATTTCTTTTTCCTGTCTGCCTCAATGCCCAGTTCACTGCCTTTTTTACAAAATTTCGATCATCACTAGCTTCCCGTTCAATAATTTTTAACAAGGGAAGGAAAAAATCATCGTTTTTTTTCTTATCATGTATTGCAAACTGGCAAATCAGCACAAAAGCAGCTCTTTTCACGTATTCATATTGACTATCAGCGTATTCATCTATTTTATTTCTTGCGAATACAGATGGTTGTAACATTATACATGTGCAATCGCAAATATCCCAGGCGTCAAAATCATAAACCAGGCTGTCGAATTCGTTTTCTTTCAGTAAACGACCATCCATAATCATCGATGCCAGTAAGCGGACTTCATGAATATCTGTTTTCCACAAAGCAAATCCCGTTTCTTGATTTTTTCCTATCTTTTTCGCCAATCGGCGCAAATCAGGCATTTTCACTCCCAATGCTTTGTTATCGGGTATACCGAATTTTGATAGCTTATTATAATGATCTTCACAAGCTAATTTATGAAGATCGGAAATTATTTCATCAACTTTCATATTTCAATATTTTAAAAACACTCATTTATCTGAAAAACAGATAAATGAGTGTCAATTTTTTCACTCTGAAGATATGTTATTAAGAATGGCCTCCTACAACAATACGCATAATTTTCAGATTGAGCACAAAAAAGCGTATTAGCTGATACAAAATGCTTACACGCCAGAATTTTGTCCATTTTGTTGGCTCCGTAGCAAATGAAGATTCGCTGTAAGGAGTTGTCTTTTCAAGATTTGCCATAATGGTAAATATTTTTATGTATTATTACTCTCTTTAAACTTATTCGGGTATCATCCACCACAAGGGCAGAGCTTTAGCTTTATAGATAAACATATAGTGCATAAACAGTTTCATCCAGTGACCGGCAAGGCCAATTTCTCCAACCGTATAGCCTATATTTCTGCCCCACTTAGGATATTTCTCCCAATCCTGTACAATAGGAAAAACAGTCATCACTGCTGCTTTGCCGCGCCTGATACCATATCCGGCTGAGACAATGCATGCTGCACCCATTTTTGCCATAGAAGCTTCATGTCTCAGCGTTTTGGTGCCCGATTTAACCTGTTCTACGATATTGAGAGCTACTATCCTACCCATTACACCCGAAGGCATGCCAGTACGGGGTGCTGTCGCTGTAATTGGAGTTCCGTTCTTTGAGGTCATTGGTTTTGAAATGGTATGAGGAGGTGCAAAAGCAATACCAACCGCAAAAATATTGTCATACACAGGACTTATATACGTTTTTGGCCAATCGCTCGCTTTCCATTCTTCAAAAGGCTTTGGAGTATAGTCTGCATCAACTTTCATTAAACCATTAGGGGCAAACATGGTGGATGTGATATCTTCCATCTTCCTGTTGTAAGCTTTTAGCCCGACTCCGGCAAATGGAGGTATCAACATGGAAAAGTCGAATTCTAACTTATGATACTCACCTGCAAGATTTTCGTAACTCAACACACCGGGTTCCACTTTTTGAACTGCTGAACCCACAATCCAGTTTATTCCATATTCTTTGAAGATGGATTCGGCAAAGATTTTTGTAGGTGTTACGTAACCTCCCTGCTTCACATAAGCTCCCCCCATACCAAAATCACCAAGTTCATATTCGTTTGATATCCAGGTTATTTCGGCATAATTCAGTAGTTTGCGTCTTTTAATCTCGAAGGCTATATTTAATGCGTATTCAAATGCAGCACCCTGACACGTTGCCATTCCGTTACCTGTACCAATTACAAAATGTTGTTTTTCTCCATTTTCCATTTTTGCAAAACATTTTTGCAGCTGTTCCCAGGTATGGGCAGCATGATCATAGGTGCATACAGAGAAACTATTTTTATCGGGACCAAGGCCTTCTGTAGCCTCAAAATTGAGTTTAGGACCCGTAGCATTGATCAGATAATCATATTCAACTTTTTCTGTCTGATCTTTTTTGTCAGTGGCAACATACTGAATTTGTACATACTGTTTTGCAGAAACATCATCTCCTTCCGGATGGATGGATATAGCTTTAGCTTGTTTGAAAACTATACCCGTTCTTTTATAAACCGGAGCCAAAGGAAAAATAACCTGTTTAACTGTCATGAGACCTATGCCAACCCAAATATTTGATGGCACCCATTGATAATTGGAATTTGGACTGACAACAATCACTTCATGTGATTTGCCAAGTTTACGACGTGCAATTAAAGCAGCTGTATGCCCGGCAATTCCGGCGCCCAATATTAGAATTTTTGCCATAAATCATTGATTTTTAATGAAACTCTGTATGTGATTTTGGAATGAATTTCAATTTATTTACATTCTTCTGAATTTGTGTAGTCAAAAGTATGTAAATCAAAATAATAAAGACAATGGCAAAAATATAAATAATTCTGAATAGTGATACCTTTATAGGAGAAATAATTAGAAAATAATTATTTTATAAAAATATTATGGAAAGAAAAAAATATTGAATTAAATAAATAATCAGAAATGCAGATACAATTAGTATGTATGTTCAAATTTCGAGGGCACCGATAATTTCTGTCACTGATGAAAAGTTGTTCGTGTCTAAATAATCATTTATACCTTCGACTATCTTCTCAGAAATAGCAGGATCAATAAAGTTTGCTGTACCTACTTGTATTGCCGTCGCTCCTGCAAGCATAAATTCTATGGCATCCGTAGCGTTCATGATGCCGCCAAGCCCAACAACAGGTACTTTTACAGCGTGTGTTACTTGCCACACCATACGCAATGCTATTGGCTTCACAGCAGGACCCGATAAACCGCCTGTTATTGTTGAAAGCATAGGTTTGCGTGTTTTTGAATTAATTGCCATTCCCAAAAGGGTATTAATCAACGATATGCTATCCGCTCCCGCATCTTCCACTGCTTTAGCAATTTCAGCAATATCTGTCACATTTGGCGAAAGTTTAACAATCAACTCTTTATCGTACACTTTTCTGACCGCCGAAACTACTTTTGCTGCTGCAGCACATGATACACCAAATGCCATTCCCCCCTCTTTCACATTCGGACAGGAAATATTCAGTTCAATTCCCGGAATTTTATCCAGTTCGTTGATTATTTCTGCTGTTTTTACATAATCATCAATCTCAGATCCGGATACATTGACAATTACATTTGTATCAAGGTCTTTTATGGTCGGATAAATATGTTCAATAAAGTAATTTACGCCCTTATTTTGCAGTCCTACAGCGTTTAACATCCCTGAAGCCGTTTCAGCCATACGCGGATATTGATTCCCCTGACGCTCGCGAAGCGTAGTCCCTTTTACGATAATACCACCTATTCGCGACAAGTCCATGAAGTCGGAATACTCTGTACCATAACCAAATGTCCCCGAAGCAGTCATCACGGGATTTTTCATTTGTAATCTGCCGAGTTTCGTTGTTAAATTTGCCATTTCAACTTATTTATATTAAAGACAGGACCTTCGGTACAAACGCATAAATTACCTTCAGTGGTATCGGTTACACAACACAGGCAGGCTCCTATTCCGCATCCCATCATATTCTCGAGTGAAACTTCACAGAAAATTTCATTTTTGGCTGCATAGGACGCTACTGCTTTCATCATAGGGGTTGGACCGCAGGTGTATATATAGTTAAAATCGGGATTATATAAGAGTGAATGCTGGGTAACATATCCTTTTTCTCCATGAGAACCATCTTCTGTAGTGGTATAAACCTCTCCGATCTTTTCAAATTCATTGAGTAGAAGTAAATCACTTTGGGAACGGGCTCCAAGCAAGAAAACACATTTGTAGCCCATTCTGTTAAGCTTCTCGCCAAACATGTAGAGTGGCGCTACTCCAACACCGCCTCCAATCAGTACAACTTTAGCGTTTTTATCAGTAGGAATGGTAAAGGTATTGCCCAGCGGTATTATTGCATTAAGCAAATCGCCGGGATTCATTTCAGCCATGCGTTTCGTACCTTCGCCAACAATCTGCACCAGCAGCCACAGCTCATTCTGCGCAATATCAACAAAATTAATGGATATAGGACGTCGTAAAAATGTTGTTGGTGATTTATCAACACGTATTTCAGCAAATTGTCCGGGTAATATTTCCGGAAGTAAGTCTTTGGAAGTTAATTTTAGAAGTACATTCTGCTTATTTAGTTGTACTTTATGTGTTATTTGCAGATCAAGAATGAATTTCTTCATCGGATTTGGGTTAATTAGTATCCAAATTTGGAAGTGCAAATATACAAATTTCGACTCATTTTTCAAAGTGGGTAAGTTCCCAACTTCTTCAAACTTTATTACGGATGTTTATAAATATTGAAGTTATTTTTCTACAAATTCCTGAAAGGTATTATCGTCATAATAAATAATAATATTTTTTATTTTTTTTGACTTTTCGGCAATCTGAGGAGGTTCAATTGTTGTTATAGGTAATTCATCAGGTATTTTTTTATAGATTGTGCTTTCATCATCTACATTTTTTTCGACCTTTTTTTGTGCGTATCTCTCTGAATTTCTGTCGATTTCTTCCTGATTCTCGAATAAAGTTGGCGTCTGAGATTGTCTTGAAACGCGATACATTTGACCAACACCCAAAATAAGCCAATCTGAACTGATCGTTCGATACCTTTCCAAAATTTTTTTCAAGACATCCAGACTTGGATTATTTCGTCCGCTAAGAATATGTGATAGTGTAGGAGTTTTAATTCCTATTTCAGCAGCAAATTGTGTTGCTGTCAACTTTTCAGCCAGCATCACTTTTTCTATTCTATCTTTCTCAGTTGTTTCCATTAGGTGTAAATTATTGAATTTACAAAAATATATTTTACAACAAATGTATGTAAAATAATTTACATATGCAAACGATGTACATTTGTAAATTGTGACAATTGTGATTTACAAATGTAATTCTATAATATTTATGGAATAACAAACGTAAAATGATTATTTTACTTAAATACTAGTAAATTATAAAATATATTTGAACTTTTATATAATGTAAATTTTTTATTTAGTTTAAATGACATATATATCTGATTAATAGCAATATAATGTATAATAAATTACTATTTAATCAAATAAACCCCGATACTTTACAAATGTATCGATTAAATTAAATCAATTTATTATATTTATATTGTATTTCACTGGTTTTCATAATTTTATGTTGTTAATTGTATCTGTTCTATGGATAGGATATCTGTTCGTTTTATAAATGTAAATTGTTTACATTTATAAATATCTTTATTTGTATTTTGGAAATATATCTATAAAATCATCTATTTACAAATGTATTTTTACATTTGTAAATAGATGAAATATTATTCTTATGATACATTTCTATCAAATATGGATATTGACAGACACTGAGTAATCAATAATCCTGATTGATTACATCTCATATTTTTATAAATACGGTAGAATAAAAATTGTGAATAGTTGATTTTAATAAAAATTCATTGAAAATTAGTATGGAGACTTATATATATATTTTCTGAGCATAAGAGCATACAGAAATACAACATGTAAATCACTGAAATACAAGATTGTATATAAAATAATAGCCTCTGAGATTTGATTATTTGAATTTTACATGTAACAGGGATAAGTTCACTCAAATTATAAGCAAAAAAAATCCGAACAAATCTCTTTGTTCGGATATTATATTTTAAATATTAAATATTCTAAGGAATGTAACTATAATTATTTTGTTTCGGAACTATCCTGCCCTCCCAAATCGGGGTCAACCAGAATGCGACCGCAATATTCACAAACAATGATTTTTTTACGTGAGCGAATATCAAGTTGTCGTTGAGCTGGAATTTTATTGAAACAACCTCCGCATGCGTCACGCTGTACCGATACAACAGCCAAACCATTTCTGGCATTTTTACGAATACGCTTGAAAGCAGTAATTAAACGTGGTTCAATTCTGGCTTCAATTTTCTTTGCATGTTCACGGAGTTTTTCTTCTTCCTGCTTGGTTTCAGATACAATTTCTTCAAGTTCGCCTTTTTTCTGTTCCAGGTCAAGTTTACGTTCTGAGAGTTGTACCGAGGTATTGTCTAATTCAATCTTTTTATTTTCAAGACTTGCATTGAATTCCCGAATTCTTTTTTCACAAAGTTCGATTTCTAATGCCTGATATTCTATTTCTTTTGAAAGATTATCATATTCACGATTATTCCGAACATTATTCTGTTGTTCTTTGTAGCGTTCAATTTTTATATTAGCTTCATCAATCTCAACTTTTTTACCTTTAATGGCAGTATTCAGTTCGGCTATTTCTTTTTCAAAATTTACCAAACGTGTACTTAAACCAACGATTTCATCTTCCATATCCTGAACTTCAAGGGGAAGATCACCACGCAAAATTTTGATTTCATCAATTTTTGAATCAACCTTTTGAAGTTCGTAAAGAGCTTTTAATTTTTCTTCAACGGTGATTTCTTTATCAGTTTTGGTTTCGGTAGCCATATATTATAAATATTTTATTGGATTTGTATTAACATCTGAAATTCGGACTGCAAATTTAGGAATATTTTTTGTAATTATCTCATAAAAAACATCTTTTGTGAACTGTTCACTCTCATAGTGTCCTATATCGGCAATTAAAATCTTGTTTTCAGCATCGAAATACTGATGATATTTGAAATCAGCAGAAATAAAAACATCGGCGCCGGCAGCTAAAGCTTCCGGCAGAAACTCACTACCCGATCCGCCACAAATAGCTACTTTTCTTATTGTCTTATTCAATAATGAAGTATGTTTGAGTGCATCGAGTTGAAAAATACTTTTCAGCTGGTGTAAGAATTCCAGTTCATCTTTCCCGCCGGGCAATTCACCGATTATACCAGCGCCGACAATACTCCAGGCATTATCCAGTGGAATAATATCGTAAGCTGGTTCTTCGTAAGGATGTGCTTTGAGTAATGCTCTGATTATCTTTTCCTTCAGATATCCAGGCATGATGACTTCGAGTCTGATTTCTGCTTCTGTGTGAGTGACATCTATCTCACCCACAAAAGGATTTGCTTTCTCGTTAGCACGAAAAGTTCCATTACCTTCGGACGAATAACTGCAATTATCATAATTGCCAATATGACCAGCACCGGCCTCAAACAAGGCATTTTGAACAGAACTTATATGATTAACCGGTACAAAAGTAACGAGTTTGAGAAGTGTCTGTTTTTTAGGTTGAAGAATTTGCAGATTTTTAAGACCAATTTTTTCAGCTATTTTTCCATTTACACCGCACAATACATTATCCATGTTTGTATGGGCAGCGTAAACTGCAATATTGTGTTTAATGGCTTTAATTATACACCGTTGTGTTTCATTCTGACCTGTGAGTCGCTTCACTCCTTTGAAAATCAACGGATGATGTGATATAATCAGATTACATCCATTTTTATATGCTTCTTCAATCACTGGTTCCGTTACATCTACAGTAATTAAAACACCGTTCACGACCATATCGGGACTTCCTATCAGCAGTCCTGCATTGTCATAATCTTCCTGAAGAGCTAGCGGAGCTACTTCTTCAATCCATCCGGTTATAGTTTTTACTGTAGTCATTACAAGTGACTATCCCATTTTGCGGCTATTAGTTGACCGCTGTGTAGCCGGTTTGTTTGCCTTTGTCTGTTGTTTTGGTTGTTTTACGTCCTTAGCAACGGTTGCAGGTTTAACTTCTTTTTTCGTTTTTTCTTTTAAATCGATTTCTTTTTCTGTTTTTACTTCTTCTTCAGCTTGTTCTTTTTCCAGAAAATCAACCAGATTTGCTTCGATTAAAAGATTATACCAGTTGATTATTTTGCGAATATCGCTTGGATATACTCTGTCCCGATCGTATTCGGGTAAAATTTCAGCCATGAATTTTCTGAGTTGTTCGTTATCTGCTTTCGAATCGATAGAACACTTTACTCCATTCTCTTTGGTTTTAATATTTTCCAATACCTGTCCAAGCGGGATTTCTTCATTTTCCGTAAAAATTGCAATATCACCCAACGAAACAGCTTTGTCCTTGGTATAAGCAGGGATTCGTTTACCATCAATTAACGACTCGACGATGAGCATATTTTTACCATTCGATACATGCTTGTACAAACCCGGCTTTCCTGTAATAGATAAAATTTCTTTCAACATAACAATTCAGTATTAATCAGACTTTTTCAGTCATCCTGTAAATAATATTTTTATAGTTAATTTCGTCAAAGACAAAAAATGATCTGACATTTTACGCTCCAGATCAAATTCAATACAAATATAGTTATTTATTTTGCATTTTCTGTTTACAAGATTACTTAAAAAATCTGCATAAATCTTTTAACTGCACTTTCCCTTCATAAATTGCTTTACCAAGTATTACAGCCGGAACTTTTGCAAGTATCAGATTTTCAATATCCTGCATACAGCTAACTCCACCACTTGCAATAAGATACATCTGAGGTAATTCTGACAGAATATTTTGATACAATTGTACAGCAGTACCTTCAAGCATTCCGTCTTTACTGATATCTGTACAGATTACTTTTGTGATTCCTTTATCTGTATAATTTTTCAAAAAGGGAATTAATTCGACATTGGTAGTTTCGGTCCAGCCTGATACTGAAATTTTTTCATCCTTAACATCCGCGCCAAGAATTATCTTATCAGAACCGTATTTATTCAACCATTCGATGAAAACATTCGGATTTTTAACTGCTATACTTCCTCCTGTAATCATGGATGCACCGCATTCAAAAGCGATTTGCAAATCTTTATCAGATTTTAATCCACCTCCAAAATCAACGGTTAAACTAGTTTTCGATACTATTTGCTCAAGTACTTTATAATTCACGATGTGTTGGGCTTTTGCACCGTCCAAATCCACCAAATGCAACCGTTTAATTCCTGCATCGGCAAACATACGGGCTACTTCAAGCGGATCTTCGTTATATATTTTTTTCTGGTTATAGTCTCCACGGGTAAGTCGTACGCATTTCCCTTCGATTACATCTATTGCCGGAATAATTTCTATCATCGTTTTAAACTTCTTTTCCTTCGTAATAATTAATAAATGCTTTATTTACCAATCTGTTCCCTCCGGGTGTGGGATAGTTACCCGAAAAATACCAGTCTCCGGAATGATTAGGGCATGCGTCGTGCAAACCTTCGATAGTCTGATAAACCAGTTGAACCGGACAGTTTACCTCCTCCGGAGTAAGCATTTTTGCAATCTTATCGGATATTTCCTGTTGAGAAAATGGTTTGTATATTTCAGTTACATAATTGACAATCATTTCTTTATGAAAGTTTTCCTGTCCTTTTGATTTTCTGTAAACCTCATCAATAACATTTTGTCTTCCAGTTTCTTTCAATAACGCGATTGCTGCTCTAAATGCGCAAAATTCGCTCATTTTTGCCATATCAATCCCATAATAATCGGGATAACGCACCTGTGGTGATGAGGAAACAATGATTATTTTTTTCGGTTCCAGTCTGTTTAATATTTTCAGAATACTTTGTTTAAGTGTCGTACCCCGAACAATAGAGTCATCTATTACCACCAGATTGTCTTTCTCACCTCTGCGAATAGAATTCCATGTAACATCGTAAACGTGCGCAGCCAGGTCATTGCGTTCCTTATTTTGCGAAATAAAAGTTCTTAATTTAATATCTTTAATAAGCACCTTTTCAATATGAGGATCTCTTCCGGTAATCTGACGGATACCCTGGGTCATGCCGTAAAAAGCCACCTCAGCTGTATTTGGAATATATGAAAAGACTGAATTGTCCAGATCATTATCAATTGCCTCCATGATAGGTTTAGCAAGTGTAGCACCCAGTTTCTTACGTTCCTGATAAATAGCCAAATCACTACCTCGTGAGAAATAAATACGTTCGAATGAGCATGGTTTTTGTTCGGGGGAAGCAACACGAATAGTTTCGTACTGGATATTTCCATTTTTCTTGATAATCATTGATTTGCCAGCTTCAAGTTCGAAGATTTTTTCTTCATTCACCCCCATCACAGTCTGAATAACAGCTCTTTCTGAAGCAACAACTACAATTTCGTCATCAATATAATAAAAGCCGGTACGAATCCCTTTCGGGTCTCTGAAAACAAAAGCATCTCCATGTCCAAGCATACCGGTAATTACATAACCACCATCCCAATATTTTTCTGATTTACGTATGAATGAAGAGATATCGAGCTGATCTTCAATTTTTTGCGTGATCCTTACATCGTTAGTATAGCGCTGTCTGATTTTTTCATATTCTGCCTGTACTTCATTATCCAACTTATTTCCCAGTGATTCGAGCATCAAAAACGTATCTGCTTTATCGCGGGGATGCTGTCCCTGGTTTGTAAGTATTTCAAAGAGTTCATCGACATTGGTAAGATTGAAATTACCAGCAAGAACCATAGTCCGGGCTTTCCAGTTATGGCGACGTAAAAATGGATGTACGTTGGCAATGCCGCTTCGTCCTGTAGTGCTGTATCTCAAGTGACCAAGATAAAGTTCTCCCGCGAATGGTAAGTTTGTTTTTGCAAATTCAGCATCTTCGGCAACTCCTTTATATGTTTCCAGTTTTTCATTTACACTCGCAAAAATTTCCTGAATTGCATTTTTTCCCTCTTTTCGGTCCCTCCAGATATATTCTTCACCCGGCGGCATATTCAGTTTCAAAGTAGCTAATCCTGCGCCTTCCTGTCCCCGGTTATGTTGTTTTTCCATTAGCAGATACATTTTCTGTAATCCATACTGCCATGTACCGTATTTTTCCTGATAATAATCCAGTGGCTTTAAAAGCCTGACCATTGCTATTCCACACATATTATTCTTCTTGTAATTTTTTTATAGTTATCTTTAATAGGCTTATTCAACTGTTACTGATTTTGCCAGATTTCTTGGCTGATCAACATCACAACCTTTAACAACAGCAATATGATAAGCAAGCAGTTGTAAAGGTACAACAGCAAGTAATGGCGACAAACACTCTTCAGTTTCCGGTATCGAAATAGAAAAATCTGAAAGAGCCTTTACTATTTCGTCACCTTCAGTAACGATAGAGATAATTTTGCCTTTTCGAGCCTTTATTTCCTGGATATTACTGATTACTTTTTCGTATGTCGAAGAATTTGTTGCAATTACAACCACCGGCATTTCCTGACTTATCAGAGCTATAGGTCCGTGTTTCATTTCTGCAGCAGGGTATCCTTCAGCATGGATATAGGAAATTTCTTTCAGTTTTAAAGCGCCTTCCAAAGCCACGGGAAAGTTATATCCACGACCTAAATAAATAAAATTCTGAGCATAGGTAAATGTTTTAGAAAACTCGGATATAACATCATTTTTCTTCAGAATTTCAGAAATTTTCTCTGGAATCAAATTTAGTTCATTGATCAGTCTGAGATAATACTGTTCTGATAAGGTTCCTTTCTCTTTACCTATGAGTAAAGCCAGCATGGTGAGGACGGTAACCTGAGCGGTAAATGCTTTGGTAGAAGCAACTCCTATTTCTGGTCCAACGTGTGTATAGCAACCTGAATGAGTATTTCGGGGTATAGATGAACCCACTACATTACAAATTCCAAAGATAAATGCTCCCTGTTGTTTTGCTAATTCTACCGCAGCGAGTGTATCGGCAGTTTCACCCGATTGTGAAATTGCAATAACAACATCATCCTTATTAATGACCGGATTTCTGTATCTAAATTCGGATGAATATTCCACCTCTACAGGAATTCGTGCAAATTCTTCAATGGCATACATCCCAATCTGAGCCGAATGCCAGGATGTACCACATGCAGTTATAATAATTCTGCTTGCTTTTAAAAATTTATCTTTATTATCAATAAATCCGGCAAGAGTAATGTTATTTGCTTCCACATTGACTCTCCCTCTCATGCTGTCAGCTAAAGTTAGAGGTTGTTCAAAAATTTCTTTTAACATAAAATGCGGGAAACCACCTTTTTCCAACTGACTTAAGGTCAGTTCCAGTTTATGAATTTCAGGAGTTTTCTCAATATTAGCAATAGTTCGGATTTTCATCGGCTCATTGCGGCGCAGAGTAACTATTTCTTCTTCGCCAATATATACAACTTTATCGGTGTATTCAACAATTGGAGTTGCATCAGAAGCAATAAAAAATTCATCAGTGCCAATTCCAACAACCAGCGGACTACCCTTGCGGGCTGCTACAATCATATCCTGGTTTGATTTTTCGATGACTGCAATTGCATAAGCACCGACGACTTCGTTGAGTGCAAGCTGAACTGCAGTAGGTAGATCCACCTCATTGGTTTTTTTCATATATTCAATGAGCTGAACAAGAACTTCTGTATCAGTTTGACTTTTAAATGTAAATCCATGTTCAATGAGTCCCTGTTTAAGAACTGCATAGTTTTCGATAATTCCGTTATGAATAATTGCAAGTTCTTCGGATTGCGAATAATGAGGATGCGCATTTTTCTGATTCGGTTCACCGTGTGTAGCCCATCTTGTATGAGCGATACCTATGGTTCCTTCGGTGTTTTTTTGTTCGGCAAATTGCTCCAGCTCTGCTACTTTGCCTTTTGCTTTGTAAACTTTCAGATTTTCATTATCAATAAGTGCAATACCCGCACTGTCGTAGCCTCTGTATTCAAGTCTGTGTAAACCCTTAATCAATATCGGATAGGCTTGTTTATTGCCCATATAACCCACAATTCCACACATAATTTGTATTTTTTAGTTTTTTAATCTGTCTAATGCTTTAAGTATATTCTCACGACTGCTGAATCCTGTGAATCTCATATATCCTTCACCTTTCGATCCGAAAAGAATGCCTGGTGTTCCCACAATATTTTTTTGGAACAG